>Ga0209320_10000059_pt1 | contig 51722 bp, 46 predicted proteins | sample Rifsed13ft4_FD_184008 | JGI IMG/M metagenome (GOLD analysis project Ga0209320, IMG submission 184008) | Soil microbial communities from Rifle, Colorado, USA - sediment 13ft 4 (version 2) | ecosystem: Environmental > Terrestrial > Deep subsurface > Rock core/Sediment | place: Rifle, Colorado... | reverse complement strand
CTCCTTCATGTCGATGTCACGTTCCGGATAGATTCGATGTCCTTTGGTTCCCTTTCCCCTTCCCGATAGCACCCCCCCTTCCTCCCCCGTGCCCTCAGCCCACGCGTATCAACCCGGCGACAGGGGGCACCGCGTGTGTGATCACTTGAGGAACTGTGTGATTTCTCTCTGTTTTACCCGGTTCATGAGATACCGGGCCGGCCCCGCTTTCCCCCGCCGAGCCAGAATGAGGCCACGGTCCAAGAGAATTTCTAGCGACTCCCTCACCTCGTCGACGGTTCGTTCGATGCGCGTCCGTTCCAGCCACCATCTGGCGATCCCTTCAAGGGAGTCCTCGGCGTGGGGGTTATTGATGAGGTACTGAAGAATTTCCCGGGCAATCTCCTTTTTACTTTGCTCCTCGTACACCCGCCGTCCCATGAGCTTCTCCGTCATAGATGTGGCCCGGCCGCCCCTCAGCTCACGCTTTACCAGGGACTAAGAGTGCACGGTTAGTGCCAGGCGGTCCGAGTTCGGGAAGGCTATGATTTTAAAGGCAGAGGAAGGAGAAACCGACTCTTCGAATGGCGCCGATGGGTGACCACCGCCCCCCGGGCCAAAGTGGCGCCTAGCGAGATAACTCATTGATCCGATTAAGGACCGGTCGGTGGGGGCGGAAAGCCCCGGGGGTGGGGGATATTTACCCCACTCTACGGGCGCCTGTCCACATGGAAGGGTCCAGGCGGTGCTTCCGGATCAGCCGGCGGAATGTGCTGCGGTCCTGGCGTGCGGCCTGGGCCGCGCGCGTGATGTTGCCGTGATGGGTTTCGAGGAGCGCCGACAAGTACCTGCGCTCGAATCGGGTAATGGCCTGGGTCTTCGCGGCGCGGAACGACTCATCCGGGGCATGCTCGGACGGTCGAAGCGACCAGGGGAGGTCCCCAGCGCCGATCGGCTTCGGCGCGTTCATCACGACGAGCTGCCGGACCATATTCTCGAGTTCACGCACGTTACCGGGCCAGTGGTACTCGCGCATGGCATGGAGCGCGTCGGGCGAGAAGCCCCAGCATCCGTTCCCCGTCTTGCACCGCTCCAGAAAGGACTCCGCCAGTAGCCCGATGTCGCCTACCCGCTCCCGCAGAGGCGGGATGTGGATCATCACAACGTGCAGGCGATAGAAGAGGTCCTCGCGGAAGGACCTCGCGCGGGCCTTCTCCCTGAGGTCGGTGTTGCTCGCTGCCACGACCCGCACGTTGGCCTTGACACTCCGGGGAGAACCCAGCGGCCGGTAGGTCCGATCCTCGAGGAAACGTAGGAGCTTCGCCTGTGCCGTGAGGGGCAGGGCGTTGATGTCGTCCAGAAAGAGTGTCCCTCCCTCCGCCTCCGCGATGAGACCCGGTTGGTAAGACCGAGCATCAGTGAAGGCCCCCCGGTGGTGGCCGAAGAGCTCGTTTTCGAATAGGTCAGGCGGAATGGCGCCGCAGTTCACGGGAACGAGGGCTTTCGCCGCCCGCCCGCTCAAGTAGTGGATTGACTGCGCCGTCAGTTCCTTGCCGGTGCCGGTCTCCCCGGTCACAAGGACAGTGACGTCGGCCTTGGCGACTTGCCGAATCTGCTCCTTGACCGCCCGCAGCGCCGGGTCCACTCCAATGAGCCGGTCGAGCCCCATGGACTCCTGCAGACGAACCTTGGCTCGTTCAGTTTCTGCCTTTATGTCGAGCGGCAGGAGGCGCCGGACCCTGGCGAGGAGCTCGGGCCCTCGTATCGGGCTGACGAGAAAGTCCGTCACGCCTGGGGGCAGCCGGTTGATGGCCGAGATGTGGTTCTCGTTGAGCACCGGGAGCAGGTGCACCCCTGGGACCTTGGTGTGGAGCTCCGTGAGGATGGTAGGAGGGTCGAGACCTGGGGGGAGAATGGGGATGATGAGGTCTGCCGACGGATCCGCCGCAGGCTCCAGAGATACGAAGTAGCCACCAGCTTCCAGCAAGATCTCCCGCACCTGGGCTGCGAGCTCAGGATGCTGTAGGTCCAGGACGAGAATGCGTGGGGAGAGTGGGGGATGCTCTCGGGAGATTAAGGTGCCAGCCATAGCTTGTCTCCAACCCGCACGTTGGTTGCGACCTTGCGAAGAAGAAGCTCGGCAATCTATCGGTATTCGCTACAATGCCTCTCTTCGCCGCTGGCAGATCTTCTTCAAATTCCTCTTGCCTCTCCGTTCGAGAAATGTTTCTTCTTAGGGCCGAAAACAGCGCTGAGGGAGAAAATACTCTGTGCTCAGACCTAAAACGCCCTCGGGCCATACTCCGCCCCGAGGGCGTCTCAATGTTTGGTGCGCCCTTAATGGTGCCGGTGCTAGGCTAGGAGCCATCCCTATCCCGGCTTCATGCTCATACTCCCTACCGAGTTTAGCCACTCCCTTCTCTGTCGCTACCAGCGGAGTTCTCGTAGTTTTCTTCCTTCTCTAGCAGCGTGAGGTTCAAGCTCCATGCCAAGATGAAACCGGACCGCCAGATCCACGCGATAAGTCTCTTCTTTCAAGAGGTTACAGCCATTGATCCGAGACGCAGTGGGGGCCGCCGCGCGGAGGGTTTAGGCCGAGAGAGGTGAAAAATGTGCATAGCTGTCTGTTAATCCTAACGATAGGTCCTGAAATACATGAAAAATTATTCCACGATCCTGTAGGGTGAATATGTTGCACTTCGCGCAATTTTTGCATACCCAAGACCTGCCAGGAATAGCCGTAGGGTCTGCTCGATGCCTTGAGCAAACGCCTTGACGGAAAGCTCTCTCTCCTTCATGATCGCCCGATACCAATCTGGCCAGCAGTTGGCGTCCTCCGCTTGTGGGCCGGACCCAGTCTGTGTAGGGGGCATCAGATAAGGGAGTGAGATTCATGACGCAGCTCGTCCACACCCCAAGGGGCGGCCGTCGCGGTTTGAACCACCGCTGGTTGTGGCTTGGAGCCACTGTCCTATTCCTAGGGCTCGGGGCTGCGGCTGTCGATGCCGGCCCGCTCGACACCGAGGACACCACGACTTTGGAGCCCGGACAGGTCGAGTTAGAGCTGCGGGGCGACTACGAGAAGAGCCCAGACGAGAAAGTATGGTCTCTCACCACCACGCTGAACATTGGCGTCCTGCCGGGGCTCGAGGTGGACGTGGATGCGCCGTTCGTCCTTCTCGATCCGGAGGACGATAGCACACGCGGGGGGGTGGGCGATGTGGAGCTCACGACCAAGTACCGGCTCCTCGATGAGACTGAACGCCGGCCAGCCTTCATGGGCGCTGTTGTCTTGAGACTGCCCACAGGCGACGAAAATCGCGAACTTGGAGAGAAAGGCGTTGACGTGCAGCCCCTCGCCATCGTCAGCAAGACCTTTGGTCCCCTCATCCTGACGCTGAATGGCGGGTATACATTCGTCACGCGCGATAGGGACCTCGATTTCTGGGTGGTCACGGGCTCCTTCGAATATGAGATCACAGATGCATGGTCGCTCGTGGGAGAGGTCGTGAGCGAGCTGAGCGCGCAACAGAGGGGTGACGTCCTCGTGCTCCGGGCCGGCACGGTGCTCGCGATTACCGAGGGAATCGAGGTGTACACAGCCGTGGGGTTCGGACTGACCAGGGACAGCCCGGATGTCACTGTGAGGCTGGGCGTGGAGATCGCCCTGTTTTGAGCGACCGAGGCCGCCCCCACATTGACTGCTTGTGCCGCCTCTGCTACAAAGAAAGTTCATGAGAGCAATCCTCGCCCTATATCGCCCCTACCGGACACTCCTCTTGCTCGGCCTCGTCGCCGGCCTCTGCTCAAGCGCCTTTGGTCTGACCATCCCCTGGATCCTGAAAGAAGCCATCGATCGGCTGCAGGAGCAGCCGGCGGGCTCGACCCTGCTCTTCCTCGCCGGTGCCCTCCTCCTCTTCACGCTGCTTCAGGGTGGCTTCCGCTTTCTCGCCCGGAGAACGATCGTGGGGATCTCCCGTCAGATTGAGTACGACCTGCGCAATCGGCTCTACCGTCAGTGGCTCGACCTGGACGGCGGCTTCTACGATCGGGTCCCCTCCGGAGATCTCATGGCCCGGGCCACCCAGGACATGAGCGCGCTGCGGTCGCTCTTGGGCGCGGGACCGCTGCACCTCTCTGCCACCGTCATCCTGGGGATCTCTGCTGTAGCGTTGATGGCCCGTCTCAACCCATGGCTGACGCTGTACGCCCTGACCCCCTTTCCCGTGCTCCTCTGGGCCCTCAGCATGCTCCGTCACCGGATGGAGACGGGACTCCACCGGGCTCAGGCCCGCTACCAGGAGCTCTGCGGCCAAGTGCAAGAGGCAGTCGCCGGCATGCGCGTCATCAAGACCTATACGTTAGGGAAGGCCATGGTGGCCGCCTTCAGCGACAAGGGAGAACAGTACCTGGCCGAGGAGATGCGCGTAGTGCGGCTTGAAGGTATCTACTATCCCCTGACCGGGCTCGCCGGTGGTATCGGCGTGGTGCTGGCGCTCGGCATCGGCGGCCAGCAGGTCGCGTCTGGCCAGATGACGCTCGGCGAGTTGGTGGCCTTCAACGCCTACCTCGCCATGTTGATGTGGCCCACGATCGCGGCCGCCTGGATCCTGAGCCTATGGCAGCGGGGAAAGGTCGCCTTCGACCGGATCACCGAGACGCTCGCCGAAGAGCCGGCGGTCCGGGAGCATCCGCAGCCGATCCGTCCCAGCACCATCCATGGCGGCATTGAAGCGAAAGACCTCACCTTTCGATACGGAGACGGGAGAGGTCCGTCGGCCCTGTCTCGCCTCTCTTTCTCGATCCCTAACGGGGCCTTCGTGGGATTCGTCGGCCCGAGCGGCGGCGGCAAGAGTACCTTCCTCGGCCTCCTCACCCGCCTCAGGAAGATCCCCGAAGGGCAGCTCTTCTTGGACGGGATCGACCTCACACGGCTTCCCGTATCGGTCCTGAGGCAGAGCATCGGCTATGTCCCCCAAGAGGCCTTTCTTCTCTCGGACACCCTGCGGAACAACGTCGCCCTCGGCCTCGAAGACCCCGAGGAGGCCTCGATTCACCACGCCCTGTTTCTTGCCTGCCTCGAAGACGAGGTGAGGGCTCTCCCCAATGGCCTCGAGACTGTGGTGGGAGAGCGGGGAATCACGCTGTCAGGGGGACAGCGGCAGCGGGTGACCATCGCGCGGGCCGTTGCGCGGGACCCCCGGATCCTGATCCTCGACGACGCACTGTCCAGTGTGGACGCCGAGACCGAGAAGCTGATCCTGGACCGGCTCCGCACCCATTTCGCGGGCCGGACGATTCTCGTCAGCACCCATCGGCTCACGAGCATCGAGCGAGCCGACCTCATTCTCGTCCTCGACCGGGGCCGTCTCGTCGAGCATGGCCCTCACGGCGAGCTGCTGAATCGCGGAGGCCTCTACAGCCATCTATGGGATCGGTATCATCGTCGAGAGGAACTCGAATCAGTTCACGGTGCACAGTTGACAGCCGGAAAAGGTCCGGAACTCAAGATACCGTGAACGGTGAACCGTGAACTGCCTAATCGGTAGAGAGTAGAATGGTGGCATTGGCGGACCAACAAGAAGAGGAGACGATCGTCGGACGGGCCTACGACGCCCGGATGATGAAGCGTCTCTCGAAGTATCTGATTCCCTATCGAGCGGTTCTCGCCGGCTCGGGCACCCTGCTCATCCTCGCCTCAGGGATTGAGGCCATCCGCCCCTACCTTCTCAAGGTCGCCATCGACAACTACATCGTCCCGGGTGAGCTGCAGGGGCTGTGGGGTCTCGCTCTGCTGTATCTAGGTATCGTGGCCCTCGACGGCGCGGTCCGGTACGGGCTGCTCTTCCTCACCCAATGGACCGGGGAGCGGATCGTGGCCGATCTGAGGCTCGAGATCTTTCGCCACCTGAACCGCCTCTCCCTCCGCTACTTCGATAGAAATCCGGCGGGCCGGATCTTCACGCGGGTGACCTCGGACGTTGAGAACGTGAAAGAGCTGTTCACCAGCGGTCTCGTCAGCGCCGTAGGCGACCTCCTCACCGCGGGGGCGATCGTGGTGGCGATGCTCTACCTCGACCTGAAACTCTCCCTGATTACCTTCGCCACTCTCCCCGTGCTGATCGCCGTCGTCGTTCTCTTCCAGGAAAAGGCGCGGGGGGCCTACCGCCTCATCCGGCAGAAGCTCAGCCGGTTGAATGCCTTCCTCCAGGAGAGCCTGAACGGGATGGGGGTAATCCAGGCCTTCGGGAAAGAAGGGGCCATGGCCACCCGCTTTGCCCGATTGAACGCCGAGCACCGCGAGGCCACGCTCCAATCTCTTCTCTACTATGCCCTCTTCTATCCGGCGGTCGAGGTGATCGCCGCCGTCGGGCTCGGACTCATCGTCTGGTACGGCGGCGGGCAGGTCGTGCGCGAGGGCATCACCCTGGGTGTCCTCGTCGCTTTCCTCGAATATCTCCAGCGGTTCTTCACCCCCATTAAGGACCTCAGTGAAAAGTACTACATCATGCAGTCAGCGATGGCCTCGTCCGAGCGGATCTTCGAGCTCCTGGACGAGACGCCCGAGCCGGACGGCAACGGGCATCGGGTGAGTGCGCTCCGGGGGGCGATCGAGTTCCGGGACGTCTGGTTTGCCTATCGGCCCGGCGAGTACGTCCTCAAGGGGCTCTCCTTCGCGATTCAGCCGGGCGAGCGAGTGGCCCTCGTCGGCGCCACCGGCGCGGGGAAGAGCACCGTGGTGCAACTGCTCACCCGCCTCTACGAGATCCAGCGCGGCGCCATCCTGGCCGACGGACAAGATATCCGGGAGCTCGACCTGATCGCGCTCCGGCGACGGATCGGCCTGATCCCCCAGGACCCTTTCCTCTTCTCGGAGAGCCTTGGGGTGAACCTTCGGGTGGGTGACGGGGTGGACCACGAAACGGTCACGCGATCTCTCGAGCTTGCGGGCGCCTCGCCGGTGGTCGAGCGCCTCCCGGCCGGGCTCGAGACTCGTCTCACCGAGCGCGGCGCTTCCCTGTCGATGGGAGAGCGTCAGCTCATCGGGCTCGCCCGCGCCCTCGCGTACGCCCCCGACATCCTGATCCTCGACGAGGCGACCTCGAGCGTCGATCCGGCCGCCGAGGCGACGTTCGCGCGCCGGCTCCGAGATCTGGCCGCAGGCAAAACTGTTCTCGTCATTGCCCATCGGCTGCAGAGCGCGGCAGAGGCGGACCGGATCCTGCTCCTTCACCAAGGAGCGTTGGCGGAAGAGGGGACTCACCAGGAGCTCTTGCGCCGGGGGGGCCTCTACGCCCGGCTCTGGCATCTGCAGCACGACGGCCAGCCTTTGTAGACGTCGGCACCACACCCCGGGCGGGGCCACAGTTCATCCCAGGACAGCGCCCATTCATCCTCAGTGATCACGGCGCGCATGCTCATCTGCCACCCATTCCAGAAATCGGACGACTTCCCCTACACGTCGGACATAGTATTTTGCTTCGGATCTATGATGCTCACCCACTCGAATGGTAATCCCTCTCTTCAACACGCTAAACGCATCCTCATCTGTCTGGTCATCTCCAATGTAGATGGGCAGACACGATGGGCTGGCGAGCTTTTTCATGAACCAGAGGGCAGCGTGACCTTTGGTCCACGGCACATTGGGACGAACCTCAAAGACCCTTTTCCCTTTCACCACACGAATTGTGCCGGAACGGACAAAAGGCATGACATGATTCCAGAATTCTTTTTTCAGGTGGGTAAGCCCGTTTGCCTTTACCAAGCGGTAATGGAGACTCAACGAGAGGCCTTTGTTTTCCGTAATCACCCCGTCGAACTCACGACCGACTTTGCTGAGAATCCGTGTGACTTCGGAGAGGGCCTCTTTCAAGGCCCTTGGAATCTTCACTGTCCGTCGTTTATTGTGCCACCACAACTCCAAACCGTGATTCCCTGCATAGGCGAGATGTCTCAATCCAACCATCCTCTTCAGATCAGCCAGCGCTCGGCCGCTGATGACAGCGAGGGTAACGTTGGATTTCCGTGAAAGCCTTCGAAGCACCAGCTTCGTCTGAGGGCTGAGCCTGGCTTGTCGGGGTGTTGGGGCAATGAGGGTGAGCGTACCGTCGTAGTCAAGGAGGAAAAGCAGGTTTTTCCGTGAGCGAATTTGCTTCTGTATCTGAGGCCATCGGCTCCACAGATAGTGCATACACCCTTGTCATGCCTACGACTTGGCGATAGAGCCTTTTTCGATACGTATTTGGGCAAGTTCTGTAATCAAGTTCGCAGCCCAGCGATAGACGTTTTGCTCTTTGAGGACATGCCGCATCTTGCGCATCCGAGCCTGCTGCTCTTCGGCATCCATTTCCACGGCCGAGCGAATCGCCTCTGCCATCTGCTCAATGTTGTACGGATTGACAATCAGGGCGTCTCGCAACTCTCGTGAAGCTCCCGTAAATCTACTGAGGATCAGCACCCCCTGCTCATCCTCCCGTGCGGCAACGTATTCTTTCGCCACGAGGTTCATCCCGTCGTGTAAAGATGTCACGAGGCAGACATCGGCGGCTTCGTAGAAAGGTGCGATTTCTTCATGGCTATGATGTTTTTTCAAGAGAATGATTGGCTTCCACTCCTCGGTTTGAAAGCGCCAGTTGATTCTGTCACACTCAGCCTCCACCTCGGCGATCAAGTCGTGGTAGTGTTTGATGGATGTCCGACTTGGTGCGCCGAGCTCGACAAAGGTGAATTCATTGAGGTAGGTGGGGTATTTTTCCAAGAAGCGCTCAACGGCCCTCAAACGTTCCAAGATCCCTTTGGTGTAGTCGAGACGGTCCACACCGACCCCCAGAAATCTGGCTTTAACGCCGAGGCCTCCGAGGAGACTTCCCTTGCTGATCGTTGCCGGTGGCTTCATCAACTGTGCCTCACCATGGTCAGGGAATGCGATGCTGATCGGAAATGGTTTCACATACGTGGTCTGCCGTCCTCGCCTGACCGCGAAGTGTTCCCAGACGATGCGGGATTCCAGTGTCCGATCGACGGTATCCAGGAAGTTGTTGCAATGGAACTGGATGTGAAAACCGATGAGGTCTGCCCCCAGCATTCCATGAACAAGCTCTCGTTGCCACGGGCAGATGCTAAAGGACTCGGGATTGGGCCACGGGATGTGCCAGAAGAGGCCGACCCTGGCATCCGGACGTCTTTCTTTGATCAATCTGGGAAGGAGCGCAAAGTGATAATCCTGGACCAGGACGACGGGTTCATCGATGCCCTCGAGCTCTGCTAGAGTGGCTTCTGCGAATTTCGTGTTCACAATTTGATAATACTCCCAATCATCGATACGGAAGATCGGTCGGGTATGGGCGATATGACAGAGGGGCCAGAGACCTTCATTCGAAAATCCGTAGTAGTATCCCTTCTCTTCTCCCTTGGTGAGCCAGACCCTTTTCAGGACATATTGAGGATCCTCGGTGGGCACCCGAAGCTTGTCCTGCTGATCTGCGACCTCGCGGTCTGCATCGCCGCTGCCGTGGGCAATCCACACGCCCCCGCACACCTTCAGAATTGGCTCTAAAGCCGTCACCAAACCGCTTGGAGGAACCACACACTCGATCTGCGTGCCTTTCCTGACATGAATGTACGGCTCGCGGTTCGAGATAACAAAGAGAGATTTCTCGGACAGGAGGGTCCGCACATGCTCTTTGAGCCGTGCTGGAGTCCAGAGAGACTCTGCAGCCTGTCTCAGCCTTGCTTCCTCCTCGGCGGAAGCCCGCGCCGCCAGGACGCTTCTTGCCATCTGGGCGACCTCTTTTGTCAACGGCTCAAACATATCCCCATCAGGGAAGTGAAGTGGTTCGGCGGTCGTATCGGTGCGGAGCCTCTTCATCCACTCCGCCATCTTGGCGATTGACCCGACAATGCTCCAACGGACAACAAAGAGCGTGGTGAGGGAGATCAAGAGCGCCTGGACCAGAAACCCGACGAAGTTGTTTTTCCAGATGCGGGAGAGATGATCCTGGAGGTACGTCGCATCGTAGAAGATGACCACGGCGCCAGCGACAACAGCTTCGCGGTGGAAGGAAAGGGCATAGAGATACATCCTCGTGTTCCCAATGTGGACAAAACCTCCCGTGCCGCGATCTGCATTCATGGCTTCAGGGATCAACGAGGGTATCGTCGGGAGCTGAGGAGCCAGCGCCGGTGTGATGGCGATGAGATGGTCCTTGGCATCGTACACAGCGACTCCAGCCAGTTTCTCCCGGTTGCCGAACTTTTCGACAATTTGCTGAATGCGTGCGGTCTGAGGCTGCCCCACCAAAGGCTCAATCGTCTCCCGGAGGCTCTCGGCGAGGAGTGAGGTGCGGCGATCGAGATCCCGCCTCAACCCTTCCTTCTCCTGCTGTACCTGCCAAAGAGTGAGCAGAAAGGCAATGGCGCTGACGACGACAATGATTGAGAGGACAATCCGAAACGTGATTCGCACAGGCTCCCCTCACGAACGATAGGTGACAAATGAGTGACTCGTCCCTCGGGAAGGTGTAGTGTACCCTTGCGTCCCTATGGGGTGTCAACTATTTTGCGATCAGGCGTAAGGGATGAGGCGGCGGATAGAGAGTGAACCTGACCCGAGGAGAAAACGGCCGCCCGGGTGGCGGCCGCGGCCAAGGCGAGCGGCTTTCACGCGGTGGCAGCGCTGCGGGGAGGGCTTGAGGCCTGGCGACAGGCAGGCTATCCGATAGAGCCGCGGTGATTTCTCAGGCCAAGGTGATTCTGTTCCACTATGGAACCTTATCGTGGTGGCGAATGCGCACCGCTCCGGTGAACGCTAGCCCCCGGCGATGGCCCCCACGACCAGAAACGGCTCATTCCCCATCGCGACCGCCTCGGGCAGGAGCGCATCCGGCGGCTCATGGGACAGATCCTGCTCGCAGGCGAAAAACCGCAAGAACGGCCGGCGCTGCTGCGTCACGTGGTCGCGGATCGTCCCGCGCAGCACCGGATAGCGGGCTTCGAGCGCGTCGAGCACCGAGCGCTGCGTCACCGGGCCGTCCACCTGGAGCTGCACCTCTCCGTCGACCTGCGCCAGCGTCCGCAGATGTTGCGGGAGCGCAACGCGGATCATGGCACTGTCTGGACCTCGACGGACAGGACGGCCGGAAGATCCCGGACGATGGGCGCCCATGTGTCGCCGCTGTCGGCCGATGCGTACACCTGGCCGCCGGTGGTGCCGAAGTACACGCCGCACGAATCAAGCGAGTCAACGGCCATCGCGTCCCGCAGCACGTTCACGTAGCAGTCGCTCTGCGGCAGCCCTTTCGTGAGAGCTTCCCACTCGTGTCCGCCCGTGCGGCTGCGGTAGACGCGCAGCTTACCCTCGGGCGGATAATGCTCCGAGTCGCTCTTGATGGGGACGACGTAGATGGTTTCCGGCTCGTGCGCGTGCACGTCGATCGGGAACCCGAAGTCGGTCGGCAGGTTTCCGCTGACCTCCTGCCACGACTCGCCGGCGTCGTCGCTGCGCACGACGTCCCAGTGCTTCTGCATGAAAAGCACGCTCGGGCGCGACCGGTGCATCGCGATGCGGTGCACGCAGTGGCCGACCTCGGCATTCGGGTCGGGGATGTATTCCGAGTGCAGGCCACGGTTTATCGGCCGCCACGTCTTCCCGGCGTCGTCGGTCCGGAAGGCGCCCGCGGCCGAGACGGCGATGAAGATCCGCTCGGGATGGCTCGGATCCAGCAGGATCGTGTGCAGGCACATCCCGCCGGCGCCCGGCTGCCACCGGGGCCCCGAGCCGTGGCCGCGCAGCCCGGCGAGCTCCTGCCACGTCCGGCCGCCGTCGGTCGTGCGGAACAGGGCCGCGTCTTCCACCCCGGCGTAAACGGTATCCGGATCGGTCAGCGACGGTTCGAGATGCCAGATGCGCTTGAACTCCCAGGGGTGCTGTGTGCCGTCGTACCACTGATGCGTGGTGAGGGGTTTGCCGGTTCCCGGAGAAGTGTCGTAGACGAATTTGTTGCTCTCGCCAGCAGGCATGCCGCCTGGCGAGATCGTCACCCCGCCTCCGGGCGCCTCCCACGTTTTGCCGCCGTCGTTGGAGCGCTGGATCACCTGCCCGAACCAGCCGCTGGTCTGCGACGCATATAGCCGGTTCGGGTCGACGGGCGAGCCCTTGAGGTGGTAGATCTCCCAGCCCGCAAAGTGGGGGCCGCTGACATCCCACCGCTGGCGCTTGCCGTCCGACGTCAGGACGAACGCGCCCTTCCTTGTGCCAACCAGTACCCGTACCCCGCTCATCCCTTCCTCCTTCCTGAGGACCGGTAACGTAAAGAGGCCTCACAGACTTACTTTTTCCTCGCGAAGATCACCTGCACGCGTTTCTGCAATTCCTCCGGCGCGACGTCTTCTTTATGCGTGGTTAGGTGGGGGTAATCCTGTTCCACCTCAGGCAATCGCCGCAGACAACGTGTTGCAGACGAGGGTTGTGTCGGGCCTGGACCAGTCCCGATCGGCCCTCTTCTCCTTCGCCCTGTGCCCCCTCCCGACCACAGAAATGGCATTGCAGGCCAGGACCGGGGGACACATGAGCGACCAGGACCCAGGGGCTTCGCCGCGGCGGTACCGCTGGGGCTTTCAGCACATGTCTGAGGCCTGAGAGAAACCGATCCCAGAATCCCGCCATCTCCCCCCTACACTTCGAGATCCGTCCACCGCAAGAGATCCCGGAAGAGGGGCCGTCCCTCTTGGTGCCAGGTGAGCGGAGGCGCCTGCATCCTGCCAATGGGACATATCCGGTTCACCCCGGCATGGCCTAACGTACCCGCGAGCATCCCGATCCGCTCCGGGATCACCGCCACACCTGCAGCCTGAAGATACGGCCGCCACGGTCGCAGCAGACCCCCTACCTCCAAGAGGTCCGCCACCGGCTTGATCAAAACGGTTCGGTGGAGACAAGAAGGGATAAACGTCGGATCGGCGTCGTAGATGAGGGTCCAGTCGAGCCCCCGCGGACTCGTGAAGAGGGCGACCTCTTTTCCGGCCAGCTCCTGGGCTTCATAGCCGGCCCGAAACCTCCGGACGGTGGCTGCCTCCTCTACGGTGAGCAGTCCCGGCGGAAGTTGCTCTGCCCACCTCGCCATGGCCGCCCCCATCAGCTCGGCAAACTCCCTCGGGCTCATCCTTCCCCCTTCCTCCACGTAAAAGAGATGCGGTGAGAGGCATCCCTGTTGGTCGAAGAGGGAGGCATCGTAGGCGGCCCGATCCGCCACCCCCTCTGCCCTCGCCAGAGCCTCCCGGCCAATCAGACCGAAACTCACGCGGTGCCCGTGGTCCAGGAATCGACATCGGATGCGCCCCTGAAGTTCGTGGATCGTCTGCTCGCTGCCATAGGCGATGACCACCTCGGCGCGATCAAAGGCCACGGCTTCCAGATCTGCCCGGCCGCCACTCCACCACAGGACGGCCAGGCACTCGCCGATCTCCGGGTCCTCCCGAGCGACCGAAGCCGCCCACAGCGCGGGAAAGAGCGGCTCCGCCGAGGCGGTCTTGATCAGACTGGCCGATCCGAGGAGGGTGGCGGCGATGAGACCCGGAAGTCCTATCCCGGGGATGTTTCCCGCCAGCACATGGGTGATCAGGGCGGGGCCGTACGCACGGCTCAGTTGGGATCCGAGATGGACAAACCCCTCCAAGGCCTCTTCGTCCCCGATCCCCTGGAGGAGCTCGTCAAAGGCATCCGCCGTGTATCCCTCGCACAAGAGATCCAGGCCGTGGGCCACCATGCCGGGCGAAAATCGGGTGGTCGCAGGCAGCGCCGCCTCGGCGTCCTGACGAAAGGGGTCGGTGCGATCTTGCCACCGGCGAAAAACCTCCGCGAGGATCTCGGCGATCTCTTGCCCCTTTCGCTTCCGGAGGCGCTCCCGGGCCCTCTGCAGATGTCCGATCACTTCGGTGAGGAGCGTCGGCGTGATCCGCGGGACTTCCAGCGTCACCGTACCAAGCGCGCGGGTCTCGACTTCACATCCCGAGACCTGTGACGGGAGATGATAGGCAGCGACCTTCATCGCCTTCTTTCAAGCTCCTCGACGGTCAAAGAGCAACCCCGCGCCTCGGCCCCGGGCGCTCGGCCAACCACCTCAAACCCCTCTGCGACCCTGTAGCCCAGATCTTCGGTTTCGATCGCCAGCACCGATCCGCAGTTGGCCAGGTCGTAGTGGGTGAGGAGCCCCACCTGGCCTTCCGGGATCTCCTCAAGCGTCGTGGGATCGAGGATACGCGTCCGCACCCAGGGAGGGACCTCTTTGAACCGAACGCGCGAGCGCCCCAGAAACCGATCCCTCAGGGTATTGTCGTAAAATTGGGAACCCATCTCGGTCATGCCGTACTCGTTAATGCACAGCGCCTCGGGAATCCCAAGAGTCTTTCCATAGAGGCGCAACAGCTCCTCTCGCGAGAGCTCGCGGGATCGCCCCTTGAAGCCTCCGGTATCCATCAGACGACTCCCCTCAGGGAGCTGAAACGTCCATCCCTCCAGAAGACACACGTCGAGGAAATGGACGAAGGCGAACGAGGTACCGAGAAGGCAGATTGCATCTTGCTGCGACTCGACCTCGCGCAAGCTGTCCAGCAGCCCGGCGAGATTCATCCCCGTCTCGCCGACAAAATATACGCTCCCTTCGCCTCCGTGCGCTTTCCGCACTCCCTCGAGCATATGGGACAGGGAGGAGGCGGGGTGAAGGTCTGGAGGCGGCGCCAGGATGAGCATCCGAGGCCGCAGTCCATCGGGAAGGAGATGGGCAGTGAAATTCTTCAGGAGGGAGGTATCGTAAAGCTCGAGCCAGGGGAATCCGTGTTGCCCTCGCCGCTCTCCACCCTGACTCGTCCCGCTGGTCAGGAAGACGTGTTCGGGCGGGGCGCAGGTCAGGTCCAGAAACTTGAAGGCTGCCGTGGGGACTGGAGGAATATCGTCCCAACGGACTATGGTATCCGGCGTGACTCCTCGCTGACCACAGAAGCGTCGATAGGCCGGATTCCTCTGGTACTGAAAACCGAAAACCTCCAGGGCTAGTCCCTCAAAGGTCTCGTCGGTCGTCCCTCGAATGAACCTCAGCACGCGCTCAACGAGAGGCTCTCGCAATCCGTCGTCCCTCCCAAGTTCAGGTACTCAGTCCTCGAACCTCCTTGATCGGTCATCGGACTTCGGCGAGCTCAGTCGAGCCGTCATCATCTTTGTCGCGCGATGCGGAGGCTCTCCCCCAAAACCTCGACCGCCCGATCGCAGAGTTCCCGCGACACCACCAGGGGCGGTGCGATGCGGATGACCCCGTCGGCGTAGAGAAAGTCCCCCACCAGCAAGCCACGCTCTAACGCCAGGCGAAGGACAGGCGGCGTCAGAGACGGCTCCTCGAGGACGAGGCCCAGAAGGAGGCCGATCCCTCGGACCTCTTTCACCCCGTGAAGGCGGGACATGGCGCTTCTGAGGTGATTGCCCATGGTCTCGGCGTTTTTGAGAAGTCCCTGTTGATCGATGGTGCGGAGGGCGGCAAGCCCCGCGGCACACGAGACGGGGTGGCCGCCAAAGGTCGTCACGTGGGCAAAAGGCGGATCGGCCCAGAGGGTGCGCATCAGCGCTGGACGCGCAATGAAAGCACCCAAGGGCATCCCACCCCCCACCGCCTTGGCGAGCACCAGGCAGTCTGGAACCACTTCCCAGTGCTCGCACGCAAACCACCGTCCGGTGCGGCCAATTCCGGTCTGAACCTCATCCAGGATCAACAATGCCCCAACTTCGCGGCAGCGGGCCCTCAGCGTGGGCAGAAAGTCGGGGCCCGGGACGCGCACCCCGGCCTCTCCCTGGATCGGCTCCACCACGACCCCCGCCACCCGTTCGTCGATGCCATCCAAGGCGTCGCAGGCGTCGAAGGGAAGCAAATGCACGTCGGGCAGGAGCGGCTCGAACGGTTTCTGGTAGCGGGCCTCGCCCGAGATCGACAGGGCCCCAAGGGTATCCCCGTGGTATCCCCCGGCGAAGGCGACCACGCGCGTCCGGCCTGTCGCCTTGCGGCAGAGCTTGATTGCCCCTTCGATCGCCTCCGCCCCACTGTTACAGAAAAACGTCATCGAGAGATCGCCCGGAGCGATCTCGGCAAGGCGCTTGGCCAACGCGACCTGCGCCTCTTGGACCATCTCGCCATAGACCATCACGTGGAGATGCCGCTCGACCTGGGTGCTGATCGCCCGCAACACCTCCGGACCGCCGTGGCCCACACTGCTCACCCCAATGCCCGAGACGAAGTCGAGGATGCTCTTCCCGTCGCGAGTCCGCAGGAAGCAGCCCTCCGCCCTCTCGATGATGAGCCCGAGCGGTGCAGCCGATGTGGGACAGAGATACCGTCGAAAATCGGCGTACAGATCGCTCATGCTTGGGTGTTCAGTGTTGGGTTCATTGGGTTTCTTGCGTTTCTTGGGTTTCTTGGGTTAAGGGAACTGCCTAGTTGAAGCCTCCGAGCATTCTAGCGTTCCAGCTCTCCGGCACGCAGCGGACTGCTGACCGCTGATTGCTGACCGCTGATTTCGTGCAGGGCGAGGCCGATCTCCTCCCGAACATCAGGGTCGGTCTCCTGAGTAGACGCCTGTTCGAGTCCCTCGCGAGCCGCACCCCCCCCGATCCGCCCTAACGCCCACGCGGCGTGACCTCGGACCAGCGGCTCCGGATCGTGTCGAAGGGCCTGCGTCAGGGCCGGGACCGCTTCGGCCCGCCCTGCGTTGCCGAGCGCCACCGCGACGTTTCTGAGCAGCCCCCGCCGCTTGGCCCGGCGAATGGCGCTCCCCTTGAACCGGCGCCGAAACTCCTCCTCGGACAAAGCCAGCAGCGGGATGAGGTCGGGGGCGTACTGCCCTTCGCGCGGCCAGAAACGCTCTTCGGAACTGGGCCTGGCCTTTGCGTTGTACGGGCAGACGTCCTGACAGATATCACAGCCGAAGATATGATCCCCGACTAACGGGCGCATCTCGCGAGGGATGCTCCCCTTCAGCTCAATGGTGAGATACGAAATGCAGCGCCGGGAGTCCAGGAGATAGGGTCCAACCAGTGCGCCCGTCGGGCAGGCCCGGATGCACAGGTCACACCCCCCGCAACGATCGCGGATCGGCCGGTCGCTCTCGAGATCGAGGCTGAGGAACAGCTCGCCGAGAAAGAACCAGGAGCCTCGGCGGGGATGAATGATGGTGGTGTTCTTCCCGATCCAACCGACCCCGGCCAGCGAGCTAAACTCCCGTTCGAGAACCGGGCCGGTATCTACGTACGCCCGTCCTTCGACGAACTCCCCGACCTCGGCTCGTATCCTCGCTAGGAGCTTTCCCAGATAATCCTCCATGATCTCGTGGTAGTCATCTCCCCAGGCATAGCGCGAGATCCAACCGCGGAGCCCATCCTGGGGCGCATCCTCTCGGTGCAAGGGAACGTAGTAGTTGAGTGCCACCGACACGATCGACTTCGCCCACGGGAGAAAACCCCCTGGGTGCAGGCGTGCCGTCGCGCCGCGCTCGAGATAGGCCATCTCGCCCCCAAAGCCCCGCCTCAGCCACTCGGCGAACGACTCACTGTGAGGGGGCGGGATAACCGGCGAGAGGCCGACCAGATCAAAACCAACCTCGCGCGCCAGCTCTTTCACGCGCCGGGAAAGACGCTCTCGTTCTGGTCGTGTTCCCACGGAGCCCTCCAGAGATCAGATGCCCCAGTATGCCACAAGACGTCCCCCAGGGAAACAAGGGACAGACGGCACTAGCCCTAATTTGACGGACACCTCAAAAGGGGACAAGGCGGGCCGGTGCAATCCAAGTTTGGGCTTGACAGAGAGCATGCGCATTGAGCTATAAGAGAACCACGTCTTGGCCACGCACCGTGAAGCCCCCCGGAAAACCTGTGACGTCTTGACAGCGGAATCGCCGCGACCTCATCCCAGCAGAGTTCTCTAATGCCTACTTTGGACGCCAAGGTCACCCAGCTGCGGAACCTCCTTCGGGAAATGGGCCGGGTCGTCGTCTGTTTCTCGGGAGGGGTGGACTCAAGCTTCCTGCTCGCCGAGGCGGTCGCCACGTTGCGCGAGGGGGTGGTCGCGCTGACCGCGGTTTCGGCCAGCCTGGCTCCCGATGAGAAAATAGCCGCGCAGCGATTGGCCGAGCAGTTGGGGGGGCGCCACCTGCTGGTCGAAACGCATGAGCTTGATGATCCCCGCTACGCCGGGAACCCGGTGAACCGTTGTTATTTCTGTAAGGCCGAACTGTATAGCACGGCCATTGAGCAAGCCCGCTGCCTCGGGATCCCCCATATCCTTGATGGCTTCAACGTCGATGATCGCGGTGACCACCGTCCCGGGCGCAAGGCGGCGCGCGAATACGGCGTGCGCTCGCCGCTGGACGAGCTCGGGTTCACCAAGGCCGACATCCGCGAGGCGGCCCGTTGGATCGATCTCCCGGTCTGGGACAAGCCTGCCCTCGCCTGCCTGTCGAGCCGGTTCCCCTACGGGATCGAAATCACCCCTGCCCGCCTGACCCAGGTGGCGCGGTGTGAGCGCGTGCTGCGGGAGTTGGGTTTCCGGATCTATCGGGTTCGCTATCACGAGGCGATTGCGCGGATCGAGGTCGCACCCGAGGAGCTGCCGCGACTGGTGGCTCCGGCGGTGCGTGAGGAGATCGTTCGACGCTTCCGGGAAGCCGGCTTTGTCCATGTTGCCGTTGACTTGCAGGGATACCGAACCGGATCCTTGAACGAAGCCGTACGGACTACCCGCACGACGCACGATGCGCGGCACTGGCGCGACGATGGAGAAGGAAAGGAGGAAGCACCATGAAGATCGACAAATCGCCCTCGGATGCTTCGTCAGCCTAACGCCTCTTTGGAATTGGTGATACCCCACTCAACACTTTCCCATGCTCCTTCGTCGTGCCTCACACCCCTGGGCCGTACAAACCCCTATCAGGACAGGAATTGCAGTACATTATCGTGTATGTTACCCTTCTCGCGGATCAAACAGGAGCTGCCAATGGATGCAACCCGCCTCAAAGCCGTCCTGGAGGCCGTGAAAACAGGGAAGCTCTCGACCGACGAGGCCCTTGATCGGCTGAAGGTCCTACCGTTCGAGGAGCTGGGCTTCGCGACCCTGGACAGCCACCGGAGCCTGCGCCAGGGCTTTCCTGAAGTCCTCTTCTGTCCCGGCAAGACGATCGAACAGATCACGGCGATCGCCGAGCGGTTACTCCGTCAGCACGGCAGCCTCCTGGCCACGCGGGCCAGCGAAGAGGTGTATGGCGCCATTGCGAAGGTCGATCGGTCCGCTGAGTACAACGTGTTGGGGCGCACCGTCGTGGTCCACCGAGGGCGGACGCCATCGACCACAGGGACCGTCCTGGTGATGAGCGCCGGGACCGCCGACATCCCGGTCGCCGAGGAGGCGGCGGTGACCGCCGATTTCTTAGGAAGCCGGGTTGACAGACAGTATGATGTCGGGGTTGCGGGACTGCACCGGATTCTCAACAAATGGGCCGAGCTCCACGCGGCCCGGGTCCTCGTCGTGGTGGCGGGAATGGATGGCGTCCTCCCCAGCGTGGTGGGGGGGCTCACGGCTAAACCACTGATCGCCGTTCCGACGAGCATCGGCTACGGGGCGAGCTTCGGTGGCATGTCGGCGCTTCTCACCATGCTGAATTCCTGCGCCTCCGGCACGGCGGTGGTAGGCATCGACAACGGCTTTGGTGCCGGCGTGCTCGCCCACCGGATCAACCTCCTCGGCGAACACGGCTAGAATGCTGGAAAGCCAGAATTCCAGCGTTCTAGCGTCCCAGCGTCCTAGCTTTCAAGCGGTTAGCCATGAAGATCGCCTACTTCGACTGCTTTAGTGGCTGCAGCGGCGACATGATTCTGGGGGCACTGGTAGATGCCGGGCTCTCCCTGGATGTGCTCCGGTCTGAGATTGCACGGCTCAAGCTTCCCGGTGTGGATCTCAAGGCCGAGAAGGTCAGGCGCGGCGCCCTGATCGGGACGCGGGTCCAGGTCATCACGCCTCCAGACCCGCCCCCCCACCGCCATCTCTCCGACATTCTCGCCCTCCTCGAAAGGAGCGACCTCCCTGAGACGGCTCTGGCACCGGTCCGCCGGATTTTCGAGCGCCTGGGAGAAGCCGAGGCGGCTGTCCACGGCCTTCCGATGGAGCGGATTCACTTCCATGAAATCGGGGCCGTGGACACGATTGTCGATGTGGCGGGGGCCATTATTGGGCTGAACGTGCTCGAAATTCGGGAGATCCATGCCTCGGCGCTGAACCTGGGCGGAGGGAGGACCCAGACGGCCCACGGCGATCTCCCGGTACCGGCGCCGGGGACCGCCCATCTTCTTCGAGGCGTTCCGGTCTATGGGAGCCCGGTCGAGGCAGAGCTGACCACACCAACGGGGGCGGCTATTGTCTCGACCCTAGCGAAGGGGTTCGGGCCCCTCCCTCCGCTGCGGATCAGTCAGGTCGGCTACGGGGCAGGCAGCCTGGACCTCGCTCGCCGGCCGAACTTGCTCCGGCTGATCGTCGGTGAAAGGATCGAAGACCTCGACAGGGATGAGGTGACGGTCGTCGAGGCGAACATTGATGATATGAACCCCCAGCTCTTCGAGCCACTCATGGAGGCGCTCTTTGCAGCGGGAGCCCTCGATGTGTTCCTGACCCCGATCATCATGAAGAAGTCCCGACCCGCCACGGTCATCTCGGCGATCGTTCCGGCCGGCCTTGAGGAGGGCATCGGACCGATCCTCTTGAGCTACAGCAGCACCTTCGGTGTCCGATTCCGCAGAACGCAGCGGCAGACGCTTCCGCGGGAGGTGCTGACGGTGGAGACCCCCTTTGGCCAGGTGCGCGTCAAGGTGGGCCGACTTCAAGGCCGCCCGATCCACCTGGCCCCCGAATACGAGGATTGCCGACGGCTGGCCGACATGAGCAGGCTCCCACCGGCTGAGATCATGACGGCAGCCGTCGAGGCAGCCCGCGCCATGTTGCAATTATCTCGTCACGATTTTTTCATTGACAGAGGGACCGAGGGAAGATAACTTCTCCCCGCATTTCGGGGCACACGGGGAAGGCGCCGGCGCCCTTAAGTGCCAACAACACACGTGACCTCATCCTTGCAGAACAACTTGCTCACCGAGAAGCGTCCGCGTCTTCGCATTTGTGGGACTGTGGAGGGAATCCCAACCCTCCAGGTGGCGGAGGTGCTGGATGTGACGCAGCGGGGAGTGCTCGTAGAGCAGCAGGATACGTTCCCGCCGCAGAGCCTCTGCCTTCTTCAACTGGGGACGAACGGGGACCTGTCCACCATCCGTTGTCGCGTGGTGCACAGTCGGGTGAGCTCCGTCCGATCAGACGGAGGCCCGTATTATGAGACGATGGTGGAGTTCCTCGACGTCAGCCCAGCGGCTGAGCGAGCCCTGAGGAACATCGTCCAATCCATCGGGGCCAACGGGGGGGTCGAGGCCGGAGGGCCGTGAATTCTTCCGGATGGCTTGGCTCGTGATTGGAAAGAGAGAAGGCCACCTCGCAAGAGGTGGCCTTCTGGTTGGACCAGGCGAGTGTCAGTAGCAGTGGCGCTGCCAGTACCCCGGCACCAAGACCTGATAGTACGTGGTAAAGCCGTTCTGCTGCTGGGGTCGGAGCTCCCAGCGCTCTTGGACCCACACGTCCTGGCAGACCGGGGCCCGATAGACCGGCTGATAGACGACCGGCGGAGCATAGACCACCGGGTGACCATAAACCACCCGAGGCGTGAGGAGAGCGTCCAGGACCAAGAAGGTGGCCGCACCAGCCAGGAAGCCCCCCGCGAAGTGACCATGCCCATGCCCGTGGTGGCCATGCCCGTGGTGGCCGCGATGCCCGTGTCCTGCCTCGGCCGGCAGGGCCATCCCGCCCAGCACGAGGCTCCCGATGACGAGGCCGACTGCGAGGCGTCTCATGTTCGTTCCCCTCCTTTACCCACCCAGGGCCCGAGCGGCCATCCGCCAGGCCCGGTTTATCCCCAATGTCACCCCCTTAGACGACCCCTCCCCCAATTTTATTTCACGCCTACCTCGCCTTGCTCTCGCCAAGGAATTAGTTCGTCTTCAGCAGATTCCGTACTACCTCTTGGCAATACGTTTTCATGGTACCTCCCTTGTCCGTTAGTTCTTCTCCCCTGGGGTGAGCTTAGGCAATAACGGAGGCCCAGTCAATGACCATGTAGGCTTATCGACTTCTTTCAAGGTCTTCCCCCCGGCCTGCAGGAGCCCCTCTCATTCGCGTCCAGGCCACACCAGCAGCGGCCCCCGAAGGAGCGGCGTTCGTGGCACTAAAGTTGCTAGCTCCCTCGTCTATGACGTGGATGAAGATCCGGAGAATCGTGTGGGTTGCACAAACGGCGACGCTGGGCCTCCTCCTGGCTGCGTGTGCCTCGCCGCGGCCTGCACCTCCGACCGTGGCTCCGGCACCTCATCCTGTATTCGTCGGCCACGAGGAGACGGGCGAGGCGTCGTGGTACGGCCATCCGTACCACGGACGACGCACCGCTAGCGGGGAGATCTTTGACATGCACCAGATGACCGCCGCCCACCGGACCCTACCCTTCGGCACGTGGGTGCTCGTAGAGAACCCGGCCAACGGGCGAAGCGTGAAGGTGCGGATCAATGACCGCGGCCCCTTTAGAAGCCGCCGCATCCTAGACGTCTCGTATGCCGCTGCCCGGGCTCTCGGCGCGCTCGGGCCCGGCGTGATTCCAGTCCGCCTGCGCGTCATCGCCTCACCCGAAGCCACCCCAGTGAGACGGCCAACTGGACCTCGCTAAGAGAGCCTCACAGAGTTCTGGGAGAGAATGTACCCATCACAGGGGCAAGTAACGTCTTGAAATTACAGGTTGATCGGACGCTGGACGAAAGCGGCATCTCGCTGGCACGATTTCTGCTTGCCTTTTTGGGGCCGCTGAGCCATTCCACCCGGCGAGGAGAGGGGAGCCCTTGAGATTATGAGGCGAGCACTGGGCAAGCGCTATACGCGTCCCGCCCGGCAAAGACAGAACCCTCGGCGCCTTCGCATTGCCGGCATGACGGAGGGCATCATGACCCTCCAGATGGCAGAGGTGCTGGATGTAACCCTGAGGGAAGCACTCGTAGAGCACCAGGGTATGCTTGAGACGCAGAGTCCGTGCTTTCTCCAGCTGGAGACAAAGGGGGAGCTGTCAACCATTCGGTGTCGAGTGGCGAACAGTCGGGTGATCAGCAGTGGACGAGACGAGGACCCGCACTTCGAGAGCATAATGGAATTCCTCGCTGTCAATCCACCCGCTGAGCAAGCACTCAAGGTCCTCATCCAAGCCCTCGGGGCACGCGGGGGCCGCGAGGCCGGAGGACCCTGAGGTAGATCATACCACCGCCGTGTCTCCCTAGGGCAAGAGCGTCTCGAGATCTAAGATCGGGACCACGACGCCATCCCCGAGGATGGTCATCCCGCCGAGTCCCTTCAAGCCCCTCAGCGGAGACCGGAACGATTTTACCACCACCTCGCGATACTCCAGGATCTTGTCCACCATCAGCCCGACATCCTTCCCTTTGGAGTCCACCAGGACGACGAAAGGGCTCGCGGCGGATTCGGGAAGGTCCAGGAGGCGCCGCAGACGGAACACGGGGATCTCGTCCTCCCCGCGGAACAAGATTTCTCGCCCGTCCGTCGGCCTGATCCTTCCGGGAGGACAGTCCAGGGTCGCCCGCACCTGGGTGACGGGAATGGCGTAGGTCTCATCACCCACCTCGAGCAAGAGGACCGGGAGGCGGAGCAGCGTCAAGGGAAGCTTCAGGGTGACGGTGGTCCCCTGCCCAAGCACGGACTCTATCAACACGCTTCCCTGGAGCGACTGGACCATGGATTGCACCACATCCAACCCGACGCCTCGCCCGGAGATCTCTGAGACCTCCGCTCTGGTGGTGAAGCCCGGCAGGGTGAGCAGCCGAAAGAGGTCGGGCTCCGACAACGTCTGCGCCTTGTCCTCCGAGAGGAGTCCCAGAGTCACAGCGGCCTGACGGATCGTGCCAGGGTCGATCCCCCGGCCATCATCAGCCACCTGGATGATGACCCCATCCTTTCGCCTCGAGGCTTCGAGATGCACCTTCCCCTCGGCCGGCTTTCCGGCGCGGACGCGCTCCTCCGGCCGTTCTATCCCGTGATCCACCGCGTTTCGGAGCAGGTGCATCAGCGGGTCGGCCAGGCTTTCTAACAGCGCCCGATCCATCTCCACATCCCTGCCTTGGATCTCAAAGACCAGTTCCTTACCTCCCTGCCTGGCCATATCGCGGGCCATCCGAGGGAACCGATCAGCGACCGTCTGCAGCGGAACCATCCTGAGCTGCATGGCCTGATGGCCCACGGCCTGAATAAGCGCCTGGAATTTGAAGACCCGTTCTTCGTTCCCCAGATCTTCCTGGGCGATGAGGAGCTCGCTCGTGAGGTCAATCAGATCATCCAAGAGTTCTGGAGCCACCCGCAACATTCCCTCGCGCCGGGTCGCCCCCCCCTGCACGGGAGGCGGAGGGGACGACGGTGACGACCCGCCCCCCTCTCCGCTCTTCCCCGCCGATTCCCCGGGGCCCTGACTGGCGCTTGCTTGCTCGACCGATTTGCGGAGGAGGTCCACCCCTTGGAGCACGAGGTCGATGGCCTGGCGGTCGAGCCGCTGAACGCCCCTGCGATAGGGATCGAGGAAGCTTTCAAGGGAATGGGCGATCTTGGACAGCTCCTCAAAGCCCATCGTACTCGCCATCCCCTTGACGGAATGCGCAGACCGAAAGAGAGCGTCGATCGCCTGCGCGTCTTCAGGATGCCGCTCCAACCGGAGCAAAAATTCATCCATCCGCTGCAAATGCTCTCGGGAGTCGTTCAGGAAGATTGGCAGGTACTTGCTGAGATCCACCGGCGAGACCCCGTTATCGAGGGGACGAGGCGGACAGGACTGCCATCGCCAGACGATCGAGGAGGGTCTTCGGATCGAGGACCATCACGGGGAGGCCTTCCAGGTCGATGATCCCGTGGCAGAGGCCCCTGGCTGAGGAGAGGGGCTCCAGGGCCTCGTCGGGGATCGCGCGAACCTCCCGGACCTGTTCAGCCATAACCCCCACGTCGAAATCCTCCTTTTCCGGGGCGAGCACTACGGTATAGGGAGCGAGACCAGACTTTCCCGGCAGTCCCAGGGCTTCTCCCAGATCGTAGAGGGTCAGAACCTTTCCGCGCCAGTTCGTTACACCCCCGACCTCCCGAGGGGCATGGGGGATTCGCGTGATCCGGCCCACCGGGCTGACAGCTCGCACCTGCGCTGATGGAAGGGCAAACGGTTCCCCCCGCACCTGGAGGAGAACGAAGAGGCGTCCTTCTGAAGCGGCGAGGCTCTCTACCCGCTCATGCATTGACCTTGAACCGAGAGACTCTTTCGCGCAGCTTGTCCGCGATGTTGCTGAGCTCCTGAGCGCCAAAGGCCATCTGCTCTACCGAGGCGATCTGCAGCTGGGTCGCCGCCGAGGCCTCCTGGGTAGAGCGGGCATGCTCTCGAGCGACCTCGGCAATCTCATCGATCGTCTTCACTAACGCCCTGGCTCCCAGGGTCTGTTGGTCGGTGAGAGGAGAGATCTCCTGCACGCGCTTGACCTGTTGGACCACCGTACGCACGATCTCGTGCAACGACTTCTCGGTGAACTGGAGGACCTGCCGCCCCGACTCGATCCCCTTCCCCGCCATCTCCATCGAGGTCAGGACCTGGGCGCTCTCCTCGCGAATCTCCTGCGCCAGCTTGGCGATCTGCTCTGCCGAGGACCCCGCATCGCCAGCCAACTTCCGGACCTCATCCGCGACCACCGCAAAGCCCCGTCCGTGTTCGCCGGCCCGGGCTGCCTCGATGGTGGCGTTGAGGGCCAGGAGATGAGTCTGGTGGGCGATCCGGGTGATGAGATCGACGATGCTTCCAATCTGTTGCGTTTTCGCCCCGAAGCCTTTGACCCCCGCGGCCAGTCGCTCCAAGAGGCTGAAGACCTCTCCCATCTTCCTCACAGCCTCCTGAGCGGATTTCCCTCCCGACTCGGCCGTGTCCCCGGCCTCGGCCACCGCCTGAGCCGCAGAGCGCGACCGGGCGGCAATCTCGTTGGCGGAGTGGGCCAGATCATGCACCACCCGGGATCCATCGCCGACCAGCACCACCTGCCTCTCCGCCCCCTTGGCAATCTGGTGCACCCGCGTGGCGAGCTCCTCGGTGACCTGGTTCGTGGCCGCGGCTGTGTCACTCAGGGCCATCGTCGACTGGCTGACCTTGTCCGTCATCCCTTTCGTCTCGCGGACCACCTCCTGGAGACTGACGATCATGCGATTAAAGGCGTCGGCCAGCTGGCCCAGCTCGTCCCGGGAGTCCACGGCGACCGTCTTGGTCAGGTCCCCCTGGCTGATGACCCGCGTGGCCCCCACCAGCTCCTCCATCCTGTGCGCGATCATCCGGCTGAGAATCCTGGAGGCCACCCCGCCCACTAACAGGCTGGTAAAGATGGTCAGGTAATCCTGAGTGGCCATGAGGGTGATGGCCAAGATCACGGCCAGAAAGCCCAGGAGAATTTTATTCCCGATGCGCATGACCTTTGCCTCCTCCGGCCTGGTCTTTACAACGCCCCCACGAACTGATATCATAGCTGACACTGGATTGCAACCCCGATGGATTCATCGGTTTTAGTCTGCAAATTATGTACCAGCAGCCTGGCCCCATGCCGACCCAAGGCTCAAGGGGTCATCGGGTAGTGAGCAGATCGGATCTTTGGACGAAACAACGCTATCCTATCTGATCGGGTTACTCCTCCTCTTCTCCCTGTCTGCCTTTTTCTCGGCCTCGGAGACCGCCCTCTTCTCGCTCAGCCGTTTGCGGCTGCAGCGTCTGGCCCAGACGGAACCTCGGCGGGGAGGTCGGGCCCTGAAGCTCCTCGAACGTCCGACCCGGACCATCGTCACCATTCTCATCGGTAACAACCTGGTCAACATCACCGCCTCTGTCACCGCGACGGCGCTCGTCCTTCACGTCTGGGGCGCGCAAAAGGCGTGGCTTGCACCTCTGCTCATGCTCCCCCTGATCCTTGTCTTCGGGGAACTCATCCCGAAGATGCTGGCGGTTACTCATGCGGAACGGGTCTTGTATCTCATCTCGCGGCCCCTTGAACTCTTTTCGCTCCTCATCACCCCGCTCCAGGCGGTCCTCAAGAGGGTGGTCGACATCTGCCTGAGGGTCCTCGGGGTTTCGGCCGCACTGAGTCCGTCAGGAGTCTCGGAAGAAGACTTCAAGGTGATCCTGGATGTCGGACGCCAGGAAGGGGTCGTGGAGTCCACCGAGCACAAGATGATCGAGCGCGTGCTGGCATTCGCCGAGGTGCCGGTCCGCCAGGTGATGACTCTCCGCAGCGACATGTTCTGCCTCGACATAAGCCTCTCCTTTGGTGAGGCGGTCGCTGCCGTCACAAAGGCCGCCTTCTCCCGGATCCCGATCTATCAAGATACCATCGACCGGATTGTGGGCATATTGAATGCCAAAGATCTTCTCCGGTTCAAGGTAGGGGGATCACCCCCGCCCACCTTGAGTTCCCTGCTCCACCCCCCCTTCTTCATCCCGGAGACCACCCCCGTCGACACGCTCCTCAAAGAGTTCCAACGGCGTGGCCGGCATCTGGCGATTGTGGTCAACGAATACGGCGCCACCGCCGGGCTCGTGACCCTGGAGGATCTCCTGGAAGAGCTTGTCGGGGAGATCGCCGACGAGTTTGACCAGCCCCCGCAACAGGAGCACACGGGATGATCCCCTTCCTTTTCATCCTCATCGGGTGCCTCGTCCTCCTGGAGGCCTTCTTCTCTGGCTCGGAGATGGCCCTGATCTCGTGCGATCGAACCAAGATTCGCCACCTGGCGGGGGAGGGCGTGAAGGGGGCCCGGGTGGCGGAGCGGCTGCTCCAGCGACCCGACCGACTCCTGGCCACGACCTTGGTCGGGACCAACCTGTGTGTCGTAATCAGTGCGACGGCCGCCACCCTGCTCTGTCTCTTTCTCCTTGGGGAGGGCCGCCAGTACTACGCGACGCTACTCCTCACCCCCCTCGTCCTCCTCTTCGGTGAGATGGTCCCTAGGGCCTACTTCCGGCAGCATGCCGATCGCCTGGCGCCCCTCTTAGCGCCGCCGCTTTACTTCTGCCTGCACCTCTTCGCCCCGCTTACCGCTGTTGTCCACCGCGCCTCGGCGTCGCTCCTGACCCCCTTCAAGATTGCCCCGTCCGAGCGCGACCCCTACATCACCCGCGAGGAGCTGAAATTCCTGGTCCAGGAAGACAGACATCAGGCCGACCTCGATACGGGTGAGCGGCGGATGATCCACAAGATCATTGACTTTGGCGAGACCACTGTTCAGGAGGTCATGATCCCTCTCATTGAGGTGGTGGCAGTCCCCGCTTCCGCGACGGTAGCCGAGGCCGTGGCGGTGGTGAGTGAGCACCAGTTCTCTCGCATCCCCGTGTTCGAGGAGCGCATCGACCAGATCGTCGGCATCGTCCACGCCTTCGACCTCCTCTCGGCCGGCCCCGAAACACCTCTCGCGCCGCTCATCCGCCCGGCGGTCTATGTTCCGGAGACCAAACTCGTCGCCGATCTGTTCCAAGAGATGCGGCGGGGACGGTTCCACATGGCTGTCGTAGTGGATGAGTACGGAGGGGTGGTGGGGATCGTGACGATCGAGGATCTCCTGGAGGAGATCGTGGGCGAGATCGAGGATGAATACGACGAGGAGCCGCTTCCCCTGAAACGCCTTCCCGACGGCTCCTACCTCGTCGATGCGCGACTCGAAGTGGAGCGGCTCAGCGACGAACTCGGGATCCAGCTCCCCGAAGGGGAATACGAAACCCTGGGCGGGTTCCTCCTCCACCTCTTTCAGAAGATCCCCGACACCGGGGAGGAGGTCCAGTATGGGGGGATGCGCTTCGTCGTCGCGGCGTCGGATAAGCGAAGCATTGTCAAGGTGAGGATCCGACTGATGGATCGCCAGGGGGAGGATGGAAGACAGGCCTAACGAAAATGTTCAAACCCCTTTCCAAGCGGCTGCTCCTTTCCCCGAGGGCCGACGAGGGTGAGCCCCTCGTCGGCGGCACGCATCTCGCCGACGGCATGGGGCCGGGCGAAGCCTCTGCGGACCAGGGCCTCCTCGATCGTCGTGGAAGAGGCGCCGCTTGTGAAGAGGAGTTCAAAGTCCTCACCCCCGCCCAGCGCCAGCCTCAAGGGATCCAGCCCAACAAGCTCTGCCACCTGCCGCGTGGACCGATCCACGGGAATTCGGTCAGCAAGGATCCGAGCCCCCACCCCACTCTCCTCCACTAGCCGCGTCAGATCCGAGGCGAGCCCATCGCTGAGATCAATCATGGCCGTGGCGATCCCGGTCTCGGCCAGGACCCTCCCCTCTCGATAACGTGCCATGGGATAGAGCTGGGCCTGCATCGTCCCCCGGAGAGCCTTCCGGGCCTTTGGCGGGATGCGCGTCCCCCGCCTGCCCTTCACTGCTGAACGCTCAACCCGGTACCCTGCCTTCAAGGCGCATAGTCCCGCTGCGGCCCTCCCGAGAGGACCGGTGACCCAGATGGTCTCTCCAACCTTTGCCCCGGAGCGGCGAACGAGATGATGTGCCTCCCCCTCTCCTATGACGGTCACGCCGAGGATGAGACGAGAAGCTTCCGAGAGATCCCCCCCTACGACTGCTACCCCTGCTGCCTCTGCTGCCCCCCAGATCCCCCGGTAGATACCATCCACGCGCTTTACGGGTGTCCTCGCGGGAAGGCCCAAGGCGACGAGAGCGTACTTCGGAATCGCCCCCATGGCCCCGACATCGCTCAAGCTGACGGTGAGCCCCTTGTGTCCCACGGCCTCCGCAGGGCACCATTCCCAGCGGAAGTCCTTTCCCTCCACCAGGACATCTACCGTGGCCACTAACGCGAGGCCGGGTGATGGCTGCATGATGGCCGCATCATCCCCCATCCCGACCAGGACCTCAGGGGGAAGGGGCGGGCTCTTCGCTCGAAGTCTCCTCAGCAGGCCGAACTCTCCCAGCGCCCGCACGGTCGGGCCTTCGGCCATGATGAGGTGACCCCTCTTCTGTGTTCTTGGAATCTTCGGACTCACAAGTCTACGGACACCCCCGCTCGTCTCCCTCCGTCCCCCAAAGCACAGGTAAGTGTCCCAGTATACACCTGTCCTCGGCAATCCCCTGTCCGATTTCTGCTATGATCCACGTCTATCTGCGAGGGGGCCACCAAGAAAGAATTTTCAGAGCTTCTGCCTGGCGGCGAAGGAGGGTGTGCCCGCTACAGCCACTCGTGCCGGTTTGCGTAGAACGTGGCGGGCCTGTCGGGGTAGTTCTTCCGAAAGGTCCGGTATCGCCGGAGTACTGCTCGGTATCGACGGTCGGATGTCTTCAGCTTCTTGTGGGGCATCTTGATCAAAACCCGTTCCACCGCCCAGACGTTTCTCGAGGAGAGTCGCCAGTTGGGTCGACGGAACGTCCGCAGGTCGAGCACTCCGTATCCGATGATGCGCCCGGAGCCATCCACGTAGGGATCCACATAGCTCATCACGAGTTGCCTGAGCGACCGATACACGGGTTTGCGCCCGTGCAGCCCGGCGTCACGCGAACGCGCCACGGTGCCGTAGCGTTCCCGGTGGCGAAAGAGGAAGACGACGTGGTCGAGGTTGTCCTGTGACTGAAAGTCGAGAAGCAGCGGTGGGTAGCCATGCTGCTCGAGGATGGTCGCCGCCGTCACGGCTGCCTCGAGGCAATGCGCCTGCCAGTGCCGGACTACGCTGCGAAACGTCCGCAGGGTCTCTCCGTCCCTTTCCCAATTATAGGGTAGGGCCCGGAGAAACTGCTGCACCTGCCGCGGCGTCCGGTACTTCTGGATGATGGCCCACTCCTTGGGCCGAAAATGCTCTCTACTCGGGGCGGTTGAAATCGATCTTGCGTGCTTCCGGGGCATAGGCTCCGTTCAAGATACACCTTCGTTTCAGGATTCGGGACCACACTTCAAAGGCCTGACTCTTTAACCGTGCCACTTGCGGTCCTGGACCGTGTCAAGACTTCAAAAAGGCCGGTCATGTGATGGCGGGCTTTTCCCCCGCAGCCCAGGCTTCCGCTGCTGACGTGGCGATCGCCATGTTCTGTTCGACGAGCCGGCGGTAGTGGTCCGAGTCCGCCTTGTTGATAACCGAAGGCACGCGGATGAGCGGCCCGGCGATACAGGTGATGGTGCTCAACGGTTTAGGCAGCGCCATGCGGTCCCAGCTGTTGAGCCGCCAGGCTCGTTGGAATCCGACCCCTAGCGGAACAATCGGCATCCCCGTCCAGGACGCAAGATAGACGAGTCCTCGTTTGACCTGCCGTCTAGGCCCCAGGGGGCCGTCGGGCGCTACGAGGAGGTGGAAGCCCTTCTGCAGTCGAAGCAGTTCCTCCACCGCGTCCACCCCGCCACGTCCCGACGAGCCGCGAACCGTGCGGAGGCCGAACCAACGACAGACCTGAGCCAGGAGTTCTCCATCCGCGTGTCGGCTGATCAGTGCGATGACATCAGCCTCGGACCGCAGCGTCGCGGTGAACAACAGATTTTCGTGCCATAGCGCATAGATGTACCGCTCCTGCAGCGCGGGGTCCCACGGGTCGGTGTGCTGGCCCTGTGTGTCGGTAAGGCAGCGAAGCGTGCTGCTCCAGGCGCGCAGCGCAGCTGCCCCCAGCCATCCCGCCAATTTGATCAGATGCGGGTTACGCAGTTTCACTGCTTACTTTCCATCCGCACAGGTGCCCTACGTCAACCGCACGGGCTCAGGTTAGTCGTGGTCTGCCGCTTGTCAAGGGGAAAGTGCGGCATCCCCAAGACATCACAGGGCAAGATAATCAAGTTCCTCGAGGACGCGGGAGCGGATCTCCTGCGTAGTCGGCAGCTTTCGGACGATGCAACCATTGCGGAGGAGGGGCATGAGCAGCGATTCCACGGAGTCGCCGCACGGGCAGGCCGGGGGAGAGGCGTCCGCCGGGAGCACCCACCGAAGGCGGCAACCGCGACACCGGTAGGCCGCCTTTCGCCCGGATCGCTTGCCTCGCTTGGCGATGGGTCGCCCATCGATCTCCACCAGATCGAGCGCGAAGTTCATCACCGGTGCGTTCGAGATGGCGGTGCCGACCCCGTACGCATCGGCCAACGGGTTAAGCCGCTGGATCTCAGCTTCATCCAGGCCGCCGGAGATGAAGAGCTTCACCCAGGAGAATCCCCGGTAGTTCAACTCCCAACGCACCTCCCTCAGAATCTCCAGCATATCGCCCCGGCGGGAAGAAGGCGTGTCAAGCCGGACGGCGAACAAACGCTCGCCGAGGGCCTCCGCTACGCGGAGCGCCTCGAACTTTTCATCGCTCAGGGTGTCGATGAGCACCACCCTCTTCACCCGGGGGTCGATGCTCGCATCAAAGGCCTTGGCCGCTTTCACCGTATCCCCCAAGATGAGGACCAGGGTATGCGGCATCGTGCCGACCGGCTCCTCCTTGATGAGCTCAGCCGATTTCACCACCGCCACGCCGTCACATCCCCCGATGAAGGCGTTCCGCTCGATCATGGGTGCGAGGACAGGATGCATCCGCCGCGCCCCGAAGCTGATCACGGTCCGTCCGTCTGCTGCGCGTTTACACCGGGCGGCCTTCGTGGCGATCCCGGAGGCCTGACAGAGGAGACCTAAGATCGCCGTTTCGTAGTGTCCCCACTCCCGATACGGACCCCTGACCGTCAGGATCGGTTCTCCCACCCGAAAGGACGATCCCTCGCGGAAGGCATCCACGTCGACCGGCAGCCCGGTGAGCAGCCCCGCCACCTCCTCGATCCCGGCCAAAATGCCCCACGTCCATGATTCGGGGAAGGCCTTGAGGGTCACCTCCGCCTCAACGACCGCATCGATCTTTTCACGGTCAAGGATCTCGAGCGTCCGCAAGAAGTAGACATCGGTGATTCGTCCGGCCTTGATATCGTCTTCCCGCGCCGTATGAAACATCCCCACTCCCGTCCCAGCCCTCAGCTATCGGCTGTCAGCTATCAGCTTCAGAAGCTCAGGGCTCCGTGCTGACTGCGGACAGCGGACCGCTGACTGCTGAATCTTAGGCCGCCGATCCCTTGATCGCGGAAAACATCTCATCAGCGAGTCGTTGAAACTCCCCTACGCTCAACGTCTCCCCTCGTCGCGACGGATCAATGCTCGCTCGCTCGAGTGCCGCTGCGATCTCCTGCCGATCCAACGAATCCCACCGCGTTTGCCTCAGGGCATTCATCAGCGTCTTGCGCCGGTGGGCAAAGGCGGCGCGCACCAGGCGGAAAAAAAGAGGGGGGTCCGCGGGGGCGACCCGAGGGCGTGGCAGGACCGTAAACTTGACCACGGCGGAGTCAACCTGAGGTCTCGGATAGAAGGCTGTTCGGGGCACGCGGACGACGGTCCGGACATCGGTGTAGTACTGGGCCAGCACCGAAAGGGACCCGTATGCCTTCGTGCCCGGAGAAGCCATCAACCGCTCGGCCACCTCCTGCTGCACCATCAGGAGGAGCAAGGAAAAGCGATGGCTGGCCTCAAGCAGCCGCGTAATGAGCGGTGTCACAATGGCATAGGGGAGATTCGCGATGACCTTCCAGGGCCCCTCCCCCACGAGAGAGCTGAGGTCGAGGTGCCGGGCATCTCCCCGGACGAGCGTCACGTGCGCTTGGCCTTGGAAGAGGTCCTCCAGGATCTGAAAGAGCCCTGGATCGATCTCGACCGCGATGACCCGGTCACAGCGCTCGGCCAGGGCGTGAGTCAGCGTTCCAACCCCGGCCCCGATCTCCAAGATCCGATCCCTTGCCTGAAGCTCCCCCCCGTCCAGGATTCTTCGCAGAACGACTGGGTCGACCAGAAAGCTTTGTCCTAAGCGCTTCTTGGGACGAAGGCCGTGGGTGAGCAGCAGCTGACGCGTCTCATTCAGGATCGAGGCCATGGCCAGCCCGTTCAGTTGCCCGTGCCTCCCTCCCGGGCCATGCGGAGGTAGATCTGGGCCAACACATTGGCCGGATCAGAGGTCAAGGCCTTCTCCCACGTGGAAACGGCCTGCGATGTCTCGCGTCGTTGATAGTGGAGGAGCCCGAGCTGGACGAGGGCGTCGGCATAGGTCGGATGCAGCTCCAAAGCGTGCTTCAGAGCCGTCTGTGCCTGATCGCCATCACCCGCCTCCATGTAGCAGCGGGCTAGCTTGCAATGGAGATCGGGAAAAAGGGGCGCCAGGCCGATGGCTTTCTCGTACTCCTGGACCGCCTGGGGATAGAGACCGAGCTCCTGATAGGCCTTGGCCAGCTCGGCATGAGCATTGGCCAGGCGTGCCTGCGCATGCGTGGGGAGGCTCGAGGCCTTGGTCTCCTCTCCCTCCCTGGCGAGGCCGTACTCCCGGAGGGCCTCGCTGTATGCCCCCATGTCGGCCAGCGTGATGGCGAGATTGAGCCGTGCCTCCGTGTAACGGGGGTTGATGGTTAGGGCTTGGCGAAAGACTTCCACGGCCTGGTCCGGGGAGTTCCGTTGGGAATAGATGAACCCGAGCATGTTGTAGATATTGGCATAGAGGGGTGTGTGCTTGACAATTTCCAGGAGTAATACTTCCGCCTCGTCGTACCGCCCCCCCTGGAAGAGGGCCGTCGCCTGCTGGATCTGCTGCTTCAACTGACGAGCGTCCATGGATCGGGGGCTACTCCGGGCGGGGCTTGAGCGAATGTTTGAAGGTGGTCTTGAGATCTTCCCACGATTCCTTGAAGAGGTCCCAAATCCCCCCCGGTACCTCCTCGGAATTCCTGTGGTCCTCGCCCGGTCGCGACTGGAGAACCACCTTGACCCCAAGACGGTCTCCGGCCTCTACCGCCCAGAGAGAGTCGGGGTATTTCTCCAGGAGCTGGCGGTATGCCTCCTGGGCCTTCTCTTTCTCCTCCATCCGGGCGTAGGCCTCCCCGAGGTAGAAGAAGGCCTTGGGCTCGAGACCGGTGTCATTGTAACGGTCGATGACCCACTGGAACCGGCTCGCAGCTCCTTTGAACTTGTCCCGCTTCAGGTAGAAGAGGCCCACGTCGATTTCCTGCGCTGCCATACGGCGGCGGGCGACCGAGATCTTCGCCTCGGCGTCCTCTCTGTACGCGGTGTCGGGGACCTCGGTCAGGAGCCTACGAAGAGCAGCGACCGAACGCCGGGCGGCGGTCTGATCCCGATCCACCCGCTCGAGTTGGTGGAAATAGCTCAGGCCGACGAAGTACTGCGCCTCATCCATGCGCTCGTGGCGAGGATGGAGGCTCAGGAATCGCTCATACTCCACCCGGGCCTGTTCGTAATGCTCCTCTTCGAAATAGGTCCGGGCGATCCCGAGGCGAACCTCGGGAACGACGGGGCTGTCAGGAAACTGGGTAACGAAGAGGCGGAGCATCTCCCGGGCCTCCTCGTACCGCCCCCGCATAAACTCGAGATTGGCCCGCCAGAAGAGGGCCTCCTCGTTCAAGGCTCCAGTCTGCGCGTCACGCTTGCTGGCACAGGCGCCCAGGAGGAGCGACGGGACCAGCAAAATGAAGAGAGCTGTCCGAGTTCGCAGGCGCGCGATCACACCATGCCTCCACGCAAGGGGGTGACGCAATCCAGCCAAAGCTACTGGACACGCCGAGGGGTGTCAAGGAAAAAGGGCGAAATAAACCGAACGCGACGCGCGCCAGGACTGGTTACGCCGATTCGGCCTTCTTCTTGTGGTACAGGAGGATGGGACGATTCCGCTCCAAGATCACCTCTCGCCCGATGATCACTTCCGCTACGCCGGTCTGAGAGGGGATCTCGTACATGATATCTAGCATGATATCCTCGAGGATCGATCGAAGGCCTCGGGCCCCCGTGGCTCGGCGCACTGCGGCATGTGCCACGGCCCGCACGGCCTCATCGGTAAAGGTCAGCTTCACCCCCTCAAATCCAAAAAACCGCTGGTACTGCTTCAGCAGGGCGTTCTTCGGCTCCACCAGGATGCGAATCAGGGCCGCTTCGTCGAGCTCGTGGAGCGGGGCCACCACCGGGAGACGCCCGATCAGCTCAGGGATCAGGCCGAACTTCAGGAGGTCCTCCGGCTGGACCTCGGCGAGAGTTTCTCCGATCTTTCTGTCGCGCCGCCCCTGGATCGCGGCCCCGAAGCCCATCGCCTTGCTGCCCATCCGGGCCTCGACCATCTTCTCCAGCCCGATGAAGGCACCGCCGCATATGAAGAGGATGTTCGTGGTATCGACCTGGAGGTACTCCTGCTGGGGGTGTTTGCGTCCCCCCTGGGGGGGCACGTTGGCCACCGTCCCCTCCAGGATCTTGAGCAGCGCCTGCTGGACCCCCTCGCCGGAGACATCACGGGTGATAGATGGGTTCTCAGATTTGCGGGCGATCTTGTCGATCTCATCGATATAGACGATCCCCCGCTCTGCGCGTTCGATGTCATAGTCGGCCATCTGGAGCAGGCGGAGAATGATATTCTCCACATCCTCCCCCACGTATCCCGCCTCCGTGAGGGTCGTGGCATCGGCGATGGTGAAGGGCACATCCAGGATCTTGGCAAAGGTCTGCGCGAGCAACGTCTTCCCCGATCCGGTCGGGCCGATGAGCAGGATATTGGACTTGGCCAGCTCGGCCTCGTCGCACCGGGGCTTGGCGTTGATCCGTTTGTAATGGTTGTAGACCGCCACCGACAGGATCCGCTTGGCGCGCTCCTGCCCGATGACGTATTGGTCCAAGATGGCCTTGATCTCCGCCGGTTTGGGAATATCCCCGAGGTCCCTCCCTCGTTCCTCCTCCAGCTCCTCGGAGATGATGTCGTTGCACAGTTCGATGCATTCATCACAGATGTAGACGGTCGGTCCGGCAATCAGCTTGCGGACATCCTCCTGGCTCTTGCCGCAGAAGGAGCACTGGAGTTTTCCGCCATGCTTGACCGGCTTGGCCATCTCTTCCCTCCTATTGCCTTGACGCCCGCGCCAACATCTCTGAGTGGAGCTTCGCCCCGTCCCGCGAGACGATCACCTCATCGAGGATACCGTACTCCCTGGCCTGCTCGGCGGTCATGAAGAAGTCCCGGTCCGTATCCTTCTGGATCTTCTCGAGGGATTGGCCCGTATGGGCAACGAGGATCCGGTTCACCTCATCCCGGACCCGGAGGATCTCTCGGGCCTGGATGTCGATATCGGTGGCCTGGCCATGGACGCCCCCCAATGGCTGGTGGATCATGATCCGGGCGTGAGGCAGGGAGTAGCGCTTCCCCTTCTTGCCCGCCGCGAGCAGCAGTGCCCCCATGCTGCTGGCCTGCCCCATGCAGATGGTCTCCACGTCCGGCTTGATGTACTGCATCGTATCGTAGATGGCAAGGCCCGCCGTCACCGAGCCACCCGGACAGTTGATGTACATGTGGATATCCTTCTCCGGGTCCTCGGCCTCCAGGAAGATCATCTGAGCGATGATCAGATTGGCATCGACGTCATCGATGGGCTGCCCGAGGAAGATGATCCGATCCTTCAGGAGACGGGAGAAGATATCGTACGCCCGCTCCCCGCGGCTCGTCTGTTCCACCACCATGGGCACGAGATACATGGGCAATCCCCCTCCCCTTGCCCCGGCAGCCTGTGCCGGGGGTCCTCCCCTACGGGATGGTAATGAGGTCGTAATTGTCCAGAATCCTCGCCTGCGCGAAGAGAAACTCCACGGTTTTCCGCTCGCCAACGTTGGCCGCGACCGCCTCCATGCGACCCTCGCGGCGCAGGTGGGCCCTGAGTTCATCCGGCTTTTGGTGGAGCACAGACGCCAATTGCTCCACCTCAGCCTCCACCTCGTCGGGGGTGGCCGCAATCCCTTCCTGCCGCGCGATGGCGTCGAGAACCAGGATGTGCCTGGCCCGCTTCCGGGCCGCCTCCTCCAGCTTCAAACGGAACGAGACCTCTCCCTCCAGGCGTTCCGGGCGACCGCCCCGCGAGGCGGAAAAGTCGCGAAGCATCCCCTCCATTTCTCGGCGCACCATGCCTTCGGGGACCTCAACGGGATGGGCGGCTGCGATCTTCTCCACCACCTCCCACTTGAGGCGCTGTTCCTCAGCGTGCTCCTTCCGCGTGAGAACATCCTGACGGACCTTCTCCCGGAGCTCCCGTAACGTCCCGCACTCGCCCACGGCTTTCGCAAAGGCGTCATCCAGGGGCGGGACCCTTTTCTTCTTGACCTCCTTCACCGTGAACCGAAAGAGAACCTCCTTCCCCCGGAGGTCTTTCCGTGGATCATCGGGGGGAAAGGCCACCGGGGCATCCCGGAGCTCCCCCTTCAGGGCGCCGACGAGACGCTCGTCCACACCCGGGAGCAACTGGCCCGCCCCGAGCTCCAGGGTGAAATCCTCCACCCGAAGGTCCTTCCTCGGTTTTCCATCCACGAACCCCTGCGCGTCAACGATGAGCCGATCCTCTCTGAGGGCCGGCCAGCCCTCCATGGGGACATATTCTGCTACTCGTTCCTGGAGGAGCTTGAGGTGTTCCTCCACCTCCTGATCGGTCACTTCCATTTTCTTTCGAGAGATGGTAACCCCCTTGTAGTCCCTGACCTCGAGCGGAGGCTTGACCTCCACGACGGCCCGGTACCGCAGGGGCTCCCCGAGCTGGAAGTCAACCTCCTCGACCGTGGGAAGCCCAACCGGGTCCAGGTGGGACTGCTGGAGCGCCTGCCGGTAGGTCGTCGGGATCATCTCCTGGAGCACCTCTTCCCGAATCTCATCTCGGAACCGACGCTCGAGGATCTCCCGAGGTATCTTCCCCCGCCGAAAGCCCGGGAGGGCGACCCGCTGACCCAGCTTGCGATACGCCCCTTCCACCGCGGGGCGGACCGCCTCAGGCGAGACCTCTACGGTGAGGGCGCGCTTGCACCCGGCGAGTTCTTCGACACTGATCTTCATCGCCGCATCTCTTGGTGCGAGAGGGGGGAGTCGAACCCCCACGGTTTTACCCACGGGATCCTAAGTCCCGCGCGTCTGCCTATTCCGCCACTCTCGCCCTCTGGGTTCATAGTTCATAGTTCATGGTTCAGAGTTTCAGACAACCCTGAACCAATGATGGTGGGCCGCCAAGGACTTGAACCTTGGACCCGCTGATTAAGAGTCAGCTGCTCTACCAGGCTGAGCTAGCGGCCCCCTTCGGTTCACGGTTAATGATTCATGGTTCATAGTCGGAAAATTCACCAAGATTCCATCACCATATACCATCAACCATGAACTATGAACTCTGAACCGTGAACGCCGTCCGTCGGGCGGCATGGCGCGCCTGAGAGGATTTGAACCTCTGACCCACTGCTTAGAAGGCAGTTGCTCTATCCCCTGAGCTACAGGCGCCCCGTTCGCCTTCAGCGGCTATGGCGCGCCCAGCAGGATTCGAACCTGCGACCTACGGATTCGAAGTCCGGCGCTCTATCCAGCTGAGCTATGGGCGCACTAGCGACCTACGAGTGATGAGGACTGAGTCAAAAGTGCATAGATCCCTCAGCACTCAGTCCTCAGTACTATTTTCTCTGGGGTGAACGGAGGGATTCGAACCCTCAACCCCTGGAGCCACAGTCCAGTGCTCTAACCGTTGAGCTACGCTCACCACCGCTCGTATTCGGTTCATGGTTATTGGCTCATCGTTCATAGCCAAACTCCGTTACGCCACTACACCCTGAACCATGAACTTTGAACTATGAACGCCGCCTCTGGCGGTGTGGCGCGCCTGAGAGGATTTGAACCTCTGACACACGGCTCCGGAGGCCGTTGCTCTGTCCGGGCTGAGCTACAGGCGCAAGAAATTCCACCCGACACGTCCCGTGGTCGGGATGATCGCGCAACGTCCTCTCAACGATTGGTCGGGGCGATCCCGCAACATCATAATTCGTATAGTTGGTCGGGGTGAGAGGATTTGAACCTCCGACCCCCTGCGCCCAAGGCAGGTGCGCTACCAGGCTGCGCCACACCCCGATCCAGTGCTTGCCCTCACCCCGACCAAAAATCCAGTTGCGGATGTTGCGGGACGACCCTCCCGCATCAGTGCGGGATGCGCACCCAAGCTGCGCCATCCCCCGAGACGACGCCCCCCTCACGATCGCCCCCTGTCCCTGAGCCGCATCAAGATCTCCCGACACGCCTCCAGGGCTTTGGCGCGATGACTGATTCGGTTTTTCAATGCCGGCCCGATCTCGGCCAACGTCTGACCATATTCGGGGACGTAAAAAATGGGGTCGTAACCGAACCCGGCCGTCCCCCTCGGCTCCCACGCGATATACCCTTCACAGACCCCTTCGGCAAACTCGGTCGGTCTCCCCGGTTGGGCCACGGCGACCACACAACGAAAACGGGCGGTCCGTCCGTGCCAGGGGTAGGTCCGAAGCTGCTTGAGGATCCCCTGGATCCGATCGTCGTCGGTCGCCCCCTCCCCTAGGAAACGAGAAGAATGAACCCCCGGGGCCCCACCGAGAGCATCCACCTCCAGGGCGGAGTCCTCAGCGAGGGCAACACAGCCCGTGAAGGCCACTCCGTCTTCGGCCTTCGCGGCAGCGTTCTCCCGGAGGCTCGAGCCTTCCTCCTTCAGGACCGGTGCATCTGCAAGGGTAGAATACGGAATCCATTCTACCCCAACGTCGCCGAGGATCGCGGTAATCTCCCGGAGCTTGTGAGGATTCCGCGTCGCCAGGACAATTTTCATGGTAGACGCGGGGTTAGCTCTTGTCAAGGGGCAATTTGGCCGTCTGGAGCCGCTCCGCTAGCAATCGTTGCTGCAGTCGAACGAGCTGTCGTACTCCCTGGGCCGCCACGGCCAACATGGTGTCGAGCTGCTCCTTACTGAAGGGGGATTCCTCCGCCGTGCCCTGAACCTCGACGAATCTCCCCGCTCCGGTCATCACTACGTTCATGTCCACTTCGGCGATGGCGTCCTCGGCGTAGCAGAGATCCAAGAGGACGCGCCCCTCCACGATGCCCACGCTGATGGCTGCGACAGAATCCAGCAGGGGGTCCTCCTTGATCTTGCCCTGGTCCCGGAGCAGAGCCACGCTATCCGCCAAGGCCACAAAGCCGGCGGTGACCGCAGCGGTCCGCGTCCCGCCATCGGCCTGGATCACATCGCAGTCGATGACGATCGTGCGCTCCCCCAGCCGCCTCAGATCCGTCACACCTCTGAGCGATCGGCCGACGAGCCGTTGGATCTCGGAGGTGCGGCCGCTCACGCGCCCCGCCGCGACCTCCCGGGGAGTGCGCGTGGTCGTGGAGCGGGGGAGCAATCCGTATTCGGCGGTAATCCACCCCTGACCCGAGTCCTTGAGAAACTGGGGAACGCGCTCCTCCACCGAGGCGGCGCACAGGATCCTGGTCTCCCCGACTTCGATCAAGGCCGACCCCTCGGCGTACTTGAGATAGCCCCGGGTGATCGTGACCGGACGTATCTCCTCATCTTTACGGCCGCCCGCCCGCATCTATCGCACCCTCTCAAAGGAGTAGCGGGGCCTGAAGGGACGCCGGGTGTCGATGTGCCCGGCCAGCGTCAGGATTTCGGACCCCTCCACGAGGAGCTTGACCTGCTGGATTTCCCCAAAGTTGGCGGTGAGCGTATCCACGATAGAGTAAATGGTCAAGAGCTCACCGCCGGTCCCCCCCGGATGTTTTGTCTGGAGATCGCGCGTGAAGTCCACGTATGCGGTCCCGCGGCCGTCAAAATAGAGCTGCAGGAGCCCGACGCCGGACGGGATCGTCGGGTTGAGGTCGGTCTGGGGCCCCTTGATGAGTTCGGCCACGGCCCGCTTTGCCTCCTCCACTAACGAGGCGGCCCGGGGGATCGTCCGCTCTTCTTCCTGAAGCCTGTCCGCATTGGGGACGGCGAAGAACAGGCGGATGCGCCGAGTGGTGACATCGACCGCGCCTCCGTCCTGAACGGGAGAGTCCCGGGGTTCCGGAGCCCGCGGGGCGAGGACTCGACCCAGGAGAAAGCCGAGAGCCCCCACCACAACGACCAGGAAAAGCAGGCCCAGGAGAAGCCTCCGATCCGGGAGGGGCGCCATTTCCCTCTACCTCTTGGCCGTCGGGACCGATCGACCGGGTGCAGAAGGGACGAGCCCCAGACGTCGCTCGTAGCGATCCTTGAAGCGGACGATCCCCGCATAGAGAGCCTCAGCGACCCGGTCCTTGTACCCTTCGGCTTGGAGGTTCTTTTCCTCCTGCGGGTTGGAGATGAAGGCCACCTCCAAGAGGACTGCTGGCATGGCGGCCCCCATCAGGACGAAGAAGGGGGCCGACTTCACCCCTCTGTTGTCGACCTGGAGAATCTTGTCGAGCTCGTCGAGGAGGATCTGCGCCAGCTCGCTAGACTCCTTCAGATAGAGGGTGTTGGCCATGTCCCAGAGAATGGCTCTTAGGGCGTCTTCCTCTTTCGGCCTGAGTCCCCCGAGATTCACCGACAGGTTCTCCCGGATGGCAGAGGCCCTGGCAGCGCTGTCCGAGGGCTCTCGGCTCAAAAAGTACGTCTCGAACCCCTGAGCCCTGGTGCGATGAGCGGCGTTGACATGGACGCTGATGAAGAAATCGGCCTTGGCCCGGTTGGCAATGGCGGTCCGCTCTTCGAGCGGGACAAAGACATCCTCCGTCCGGGTCATGACCACCCGGATCCCCAACCGCTCTTGAATCAGACGACGGAGTTTCAGCCCAATGTCTAAGACGACGTCCTTCTCCTGCAGACCCTTGGGTCCGATGGCTCCCGTATCCCGCCCGCCGTGACCGGGATCGATGGCGATGGTCCTGAGACCCGTCACCTGGGGGGTGGCGGGGGCTGCCGACGGGGCGCGGGACGACGGCTGGGCAGGCGGAGTCTCGGGCGGGGGCTGGGCGGCTGTTTTGACCCGGTAGAGATCGACGACAATCCGTTCAGGGTTATTGAGGGTAAAGGTCCGGGTCAGGCCCCCGAAGGCATCCCGCTGAATACGAAAGATCGCCTCCCCCTGCCCTTGCGTCGGCTCCACCATCTCGACGACCCCATCGTTGATCCGAACGGCCTCGGAGAGCATGGGAGACAGGATGCCGCCCTCGATCCGGAGGCTGAGCTGAGCCTTACCCTCCTCCTGCAGGCGGAAATTGAGTGGTGTCAGCGCCTCAATCACCAATCGGGTATAGTCGGGATAGGCGTGGTGTCGCAGCAGGCGAAGGTTATACTGCTCCTTTCCCAGCCAGACGACGCGGCCGGATCTATTCCAGAAGACCCGTCCTTCGCCGTACCGGGCCTCGAGCGCCCGGACGAGAAACTCGACAGGAACCCAGAAGGCCCCCCGCTGCTTCACCGGAGGGGCCGTGAGAAGAAAGGTCGTATCCCCGACGACGACCCCCGGCTCGCCTTCCACCAAGCGGAAGGTGACACCGTTCACCCGCAATCCATCTCTTAGAACCCCTCCTCCGGTGATTTTTGCCACTTGGGCAAGGGGCACGTACTCCCGACCGCTCACCAGTTCGGTCTTCAGAATTTTCCATTGCCCTTCGTAGAGGACCTCGATCTCCCCCGGCCACGCGAGATGGGCGAGGAGGAGGGACGCCATCATCCCTACGAGGATCACCGATAGCTTACGCATCCGGTCTCGTCCCCCTCGGAGGCAAACCTTCATGTCAAGCATGAATAACATACATGTAAGAGCCTGTCAAGAAACTAAAAGTTGGTCGAGGGAACAATTCAGGATATATTGTTCGCGGTCGAGCATCACGGGGGATAGGGGAGTGAAAGAAGTTCCGGGGGCACGAAACGCCAAGCTCTTCTTCGCCATCCTTGCACCGGAAGGCCTTCTCGCAGCGGTCGAATCGTCCCTGAGTGCAGCCTTCGGTCCCCTCGACCTGAAGAGCGAGGTCTTCCCCTTCTCCTTCACCGAGTATTACGAGACGGAAATGGGATCCGGACTCTATCGGCGCTTCGTGGCCGCCGAGGCCCTGATCGCACAGAATATACTTCCGGAGGCCAAGCATCGGACCAATCAGATCGAGGGGCAGTTCAGCCTTGCCGGCAAGAGGACTCTGCGGCGCCGGATCAACGTCGACCCAGGCTATCTTACCCCGGCGAAGATCGTCCTGGCCAGCACCAAGGACTACGCCCACCGGATCTATCTGGACCAGGGGATCTTTGGGGATCTTCATCTGAAATACGAGCAAGGGGCGTACCAACCCCTTCCCTGGACCTATCCCGATTACCGCACCCGGGAGGCGCTCGCGTTCTTCGCCGAGCTTCGCCGGCTCTACCTCCGGGATCGAGGCCCTTAAGATACCATTTCTCACGCTCTTGGGCGAGCGCTGCGTCGGCCAGCCTCCGCTTCGTGCGCCCCGGCACGCGCCTTGCAAATAATCCCTGACTACACCACATACACGCAGCCATTATGCTCTCTTTGCGCAAGAGTGCATTGGCTGCCGACGCCGGGGGGCCCTAGACCTTTGGCGCCCGGGAGGGTGCGGTAGTGCCGCGAAAGGTTCTGGTGGCCGATGACGACCGCCTCCTAGTTGGGCTCCTGCACGAAGCCCTCGAAGAGCGGGGCTATCAGGTCTTAGCCGCATTCGATGGGATGGAGGCCCTCGATCAAGTCCGCAGAGAGGCGCCCGACTTCCTCGTCCTGGATCTCGTCATGCCGAAGGTGGACGGGATCGAGGTCTGCCAACAACTCAAGGAGGACCCCAAATCCCGGTCCATCCCGATCATCGTGCTCACCGGGACGGCCCCTGAGTCTGCGCAATGGCTTCGCTACGTCAGGGCCGACGCCTACATCGCCAAGCGCAACATCGATGCGATCCTTCAGGACCTATTTCCGATCCTCCGGGCGTTCGAGGATGGAACCGCTTCTCCTGTCTGGGCCGAGCAGATCCGGGGTGTCGGAGAGATCCAGCCCCGCAGGATCGTTACCGAGCTGCTCGCCCACACCGCCCACTTCAATGCCCTCTTCCAAAATCTCGGTGAAGGGATCCTCTTCCTGGACTCCTCCCATCGCATCCTTTACGCCAATCCGGCAGGCGCCGCGCTCTTTCAATGGCAGGAGCGGAACCTGGTGGGGGTGGCGCTCCCGACCATCCTGGATGGTCGGGACACCGATCCCTTACTCCTCGCCCTGAAGGCCCTGGCCCGCCAGGAGGGGTTGGCCACGGAGCGGCTCGTCTATGCGTATCGGGACCGGACGCTCCAACTCACCATCACCAATCTTCTCGGCGATGGATGGGCCACAGGCCAGCTCCTGGTGATCCGTGATGTCACTCCGCTGTTCCTGCGGATTCGGGAGCTCGCAGCCCTGAATGACGTCTCCGCGCTCCTCACGGCGACCCTGGACCTTGACGAGCTTCTGCGCCTCATCATGGAGCGCATCCAGACCGTGATGGGCGTGGAGGCCAGCTCGCTCTTGCTGAAGGATGACGAGAGGGACGAATTGGTCTTTCGCATCGGATCGGGCGAGCACGGGGAGGCGCTCAAGGGCCGGCGCTTGAAGGTGGGAAAGGGAATCGCCGGCTGGGTCTTCCAGCACGGGTGTTCGCTCATCGTCCCGGATGTGCGACAGGACAGCCGGTTCTATCAGGGGGTCGACTATCACACCGGGTTCACCACCAAGTCCGCGCTCTGCGTCCCGCTCAAGATCCGTGAAAAGATGATTGGAGTCATCCAGGTGCTGAACGGCCCGACCGACCGCCCGTTCGACCAAGACGACCTCAACCTCCTCTCGGCCATCGGCGCCCATGCCGCGACCGCCATCGAGAACGCCCGCCTCTATACCCAGGTGAAGTCCCACGCCGAGGGCTTGGAGCGCACAGTGGAAGAGCGGACCAGGGAAGTGGAGGCCGCCAATGCCCGCCTCCAAGAGGCCCTGGTGGAGGCCGAGGACGCCTCCCGCCATAAGTCGACCTTTCTAGCGAATGTGAGCCACGAACTTCGGACCCCCTTGAACACCATCATCGGTTTTTCCGAGGTCTTGCGGGACCAGCACTTTGGCCCCCTGACGGAGAAGCAGGCGCGGCACGTGCAGAACATCCACAAGGCCGGCCACCACCTTCTCCAGATCATCGATGATCTGCTCGACCTCTCCAAGGTCGAGGTGGGGCGGGTCGAGCTCCACCGGAAGCCGGTACGGATCGGCGAACTCATCGCCGAGGCCGTCGCGATGATCAGGGACCAGGCCGGTAAGAAGAATCTCGTCGTCGAGTCTGTGCCTGGCGAATCGCTTCCCTCCCTGTACGCCGATCCCTCCCGGGTCAGGCAGATCCTCACCAACCTGTTGTCCAACGCGGTGAAATTCACGCCGCCCGGCGGGCGCGTCACGGTCTCCGCCCGGACGGTTCAGGGTTCAGGGTTCGGCGATTTCGTCGAAATCGCCGTAACGGACACGGGCATAGGGATCCGGCCCGAGGATCAGCCAAAGCTGTTCCAGCCCTTCACGAGGCTCGAGGCGTCGCACGGAGCGCAGTGCGAAGGAACGGGTTTGGGTCTTGTCATCACCAGGCGCCTCGTCGAGATGCATGGGGGGCGAATCTGCATCGAATCGGAAGGTGAGGGGAAAGGCAGCACGTTCACCGTTACCCTCCCGGTGGCTGAAGACGGAGACGGAGGTGAGACCACGACGTAACCACACGGTTCGGTTGACATTGACATGCCGTTTAACGTTTGGTGAGGCCCGCCGTCTAAAAAGATGAACCGTCGGATGATGGTCATCACGGCGAGGACATCAAAGGAGGAAACCGAGAAATGCGACAGTTCATGTTTTTCATAGCCATGGCTCTCGTGGTTGGAGGACACGCGGCCTGGGGCGTGACAGCGGCGCGGGCGCAGCAGGGACCCCCGCGGTCAACCCCGAGCGGGACACAGCCCGCAACCCCCGCGGAGCCCGGCAGGTTCAGTGAAGCAGACATCACCCCGGACAACGTGGCGAAGGATGCGCGGTTCGCCGAATGGGTCGCCAAGCATCCCCGGCTCGAACAGTTTCTGGAAAAGCACCCGGGACTGGCGGAGAAACTCGCCAAGCATCCCCGGGCCGCCCACTTCATGCTGAACCACCCAGGCGCGGCCAAGTTCCTCGCAGAGCACCCGCGGCTTCGCGACGAGGCCAGGGAGATCGCCAGGGATCGAAAAGAGCTCCGGCAAGACCGGCGGGAGCTACGACAGGACCGTCGGGAGTTGCGCGAGGACCGTGGCGAGCTGCGCGAGGACAGACGGGAACTGCGCGAAGACATTCGCGAAGGGGCTTCTCGCGAGGAGATCAGAGAGGACCGTGGGGAGCTCCGGGAGGACCGGAGGGAAATCCGGGACGACCGGCGCGAGATCCGCGGGGACCGTCGGGAGATCCGGCAGGACAGGGGCGAGATGCGGCACGACGCCGGCCAGGGTCGGCCCGCGCCTACTCCGCGGAGCCATAGATAACGTCGATTTCGAGCAAAGGCCGTCAAAGCAGAAGCCCCGGGTCATCCGACCCGGGGCTTTTTTTGTCCCGGCAACGTCCTACTCTCCCACCCCGATAGACGGCGTCGTCCGCCGTCGGCCCGGGAGGGGATTACTTGTAATAGCCGACCGCGCAGACCTGGTCACCGACCTTGGTCACGTAGCTGACCTTCTGGACCGGGTCGGTTTGGCCCGGCCGAGGCCACATGTAGCTGACCTCGCTGATCTGGCCCTCCGTGGCAACCTTGTACATTTCCGCGCCGAGCCCCTTACCGGCCTTGTCCTTCAGTTCCTTGAGGCTCTTGCCGGTGAGCGTCGGATGGGCGGTGAAATTGCCGTCGGGACCGCCGCAGAAGGGATACAGATCCCGGTCCTTGAACCCCCCTTCGCCCTTGGCAAACATTCCGAGGGCCTTGGCTTTGTCCGCCTTGATCGCGCCCACCGCCTTCTCGAGCATGCCCTTGGCCTCGGCCGCGGTGCCATATTGGGCTTGGGCGGCGACGAGCGTCGCAATGCCGGCCACGACCATGACAGACAGCACGAAAGTAAGAAAGCCACGCTTTTTCACCATCGTTTACCCCCTTGTGATTGTGTTGATTCTCGCGGGTTGCCGGGGATCGTTCCTATCAAGTCGCAGAGCGATTGTCAATAAGAAAGAGTGCGCATCCAGGGCAGTCGGGCACCCACCGGTGGTGGGTCGGGTGAAGGCGGGCTTGACAACCGTCGGAATTTTGGCGAGTCTTAGCGGGCGTTGGGGGGGGTAGCCACACTAGCGGGGCAGACGGATGAACCGTGCTCGACCTCGTGCCCTCATGGGCGCAGGTCTCGGAATCGGACTCGTGCTTGCTGTGTCCGCCTGGCCCGGTGCCGCCACGGCGCAACAGCGAGCGCGCACCATCGATACGGTGCCGGGGATGCCGCCGGTGGTGGATGCGGACAACCTGTACAGCGAGACGCAGGCTGATAAGCTGAGCCCCGCCATTGCCGGCGCGTTGCCCCGGGTCTACGTGCCCAACCGTCAGTCCGGTGACGTGACCGTTATTGACCCGAACACCTTCAAGGTGGTGGATCGCTTCCCCGTGGGCCTGCACCCGCAGCACGTGGTCCCCTCCTGGGACCTCAGGACGCTCTGGGTAACGAACAATGCGGAGGGACGGGCTGACGGAAGCTTGACCCCCATCGACCCGACGACGGGCAAGCCGGGAAGAACCATCCCGGCGGATGACCCCTACAACATGTACTTCACGCCCGACGGCCGCTCGGCGATCGTGGTGGCCGAGGCGCTGAAGCGGCTCGACTTCCGCGATCCGCAGACGATGGCGCTGCAGAGCTCGCTCCCGGTGCCGGGATGCGCCGGGATCAACCACGGCGACTTTTCGATCGACGGCCGCTTCGCCATCTTTACCTGCGAGTACCAGGGAAGCCTGGTGAAAATCGACCTCGTGAACCGGAAAATCCTCGGCTACCTCCAGCTCGTGAAGGGGGGCATGCCCCAGGACATCCGCATCTCGCCCGACGGCCAGACCTTCTTCGTAGCCGACATGAAGGCCGCGGGTGTGTTCCTCATCGACGGTGAACGGCTCACCGAAGTCGGCTTCATCAAGACCGGGGTCGGGGCGCACGGGCTCTACCCGAGTCGGGACGCGACGAAGCTGTACGTCGCCAACCGCGGCTCCTCTCACGTGTACGGCCCCCCGCACGGCAAGGGGAGCGTGTCCGTCATCGACTTCGTCACGCACAGGATCGTCGCAACGTGGCCCATTCCCGGCGGCGGCAGCCCCGACATGGGCAACCTGAGCGCCGACGGCAAGGTGCTGTGGCTCTCTGGCCGTTACGACGACGTCGTCTACGCCATCGACACCACGACAGGCCAGGTCAGGACCATCCCGGTGGGCAAGGAGCCGCACGGGCTCACCGTCTGGCCCCAGCCTGGCCGCTACTCGCTCGGTCACACCGGGAACATGCGCTAACGCCCTCCCCTCCCACCCCGTCACCAGGGCATTCGGGCACCCACCAGAGGTGCGTCGGCCGCTAGAGGGCCGGGCACCAGGGAGCCAAGTCCTCTTGGCATATGTCTTGCTGGTGATTGTCACTAGCCCGTTAGATTACGGTCCCAACCGGCAGAAGTGAGGTCACGCGGTGCCTTGGTGGATTTGGATTTTGATCGGCCTGGTCCTCCTGGGTGTTGAAATGGTCACACCCGGCTTTTTCCTGTTCTTTTTCGGCGTCGCCGCCCTGGTGATCGGCGCCATGGTGGCGTTCGGCGTGGGCGGGCCTGAGTGGGCTCAGTGGTTGCTGTTCTCGGCGATTTCGCTCGTCTCGCTGCTCGTGTTTCGGGGCCCCCTCGTCGCGTGGATGAGGTCTCAAGAGCTTGTGAGCCCCGTGGACACGCTCCAGGGCGAGGTGGCGACGCCGCTCGAGGACCTATCCCCGGGGGCCGTCGGCAAGGCGGAGTTGCGGGGTACCGCATGGACGGTGCAGAACGGGGACAAAGGAACGCTCACCAAGGGGCAGCGCTGCCGCGTGTATCGGGTCGAGGGCCTCACCCTCTGGATTCAGGCCGAGTAGCTCGAAAGGAGCCAGACCATGACCGAAGGCTTGATAGTCGCTTTGGTACTTTTCGTCCTCGTGGTCATCGTCATCGCCAAGACGGCTGTGGTGGTGCCCCAGCAGAGCGCCTATGTGGTCGAGCGGCTGGGAAAGTACCGGACCACGCTCGGGGCCGGCTTCTACGTCCTCCTGCCGTTCTTTGACCGCATCCGTTACCGTCATTCGCTCAAGGAAATGGCCGTGGATATCCCCGAGCAGGTGTGCATCACCCGCGACAACGTGCAGGTCCATGTGGACGGGGTGCTGTACCTCAAGGTCATGAATCCCCAACGGGCCTCGTACGGTGTGGCGGATTATCTCTTCGCGATCAGTCAGCTTGCCCAGACCACGCTCCGGAGCGAGGTGGGAAAGATCGACTTGGACCGGACCTTCGAGGAGCGCACCCACATCAACACGCAGGTCGTGAACGAACTCGACAAGGCCTCGGAGCCTTGGGGGATCAAGGTCCTGCGGTACGAGATCAAGAACATCAGCCCTCCCAGGGACGTTCTCGCCGCCATGGAGAAGCAGATGCGCGCGGAGCGGGAGAAGCGGGCGACCATCCTCACCTCCGAGGGAGAGCGCGATGCCGCCATCAACGCGGCCGAGGGCCAGAAACAACAGGTCATTAAGGCCTCGGAGGCCAGGAAACAGCAGCAGATCAATGAAGCGGAGGGGGCCGCGGCGGCCATCCTCGCGCTCGCCAACGCAACGGCCGTAGGCATCCGGAGGGTGGCAGAATCGATCCAGTTGCCGGGAGGTCCTGAAGCGGTGCAGTTGCGTGTCGCCGAAGAGTACATTGAGAAGTTCGGCGAGTTGGCGAAGTCCACCAACTCTATGATCCTTCCAGCGAACGTTGCCGACATCGGGGCCATGATCGCCACGGCCATGAGCGTCATCAACCACCAACGGCCGCCGGCATCCCAGTGACGATTCTGGGCGCGCGGCCCCTGGGGCTTCCTACACGCTCCCAATGACAAAAGAAAAGCCCGCCAGCAAAAACTGGCGGGCTTTTTTTATCCCGGCAACGACCTACTCTCCCACCCCGTTACCAGGGCAGTACCATCGGCGCTGGAGGGCTTAACTTCCGTGTTCGGAATGGGAACGGGTGTGACCCCTCCGCCATGGTCACCGGGAACTGTGAACCCAACGAATAGAGAAGGCGGTGAAGAACCAGGCAAAAACGGGATATATGGTCAAGCCGCACGGCCGATTAGTACCGGTAAGCTCAACCCATTCCTGGGCTTACACCTCCGGCCTATCAACCTCGTGATCTTCGAGGGGCCTTTAGGTGGCTTGCGCCACGGGAGACCTCATCTTGAGGTGGGCTTCCCGCTTAGATGCTTTCAGCAGTTATCCCGTCCGAACATAGCTACCCAGCGATGCCCCTGGCGGGACAACTGGTACACTAGAGGTTCGTCCGTCCCGGTCCTCTCGTACTAGGGACAGCTCCTCGCAAGTCTCCTGCGCCCACGGCAGATAGGGACCGAACTGTCTCACGACGTTCTAAACCCAGCTCACGTACCGCTTTAATGGGCGAACAGCCCAACCCTTGGGACCTGCTTCAGCCCCAGGATGCGATGAGCCGACATCGAGGTGCCAAACCT
>Ga0209320_10000058_pt1 | contig 51847 bp, 46 predicted proteins | sample Rifsed13ft4_FD_184008 | JGI IMG/M metagenome (GOLD analysis project Ga0209320, IMG submission 184008) | Soil microbial communities from Rifle, Colorado, USA - sediment 13ft 4 (version 2) | ecosystem: Environmental > Terrestrial > Deep subsurface > Rock core/Sediment | place: Rifle, Colorado... | reverse complement strand
AAGGCATTCGTCCAGGTGGAACCGGCGTCCGTCACCGTCACCGTGCCCGTGGCGCCCGAGCCGAGGCCGATGGTGCCAAAGAGATTACTCACCGCGCCGCCGGCCGCGACGGTCAGCGCGCCGGTGCCGGCGTCGCCGACGTACAGATCTGCGCTATTCGTCCAGCTGGAACCGGCGTCCGTCACCGTCACCGTGCCCGTGCTGCCCGAGCCGAAGCCGATGCTGCCAAGCGTATTGCCGACCGTGCCGCCGTTCTCGATGGTCAGCGTACCGGTGCCTTCCCGGCCCACGAGCAGGACGCCGTTATTGGTCCAGGTGGCGTTGTCCACGGTCACCGTGCCATCGCTGCCGGCAAACCTGCCGATGAAACCCACGGAATTGCTCACGGCGCCACCGGCCGCGATGGTCAGCGCGCCGGTGCCGGATTCGCCGACGTACAGGAAGAGATTATTGGTCCACAGCGAGCCCGCGCCGGTCACCGTCACTTCGCCGCTGCTGCCCAAGTTGAAGCCGATGTGGCCGATGGCGCCCAAGCTATTATTACTCACCGCGCCGCCGGCCGCGATGGTCAGCGTGCCGGTGCCGGATTGGCCGACGACCAGATCTGCGCTATTCGTCCAGGTGGAACCGGCGCCCGTCACCGTCACCGTGCCCGTGCTGCCCACACTGTTGCCGATGCGGCCCAGCGTATTGCTGACCGCGCCGCCGTCGGCGACGGTCAACTCGCCCGTGCCGAAACCGCCAATGAACAGGGTGTTGCTGTTGGTCCAGGTCGAGCCGGTACCGGTGACGGTGGCTTCGCCGTCGCTGCCAGCGACGTCGCCAATGGCACCGTTTACATAGCTGACCGCACCGCCGTCCTCGATCAGCAGGGTGCCGGTGCCGGCGCGGCCGACGTTCATAAAGGAGGAGTTGGTCCAGGTCGAACCGGTGCCGGTCACGGTGACGTCGCCGCTACCGCTTGCGTCGTCACCGATGCCGCCGGTGGAGCTACTGACCGTGCCGCCGTTGGTGATCACTAGAAATCCGGTAGCTGTAGACCCGATTCTGAGATCAGCGGCTACTGCACCTGGTACCGCTACTTGTGCAGTACCACCGTTATCGATAAAGGTATTGTCAGCACCGGTAGGAATATTCAAGGTATTCCAGTTGGCGCCGTCGAACCAGTCGCCGGTGGCGGCATTCCAGAACGTGTCTATTGCGCGTGCTTCCTGTGACAGCAGTAATAGTGAGGTAGACAGGCAGGCCATTGCCACGGCCCGTACCAGACGGTTTTTGCGCGGCCTCAAGGTTGACTCGGCATGAAGCCGGGTATTGGATTTGGAGGAGGTTCGATCACGTAACAACATCAATGTTTCCCCTGATGATTACTAATTCTTTTATGGACCAGCCGTCCGGAAACTATTGCCTTGAGAGGGGTAAGTCTAGACCCTATTAGCAACCTGCTCCAGATAAAATAGCCGGATATCACTCCGAAATTGCTTTGTTTGGACCGGGGTATTAGCCAAAAGTATGAATTTGCCCGAAGCGTGATGCGGTATACTTTTTTGCGCTTTATGATGATGAGACCACAACCACAACGATACCCATGACTTCATTATCCAGCACCATTCCGCAAACAAGGATCGAAAAAGGCGTCCTTGCTCTATTGTTCAGGCAATTTAAAACAGGGCATTGGGCCATTCTGCCTTTGGTTGTTCTTCTCCTCTACCTGTTAAGAGAGAATATTCAACTTTTGCGATGATTGCATGGGCGAGCCTGTTTTTTATTTATCTATTGGTCAGCGATTTATTTATTCTGCGCCCTTATGGTCACCGAAAGCGGCCAGTAATGAAGCGTTACAAAATTCAGGCATCAGCCAGCGCCAGTATGATGTATTGAAACTGCTGGCACAGGGTTATTCCAACAAACAGATTGCGACGACACTCTTTCTTACAGAACGCACGGTAAAAGCACATTTGAGCGCCTTGTTTAAATGTTTGAATGCCGCTAACCGCACCGAATGTGTAAAGACTGCCTACAAGGCATTTTGATGAAGTAAAAACCTGATCGATGATACTGTTCCAGTTAAAGTAAATGGATTTCTTTTATTAAATGTAAGCAGCAAGTAATATTTATAGTGTGTCATGACTGGCCCTTGTTGTTCTGTTCCTGGCGTATGCGCAGAGTTTTGCGGTATTCCTCGTTGATCATGCGGCAACGTTCACCCAGCTGTGATTGTTCCTCGATCATATCCACGTAGAAACGAATCAAGGCACGCATGCTGTTTTCCACCCTGCCGGGTGAGGCCGGCGGCTCAGCAGTCTTCTCAATCCGTTTCAGATAGCGCAGCAGAAACCATTCCGTCGATTGATAGGCCGGATTCCCCGCATCGACCTCACGGATATGTTGAATCAAGACCAACCGGAACTCACCATAATAGATTTCGCGCATCATGCTATGAATAACATTAAGGCGATTGATTTTCCACAATCGCTCGCAAAAAGACATCTGAAAACGATCTGCTGATGTTGACCGTGGCGTCAGTTATTCAAGGGAATTATGAAAAACAGGATAGCGCAGCCCTTCTTGCCCCGGCGATATATTTAGGGCCGGTACTGATAGTATGGATGCCCAGCCCGATCAGTTTGGGTATGAATTCCGGGATAGTGACCATTGCGCCACACAATTCGAGCGGTTTTTTCGCCTTGCGCGCAACTACGGCCATATTGCTTATTATTTTCCATACTGCCGGGTCACACGCAAGATCATGGTAACAGAAATCATCGCGGGTCCGGTCATAAGCAACCAAATACTGAATAAGATCATTGCTGCCTATCCTGCCGAAATCAATTTCCTGATATAACTCTTCCGCCTGTAAACATGCTGAAGGTACCTCAAACATGATGCCATGGCGTATATTTGCATGATCGATCCCGGTAATAGCATCCAGAAATATTTTCTTTAATTGGAAAAACTGATCCAGGCCGGAAATCATCGGATATACCACGTTAACATGTGCCGAGCGGGACACAGTTGCGATGGCCCGTGCCTGACTTTTAACAAGCTCAGGTCGTGTGAGCAGAAAACGTGCACCACGGCATCCTAATGCAGGATTATCCTCAGCAGGTATCCCAAGCCACGGCGCAGACTTATCGCTGCCCAGATCAAATAACCTGAAATAGACCGGTTTCCCATCCATGCTGTCAACTACAGTCTGATAACATGCAATTTGTTCAGCCTCACTCAGCACGCGCCCTTTACTCAACATTTCAAATTCCGTTCTGTATAACCCGACTCCGTCTGCCTTAACCCTGATGGCATTCTTTACATCATGGTAACCATCAATATCTGCAAGCACGGTAAATTGCGGAACAGGTTCAACAGCCTCATAAGAACTGTACGGCCGGTTAATCTGTGTACGATACTTCGCCAGTGAGGTTTTATCAGGATTAATGAAGAGTTCGCCTGTCACACCATTGATTAAGATACTGTCGTGGTGAGACAGGAGTTGAACCGGGTCCTTGATACCACTGATCACCGGTATATCAAGTGATCGGGCAATCACGGCTGCATGAGAATTGGCGCCGCACTTTTCTGTAATTATTCCCTTCGTATAACCTTTGATCCTGATGGCTACATTGGCAGTTAATTCATCAGCTACCAGTATATGTTCATTTTCCAGGACACACTCCCCCACCTGGCAACCCTGATAATCCTTGCAGGTCAGAAATGTTTCAGTATTGTTCAACAGGTTCAACAATAATTGCTTGAGTTCAGTAAAATCATTACCCCGCTCACTCAGATATTCATTACCTAATCCATTGAAATACCCGGAATAAGCATCGAAACATTTTTCTATGGCATTTTTCGCAGTCAACTGCTCCTGTTTAACGGAATCGAGAATAGCCGTCTGCATTTCTTCACAAATCATCTTGTGTGCCCTGAATATCGCGGCGCTGCTATGATCAAAACAATCTTCAGCTTGCCTGTTCAGTAAGAGCAATTGTTTACCAAGTTGGTTGAATGCATCGACAAGGCGGGAATACTGGTCCGTCGGATTCTTTTTATTGCGGCCGGGAACATCGGAATTTTTTTCCCTGTAGAAACAGGGCCGGCCAAAACTGACTCCGGGCGAAATGGGGATGCCCTTGATTATTTTCTCGCGGGCATTTCCATTTGTACCGGTTCCGGTATCGATGTTAACTGACATATCCGGAAAAGTAATATTGGTTAATTGTGATCACGGGTGTTACCTGAAGGCCAAGGGAACCGATCCAACATCTCATGTCTGACAATACGGACCTTGATCTGGATCAAAAAAAGTGAATTACCCGGCAGCACATATTGCGCTGCAATATTTTATAGATCAGCGATTGACTGTCCGGATTAAAAGTTTTTCCAGTTCTACCAGGATAAAAACCGAGAACGCCACCACCAGGATATACAACCAGGTATCCCAACCCAGAGCAGCTGTGTGGAAAAGCCGTTGCATCAGGGGCGCATAGGTAAATAACAACTGGAGCACAATGACCAGGGCGATCGCGATCAATACATAACGGTTTCCAAACAATCCCTGCACGGAAATTACCGATGCGTGGACATAACGCGTGTTGAAAAGATAAAACACCTCAAACATCACGAGCGTATTGACCGCTATGGTACGTGCGTACTCAATACCGGCACCGCCTGCCCGGAACCAGTAAAAGAGTCCAAAACTGCCCGCCAGAATAATCAGGGATACAAACAGGATGCGCCAGATGAGGAATCCGGAAAGCAGGGGTTCGCCGGGATGGCGCGGCGGGCGGAGCATGACATCTTCTTCCGGCGGCTCGAATGCCAGCGACAAGGCCAGTGTAACTGCAGTGATCATGTTGACCCACAGGATCTGCACGGGAGTGATAGGAAGTAATGTCCCGAGCAAAATTGCAATCACCAGCATGAGCGCCTCACCGACATTCGTCGGTAAAATAAACAGAATGGATTTTTTCAGGTTGTCATAGACCGTCCTGCCTTCTTCCACGGCGCGGGTGATGGATGAAAAATTATCATCTGCGATGACCATTTCCGCAGCTTCCTTGGCGACTTCTGTCCCCTTGCGCCCCATCGCCACACCGACATCAGCGCGTTTAAGTGCCGGTGCATCATTCACTCCATCGCCGGTCATGGCGACCACCTGGCCTTGTTCCTGTAATATTTTCACCAGCCGCAACTTGTGCTCAGGACTGGCGCGTGCGACGACATGCATAGTGCTGATTGCATCCCGCAATTTCGCATCATCCATGTTTTCGATTTCACTGCCATTGAGCGATGACTTGCCATCACCGATGCCCAGTTCTTTACCAATGGCACGCGCCGTCGCAGCATGATCGCCGGTGATCATTATGACGCGTATACCCGCTTCCTGGCACAAGCGCACCGAAGTGATCGCTTCATCCCGTGGCGGATCGGTAATGCCGAATATCCCCAGTAAGGTAAATCCACTTTCCGCATCTGCAAAAGCCAGATCGTTCTGTGATTCATTCGCTGATTTGAATGCAATTGCCAGGGTTCGTTGCCCCATATTGGCGATATGATCGATCTGCTGATGCCAGAAATCCGGATTGATGGACTGATCTTTATCACCATGCCGTTCCTGATCACAAATTTCAATGACCTTTTCCGGTGCACCTTTCAGATAGATAAAGTGATGACCTGCATGATCGTGATGCAGGGTCGCCATGAACCGGTGTTCAGATTCAAACGGGATCACATCAAGCCGTGGATATTGCTCTTTTTCAATTTGCGGATCCAGTCCCGCTTTCATTGCAGCCACTACCAGGGCACCTTCCGTGGGATCACCATGCAATATCCATTCGCCGTTTTTCTGTTCCAGTGATGCTTCATTACACAGCAGTGCTGCCCGCGTGATTTCTGCAAGTTCGCTCTTGTCTTCTGCCTCGATCAAATTTCCATTTGCAGTAAATGTGCCCCGCGGTTCATATCCCGCACCGCTGACCACGATAAAATTATCCGCACTGGCTATGCTGGTTACTGTCATTTCATTGCGTGTCAACGTTCCGGTCTTGTCCGAACAAATAACAGTCACCGAACCGAGAGTTTCCACAGCAGGCAAGCGGCGAATAATCGCATTGCCGCGTGCCATGCGTTGCACGCCAATGGCGAGTGTAATCGTCATGATGGCAGGCAGTCCTTCCGGTATGGCGGCGACAGCGATGCCCACTGCCGCAAGGAACATTTCTGTATTGGAATAATCGCGGAACAACACACCAAACAGGAATGTTGCCGTTGCCAGCACCAGAATGGCAACAGTCAACCAGCGGGCAAAGACTGCCATTTGCTTCAGCAAAGGCGTGGTCAGTGTTTCCACTTGTCCCAGCATTTCACTGATGCGCCCGATTTCGGTGGTATCACCGGTGGCGATCACCACACCCTTGCCCTGTCCGAATGTCACAAACGTACCGGAATATGCCATGCAGGCACGGTCTGCCAGCACGCTGGATTCATCGGCTTTTTCAATTGATTTATTCACTGGCACGGATTCACCGGTCAGCATGGCTTCATCAATGCGCAGATTTTTCTGATGTATCAATCGCACATCGGCGGGAACACGATCACCGGATTGCAACAAGACGATATCACCGGGCACGATCTCTTCCCCGCTGATTGTTCGCGGAAGGTTATCACGCACCACCATCGCCTGTGGTGACAAGAGATTACGGATTGCCGCCAGGGCTTCTTCGGCTTTACCTTCCTGTATGAAACCGATAATGGCATTAATAAAAACAACACCGAAGATTACGCCGGTGTCCACCCAGTGTCCCAGTAATGCGGTGACAAACGCCGCGCCGATCAGGACATAGATCAGTAAATTATGAAATTGCACAAGAAAGCGGATCAGCGGCCCGCGTTGTTTGGCTGGTGTCAGTTTGTTGGGCCCAACTTCAGCAAGCCGCTTGGCAGCCTCTTCATCACTCAAACCCGCAGGTGTGGTCTTCTGCCTGGCAAGGACATCATCAACAGACAATGCATGCCATGGTTGTGAGTTATCTAACATTAATATTTATACGCAGACAATCTGACATTATTGCCAGGGATATTTTTCCATACTTAACTATTCTTAATCGCTGGTGACAACACTACACGTTCCCACAATTGGCCTGCCAGTTGTCTGGTGATTTTCGCTTCATCACAGCTTGCCTGCCAATGTTCACGAATTGTTTCTTCCATTTTATCCGCAATCCCCTGTGCTTCTTCATCGCTTAAACCAAAGCGGCCACACAATGATAGTGCATTATTAATAGACGTACGCTTGCCCTGCTCGCCTACTTCCATTGCCTGACTCGCTTCAAGTCCAGTACGTGGTATCACACAAATATCATAAGCTGGTGGCAGCTTGATGAAACAACCATCCCAGAAAAATGCATGATTTCGTGCATGATCATCTGTATTGCCGATCATGATGTTTAACAACATGCGGCGGAACAGCTCGTGGCATTGTTCTACTGGAGATTCAGCATAACGGCGCAGGTAATCTGATAAATCAGGATAACTCGCATAGCGGGCTTCCATTTCATACAGATCCAGTGCTGTTAATGCACTGAAAAAATGACGGCGTGTTGCACGTGCAGGTTCACAGTCGAAACGCTTTATCAGCAATACATCCTTGTTCATTACTGATATCAGCCTGATATCAACTGTTTCAATTCCCGCCGCACGCGCCAGACTCAATCCCAGTGCTTCCAAACGGACCATGGGATGAATATCCGTAGTCGAACTGAACTTGGCAATGACGGGATGATTATTTTCATCTTCCATGGAAGCCTTGGGACGAGCACCACCGATACTGGTGCCATGCAACAGCGCCTGTTCAAGTTCCGGCGGTAAGGGCACACCCTGTTCAACTGCCTCGGCGGCAGTCATTAACGCTTCAATATTTACGCTGCTCCAGGGTTTTGGCTGATAGACATCTTCCGTAGTCTGGAAATGTAATGCGCCCGGCCCTGAAGTCCCTGCCAAAAGGTAATCAATTTCGGTCAATTCCGCTTCGGCACGCTCGACAGCCATTTGCATACGATACATAAGAACACGCCTGCCCCAGGTATCCGGTGCAGCATCTCGCAATACACCATGCAAACCCCGGCGGCTGGGTTGTTCACCCGCACGTAACGGCAATGCATGTGGTGTTAAAGGAATAGCCCCATCCAGTTCGCGATAGGAACGGCCATAGATAAACCGGTGGACGGCTTCGGGGATGTTTTCCGTGCTGGCCACCCGGCCACAAACCACCGGCCTGGTTGCGCCCGGTAACCATATCCAGACATAGGCATCCTGATGCCCGGGTTTAAAAGTCATCATCCAACTCCTTCAAGCCCCGGGCACGCTCAATATCACCAGCTTCTGCCAACAGTTCAGCACGGCGAATCGGATCCATCAAATCCGGGTCGGTAGGTAGATCGAGCAGCCAACAGACCGTCATGACGGTACTCCAAATAACATTGGGTTTGCCGCTTTCAAGGTGGTTGATAGTCGGCCGGGATGTTCCTGCACGTTCGGCAAGTTGTGCTTGGGTAAAACCACGGACACGACGGGCTGCACTGATTAGCTTACCCAATGTTTCTAAACGCTTTTTTACTTTTACCGGGACGTTATACTTAGCCATAATGTAAAATATATGATTCACTAATTGCTATAGTGAATCATATATTTTACATTATGACAATGTTTTCTGGGTTGGTAAGTAAATACCTAGGTTGGATGCCCATCCACATGGAGGTTCGATTCCCTTCCCCGCACTAATTTCACTCTAGTTTTACAACAGAGCTATTTGAACTGGTATTAAACAAAACTACGCCAAGTTTCAGAGTCAATTCTGATATTGGTGGCTCCGGCAGGAACTTTGTCTGCCAATTCTACATATGAATCGCTTCCTTTGAAATTTTCGGGAAATATCGCAAGACAATTATTATTTCCTTTTGAAGATGGGTAGAGAATACCTTCAAACTCGGTATTACAAAGCAGACTGCCAAAAATCTGTGGATTGGAAGGAAGGCCAAATTGTACGGGGGTATTACGCCAATCGGCCTCAAAAACGTCTGCATGAGTTGTTGTGTATTCGTCACCAAAGGTATCCGGATACCAAGCATTTTGGCCAATTCTTTCAGTTCTTTGGACAGTTCAAATTTTTCAATTATTTTAATAAATGCTTTTAAATTTGATTCGCGCCTTAAATCAAATATATTTTTCACGGTTCCGATTAATTGAACGGAAGTAAATGATGTGAGTTTACGCAGGGCGAACTCATGTCCTGAAAATTCTGAATTGTCATCTTTTTCAAGTGCGCCAAATTTTTCCATATAGGCTGTCTTATAATTTTCCGCGCAATACAATGCTGGAAATGTTGGTTGTGAATTCCGGACAAGATCAGCGCCGATATTAAACCTGCCGCCCTTGATCAGACTGCCTCTGGCAGAAAGAGTATCCATCGAATATTGGTAATCAACTATTCGGCACCACTCCTGAAGATCCTGAGATATTCCGGCAATACTTCTCAGAGCGCCACAAATTTCATCATTATGAAGTTGGCGTAGACCAGCCAGATGATATGAGAGTTGAACCTGATAGGCCTCCATACCCGCAGCGACAGTGCGCCAGGTATGGAGGTCTGCTTCACTGAATTTGTCTAATAGGAACTTCTCATCGCCACCTGCGTGGCGTCTCAATCGCTTTCCGTGCTTTCCCTTATCCGCCACTGCTTGTGTTGGCCTGCCGTGCTTCCGTAATAAAGGCAAGGAGTTTTTTATAGCGCCCGTAGCGAATCATGTCCCGCGGAGAAATTCCTCCCAGTTGCGAGTTGGATGTTTTAAACCAGAGCACTGTTTTCTCCACATTGCCATTAAAATACTCGGCGACCAGCGAGCAGATATTGGCAATCTGTTCCAGGCTCTCTTTCAGATCTTGCGGAATACGATTATCCAGACGAACGGACTGTTTGCTCACGCCCCCCAGTTTCGACAATTCATTGTTGTCGAAGCCCAAGAATTCAGAAACAGCGCGATAATCCAGCCCATGGTTAGACCAGAATTTCAATGGATCAGACTGATGGATATTCTGAAATAATGCCTTGTGCGAGGTAGTCATGGAATTTGGCTTGATTTATGGTGTTTTTGGATTTAAGAGTATAGGCCATAGTTGAGCCATATTATAACCATATATTAGCCAGACTGTAACCGTTTGGTTTGTTTCCCTTTTTTGCCAGTAATTTTAGGCTTTTTGGGTGCGTTTGCCTGTTGCTGGCGGATGCGTTCCAGTAAAACCGATGCGGGTTCGTCATTCAGGTCCTGGGGGACGAGTTCGCCGCGGAAAGCCTTGGCGAGGATGGAGGAAGTCAGTTTGTCGGTATAAGCCTTGGCCTTTTCATAACGTACTTCGAGTTGGTCAGCCAGTTTGAATAATTCTTCTACCCGGCGAACGATTTCTTGTTGTTCGGCGAGCGGAGGAAGGGAGAAACGCAGTGCACGAACTTCCTCACTATTGATGTTGTTCACTCCACTGGTCGAGCGGGCCTCCAACTCTATTTGCAGCCTAATGTCATAATTGCCAAGTACCAAGTTCAGGAACTCTGGCTCGATCAATGTGTAATTTGGTCGAAGTCGAATCAGGTATCCTGCATAGGCGAATCCTGACTCAGCTTCCTTAACAAGAGCGCATTTTCCAACCAGTGATACGCTACCGTTAGAACGGATTACTAGTATGTCGCCTGAAATTAGTTGAAGTTTCTCATACTCGAGTGCCGTTAACATCGCATACTTCAGGTCGGTATGGTCAATCATGCCATTGACTACATTTGGAATGCGGAGGACAGGAATACCGCGTTTATCGTAGCCACATTTCTTTGCTGTACCGTATTTTAGACTTTCAATTACTTCATCGACGCAAGCCGCTTGGCAGCCTCTTCATCACTCAAACCAGAAGTTGCACTCTGCTGTTTTGCAAGAACTTCTTCGGCCGATAATGTGTGCCAAGGTGATGCGTTATTTGTATCTGTCATGAACTCATTTGTCTTAGTTTTTTATCCAAACGTTCGTAATCTCCAAGATGAGCCCGCATCAGACTTTTCCAGAGCTTGCCGTGATTTGGCACAAAGAAATGCAGCAATTCATGAACAATTACATAATCACCAAGCTCCCGATCCATGGATAACAGTTCATCATTAAAATTCAGACGTCCCTCGGATGAGCAGGATGCCCATTTGTTTTTCATCGGGCGCACAGCAAGTGAACGAACATTGACATCCAGTTTTTCAGCCCATTCCAAAACCCGTTGCTTGAATTCCTTTTTGTCCCGCCATTTTCTCATAATACTTTGCCGCTTTTCATGAGGACGGTGAAAATGTTTTCTACAATCTCAGTCACTTTGTTCAGATCATCCACTTCGCCATAAACAGCGAATGTTATCTTTTTGCGTAATTCCCGTAACTCCTTCTCGCTGTCACGCCAGCCTGGATATTCAGTAAATGCTTCTCTTGTTTTTTTACTAACATCCATCGGATTGGGAACACCTTCATCCTGCAATTTCTGGAATACAAAATAAGTCAGGTTATTCAGACCCAATGCAGCCTGTTCTTTCTTGCGCTGGTCATTCTTTTCAATTTCCTTCAACAATTCAGCCAATGCATCTTCAGTGCTGGATTGGCGATCCTCAAAGTTTTCCTGAACTGCCTTTGCCCGGATGGCCATATCAATCAGAAATGGATCATCACTATGTTCCTCGGCAGATTTCTGAATTGCCTTGATCAGATTAATAATCTTGGTGGCTTTCCCTTCTTTTCTTTTCCTGATTGTTTCCAGTCCTGCTGCATCCAGTGCCACATATTCAGCCGGAAACTCTTTCATATCTGTACCGATATGCTGTTGTACCAGTTCATTGGTTTTTTTCTGGAATGCTTTATCTACATATACCCGCTTTGCATAGGCATTCCTGACCACAGCATAAACAGAGGAAAGCGTGGCGTAATCTTCAATAAATGGCCGCAAAAAAGCATCGGGTGAAATAATTTCATACAACATTTCAACTTCCTTGTATTCCTTGAAAAACTCTTTCCGTTTCTCCTTGCCCCGGAAATACTCAATAAGATTATCCACATCCTTGTCATCAAAATTTCCTTTTAATAATTTTAGATAACCTGGCGCCTTCTCTTCCATTTTGGCTTTGAAAAGTTGCTTCAATAGGCCGATGTCTTTCACGATGGCATTTACTTCTTCGCTGTCAAATGCGAGCGCTTTCTCAAGCTTGTCAAATATGCCGACAAAATCCAGAACAAACCCATGTGGCTTAACCATTTCCATGTCTTCATTCTCATAAGGCCGGTTCACACGAGCAATGGCTTGTAGCAAAGTGTGATCGCGCATAGGTTTATCCAGATACATAGCATAAAGGATCGGTGCATCGAACCCGGTGAGCAGCTTTTCAGTAACAATCAGAATTTTGGGCTGGTCTTCTAGTTTGGTAAAACTCTTGCGGATCTGTTTTTCCTTTTTTCCGTCCAGATGCCATTTCTTCAAGTGTGGCGGATCATTGTTGTTTCCGGTAAAGACGATTTCTGAATATTCAGGCGGCAGAATCTGATCCAGAGCTTCTTTGTAGAATACACAGGCTTCACGATCAACTGCAACCAAAAATGCCTTGTAACCCAATGGTTCAACATTTTGCCGGAAGTGATCTGCAACAAATTTTGCAACTTTGCTGATACGTTCGCGGCCTTTAAGGAAATTTTTCAGGTTTACTGCGCGTTCAAGAATCTTGTTCAGTTCCTCAATGTCCGCGATACCTTCCGTTGCCGCCAATGAAAGAAATTCTTCATTCAGTAATTCATGTGGAACCAGCATGTCATTGGGCGCCAGATTGTAGTAAAGCGGCAATGTTGTGCCGTCCTCAATACTTTCTGCAATGGAATATTTATGCAGATATCCCTTGTCATCTTCACACCCGAAAGTCTTGAACGTTCCCTTGCCATACACCGTCTTGTCTACCGGCGTCCCGGTAAATCCGATATAGCTTGCATTCGGGAGTCCGGCCATGAGGAAATTGCCGAGGTCACCACCAGTAGTGCGATGCGCTTCGTCAATTAGTACATAAATGTTATGCCGGATATTCAGGTCCGGTGGCATATCACGAAACTTGTGAATCATGGTCACGATGATGCCGCGATAATCCTGTTGCAAGAGGCGATTCAGTTCCGCGATAGAATTCGCATGTGACACATTGTTAAGACCGAGTGCCGCAAGGTTTTTCAACATCTGATCTTCCAGTTCATTACGGTCAATCATCAACAGTATGGTTGGCTTCTCCGCTTTGGGCGCTTTGAATAGCATTTCCGCTGTCTTGATCATGGTGTAGGTCTTGCCACTGCCCTGTGTATGCCAGATCAGTCCACGGGTATGTTTTGCATCCAGTGCGCGGCCCGTTGCTTTGGTAATTGCGGTCGCCTGGTGTTGTTGCAGGATAATCTTCTGTAACTCTTCGTCTTTCTCAGCAAACAGGATGAAATCTTTCAGGAACTGCAACACTTGAGGTATGGCACAAAAACTTTTTACTTTCGCTTCGAGATTACCTATCTCTTCATGCTTCCATCGGAAGATATTCCGACGCACCGTATTCCAGGTCACGCCATAACTGAATCCTATCGCTTCAGTAACCGTGAAGATCATCTCCGGCAACATCACTTCCGGTGTTTCGGTGTGATAACGGCGAATTTGATCAACGCCCAATGCAATTGCCTCATCCTTGTTTGCATTCTTGCACTCAATCACCAATACCGGGATGCCGTTTATTAAAAATACTACATCTTCACGTGTGCCATAGTGGCCGTTATGAAATGCAAACTCCTCGGTAACTTCAAAGATATTATTCGATGGTGTGTCATAATCAATCAGGGTCAGATCGAGCTCACGGTTTTCATCGGCACAGAAAAACTTGCCCTGATTGCGGAGATATTTCAGAAATTCACGGTTACCATAAATATCAGCACGTAATCGATGCAATTCGGTAAGCAAAGCGCCGGATTCTTCCTCATATGCCCAGTTGAATTCACACACCTTGGCATACAACAGATCATCAAAGAAAAGCGATGCATCAATATCCCTATTGACTAACTCCCTCTCCCCTTGCGGGAGATTATTCTTTATTCCCTCTCCCTCCGGGAGAGGGTTAGGGTGAGGGGTAGTAAACCCACGTCTCTTTTCCGCTTCTTCTCTCGGCACAAATACCCAGCCAATCTCCTGCGCATACTTCAGGATGCGCAACTGAACGGTTTTGTGTTCACCGGGCTTCATCTAAAAATCTTTCAATCTCAACGTGCGTTGGATTTGATCACGCTGGACTGGTTCAACACCGGTGTCATCTGCATATTCTTTCCAGCGGGACACCGCTTGTTTAATTTCTTCAGTGATTTTCTCAGGTCGTCCGCGTTTCATGGAAGCTGTCTTTGCGCATGCTTTGAAATCATCCAGGGTGAATTTATCCCGTTTGCTGTTAATGGTCATTTGGTGAGCGGCCGTCCATTCACCGGAAGGATTAAAACTGTAAGTCATATCAAATGCAGGCGATAGTGACCATTGACCAGATTTGTTCATCAGAAAAGCAATGTTTTTAACATGATCATCCTGATTTCTGGCAATCACATTAAATGCCATCCTGCGATACTGTTCTTCAATATCACTCATCGGTAGTTCAAGCTGGCGCATCACCATCAGTGCCTGTTCATAGGAATAAGCCCCTGCTACATTGTAATCGTAATGCGCCAGTGCACAGAGTGATTGCATATGCACCTTCTCACCACCATCAAGACGATCAAAACGCCGGGACATGAAATGCCGCCGTCCATTTTCTTCAAACAACCGGCATTCGCTCATCACAATACCTGCATCCTTTGCCATTAGGGAATAAGCGTATTCAATCACTCCATATCCCTTTGGATCTTCAAGTTCCTTGTCCTTGTTGCCACTCACACCATCAAATTTCAGTATCCAGTATTCAAATCCTTTTCCTGCGGATACCTGACCGGAACGAACCTCGTTTGTTGACGGATTCCAGGCAATCACCGCTTTGGCACGTGCACCACCGGCCGAAGTACCCACGCGCAGAATTTCGGTCATCGCCTGCTCCGTGCTTTCGTCAGTAAATGAAACACTCAGATCATTTCGATGTGTGAGAATCTCTGATGCAAGGTCAACCAACTTATCGATTTCTATCCGTTTCGTTTTTTTTGCGCCCGGTCCAATTGCAGGCTGGAATTCCAAAGCGCCCATGCCACGCTCACCGGTATAACAAAGACGTTCAACGGCATTAAAGGATTCAGGTGTCCGGCCTTGACTCGCCAGCCACGCATCGATCAGAACATTACCAAACTTGTCGGGCAGTGAATCGGCCAGCAAACCGGGCAAGCCATAAAAGGTTTTTCTGGCTAATTCGGGAAATGTATAAATGCGGTTGGACAGCGGTATGGTAATGGGTGAAATCTCAATACTGCTTTGCACAAACTCCGGGTCATATTGAAATGAAGCAATTTCATGCCCTTCTTCCAGTGATACTGCACCAATGGTACTGCCCCATAACCTGACCTCGGCTACCTCGGTCATTTATCTTCCTTCCATGTCCAGGATTTTTTATTTGTTTTTTTTCGCCTGGCTTTCGAAGCACGTACCCTCGTTTTTCTTTTCTGCTTCAGCAAATCCATAGGCTTGGGACTGGATTCAGGAATCAAGCGATCCAGATTTTCCATCAAGTCTAATACCCGGAAGATCCGGATGAGGGTCGACATCTGTGTTGAATTCCCCGATTCAAACCGTTCGACTGTACGTTTGGAAATACCCGCCTGATTGGCAAGTTCCGCCTGGGTCATCTGCAGCCAGATACGATGCCGTGTGAGCCGCGCTCCCAACTCGGACAGAATTGCATCATCCGTTAGTAATTTAGAAATATTTATATTCGCCATATTTGTTGACATTTGTACGTATTTAGCTAATATATCGTCATTCTTGACGAAATACAAATCCTAAAAGATATTTCAGTGACAACCCTATATAAAACATGTCCTTTGTATATATAGCTCCACTTTCTGACGGCACCGCGTTCAAGGTTGGTAAAGCAGTAGCTCCATCATCACGGCTATCGCAACTACTGCGGTACTACAAATTTGACACCTCCAGAATACTTATCGTGAATTGCAAGACAGTGGGAAATGCTTTCGAGCTAGAGTCGATTCTCCATAAGTCCTGCAGCAAAAAACAAAAGTTAATGCCATACGATGGTGGAACCGAGTTCTTCACATTTGACGCCTATGAAAAGGCAATTACTATTGTTCAATCTGTTTGCAGTATAAATGACTACCAAACCATCCCATTTGTTAGGCAGAAAAAAGAAAATCCTGCCGATGAAACAGGCCTCATTGTTGACGCCTTCTCTAACAAAATTCGTGCAAGGCGTCTTGAGCTAAATCTCACGCAAGCAGAATTGGCAAAACTTGCCGATCTTAGTAAACGTACAATCGAACATATAGAGAACCATGGCCGAACAACTTTTTACAATATGGTGTGCGTACTGAGGGTACTTGACCTGGAGTATCTTTTCTCGGAACTCGAGATCACTTCCCCTCTCCGAAAACGTGCAAGCAGATTCGAAAGCGAGGACGAATGAACTGTAATCAGAGTCTTTGAATATACTCTAAATACCATTGAGACACCGCTACCAACACCTGATCAATGTATATGTGTCCTAATTCCATAACGGAGCGATTTGGCTTTTTATGTCGCAAAAGTGATTTATGCGACATATAAATACTTTATTTGTCGCATATCATTGGTATTTGTCGTGAAAAAGGGTTTTAACGACGTAAAGCTAGCGATTTGTTACTTAAACCAAAATATACCCCTGATCTACAGTTTTCACTTTCCTGCCCATATTGGGTTAGATAACCCATTCTGGGTATATTCAAGCTGTCGGCTGGTACATACTTGCTCGTAGTGCATCCCAAAGGAGGAATACAAAATGCCAGGAGCATTTGCCCACATGATTGCTGCGGACATGGCGAAATCTGCCTTGGAGAAACAAGGCCTAATATTCCCCGCTAAAATTCTCAACCACTTTCCTGAATGGCTTCAGTCCGGCGCTGTCGGTCCTGATTACCCATATTTGCACCACGCATTGACCAGTCACGATCCCTCTGATAATTGGGCCGACCGTATGCATTACGAACGGAGTGGTGATGTGGTTCGCGTGGGAATCCGGCATTTACATGAACGGTATGCTGCCGAGCATACCGATGATCTCTATCTCCGCGTCCTTGCCTGGCTCTTCGGTTACGCTTCACATGTCATGCTCGACGCAAGCATTCATCCCGTGGTTCGTTCCATTGTAGGGGAATATGCGGAAAACAAGATGGAACACCGGAGATGTGAAATGTACATGGACTCCTACATTTTCCGTGAGACATACGGAACTGACCTCGTCAATAGTCAATGGGCCAATTATCTTCGGCATCTCAACACTTCTAATGGAAAATTCGACGAGAATGTAGTTGCTCTCTGGGACACAATACTCCGAGAGGTCTACCCGCAGGAATATGCACGCAATCCACCCCAGATTACAGCCTGGCACGATGCATACGTGAGCAAACTGGATAAGGCTGACATCAATGCACTGTTCTTCCGTCACGCAATGGCAGAAGCTGGCATATTCTATATAACCAGTGAGGATATACCTGAAGACGCTTTCGATATGTATATCATGAACACCGCTCTACCACCCAACAATCGCTTCAATGCATCCACAATGCACTACTCAGAGGTGTTTAAGTTAGGAGTCAACAATGTTGCCCAAGCATGGATTCTCATGGCGGCGGCCATTGAGGGCAAAGGTGATATTGATATCCCATTAATTGCAAACTGGAATCTGGACACAGGAACCATTGATCCGGAGGGGAAAGGCGATGCGACGCTCTGGGTATAATCTGCATATCGTTTTATTGGCAGTATTTGTATTAACCACAAGCACAACGTGCGCCGCGCTTGATTCTAACAGTTGCCGCGAATATAGCGAAAAAGACATGGGGCAACTGGCTACCTTTGTTCGCGTCACCATGGATATCGTGAGTAGCACTTACATGGGTGAGCCCGCACCTGCTCTTGTAACCGAAGAGAATATCAAAGAACTTATCAAACAACGTGGAACACCATTTAAGGAACTGGAACTGCTTGATCAGTACGAATTGAACATGGTGACACACGAGGGGCAATGGGCAACAGTAGTCTGGGACTCTGCAAACAACCAAAAACTATTGCAGGACTTGCGATGCACAAAGTTGCTAGATGAACCGAGTTGGAGAACATGCGCTCATGGGCATGAACTCACGTTGGATTGGAGTACTTGTAACTGAAATTTTGGATATTTGGGCAAAAACCCGCTACTTCTTTGCCTCAATGCATGTCTCATTACGTCAGCCGATGGCCTCAACGTATTCAAGTATGCGTAACCTAACGGATTTATGTTCAAAGGTGGTGAGCTATGGTTTGATCAATTTGCTGGCAAGCCAAGTTTGTCGAAGAAAGCTCTGTTACGCTCCTTAGCGCTATTTACTAAACGGTCAAATGAGATCACTTCAATGTAAGCCTTGAAATTATCGTTGTAGCCAAAATACCCAAGCCCATCACTAGTTCGTTTTAAGCTGTGAAGCTTGCATCTCTTTTCAACACTTGGCGTTATATCTGCAAGAATATAACAAAATCCAGGAATATCCTCAGATTGCGGAATTGACCGTCCATTTGCTGTCATAACTTTTCCAGCACGTATCCGTTCAAGATATCCAAGCGCTTGTTCTATTGCATCATGTTCTTCACCCACAGCCGCATCATTTCTCATTGGCCTCTTAATTTCAATGACTACGATAGATGCAAGGGGTAATTTATTTCCTTCTGAGACAAGAACCGGTTTATCAAATACATTCAGTGCACAGATATCTGGTTCTTTAGATTCTTTATTCCCTGTTATAGGCATGGAGGATAATGACTTGTCAGATGCTAGATAATCATGAAATGCCAATCTCTCATCTACAAGCCAAAGATTACAACTTTCGAACATAATTTCATTAGACTCCTTTCTTATTGGCATTATCAAATTATGAATCATATCCTCACGAGTATATTTCCCGTCTACACCACGCTGAATAGCTGTTGTTAAAAGATCTAAAATTACCCGACGATGAGAAACATAATTCGCTAGATCAGATTTCTTAATGTCTTCAGCTTTATCTAGATATTCGCGAAGCCGTTTAGAATAGTCATCATAATCTTCACCCTCCTTTGGTGACATAATGTCATGTCCTTCTGCCAATAGTTGCCCTTCTATTTCAGCAAGATGTTTATGCAGCGCGAGTTCCAAATCCTTTTCAGACATATCTGGATCGATATTCAATTCTTCCTCAGGAATCCTATGCAGTATTGGACGATATCTTGGAGCCTTTTTTGAAACAAAATCTTCTATTCGCTCCCTTGCCCTTTTCTTGTTCTTTTCGAGATATTCGGCGAGATGTATTTTAACCCTATCAATTACTGCATTTTGTATATCGCTAATACCGATCTCTGTGTCATCAAAAAGGTCATCAACAGCTTCAATAATTTCAAACCCAGTACGTTCAGGCCTAACTTTCTCATCTAATATGCTTGAACTTACATAACACGAATAAACAAATTCGCCATCATCATCTGATAGTCGGCCATGAAGCCCTGGTATTTTTCTATCAATGTTCCATTTATCAACAAGGCGGTTGTCAGCACACCATGCAACTGTATGATTAGAAATCGATTCTGTACGAAGTTTTACATGTATTAACTCAAATTCCTTACTTTTAACAAGAATAGATTCGGTAATTGCAGCTGTATGCATATGCTCTTCGAAAACATTATCAAGACATATCTTCTCATTTTCATCAACAATCGTAATTACTGGTACGCCACCCTCGCGGATAAAATACCATAGACAATGTTCGACGATGCTATTAGCAATAGCTTTCGGCATTTTTCGAGAATGACTTCTATATTTTGCGTTAAAATTATCCAAGTGCACTGTCGTTGTATTTTGTTCTTTCCCATCAGTAACTTTAACGTTCTCATTTGTAACACCGGAATTAGCATCGAAGATAAAACTTCGAAATTTTTGCTTTCCTTCGCTATTGTCAGTAAATGTACTTTCAATTTTTACTCGCTTGAAAGCCTTTAGCCATAAAAGTCTACCAATTCCTCTGCCGCCTTTTTCTATTTTATACTCTGAATCCAGTGTATTAAATGACTCCATATTATCGTCTGTAAAACCAATGCCATTATCGGTAATCTTAAAACCAACAATTTCTTCGTGAGTATCTGATCCATTTTTTCCTTCTGTATCTTTTAATCGTAATTCACCTTGTGGTATCCGTAATATTTCGATTGTTATTTTTCCATTTTTATTCAATATCCCTGCTTCTTCTATGGCATGAATTGAATTTATTGCAGCTTCAAACAGTGGCAATAAACCTTTCGTTAATAGCAATGGGGTGTTTCGAAGTCGTCCTGATAAATTTGTTTGCATTGTCACTTGGGGTGTTCCTTAATTGATATTGGGTGAAATTTCATTGACTCGTATCTTCGCGGTCATCAGTCCGTGAATGAGTGAGCGAAAAAGATCTTGGAGATTTGCTTTCTTTGTGTAAGCATGCGCAGCCTTCATTTCAATAAATTTAAGACTCTGAGCAATTTCATTCTGTTCATCAATTGTTGGAACAGGAACAAGCATTGTTTTAAGTGTTCCGGAATTGATATTGAATTTCCCGTCAGCAGTTCTTATTGATCGACCACTTAGAAATGAGGTTCCAACTTCAGTTCTTGTATACTCGTTTAGGAAGGAAGGATTGAGAATCTTGGGATATAGCCTGACCCTGATCAAATAGGATGCATAGTAGCAATCATCTAGTTCATTGTTAAAGAGGGAGCACCGCCCAGCATTTTCTTTTACGCCGTTCGTCCTCACAAAGAGCAAATCCCCTGCGTGCAGAGTAAGCTTTCCTAGTTCACTCTTCTTCAGCTTTCCGAATTTGAGATCAGTTATGTCGACATGGCCGCCTATAATGTTGGGTATTCTTAATACAGGCTTCCCATCGGATTCATAACCACATTTGGTTGAGGTTCCGTATTGGAAAGACTCTGCCTTTTGCTCTAACGGAACCACCTTCCAGCTTTCAGGGATGGGGCCGATTTCGGTTTGTTTTTGAGGTTCGCCTCGCAGTCCTTCGGTGAAGAGTTTTTGCATGAGGGCTTTTTTAAGTTCAGTGGTGGTCTGGATGATCCTTTCCTGTTCTTCAATCGCCTGTTGCACTGTTGAAAGTATGTGTGCAATCTTCTTTTGCTCGGAGAGAGGAGGAAGCGGGAGACTCCGTTCCTTGAGCATTTTGAAGTGCCGGTTGTAACCACGGGTCGGAAGCTCAAGAGAAATCAGTGCAAAATAGTAGAACTTCGGATCATAAATTTCTTTCTTTGGTGCAAGTACCTTGGTTCCATCTGCTCCGAGAACGAAAGGAAAGTCGACATATTTGAAACAACGTGTGTGATCGCCGAAGATTATGAGCGGCAGTTCGAAGTCAATAAGCTTGTTTTCGTCGTCGCAGTACCCGGCAATAAAATCCTGTCCCTGATCAATAATCGGAAAACTACCAGTTTCAGAAATGCCTTTTGCAGGGATTTGATTTTTTCGTCCGACCTTACTCTTAACGAACGAATTTGAAACTGCACATGTTCCCCAATCAGTCATACTCCTATTTTCTCCAGAATTTTCTTCAAAGCCTTGTCCGTTTCCTTTGCTTCAGCTTCTATGATTTCCAGTTCTTCGACGATCTCCGCGATAGGGCGGTAGGTCTCAGCATCATTAGTATGAATGTAGCGGCTGGGGGAGATGTTATAATCGTTTTTCTTTATTTCGGCGTGATCGACGATGTGGCTGAGTTTGCCTTCCTCCTTCCAGTTGATCAGTATTTTGGCAATTTTTTCGATGCCTGCTTCCGGGATGAAATTTTTCGGATCGCCCTTTTCGAATATCCGGCTGGCGTTGACGAGGAAGATTTTGCCTTTGCGTTTCTTCGGCTTGGCCTTGTTCAGAAATATCACAATGCCCGGTGCGGAGGTGTTATAGAACAGGTTCTCCGGCAGGTAGAGGACATTCTCGATAAGGTCATTATCCACAAACCATTGGCGGACGGATTTTTCCTTGTTGGTGCCAGCATTGCCCGAGCCGCGGGAAGCGGCGCCGGTATCCAGCACCACGGCAGCACGGCCTTCCGGCTTGAGGCTTGCATGCATGTGTTGCACCCAGCCCCAGTCCGCAGATGATTTACCGGGGAAACCTGCCCCTTTGGGGAAGCGGTTGAATTCGTCGTTGTCATAATCCGCTTCGGTGAACCAGTCCTGGTTCCACATGGGATTGGCGACAACGCGATCAAATGTACGAAGTTTGCCGCGCTTGTCGCGGAATTTGGGATTCTTGAAAGTGTCGCCGATTTCGATCTCGCCTTCCATGTCGTGGATGATCATGTTCATGTTGGCCATGGCCCAAGTGTCGGCGATGTATTCCTGGCCGTAGAGTTTGAGGGGGGTGTAATTCATTTTACTTTTGGCTTTTGCACCCCCACCCTCGCCCTCCCCCTTCAAGGGGGAGGGGACAATCGCGGCACCCCCACCCTCGCCCCTCAAGGGGGAGGGGATATTGTTCATTTTCTCTTCCATGGCGATTTCGCACTTGATGAGCAGGCTGCCGGAACCGCAGCAGGGATCGTAAACTTCCATGCCGGGTTCAGCATCCATGACCTTGGCCATGATGATGCCGACTTCTTTCGGTGTATAGAACTCACCGGCGCTCTGGCCGCTGCCTTCGGCAAACTTGCGGATCAGGTATTCATAACTCTTGCCGATGATGTCCGGCTCCACATCCTCCAGACCCAGACGCTTGGTGCTGATGGCCTCGATGAGGTTCGATAACCTGTCATCATCGATATCGCGCTGTCCGTGGGTGATGGCGTTGAAATCCACACGATCAATAATGCCCTGAAGCGTGGTTTTTCTGTCTTTTCTTGGTGGATTGGCTTTGGCAATTTCCTTGAGATAGGTCGTCAGGTTCTGACCTATGCCGCTAGTGAGCTTGCGTATGATTGACCAGACCGGTTCATCCGTATTATCAGGAATCAGAGGAAGATAAAAACGGACGAGTTTCGGATCCGCCTTGACCAGTTGAAATGCCTTTTTGCGCGAACCCACTTCTTTAGCGATGCGATTGATCTCATCATCAAACACATCGCAGAGACGCTTGGTGAATATGAGCGGAAGAATGAAATCCTTGTATTTGGGCGCATCCTTGGCACCGCGGATGGAACAGGCGGCATCCCAGATCCAGGACTCGAGGGATTTGCCGTTGGTTCCGTTGAGAGGTGACTGTACTGACTTACGGCCACCTGCTCTTTTTGGTGTTTTGGCGGAATGACCGGTAACAATGTAACTTGCTGAAGTGTCTTTAATTTTATGTCCCTTCGCCACGTGTTATCTCCCCTATCCCATACATGCAGATTATTGAATAAATTGGCGGCTAATTGAAGCCGGAAATAATTGAATCTAGTAAGTAATTGTTTTAACTGGATGCTGGCATTCGCCAGCATGACGGTGAAAGAGATTTATTCAGTGGTTGTCAGGTTATCTCTCCCCAGCGGTTCACAATAATGCAGAAGAGTTCAGCGGTGCGTTCGGCATCGTAGCGGGCGGAGTGGGCCTGTTTTTCATCCCATTCGAGTCCGGCGGCAGTGACAGCGCGTGATAATACCGTCTGGCCATAAGCGAGCCCGCCGAGTGTGACCGTGTCAAAGGTACTGAAAGGATGGAATGGATTGCGTTTGATCCTGCAACGCTCTACCGCTGCATTAAGGAAACCCAGATCGAAGGATGGATTGTGGCCGACCAGGATGGCACGTTTGCAGTGGTGTTTTTTCATCGCGTTTCGGATCAACTTGAAGATGTCATTCAGTGCAGTTTTTTCGTCAACCGCGATCTGTTTGCGGAAGGGATGATGCGGGTCGATGCCGGTAAACTCCAGTGCCGCCGGATCAAGATTGGCCCCTTCGAATGGATTGACGTGCCGGTTAATACTTTGATCAATCTGCCATAATCCCTTTTCGTCCGTCTTGAGAATGACGGCCGCGATCTCCAGCAAGGCATCTGTTGCAGCGTTGAACCCCCCGGTTTCCACATCCACCACCACCGGATAATAACCGCGAAAGCGTTTGGCAATGGTGCTTTGCATTTCCCTTTTGTCTACTTCAGTTTCCAATGGCATGGCTCCCCTGCCCGGAATGGCACAACTGTATACTCACCAAACGGCAAGGTGAGCGGCACAGGCCAGTCTTTTTTCTCCAATGTAACTTTTTCCTTGTTACGTGGCAGTCCATAAAAATCCGCGCCGTTGTGACTGGCAAATGCCTCCAGTTTTTCCAGGCGTCCGCCGGCTTCAAATACTTCCGCATAAAGTTCGATGGCATTGTGTGCTGAATAGATCCCGGCACAACCACAGGCCGATTCCTTGTCATGTTTTGCATGCGGTGCGCTGTCGGTGCCGAGAAAAAAACACGGATGACCGCTGATTGCTGCCGCAACAACCGCCTGCCGGTGTTCCTCGGCCTTGAGCACCGGCATACAGTAATGATGCGGGCGCAGGCCTCCGGCAAACAATGCATTACGATTCAATAATAAATGTTGCGGTGTGATGGTGGCCGCCAGATTTTCCGGGCCGTTCTTTACAAAGTCAGTGGCCTGTTTTGTCGTGACGTGTTCCAGCACGATGCGCAGATTTTTGAACCGTTTGATTAACGGTGCCAGAATACGATCGATGAATACCGCTTCACGATCGAATATATCAATATCCGGGTCTGTGACTTCACCATGCAGTAATAACGGTAATTGCTGTTCTTCCATGGCCTCGAGTACCGGATACACATTTTCCATCTTTATGACGCCACTCTCCGAATGGGTGGTGGCACCGGCCGGATAATATTTCACGGCATACACATGACCGCTTTGTTTTGCCTGGATGATCTCCGCCGGGCCGGTTTTTTCGGTGAGATAGAGCGTCATCAACGGCTGGAAATCACTGCCTCCAGGCAGGCTTTTCAAAATGCGGTCCCGGTATGCCAGTGCCTGTGTGGTCGTCGCCACCGGCGGTTTCAGATTAGGCATGATAATGGCACGGGCAAACTGGCGGGCGCTGTCCTGAAGTACATGCTTCATCTGTGCGCCATCGCGCAGGTGCAGGTGCATGTCGTCCGGGCGGGCAAGGGTTAAAGTCTGCATGTTTATAACCGGTTAATCACGTTTCCTGTCATGGTGTGCAAGGTATCACAAGCAACGTTTTTTGTCTGAACCGGCCTGATATTTCGAATATTTATATTTCATAGCCAAATCGTATTTAATCACCTTTAGCCAGGGCATATAATTAGAACCTATCTCAAAATTAAACTTCCTCCCCCTTGAAGGGGGAGGATTGAGGTGAGGGTGAAAAATCAAACATGGCTGAAACTCAACCCCCATCCCGGCCTTCCCCCTGTCAGGGGGAAGGTGTATCAGTTATTGATTCTGTCAAAAAAACAGAAAATCAATTTTGAGAGAGGTTCTATTAAAAGCTGATAACCGGAGAATGACCATGGGACTACGTATAGGCGATGAAGCGCCGGATTTTACGGCGGAAACAACTGAAGGCACGGTTAACTTTCATGAATGGATAGGCGACAGTTGGGCCATCCTCTTTTCCCACCCCAAGGATTTTACCCCGGTCTGCACCACGGAACTCGGTTACATGGCGAAGCTTAAACCGGAGTTCGACAAGCGCAACACCAAAGTTATCGGTCTGAGTATCGATTCGGTGGATGATCATAAAAAATGGGTGGGTGACATCGAAGAAACCCAGGGCGCGGCGATCAATTACCCGATGATCGGTGACACCGATCTGAAAGTCGCCAAACTCTACGAGATGATCCATCCGAATGCGAGCGGCAATGCCAAGGGCCGTACTGCGGCGGACAATGCAACGATACGGTCCGTGTTTATCATCGGCCCGGACAAGAAGATCAAACTGGTCCTCACCTACCCGATGACTACCGGACGTAATTTCGATGAAGTATTGCGTGTCCTCGATTCGATGCAGTTGACTGCGAAACACAAGGTGGCCACACCGGTAAACTGGAAACAGGGAAACGATGTAATCATCGTGCCGTCGATTTCGGATGAAGAAGCCAAACAGAAATATCCGCAAGGCTGGAAGACATTGAAAGCGTATCTGCGGCTGGTGAAACAACCGCAATAGGTGCTCGTGGCTCGGGACTCGTAAATCGTGACTGGTAATCCAGTCACGGATCAATTTTTTGTGTGCGTTTCCATATAACTACGCAGCAGTTTGTTGATGCGTGTCTGGTAACCTTTGCCCTGCTTTTTGAACCATGACAATACATCGGCATCGAGCCGGATTGTCACCGGTTGTTTCTCCGGTAAGCGTATTTCAGCATTTCTGAAAAACTCTTCATCCAGTTCCGGGATATCGTTTAAATCAATATCCTTGTCCTTCATAGCATCAAGTTTTTTCCAATTGGTTTTACTTTTAGATCGTTTCTTCATAACGTTTGATTTCATGCCGGGTTGCCTTGCGGGCAGAGATTAGACGAATAATTTCGTTATGCTTTTCTACATACACCACTACTATTGTAAGCGTCTGCATTAACCCAATACCTATTCGGCGCTCTTCACCATAATCTTCCCGATCATCCGGCAGAACCAGCATTGGATGTTCGAATACTTCGATTGCATCAACAAAATCAATGCTGTGCTTGCGAATATTGATAATATTTTTGGATTCATCCCACTCAAATTGCATGGTCACATCCATGTTTACATTTGTACATACAATAAACTATAAATAAATAACTATCAAGCTGTGAGTCTCTAATATTGAAACCGATCGCTGTTCATAATGTTTTCCTAACTTCCTGTCCAGCCCGGGAAGGTCTGCGTCAGTCCGTTCAATATGAATTGTGTTGCCAGCGCGGCGAGGATAATACCGAACAGGCGGGTAATCACATTGGCACCGGTTTCGCCGAGGACGCTGGTAATCTTGACTGCGAGTACCAGCATTAAATAAGTCAAAACCAGAACAACAAACACTACGCCCAGGATGATGACAGTTTCGAAGCTGTAGACGCCCTTGTCCTGTAATAAAAGTATCGTAGTTAATGATCCGGGACCGGCAATCATAGGAATTGCCAGCGGAAAAACGGAAATATCGGTTTTGGTTTTTGCCTCTGCCTGTTCCCTGAATGTAGTGGAACGCAAACCTGAATCCCTCACCAGCACCATATCAATGGCCAGCAGGAACAGGAGAATACCGCCTGCGATACTGAATGAGGCGGTATGGACGTTGAGATACCTGAGTATGGCGTCTCCGGTCAGTGTAAACAGCAACAGGACAAAACCCGCGATGCTGACACCTTTTAATGCGGTTTTTTTGCGCTCGGCTTCGGAATCACTGCTGGTCAACCCGGCAAACATCGGCGCGATACCCACCGGGTCGATCACCACGAACAGGATAACGAAAGCAGTAGAGGCCAGTTCAATCATTAATTAACTATAACAACAGAAGAACCTGCAAACGGCAACTGGATTTATGCTGTTAATGGGTTAATTTCCGGTAAACTGATATATTATTGTCACACTCATTAACATGACCTGACCTGAAAACACATGGATCTCACCAGCCTGACTGCGATATCACCGATCGATGGCCGCTATGCCGGCAAGACTGCCGAGTTACGCCCGATATTCAGTGAATACGGCATGATGCGTTACCGTGTGCTGGTTGAGATTCAATGGCTCAAGATGCTGGCGCAAAGCACGAAGATCCCCGAAGTCCCGGCACTCAGCAAGGACGCCAAAAAGACACTGGATGCCATTGTTGAAAAATTTTCAGAACGTGATGCCCTGCGCATCAAGGTCATAGAAGAAACAATCAATCATGATGTCAAGGCCGTCGAATATTTTCTGAAGGAAAAAATAAAACGCAACAAGGAATTGGCGGCAGTGAGTGAATTTTTTCATTTTGCCTGCACTTCGGAGGACATCAACAATCTGTGTCACGCCCTGATGTTGAAAGAGTCCAGGACCAGTATCCTGCTGCCGAACCTGGACAAAATTATCCAGGCACTGACACATCTTGCTCACAATCATGCAAAGATCGCAATGCTTTCACGTACCCATGGTCAGACCGCCACACCGACAACACTCGGCAAGGAAATGGCCGTGTTCGCACATCGTTTACGGCGGCAGTTGCTGCAATTGATACAAGTTGAAATTCTCGGCAAATGTAACGGAGCCGTGGGTAATTACAATGCCCACCTGGCTGCCTATCCCGGTGTGGACTGGCCGAAAATTTCAAAACTGTTCGTGCAGAACCTGGGGTTGACCTGGAACCCGTATACGACTCAAATTGAATCGCATGATTACATGGCGGAATATTTTCATGTATTGACCCGCATCAATACGATCCTGATCGATTTCAGCCGTGACATCTGGGGTTATATTTCGCTGGGTTATTTCCGGCAAAAAACCATCAAGGGCGAAGTCGGTTCATCCACCATGCCGCACAAGGTCAACCCGATCGATTTTGAAAATGCTGAAGGTAATCTCGGTATTGCAAATGCCCTGCTCACACATCTGGCAGAAAAACTTCCCATTTCGCGCTGGCAGCGTGATCTGACCGATTCAACCAGTATTCGCAACATGGGCGCAGCCATTGCCCACAGTTTGCTGGCTTATAAATCCTGTCTTAAAGGGATAGACAAACTGGAAGCCGACAAGGCGATGATACATCAGGATCTCGATTATGCCTGGGAAGTGCTGGCAGAACCTATACAGACAGTCATGCGCCGCTACAGGATCAAACAACCCTACGAAAAACTCAAGGCATTGACCCGGGGCCAGACCATAGATCAACACATGTTGCATTCTTTCATTAAACAACTGGCCATCCCGGCAAGGGAAAAGAAAAGGTTACTGGCGCTGACACCGGCGAGTTATATTGGTAATGCTGCAGAACAGGCGAAGAAGATTTGAACGGCCGTGATTGGTGATTATGTACAGGATGTACGGGTCGAATATTGCTCCATGCATTTTCGACACTTCCGCCATCCCTGGCGGTCGTAGCCGCGTGCGCAGGACGACATACAGGGATGTATTAGTGTCGCGTGAAGCACGACTCCATGGATGGAGGAGGTAGAACCGCGTCGGGAACAGCGGTCGAGGATGCTGATAGCGACTGCGCAGGAGCGGCGGGTGATTGGTGATTGAAAAATACATTTCACTTTTACCCATAACAGATGTCAATAAAAAATTATAATGTGCCCGGTGACATCACTCCCGAACAATTCCTCAATGAGTACTGGCAGAAAAAACCCTGCCTGATCCGGCAGGCCATCCCGGGTTATCAATACCCCATCAGCCACGAATAACTGCCGGTCTGACCTGTGAAGACGGGGTGTCATCACGACTCGTCATGAAAAAAAAACGGGGCATTTCCCTGGCAGGTCAAATTTGGTCCGTTGACTGAAAAGGATTTCAAAAAGTTACCCGAAACACACTGGACGTTACTGATATATGATTCATGGTTATCAATAAGCGATTTGTTCATTATCTCAAGCTGCACTATCATTACAGAAACTCTGAAAAAACAATAGTGACATGGCCAAATTTGATAGTTACAAAATAGGTGTTAACAGCGAACTGCTGCAACTGGAAAGCTTTTACGAAAACCGTGTCCTGGCCACCTTTTTTGCACAACAGGCCACGCGTACACTGGATATTGCGAGCCGTCTGCTGGATCCGCCGATCTTCAATTCGTCTGAATTTATAGAAGCAGTCAGATATTTCGTGACCAAAAACCGGATGCCGAAGGTCCGGATCATCGTGCATGACCCGCCGACCATCGTTAAACTCGGCCATCGCCTGGTTGACCTCGCCGGCGATCTCAGCAGTTTAATCGAGATACGCAAAGCTGGGCACGAACACAAATACTATAGTGAATGCCTGCTGGTGGCTGACGATATGGCCTTTTTACACCGGCTTAATGGTGAACGCAGCGAGGCCACAGCAAACTTTAATGACCGCCGGCAGTCAAAATACTATCTGGATGAATTCAACAAGATGTGGGATGCCAGCGTGACTGACCCGAACCTGAGACGAATAAATCTGTGAGAAAGCATGTAATTAAATTCGTTTCTGTATTATTGATGTGCCTCCCCCTGCTGGCACAGGCCGGAGATATGACCCTGGAGATTATCCCGCTCAAGCACCGTATGACTGATGATGTTGTCGATATTTTAAGGCCAATGGTGGTGCCCGGCGGGACAGTGACCGGTATGAACAACCAGCTCATTATCAGAACCACTCCGGAAAACCTGGCCGAGATCAAAACCATCCTGGAAAGCCTGGACCATTCACCAAGACGCCTCATGATCAGTGTGAAGCAGGATGTGGGTGGGCAGATCCAGTCCCGCGAACAATCCGTCTCCGGCCGTTATACCACCGGTGATGTGACAGCAGGTGCAGGCGATACACGTGGATCGCGGGACGGACTGGTCATTTCCGGCCGTGACACCGATGGTAATGTGATTCGTTACCACGCGCAGGATTCCACTTCAACCACCAGTGACAAAAGCACTTACACTGTTCAGGCAACAGAAGGCTACCCTGCTTATATCAGAACCGGCCAGTCTGTTCCGGTACAAAACAGGACCGGCTATGTCACACCGGACGGCGGCATAGTTATCAGTGATGGCGTGGAATATGTGGATGCGGATTCGGGCTTTTATGTCATGCCCAGGCTCAGTGGAAACCAGGTGACCCTGCTGATTGCGCCGAAACTGACCCGGGTCAGTCCCGGCAAGGCACCGGTCTTTGATGTACAAAATGTTGAAACCACAGCCACCGGGCAACTCGGTGAATGGATAGAACTGGGTGGCCTGAACCAGCAGTTCAGCGACAATAATCGCAGGAATTTATCCTCATCAAGCGCGCGGGGAAGTGAACTACGTTCCATCTATGTCAAGGTTGTGGAGATAGAATAGAAAATCCGTATCTGGTATCTGGTATCTGGTATCTGGTATCTGGTATCTGGTATCTGGTATCTGGTATCTGGTATCTGGTATCTCAAAATTAGAAAGCTTAAGGAACTTTGCTAGTTCCGGCTATTTCTCGAATTCACGCTTCACGAGATACACTTCACGCTGCATGGTTAAAAATGTTAAAATCCGCAGCACAAAAAACCACCAACCCGGCCATACTCATACATGCTTTTAACACTGCGCGGATGCACCGCACTTTCCGGCTTTCGCAAAGATAAACGTCTGACCTCAATTCAACAGCTCGTACCCGCAGTGATTTCACTGCAAACTGCATACATTCATTTTGTGCATCTCCGTGAACAACTGACAGAAGACGAGACCGCATGTCTGCATAACCTCCTGGATTACGGTCAACCCAGTCAGGAAAAACCTGAAGTTCATCCTCTGCTTGTTACACCACGTTCCGGTACGATCTCTCCCTGGTCGAGCAAGGCCACTGATATTGTACATAATTGCGGACTTAAAAAAGTAATCCGTGTGGAACGGGGAACGGCATGGTATCTGATCACTGTGCAGGAGCAGACACTCTCAAGTGAACAGATCGAAAAGATTAAGCCCGTTATCCATGACCGCATGACGGAAACGGTGCTTGCGGATTTTGATCAGGCGGCATCGCTGTTTGCAGAGACGCAACCTGCACCGATGCTGAACATAGATATCATGACTCATGGCAAGGATGCACTGACTGATGCGAATCAATCCATGGGACTCGCCTTGTCTGCAGCAGAGATCGATTATCTGCTGGAAAATTTCCGGAAACTGGCCCGCAATCCAACAGATGTTGAACTCATGATGTTTGCACAGGCCAACTCCGAACATTGCCGGCACAAGATATTCAATGCGGAGTGGACTGCCGGTGGTAAAAAAATGGCCATGTCATTATTTGACATGATTCGTGAAACCCATAAACACAACCCCGGCCGGGTACTTTCCGCCTACAGCGATAATGCTGCCGTTATGACAGGCTACAGTGCCAGCCGTTTCTTTCCCGATCCCGTCAGTCATTATTATCAGCCGCACCAGGAAGATGTACATATCCTGATGAAGGTCGAGACACATAATCATCCCACGGCCATCTCACCCTGTCCCGGTGCCTCCACCGGTTCCGGTGGCGAGATCCGGGATGAGGCGGCCACCGGCCGTGGTGCAAAACCCAAAGCGGGTCTGACCGGGTTCTCCGTGTCCAATCTGAACATCCCGGATTTCAAACAACCCTGGGAACAACATTATGGCAAACCGGAACGGATAGTTTCAGCACTGGATATCATGCTGGAAGGTCCGATCGGCGGTGCTGCATTTAATAATGAATTCGGCCGTCCGGCCTTGTGTGGTTATTTCAGAAGTTTTGAACAAGCAGATCAGAATGGCGTAATCCGCGGTTATCACAAACCGATTATGCTGGCCGGTGGTTACGGTATGATCCGCAGCGGACATATCCGCAAGCAAAACATACCTGCCGGAACAAAATTGATTGTATTGGGTGGACCGGCGATGCTGATCGGTCTGGGAGGTGGGGCGGCCTCTTCCATGGACACGGGCAAGAGTCATGTGGAACTGGACTTCGCTTCCGTACAACGTGATAACGCCGAGATGGAACGCCGTTGTCAAGAGGTCATTGATGCCTGCTGGGCACTCGGTGAAAAAAACCCCATCCTGTCCATACATGATGTGGGAGCCGGTGGACTATCCAATGCCCTGCCGGAACTCATCAGTGCGAGTGATCGTGGGGCACATTTTGAATTACGCCTGATCCCGAATGCAGAACCTGGTATGTCGCCCATGGAGATCTGGTGTAACGAGGCGCAGGAACGTTACGTGCTGGCGATCCCGCCAGATGTATTGCCGATCTTCGAGCGTTTTTGTGAACGCGAACGCGCACCTTATGCAATATTGGGCAAAGTCACTGATGATGACCAACTGGTCCTGCATGATGAATTATTCAATAACAAACCGATCGACATTCCGCTGTCTGTGTTACTTGGACAAATACCACGCATGCAACGATCGGCAGATTCGATCAGGCAAAAAGACACATCATTCGGCCTGAAGAACACTGATCTTCGGGAAACCATCCATCGTATCCTGCACCTGCCCGCGGTAGCAGATAAACACTTTTTGATCACCATCGGTGATCGCACGGTCTCGGGACACACTGTCCGTGATCAGATGGTTGGCCCATGGCAGACACCGGTTGCAGATTGTGGGATCACAGCGAGTGCCATCGGTGCCTGCACCGGTGAAGCCATGGCCATCGGTGAACGTGCTCCTCTTGCATTGATCAATGCACCGGCTTCAGGGCGAATGGCAGTGGGCGAAGCAATTACCAATATAGCGGCTGCGCGGATAATGGTGATGGATGATATTTCATTATCAGCCAACTGGATGGCCGCCTGTGGTGAAGACGATGAAGATGCAAATCTCTATGCAACTGTGCGGGCCGTGAGTGAGTTATGCCAGTCACTCGGGATTAATATCCCGGTCGGCAAGGATTCCCTGTCCATGAATACTGTCTGGAAAGACAATGGCAGGCAAAAACAGGTCACTGCCCCGTTATCATTGATAGTTACGGCATTTGCCCCGGTCGTGGATATCCGCCAGAGCCTGACACCGCAACTCCGGACTGATGTCGATGGAACTGTTTTATTGCTGGTTGATCTTGGTTATGGTCAAAACCGCCTTGGTGGCAGTGCGCTGACACAAGTGTATAACCAGATTGGCGGCGTGGCACCGGACACCGATCAACCGGAAGACCTCAGAATATTCTTCCGTGCCATGCAGATCCTGAACGAGACCGGGATGATACTCGCCTATCATGATCGCTCTGATGGTGGCCTGTTTGTGACATTATGTGAAATGGCGTTTGCTGCACGCACGGGTCTCGATATTGATCTGAATCATCTCAATGACGAATCATTGCCGATATTATTCAATGAAGAGCTGGGTGCAGTGATCCAGGTGCGCAAGGATGATATCGAAACAGTCAGGAAGACATTCAGTGATTCAGGATTGACTGATCATATCCATATCATCGGCACATTGAACCGGAACAAGTCTCTGAATATTGTCCGGCAGGGCAAAAATATATTCTCTGAAGACTTGCTCACGTTACACCAACACTGGTCAGCAACCAGTTATCAGATGCAGTTACTGCGGGACAATCCGGAATGTGCCCGGCAGGAATATAATCGACTACGGGATAAAAATGATCCTGGTTTATCGGTACATACCACTTTTGAATTATCTGCACCAGTTATTCAAACCGGGGCGCGTCCATCCATTGCCATCCTGCGTGAACAGGGCGTGAATGGTCATATTGAACTGGCTGCTGCCTTTTACCGGGCAGGCTTTGATTGTGTTGATGTGCATATGCAGGACATTATCAATGGCGATGTCTCACTTGAATCATTTCATGGACTCGCAGCCGGTGGCGGCTTTTCCTATGGCGATGTATTGGGTGCCGGCGGCGGTTGGGCAAAATCCATACTTTATAATCCCAGGGCCAGGGATGCATTCCAGGCCTATTTTGCACGATCTGACTGCTTTGGCCTCGGTCTCTGTAACGGTTGCCAGATGTTTTCTCAACTTCGTGCATTAATTCCGGAGGCAGAGCAGTGGCCTGATTTTGTCCGTAATCAATCTGAACAATTTGAGGCACGGCTGGTGATGGTTGAAGTCACCGAATCACCCTCCATATTACTGAGAAATATGGCCGGTTCCAGATTACCTGTGGTAGTGGCCCATGGCGAAGGACGGGCAAGTTTTCAATCCGGTACGGCGGCCCGGTCAGCGATTGTCAGCCTGCGCTTTATCGATAATTGTGGCGAACCAACAGAAATCTATCCTGCCAATCCCAATGGATCACCAGACGGACAAACAGGATTCACCACGCCGGATGGCCGTTTTACTATCATGATGCCACATCCCGAACGGGTCTTTCTGAAGCAACAGTTCTCATGGTTCCCTGGTGACTGGCACCACGAAGACAGCCCCTGGATGCAGGTATTCAGGAATGCGCGGGAGTGGATCGGGTAATAATAAACAATACTCCGTATGTAACAGTTCCCCATTGAACTCGTCTATAACATTATGAGTCAATAAGTAACATAATTTCCCGATTAAGGACCACCTCATGCTGACAAGAAAACCGTCTGACATTAAACCCTCGGAAATTACTCCGGAATCGATCTATCGCCAGCGCCGCAAATTCATGCAGGATGTAGTCAGTACCGGCGTCGCCGGCGCACTGGTTGCATCATTTCCCGGATTGATCCTGGCAAAAGACAAGGATTCAACTGCAAAGCTGGCAGGTGAAAATTTATCTGCTGTCGGTAAGAGCCCTTATTCCACCGACGAACCATTGACACCTTTCGATGATGTCACGACCTATAACAACTTTTATGAATTTGGTACGGATAAGGGAGATCCGGTGAGATATTCAGGCCAGTTCAAACCCCGCCCCTGGAGCATTGCCATTGAAGGTGAATGTGCCAGACCCGGTGTGTATGATCTTGAAGATTTCATAGCGCCACATCAACTGGAAGATCGTATCTATCGCCTGCGTTGTGTTGAGGCATGGTCTATGGTAATACCGTGGGTAGGCATCCCGCTGGGCGATATGCTCAAACGGTTCGAGCCCACTTCCAGGGCCAGGTATGTTGCCTTCACTACGGTATATCGGCCCGGCGAAATGCCGGGGCAGAAACGCTCTGTCCTGCAATGGCCTTATGTTGAAGGATTGCGTATGGATGAGGCCATGAATCCACTAAGCATACTTTCGGTAGGTTTATACGGAAAGGTTTTGCCTAACCAGAATGGTGCGCCAATCCGTCTGATTGTTCCATGGAAATATGGATACAAGAGTATCAAGTCCATTGTGAAGATTGTATTCACAGAGAAAGAACCACCCACTACCTGGAATATCTCGGCACCGGGAGAGTATGGTTTCTATTCAAATGTGAATCCGGAAGTGAATCATCCGCGCTGGAGTCAACGCAAGGAACGCCGCATCGGTGATTTCTTCAAACGTGAAACCCTGATGTTCAATGGCTATGCTGATCAGGTTGCGAGCCTTTACGCAGGAATGGACCTGCATAAACATTTTTAATGCGTGCCCTGCTCACCGTAAAAAATTTCCTGTTTGTTTGCTGTCTGGTCCCTTTTTTTATACTTGTCTTTAATGCTGCGACAGGAAATCTTGGTGCTAACCCGATTGAGAAGGTACGTCTCTTTACCGGTGACTGGACGTTATACTTTCTGCTGATAACGCTGACCATAACACCCCTGCGTAAAATTTCCGGCTGGAATGAACTCATCCGTTACCGGCGTATGCTGGGACTTTATGCCTTCTTTTATGCTTGTCTGCATTTTTTCAGTTACCTGATCCTTGATCAATTCTTCGATTGGGAAGAGATCGGCAGGGATATCATCAAGCGTCCGTATATTACCATTGGCGTTGCCGCTTTTGTCCTGTTAATCCCAATGGCGGTGACTTCCACCAACAAGATGATGAAGCGTCTGGGCAAAAACTGGAAAAAACTGCATAGCCTGATTTATCTGATAACAACGTTGGGTGTATTGCATTTTCTCTGGCTGGTGAAGGCTGATATCAGGGAACCGGTGTTGATGGGTATAATTCTTATCAGCCTGCTCATATTGCGTCTACCCTGGTTGAATAACATTAAAAGTTATCTGAAAAACAGGCTGGCAGAACAATCCTGAACACATTTTGACACTGACATTTGCCGGAAGCTGATATACACTTTTGTCAGCATAATATCATCCGGGTTTTATCATGGCGAAAAGAAAGGCAATATCAGAATCCGACAGCAACCTTTTCCGCAGCAGTGTCGGGGATGTGGCCACGATCAAACAGGACCGGGCGGAGCTCAGAACACGCAAACCCCCACCCATTCCCTTACAACGTCTTGCTGATGAGCAGGCTGTTATAAAGTCTATTTCGAAATCTCCATTCATCGTTATGGACGTAGAGAAAGGTGATGAACTTTTTTTCAAGCGGCCCGGTGTGCAGCAAAGAGTCATAGAGAAATTACGTCGCGGTCAATTCGCAATCGAGAAAGAACTGGACTTGCATGGTATGACCGTGATCGATACAGAGACTGCATTAAAGCGGTTTCTTGCCCACTGCCAGCAGAACAATTATCGCTGTGTCAGAATCATACATGGCAAGGGGCATGGATCAAAAGATAAACAACCTGTCATAAAAAACAGGTTGAACCAATGGTTGCAAAAAAACAGTGCAATACTGGCATTCATTTCGGCCCGTCCGGCTGACGGGGGGACCGGGGCTGTATATGTCTTGATCAAACGACATAAATAACTTACAAAGTTTAAGAAGGCCTGATAAAAATATGATTATGTACAATCTATGCAATGTGTTTTTTCAATAGCCTAAAGCTGGGAAAATGCATGCATTTGAATTATCGAATCCTTGATCCATAGATCCTATGAGAATCGACTTTAAAAGAGAATCAAAACTCCGTGGCAATACGGAATTTGAACAGGCCATAATACGTCTTATCAGTTGTATTATTCTCATCATATATACATCTATAGCATTTCGATATGATGTCATTGGTAAGCATGTTGTATATATGTACATTGCAGCCATCCCATATTGCCTGACGATTATTTTGTGGATTTATATTGATCCCCGGATAAATCATAAACGCCGTATTATGGGCGTAATAGCTGATATTGGAACAACGACCTATGCTATGGCAATTTCCGGTGTTATAACTGCGCCATTCTTTGTTATTTATCTATGGGTAACTTTTGGGCATGGGTTTCGATTTGGCAAGGCTTATCTATTTACAAGCATGGTTATGAGCATTATCGGGTTCATGTTAGTTATGAAATTAAGTTCTTTCTGGCAGGAGCAGTATGTGATTGGATATGGTGTACTTTTATCCCTTATTATTTTACCTTTATATGTTTCTACACTGCTTACACGACTGCAAACCGCAGTTAAACAGGCAGAAAGTGCTAATCAGGCCAAGAGTAAATTTCTGGCAAATATGAGTCATGAATTGCGTACACCATTAAATGGCGTTATCGGCATGAGTGATGTGTTGGGTGCTACAAACATGACACAGGAACAAAGAGAATTTGTCAGTACCATACAGGCATCCGCACACATCCTCCTGGCCCTTATCGAAGATATCCTTGATATATCCAAAATCGAAGCAGGTAAAACCAGTATAGAAAATATAGATTTTGATCTGCATGAGTTAGTCAATACAACTACAAAAATGCTGGCACCGCAAGCTGAGTCCAAAGGGCTTGAATGCAAATTGCACATTTCACCAGATGTTCCATACAAGTTGTACGGTGATGCCATGCATCTGCGTCAGGTGCTTATCAATCTGATGGGAAACGCCATTAAATTTACCAACCATGGCGGAATTGAAGTCAATGTGGCAACCATTCATACCAATGAAAACCAGGCACGATTACGATTTGAAGTTATTGACACCGGTATTGGTATACCCAAGGAAGTGCAAGGACGCATATTTGAAACATTTACCCAGGCAAACCAGTCCATTTCCAGAAAGTTCGGTGGAACAGGGCTTGGCACTGCAATATCACGCCGTCTTATCGAGTTGATGGGTGGTGAAATCGGGGTAATTAGTGAACCTGGGCAAGGAAGTATATTCTGGTTTGAGTTGGTCTTCGATCAGCAATCAGACACATCTGATATGGCATCACAAACGCCTGCTATAAACAATCCGCGTATCTTGCTCATTGCCACACAAGGGGTCAGACATAATGCCCTGATAAAAATCTTGTCTGATTGGCAATTTGACTGGGATCATGCGATATCTGCTTTTGATGCCAATACCAGATTAAGTAATGCCACTGCAAATGATATTCCATATCATGTTGCATTGGTTGATGAACAGGGGCTTGATATCAAGGCCGGGTTATTTGCGCAACAGTACCGCTCTGATCCATCATCAAGACACACTAATCTGGTACTCATCAGCGAAAACAGAAACCATATAACTCACTCTCAATTACTGGGTTTTGGTTATTTTTGTGTGCTCAATACACCGATTGAAAAAAGAACACTATTCAACACTATACACGCTACCAGTCTGGAACTGACGAATACAAATAAAATAACACGTCTGGCGGATTATCAGTCTGATAATTTAACTGTGACACCGCTAAATATTCTGGTTGCTGAAGATAATCCGACAAACAGGGGAGTTATAAAAACAATTCTTGAATATGCCGGACATCATGTTCACATCGTCGAAAATGGTGAAGAAGTCCTTAATACAACTGAACAACAAACATTTGATCTGCTTATCCTTGATATGCATATGCCGGGAATGGACGGGATAGAAGCTGCCAAAATATTCCGATTTACACATACGGGTAGTGAACGCACTCCTATCATTATGTATACAGCAGATGCAACGATTGATGCATTAAATGCATGTAGGGATGCCGGTATAGATGCGTTCCTGACAAAACCGGTTGAATCTGTAAAATTATTAAGAACAATTGCTGAATTGGGGCCTGACAAACGGAAAATCAACAAAAAACATGACCAGATAATAAATTCCGCTGTACCATCTTCATATTCGACCTTAAAACGGGATTTGAATGTATCAATCCTGGACTTTGATTATCTGGATAACCTTGCCTCTCTGAGCAAAGATGCCGGCTTTATGGACAATCTAATCAATGGCTTTCTTGATGATACCGGCAATCTCATAATCAAGATTGAGCAGAAACTGGGACAGCATGATTATTCGACCATACAAGGCTGCCTCCATACACTCAAGGGCAGCGCACGGAGTATTGGTGCAACAGCATTAGGGTACTATGCATCACTCATATACGACAATATTCGTAACAACACTTGTCAGGATCTACCCGCATTAATTGTAAAACTCAAATATCAGTTCACGCAAACGCAGTCTGCTCTGCTTGCATATCTTGATAAACTTGATTCAGCTGTACTCTAGTCTCTTCCTTTCACGGCCGCTATTCATAACGCAAATATCAATTCGAGTGAACACAGCCCACAAAAATATCGTGTCTTTAACAACTTATTTCAGGCTATTTTAGTTACATAATTTAGCCAGTATCTCTCATGGCTGACTCTTGATAACCAGTTGCTGCTTTTCGGTTCTGGGCTTTTATCAGTCTGTCCATAAGTCTTAAATCACGTTCTGATATCTCCATAGCGATATCTACCCAATACGAACAGACATTCCAGAGTTCATCATAGGTGATGGGATTAACACGTTGTTTCACTTGTTGCATTGCATGAAATCCATTCCGATACTTGGTAGACTTTTCCACATAAGAGTAAACAGAGTTTTTACCCCCTCCACTCTCAGCAAGTATATCTATTACACCCATATCGAATAATTCCTCTGAGCTATATACACGGCCATTCAACATCATTTCCTGAACCATATATGGATTAAGACGTTGTAACAACAAATGATAACCACCCATACCCGGGAAAAGATTAAAAAGGATCTCGGGAAATCCTAATGAAATACCTTTCTCTGCAATCACAACATGGCTTGATAGTGCAACTTCGAAACCACCACCTAAAGCATCACCACGAACCAAAGATATGGTCGTAATGGGTAATCTGAATCCAACTATAAAGGAATGGATGGTATCAATACATGTTTTTGCATATTGCAGTAATCTGGTTTTGTCTTTATTAATAATGCATTCTTTAAACAAGGAGAGATCCCCTCCCATACTGAAAATACCAGGTGTTTGTGAATCAAGCACATGATAATTAATCGGGACGAGTTTGCCGTTGTATGGCAGTTTACCGCTATATTGCTCCAGCATTTTTTGAATCTTGCGTACCTCGGATATAAGATTCGGATTAAAACATGGCCTGGGATGCGGCTTCTGATACACCCATACGATTCCTGCTTCAGGTTCAATATGAACACTTATTTGCTTGAAATTTTGAATGGTTTCCACATTGTGATATTTAACATTACTCATGACTCCCCCTCCATTTTCATTGAAGAAAAATGTAAAATATAAATGGTTACTAAACGTGTCTTGAAATCAGACAAGGAAAAGTCTAGCAGTGGAAAAGAATGAATGTATAAATAAATTTGAACAGAAATTTCTACAAAAAAACTACCCTAAATGAGGTATGTATGCTCTACTCCGAATGGGGTATATATCAACTATTCCAACAAGACAACAACATGAACAGCAATCCCCTCTTTGCGTCCGATAAAACCCATGCCTTCAGTCGTGGTTGCCTTGATATTGATATTATTGATCTTCGTATTGAGATCATCGGCAAGATTTTTTCTCATATCATTGAAGTAGGGTGCCATCTTCGGCGCTTGTGCCTGAATCGTAATATCAGCGTTTATCAGTTTTAGATCTTGCTTGTGAATTATCTCAATCACTTTTCTCAAGAGGATGCGGCTGTCGATATTTTTAAACTGGGCGTCACTATCAGGGAAATAACTGCCAATATCACCCAATGCTGCCGCACCAAGTAACGCATCACATAATGCATGGATAACGGCATCGCCATCGGAATGCGCAGCCAGGCCTTTTTCATAGGGAATAGTGACGCCGCCAAGTATCAGCGGCCTGCCTGCTGCGAAAGTATGTGCATCATAACCGTGACCAATTCTCATTATTTTTATGCCTGTATCTGTTACAAAAATATCATCTATTTCAGGTACAATTCAGCAAGTGCAAGATCATCTTTCCGGGTTATTTTTATATTGCCGGCCTGTCCCTCCACCAGCAATGGTTTTAACCCCATCAATTCCATTGCCTGCGATTCATCGGTGACTACCTGATTCCGGTCCATCGCCTGTTGCAAGGCATGGGTCAACCCGGCCAGCCTGAACATCTGTGGTGTCAATGCATGCCATAAACCGTTACGGTTGACCGTTTCACTCACTACATTATCAACATCTGCGCGTTTCATGGTGTCACGTACAGGTAGTGCCAGCAACCCGCCAACAGGATGGTCAACCAACTGGCCAATTAAATGATCAATATCTCCACTGCTGATACAGGGACGTGCAGCATCATGAACCAGTACCCAATCCTCTGCTGCCGCCATACCGGACAGAAAATGCAGACAATTTAATACTGAATGACAACGCTCGGCGCCTCCCGGTGTGGTTTTTATCTTTGGATGAGACGAGATTGCCAGACTCTTCCACCAGATATCCTGTTCTGAAATTGCAACAACGATACCCTTGATTTTTTCATTTGCACAGAAAGCATTGAGTGTATGTTCAATAACAGATTTTCTGTTAAGTTGCAGATATTGCTTGGGTATGTCAGCCTGCATGCGTGAGCCTGTTCCTGCTGCAGGGATGACTGCCCAGAAATCAGCCACCTTGTTCATGGCAGATTATTCCTGATTTTCTTCAGGTTCAATCTGATAGATGATGTGATAAAATTTTTCATCTTTCTTGATCAAGCCCAATTCACTACGGGCACGTTCCTCAATGGCTTCAAACCCATGTTTCAGATCATGGACCTCTGCAGTCAGTGACTGGTTGCTTTCGCGCAAACGTTCATTTTCTTCCAGCTGTGCCTGCTTTGCCTGTTGCAGATGATGAACGTCCGTCAGACTGCCATTACCGATCCAGAGGCGGTACTGGAGTAATACCAGTAAGGTTATCAGTAAAAATGAAATAAATTTCATTGGTTAATCAATAATTCTGTGGTTATCTTTCAAGATTATAAAATGCCTTTCTGCCCGGGTAGCTTGCGCGGCTGCCCAACTGGTCTTCAATCTTCATTAAGCGGTTATACTTTGCAACACGATCAGATCTTGAAAGTGAACCGGTTTTTATCTGCCCTGCTGAAGTTGCCACCGCCAAATCAGCAATAGTAGTGTCTTCAGTTTCTCCGGAACGGTGTGAAATAACTGCAGTGTATCCAGCCCGTTTGGCCATATCGATGGCAGCCAGAGTTTCTGTAAGCGTGCCGATCTGGTTGACCTTGATTAAAATTGAATTGGCAATGCCTTTATCGATACCTTCCTGCAAAATCTCCGTGTTCGTTACAAACAGATCATCACCTACCAGTTGCACATTTTTACCCAGCCGTTCAGTCATCAATTTCCAGCCATCCCAGTCTTCTTCTGCCATCCCGTCTTCCATGGTGATGATGGGATATTTGTCGAGCCATGGCATCAGGTAATCCAGAAATTCTTCAGAATCCAGTACCTTGTTTTCAGAGGCCAGTGTATAACGCCCACCCCGGTAAAATTCCGAACTGGCAGCATCCACCCCGAGTAATATATCTTCCCCTGCGCGATAACCGGCTTTCTCGATCGCTTCAAGGATCACCTGTATCGCCTCTTCATTGGAAGAGAGATCGGGTGCAAACCCGCCTTCATCACCCACCGTAGTACCCAGGCCTTTATTGGCCAGTACGGACTTGAGTGAATGAAATACCTCCGTTCCATATCTGATTGCTTCACGCAGACTGCTGGCGCCTACCGGCAAAATCATGAACTCCTGCAGATCGACACTGTTATCTGCATGGGCACCGCCATTGATAATATTCATCATCGGCACCGGCATTTGAAAAGGACCTTCACCACCCAGATATTGATAAAGCGGGATGCCTTCTTCGTTGGCAGCAGCATGGGCTGTCGCCATGGAGACAGCAAGTATCGCATTCGCACCCAGATGAGATTTGTTCGGTGTGCCGTCAAGTTCAATCATCATACGATCCATGCCCGCCTGATCGGTGACATCTCTGCCCTCAATCATCGGAGTAATTTTTTCCGTGATATTCCGGATAGCATGCAACACACCTTTGCCCTTGTAACGTGCCGGATCGCCATCACGAAGTTCCAGGGCCTCACGTATGCCGGTTGATGCACCTGATGGCACCATGGCGGAACCCACTGCACCTTTTTCAGTATAAACCTCAGCCTCTATGGTCGGATTTCCACGTGAATCGATCACCTCGCGGGCGATTATGTTGATTATTGCTGACACTCTTTTTTTTCCTGCCTTATTTAATATATTGATTTATAACAGTTGCTGTTTTGCCAGCACATCGATCTCTTTCAGGGTTTCCAGCAATTCACTCATCCTGTCCAAAGGCCACGAATTGGGGCCATCGCTCAGGGCCTTGTCCGGATCAGGATGTGTCTCCATAAAAATGCCGGCTATACCTACGGCCACTGCCGCACGTGCGAGTGCAGGCACAAATTCACGCTGCCCTCCTGATTTTGCTCCCTGACCACCGGGCATCTGCACCGAGTGAGTGGCATCAAATACTACCGGACATCCGGTCTCACGCATGACCACCAGCGATCGCATATCACTGATGAGATAATTGTAACCAAAGCTGGTACCCCGTTCACAGACCATGATCTGCCCGTTACCTGTGTCCCTGGCTTTTTCCACGACGTTTTTCATGTCCCACGGCGCGAGAAACTGGCCTTTTTTTATGTTGACTGGTTTCCCTTGTCGGGCGACATTCTGTATGAAGTTTGTCTGCCGGCAGAGAAACGCCGGTGTTTGCAACACATCAACTGCAGCCGCGACTTTATCCAGGGGCGAGTCTTCATGGACATCAGTTAATACAGGTACGCCGATAGTTTTCTTGACCTTGGCAAGTATCTCCAGTCCCTTATCAATACCCGGCCCCCGGTAACTCATATGTGAAGTTCGATTGGCCTTGTCATAGGAAGATTTGTAGATAAACGGGATAGAGAGCTCCTTTGTGATCTCCTTCAACCTGCCGGCGGTATCCATCGCCATGGCTTCACTCTCTACCACACAGGGACCGGCAATCAAAAATAACGGTTGTTCAATGCCAACTGTAAAATTACATAACTGCATTTTTCAGTTCCGGATGTCTGGTGTCACGATATTTATTGGCAGCACGGATAAACCCTGAAAACAATGGGTGGCCATCACGCGGGTTTGAAGTAAATTCAGGATGAAACTGGCAGGCAATAAACCAGGGATGATCCGGCAGTTCTATTATCTCCGCCAGTTTTCCATCCATTGAGATACCGGCAATTATGAGACCGGCAGCGGTCAGTTTTTCCCTGTAACGATTGTTGAATTCATAGCGATGCCGGTGTCTTTCAATGATGACATCCTTATCATAAAGTTGCCTGACATGCGTCCCTTCAATCAGACGGCATTGTTGACCACCCAGGCGCATGGTCCCGCCCAGATCAGAATTTTCATCTCGTTGTTCGAAACGACCATCCACCGTCTGCCATTCAGTAATCAAGGCGATCACCGGATCCTTGGCCTGCTTGTCAAATTCAGTACTGTTCGCTCCCTTGAGACCAAGTTTGTGCCGCGCAAATTCTATGACCGCTACCTGCATGCCGAGACAGATACCAAGATAAGGCACACCTTTTTCACGGGCATACTGGACTGCCATAATCTTGCCTTCAATACCCCGGTTACCAAACCCGCCTGGTACCAGAATGGCATCAGCGTGTTCGAGGCATCCGGTGCCTGACTGTTCGATATTTTCTGAATCAATATAGGTGATGTTGACGCGGGTACGGGTATGTATGCCTGCGTGCTTGAGTGCTTCGGTAAGCGATTTATACGAATCTGCCAGATCGATGTATTTACCCACCATGGCAATATTGACCTCGCGATGCGGATTTTCTATGGCATTGACCACATTGTCCCATTCATGAAAATCAGCAGGCGGCAGATCCATTTTGAATTTTCTGGCAACAATTTCATCCAGGCCCTGAGCATGGAACAGGCGCGGGATCTTGTAAAGATTATCCACATCAACAGCAGAAATAATGGCCGACTCCTCCACGTTGGTGAACAACGCCAGCTTTTTGCGTTCATTGTCAGGCAGGGGTGATTCGGTACGGCACACCAGAATGTCCGGCTGTATACCAATGGAGCGCAATTCCTTGACGGAATGCTGCGTGGGTTTGGTCTTGATCTCACCGACTGCAGCAATAAACGGCACAAGTGTCAGGTGTATGAATAATGTGTGTTCGGCCCCAAGTTCTATGCGCATCTGGCGTATGGCTTCAAGGAATGGCTGTGATTCAATGTCCCCAACCGTACCACCGATCTCTACCATCGCCACCTGGGCATCGCCTGCTCCTTCCATGATGCAGCGTTTGATTTCATCCGTAATGTGCGGAATCACCTGCACTGTACCCCCCAGGTAATCACCCCGGCGTTCTCTCTGGATCACATTCAGATAAATACGCCCGGTCGTATAGTTATTGCTTTTTCCCATCGGGGTCCTGACAAAGCGTTCATAATGGCCGAGGTCCAGATCCGTCTCGGCCCCATCGTCAGTAACATACACTTCACCATGCTGAAAAGGACTCATGGTACCCGGGTCAACGTTGATATAAGGATCAAGTTTCAACAGGGTCACCCTGAGCCCGCGGGCTTCGAGGATGGCCGCCAGTGAGGCCGAAGCAATACCCTTGCCCAGCGAGGAAACCACGCCACCAGTTATAAAGATAAAATGCGTCATCGGCATGCTGTTTTTTGAGCAAGAATCACGGGGGGAGCCGTCCGTATCGATTCCAGAGAATCGCTCCTGATGCTGCATAGAGAGGCGGGCGATTTGATATACACAGGGATTAGATGCTAACAGAAACCGCCCGGATTCACTAGGGCGGAATGTTGTCAGGGACACTATTTTCCTGCAATCAGGGTTAGTGACGTAAACCGGAATTCCTGTCATGATTCAGCCGCAGTTAAACGACTACCACAGCCGGTCCTGTTCACAAAATCATATGCATTCCAGACATCTTTTGCGTGGCGCTTACTGTGCCATCCTGGCCGCCCTGATGTTTGCCGCCATGGGAGCGGCCGTGCGCCATGCGTCAGCCTATTTACCCAATGAGATGACTGTCTTTCTCAGAAACAGTCTGGGCTTTCTGTTTTTATTACCCTGGTTGTATCAAAAAGGTTTTGCCAATCTCAAAACGAAACGCCTTGCAGCCCATGTGATACGATCGCTCTCGGGTTTAACCGCCATGTACTGCTTTTTTTATGCCATTGCCCACCTGCCCCTGGCCGAGGCCGTCTTGCTGAATTATTCCTCACCCATCTTTATCGCCATTATTGCCCTGCTCTGGTTGGGGGAAAGGTCATCTCTGAAACTGGTCTTTGCCATAGTGATTGGCTTTATCGGCTTGTGTTTCATACTGAAGCCGGGAATAGAGATGTTCAAAAGCGCCGCCTGGGTCGGCTTGTTGTCGGCTGTCTTTGCTGCATTGTCCATGGTCACCATACGCAATCTGTCCAGCACCGAACCCACTTTGCGTATCGTGTTTTATTTCAGCCTCACAGCCACGCTCATCTCTGCGGTACCCATGATTTGGGCCTGGCAGACACCTTCATGGGTGATATTGCTGGTCATGACATTTGCGGGTTTCTCTGCAACCTGCGGACAATTATTGCTGACCTACAGTTACAGTCTCGCCCCGGCGCCACAGATCGGCCCGTATACCTACAGCGCTGTGGTCTTTGCTGCGATCTTTGGCTGGATATTCTGGCTGGAAGCGCCGGATCTATACACATTAATTGGCGCAACCCTGATCATCATTTCCGGATCCATCACCCTGCATACCCGGTCTATGCCCCGTTTAACAGAGCCGGATTAACAGCCGGGGAACTCAAGCAAAAGGCATTAGAGAATATCTGTTTAACACGCTAAAATAGGCCTTAAATAAGGGAGGCTAACCCTTCCACTAACAATAAATATATGTGATTTAGCATAATGGAATTTCCATAACATTATGTAAATTAAAGCATTTTTATACCTATTCAAATACCTGCGAGTTCCAATTCCAAAAAATAAATTTAGGAGAATACATTATGCCACTTGACCCGACAAAACATGCTGACTGGGAAATTGCCGCAGCTGCTGAAAAAAACATGAAAACTGCGATTCAGCTTGCGGATGATATGGGAATTGAAAAAGATGAGCTGCTTCCGTACGGTCACTATATGGCAAAAGTTGATTATGCAAAAGTATTAAACCGCTTAAAAGACAAACCCGATGGAAAATTTATCGAGGTAACCGCACTAACTCCAACACCATTAGGTGAAGGAAAATCTACCACCACACTCGGGATTTTACAGGGCCTTGGTAAACGTAACAAAAGCGTTACTGCCGCAATACGACAACCATCAGGTGGTCCAACTTTTAATATCAAGGGATCAGCGGCAGGTGGTGGTTTGTCACAATGTATCCCGCTGACAGAATTTTCATTGGGGCTTACAGGTGACATTAACGCGATCATGAATGCTCATAATCTGGCAATGGTCGCATTAACTTCCAGAATGCAACATGAATTTAATTACAATGATGCACAACTCGCAGAACGGAATCTCAAACGACTTGATATCGATCCAAACAACGTTGAAATGGGCTGGATAATAGATTTTTGTGCCCAGGCACTCAGAAATATCATCATTGGTATCGGTGGCAAAATGGATGGTTTTATGATGAATTCCAAATTTGCTATCGCAGTTTCTTCAGAAGTAATGGCGATACTTTCCGTTTTCAGCGATCTTGCGGATTTCAGAAAACGGATTGGCGGAATTATCGTCGCATACGACAAGCAGGGGAACCCGGTGACAACCGAGGATCTTGAAGTAGCAGGGGCAATGACGGCGTGGATGAAAAATGCAATAAATCCCAATCTGCTCCAGTCGATTGAAGGTCAACCCTGCTTTGTACATGCAGGACCTTTTGCAAATATCGCTCTCGGACATTCATCAATCGTCGCTGACAAGATGGCTTTAAAACTGGCTGATTATCACATCACTGAGTCAGGATTCGGTGCTGACATTGGTTTTGAAAAATTCTGGAATGTCAAATGCCGGTATTCCGGTAATACACCAAGCGTGTCCGTGATTACGGCAACAATTCGTGCATTGAAACACCATGGCGTCAATGCAGGCGCGCCGACAGTCGTTCCGGGCAGACCAATTCCCAAGGAATATTTTGAGGAGAATCTTGCCTGGCTGGAAGATGGCATGTCCAATCTTGTTCATCATATTAATACTGTCAAAAAAGCAGGTATTAATCCGGTCGTATGTATCAATTCTTTTCATACTGATACAAAAGCAGAAATTGAATTAACCAAGAAAATGTGTGAAGCGGCCGGGGCAAGGGTTGCCGTCTCTGAACACTGGCTGAAAGGCGGTGCAGGTGCACTGGAACTGGCAGACGTTATTATTGATGCCTGCAATGATACCGTCGATTTCAAATTTCTTTATGATATGGATACACCATTACGCAAGAGAATTGAACTTATCGCCAAAGAAGTCTATGGAGCTGATGGGGTAAATTACACCCCTGAAGCATCAGCAAAAGCAGATCGAATTGAGAAAAACCCGAAATATAATGATTACGCCACCATGATGGTGAAAACGCATTTATCACTTTCTCATGATCCGACTCTCAAGGGAGTGCCAAAAAACTGGACATTGCAAATAAATGATTTTCTCACATATGGGGGTGCGAGATTCATCTGTCCAGTTGCCGGAGGAATAAAATTGATGCCGGGTACCGGATCGGACCCTGCGTATCGGCGTATCGATATCGATACGGAAACAGGCAGGGTGAAAGGATTATTCTAGAACAAGACGTTATCCAATGTAATCAACCAGCCACCGGTTGCCTGTGCGTGAAGTCAGAATCTCCAACGGCGCGGGATTCATCGTAGCCATCTGCGGCGACATGATGACCATGCCCGGACTGCCGAAAGTCCCCGCTGCAAAAAAGATAGACATCGACGAACACGGCAATATCACCAGGTTGTTCTGATTTTTTCAGAAACAACAAAACAAAAAGCCCGGGCAACCGAGCTTTTTTATTGCGTATATATGCTAATGTGCTATAAATTAAATTTGTTATCCGGATGATGGGTCACATCAAGCGGAATATATATGAACAGAACTAGATCGGATTTCATTGGCACTGAGGGAATTGTGATGAGTGCAAATAATTTCACACACTTGCTGCTGCAATGTTGGTTTGATTATAACCGCCTCCCTGCGTTGTTTGTTTTTTATATTAGGCTCCCCTATTGGAGACTAACTCATTGTTTTAAATACACCTCGTTATTTTATACACACGAAAAGCCGGGCTGCAAACCCGCTTTTAGGGGATCTACTTATAGTTAGGCGCTCAATATGACGAGAAAGAGCATGGAGATAACATAGTGTCAGAGTTAGTAGCAAATTGCCCACGTTGTGGCGCAGAGCAAATGACTTTTGATTTAACTCAAGAGAATTTCACTCATACTAAGTATAACTGGCAATATTGGTTTGAGGCTTTTTGTATTTGTCGAAATTGCAGAAAATCTACAATATTTGTTCTTGCTCAAAAAACAGGTCCAGATAAATCCATTGTTCAAAAGAATGGGCTTGTCAACCTAAAAGACTCTGTAAATCGCTATATGCGAGTTGAAGGTTACATCAACCTCAAAGACTCAGTTAAATATAGTCCTCCCGAATATTTACCGGAAAATATTGACGCTGCATTTAGAGAAGGCGCAGCTTGTATGTCTATTGGTTGTTTCAATGCTGCCGGAACTATGTTTAGGCTGTGCGTTGACTTAGCAACGCGTTCCATGCTCCCCGAAGGTGAAGTGGAAGGATTAAATGCCAGAGTAAAACGCAATTTAGGTTTAAGACTTCCATGGTTGTTTGATAATGCCGTTCTTCCGGAGGCGCTACGAGAATTATCCGGTTGCGTAAAAGATGATGGTAATGATGGAGCACACGAAGGAACATTGAGTGAAGAAGACGCGGAAGACTTGTTAGATTTTACATCTGTATTACTCGAACGAATTTATACGGAACCAGAAAGGTTGCGAATTGCTAAAGAGAGAAGAGAAAAACGCCGCAATGGAAAATCATAGTATTAACTGTACCGCGCCTAACTACAACTAAAGGTGCCAAACAATCCGGGACAGACCACGATTAATCCTTAATGTGATCTCTAACTATGGTTGAGGCGTGCTGTTCAACACAATGTTGAATAATTTATTATGCCGCTTCTTCCAGACTCACTGTCAGTTTTTTGCCTAACGCCCTGATTGCCTTGTCCAGGCTCGGCAACCGTGTGCTGTGATGGGGATCGAGCATGCGCCGGACTTCTTTTTCATTGACTTCCAGTTTCCTGGCAAGTTGCGTTTTGCTGTAACCGGCTTCCTGCATGGCCACATATAGCGCTGCCTTGGCAACCATTTCCGCGGGTGGAGATACTTTATGTTCACGGCGTTTTGGAGCAGAAGGAACAGGAAAATCCAGTTCATCTTCGATACGCATGGCGAAAGCTTCTGCCATCGCATCGCTGGCCTGTTCCAGTGCATCGTGAATATCCTCGCCCTGTGTGATCACTTCCGGCAAATCACGGCAAGTCACTATAAATCCACCTTCTTTTGCCGGGGTCAATTTCACTGCGTATTCAAACTGGTGCATATATCTGATGAATTCATTCCTTGCTGTTCAAATAATTTCAGGCATTTAAGTCCGAATATCAAGTCCTGTTCAGCGGTAGGGTAGATAAAAACGCAACAAGATAAACTATTGATAT
>Ga0209320_10000057_pt1 | contig 51999 bp, 52 predicted proteins | sample Rifsed13ft4_FD_184008 | JGI IMG/M metagenome (GOLD analysis project Ga0209320, IMG submission 184008) | Soil microbial communities from Rifle, Colorado, USA - sediment 13ft 4 (version 2) | ecosystem: Environmental > Terrestrial > Deep subsurface > Rock core/Sediment | place: Rifle, Colorado... | reverse complement strand
CAAGAAGGACGGGTAGGAGCGAGCTTTGCTCGCGATGGGGCATTTGTGGGAGCGAGCTTCGCTCGCGATCTTCGAAAAATCGCGAGCGAAGCTCGCTCCTACGGGGGAATAGGGGGTCTGGGGTTGGATCGTCCTGGGGCGCGCGTCACGGCGCGCCCCATTGTCTATGTGAGAGTCTAGCGACGCATGTCCAAGCGTGATTATTACGAAGTCCTCGGAGTCGGGCGCGATCCGAGTGAAGCCGACATCAAGAAGGCCTATCGGCGTTTGGCCATGAAGTATCACCCGGATCGCAATGCGGGCGATCCGGAGATGGAGCACAAATTCAAGGAAGCCAAGGAAGCCTACGACGTACTCAAGGACGCGCAAAAGCGCGCTGCCTATGATCAGTTCGGTCACGCCGGCGTCGACGCCGGTCGCGGCGGAGCGGGGGGCTTCGGCACGGCCGCCGCGTTCAACGACATTTTCGGCGACGTATTCGGCGACATCTTTGGAACGGGACGCCGCGGCGGCCGCAATCAGGTGTTCCGCGGCGCCGACCTCGGCTACGAGCTCGAGCTCACGCTCGAGCAGGCCGTCCGAGGCGACTCGATCAACATCGACATTGCTGCGCACGCAGAGTGCGAGCGCTGTACCGGCTCCGGCGCCGAGCCCGGCACCGCGCCCGTGCGCTGCTCGACGTGCGGCGGGACGGGACAGATCCGCGTCCAACAGGGGTTCTTTTCGATCCAGCAGACGTGCTTGAGCTGCCAAGGCGCCGGCAGGAAGATCGAGACGCCCTGCCGCGATTGCGGCGGGCGTGGGCGCGTGCGCCGTCAGCGCACGCTCGCCGTCAAGGTACCCGCGGGCGTCGACAGCGGCGACCGCATCCGGTTGTCGCGTGAGGGTGAGCCCGGGCGCAACGGCGGGCCGCCGGGCGACCTCTACGTGGACATTGCGGTCAAGCCACATCCGATTTTTGTGCGCGACGGACAGGACTTGAGCTGCGAGGTACCCGTGAGTTTCGCGACGGCGACGCTCGGCGGGTCGGTCGAAGTACCGACGCTCGACGGCCACGTCGTCCTCAAGGTCCCTCCCGAGACGCAGTCCGGCAACGTATTTCGGGTGCGCGGCAAAGGCGTGCGCACCGTTCGCGCGAGCGGCGTCGGTGACCTATTCTGTCGCGTGCAGATCGAGACGCCCGTGAATCTGACGGAAGAGCAGCGGGCGACCTTACGCGCCTTCGACGAGTCGATCCGCGGGGGTGGGGCAAAGCACACGCCGCGCGCGCGGTCCTGGTTCGACGGCGTCAAGGAGTTTTTCGAACGCATGGGAGCGTGAGCTTTGGTCAAGATAGCTATCCTCGGCGCGACGGGTCGCATGGGCAAAGCCCTCGTGGGCGCGATCGTCGAAGCGGCAGACATGACGCTCTCCGGCGCGCTGACGGAGCCCGGCGATCCGCTGCTCGGCCGCGATGCAGGCGAGAATGCAGGTGTTGCGAGCGCGCGTGTACCGCTGACTGACGATCGCAAGCAGGCGCTCCACGGCGCGCAAGTTGCGATCGATTTCACGTTGCCCGAGGCGCTCGAGGCGAACGTGCGCGCTTGCGAAGCCGCCGGGGCTGCGCTCGTCGTCGGCACGACGGGCCTCATGGAGCGGCACCACGCGGCCATGCAGAAGGCCGCGCATCACATCCCGCTCGTGTATGGACGCAACATGAGCGTCGGCGTCAACGTGTTCATGGCGCTCGTCGCCCGCGCCGCCCGTGCCCTCGGCGAGGAGTACGACGTCGAAATCAGCGAAGCTCATCATCGCCACAAAGTCGACGCGCCCTCGGGGACCGCGCTCGCGCTCGGCGAAGCCGTTGCAGCCACGCGCGGCAGAACGCTCAAGGAGCTCGCCGTGCGCAGCCGCGACGGGCAGATCGGGCCCCGCGTTCCAGGCACGATCGGCTTCTCGGTCGTGCGCGGCGGCAACATCGTCGGCGACCATGCGGTCATGTTCATCGCGCCCGAGGAGCAACTCGAGTTTCGCCACCACGCCCTCGACCGCAAGACGTTCGCGCGCGGAGCTTTGCGCGCCGCGCGCTGGGTGGCCGGGCGCGCGCCGGGCTTCTACACGATGGCCGATGTGCTCGGCTTGAGCGACCCCGTGTAGGAGCGGGCGTCGCCCGCGATCCGCCTTTTCTCTGTAGGAGCGAGCTTCGCTCGCGATCTTCGAAGAATCGCGAGCAACGCTCCTACAACAAGGAGAATTGGCCGGCGCGTGTGGATTGCGGCGTGACGCTCGCGCTACAATGTCGTCCTGAGCCCTCGATTCATGTGATTGTCCTGCGGGATGAGTTGCACGCCTTGCGGTCATCCCGCTTCGTTTATGCGAGGCGCAGTTAGGAGCTCAGCGTGGCGGAGCCGGCGATACTGGTGCTCGAGGACGGAACGGTGTTCCGCGGCGTGTCCGTCGGTGCGTTGGGCCGGACGCTCGGTGAGGTGGTGTTCAACACCGCCATGACCGGCTATCAAGAAATCCTCACCGATCCCTCCTATTACCGACAGATCGTTACGCTCACCTACCCGCATATCGGGAACGTGGGCACGAACTCCGACGATTTCGAGTCGCAAAAGGCCTTTGCGGCGGGCTTGATCGTCCGCGACTTATCGAACATCGTGAGCAGTTGGCGTGCCGAGATCGGCCTCGGCGAGTTTCTCAAGCGCAACCAAATCGTGGCGGTCGCCGAGATCGATACGCGCAAGCTCACGCGCATCCTTCGCGAGAAGGGTGCGCAAGCCGGCTGCATCTTGACGGGCAAGGACGCGACGGTCGAGGAAGCGCACAAAGCCGCGCGGAAATTCCCCGGCCTCAAGGGCATGGATCTCGCGCGTCTCGTGACGACCAAAGGGCCGTACCAATGGAAGCAGGGCAGCATCTGGCCGGAGCGCCAGTCGATCTATGCCAAGCGTGCCGCGAAATTCCACGTGGTCGCCTTCGACTTCGGCATCAAGCGCAACATCTTGAGGCTCATTGCGGATCGCGACTGCCGTATCACCGTCGTGCCGGCGACGACGACGGCGGAGCAAGTCAAGGCGTTGGCTCCCGACGGCGTGCTTCTTTCGAACGGGCCGGGGGATCCCGAGCCTTGCGATTACGCCATCACGATGATCCGGGCGGTACTGGATTTCGGCATACCGGTGTTCGGGATCTGCCTCGGGCACCAACTGCTCGGCCTCGCGACCGGTGCAAAGACCGAGAAGATGAAGTTCGGACATCACGGCGCGAACCATCCCGTCGTCGACCTCGCGACGGGGCGGGTCATCATCACGACGCAGAACCACGGCTTCGAGGTGGCCGAGAAAACGTTGCCGGCCAATGTGCGCGCGACTCACCGCTCGTTGTTCGACGGCAGCCTGCAGGGCATCGAAGTGCTCGATCACTCGGCGTTCTCGTTTCAAGGGCATCCCGAGGCGAGCCCCGGACCGCACGACCTGCGGCCGCTATTCGATCGCTTCATTGCCGCCATGCGCGCCTGGCGACAAGACGTTGTATCTGAGAAAGCATCTTAAATACAATATATTACATGACATTACTAGAAAATAGGTTACTAGGATGCCGCGTCGCGACGACCTAGAGAGCGTGCTCATCATCGGCGCGGGGCCGATCGTCATCGGGCAGGCGTGCGAGTTCGACTATTCGGGCACGCAGGCATGCAAGGCGCTCAGGGAAGAAGGCTATCGCGTCATTCTCGTGAACTCGAACCCGGCGACCATCATGACGGATCCGTCGAGCGCGGATGCGATCTACATCGAGCCCATCGACTGGCGCACGGTCGAGCGCATCATCGAAAAAGAGCGGCCGTCGGCGTTGCTGCCGACGATGGGCGGACAAACGGCCTTGAACTGCGCGCTCGATCTCGTGCGTGAAGGTGTCCTGGACCGCTACGGCGTCGAGCTCATCGCCGCATCGCGCGAGGCCATCGACATGGCCGAGGACCGCGAGCGGTTTCGCAATGCCATGCAAGACATCGGTCTCGCCGTACCGCGCGCGCGCATCGCGCGCTCGCTCGCGGAAGCCTGGGCGGTCCAGGGCGAGATCGGTTTTCCGACGGTCGTGCGCCCTTCCTTCACGCTCGGCGGCAGCGGGGGAGGCATTGCGTACAACCGCGAAGAATTCGAGGACATCGTGACGCGCGGTCTCGATCAATCGCCCACCAGCGAGGTCTTGCTCGAGGAGTCCGTGCTCGGCTGGAAAGAATTCGAGATGGAAGTCGTGCGGGACAAGAGCGACAACTGCATCATCGTGTGCTCCATCGAGAACTTCGACCCGATGGGCGTGCACACCGGCGATTCGATCACCGTGGCGCCGGCACAAACGCTCACGGACAAGGAATATCAGCAGATGCGCAACGCCTCGATCGCGGTGCTGCGCAAGATCGGTGTCGACACGGGCGGGTCCAACGTGCAGTTCGCCGTGCATCCCGAAGACGGGCGCCTGCTCATCATCGAAATGAACCCGCGCGTGTCGCGATCATCGGCACTGGCGTCGAAAGCAACGGGCTTTCCGATCGCCAAGGTCGCGGCCAAGCTCGCCATCGGTTACACGCTCGACGAGCTCAAGAACGAGATTACCGGCGGCGCGACGCCGGCCTCGTTCGAGCCGACGATCGACTACGTCGTGACCAAGGTTCCGCGCTTCACGTTCGAAAAGTTTCCGCAGGCCGAGGACCGCCTCACGACGCAGATGAAATCAGTCGGCGAGGTCATGGCGATGGGCCGCACGTTTCAGGAATCGCTGCAGAAGGCGCTGCGGGGCCTCGAAATCGGCGTCGACGGCCTGACGCCGATCCTCGAGCGCGTCGACAACGACGAAGATTGGGCGAAGCTGCGCCGTGAGCTCAGCATGGCCGGCAGCCGCCGGGTTTGGTACATCGCCGACGCCTTTCGTCTCGGGATGCCGTTCGACGAGATTGCCTCGCTTACGAAGATCGACCCGTGGTTCTTGGGGCAAATCGCCGATCTCGTCGTGACCGAGGCGGATACGAAAGCAAGCGGCCGCGCCGCGCTCAAGGAGCAGGCGCTCCGCCGCCTCAAGCGCAAGGGCTTCAGCGACAGCCGCATCGCGAGCCTCATCGGCCTCAAGGAAGCGGCCGTCCGCAAGGAACGGTACCGGCTCGACATCCGTCCCGTGTTCAAGCGCGTGGACAGCTGCGCCGCCGAGTTCGCGAGCACCACGGCCTATATGTACTCGACGTACGAGGAGGACTGCGAGGCGAATCCGACCGCGGCCAAGAAGATCATGATCCTCGGCGGCGGACCGAACCGCATCGGTCAAGGCATCGAGTTCGACTACTGTTGCGTGCACGCCGCGTTCGCGCTCAAGGACGCCGGGTTCGAGACGATCATGGTCAATTGCAACCCGGAGACGGTGTCCACCGACTACGATACTTCCGACCGCCTGTACTTCGAGCCGTTGACTCTCGAGGACGTGCTCGAGATCGTGCACAAGGAAGGACCCAAGGGCGTCATCGTCCAATACGGCGGGCAGACGCCGCTCAAGCTCGCGCGGGATCTCGAAGCGGCGGGCGTGCCGATCATCGGCACGTCGCCCGATTCGATCGATCTCGCCGAGGATCGGGAGCGGTTTCAAAAGCTCGTCGATCGCCTTGAGCTCAAGCAACCGCCGAATCGCACGGCCCGTACCGAAGAGGACGCCATTCGGCTCGCCAAGGAAGTGGGTTATCCCCTCGTCGTCCGGCCGTCGTACGTGCTCGGCGGCCGTGCGATGGAGATCGTCTATGGTGAGGAAGAGCTCAAGGCCTACGTGCGCCAGGCCGTGAGCGTGTCCAACGAGAGCCCGATCTTGCTCGATCGCTTCTTGGACGTTGCCATAGAAGTCGACGTCGATGCCGTCGCCGACGGCCACGAGGTCATCATCGGCGGCATCATGCAGCACGTCGAGCAAGCGGGCATTCACTCGGGGGATTCCGGATGCTCGCTGCCGCCATACAACCTGAGCGCGGATCTGCAACGGCAGCTCGCCGAGCAGGTGCGCGAGCTCGCCATGGCGCTCAAAGTGGTCGGCCTCATGAACACTCAGTTTGCGATTCAGAACGGCATCATCTACGTGCTCGAGGTGAATCCGCGCGCGTCGCGCACGATCCCGTTCGTCTCGAAGGCGACGGGTCAGGCGTATGCAAAGATCGGCGCCAAGGCGATGGCGGGCATCACCTTGAAGGAGCAAGGCGTCGTGGCGCCGGCACAGCGGCCGTACTTCGCCGTCAAAGAATCGGTGTTTCCGTTCATCAAGTTTCCCGAGGCCGATCCGATCTTGGGCCCGGAGATGAAATCAACGGGCGAGGTTATGGGCACCGGCCGCACTTTCGGCGAAGCTTACGCGAAAGCGCAGCTCGGCTCCGGTGTCGACTTGCCGCGACGGGGCACGGCGTTCATCAGCGTGCGCGACCGCGACAAGCCCGGGGCGGTGGACTTGGGCAAAGCACTCGTGGCCCGGGGTTTCGAGATCGTGGCGACCGGCGGAACGGCGATGGCGCTTGCCGAGGGCGGTGTCGCCTGCCGCCGCGTGAACAAGGTGCGTGAAGGGCGGCCCCACGTCGTCGACATGATCAAGAATCGCGAGATCAGCCTCATCGTCAACACGACGGAAGGCAAGCAGGCGATTCGCGAGTCTTATTCGATTCGCGGCGAAGCCGTGCACCACAAAGTCACGTACTACACTACGCTCGCGGCCGCGCGGGCGACTTGCGACGCGCTCGATTATCTCGACAATGTGGTGATCAACCGGCTCCAGGATCTACACGCGGAGGCCCCGTTGTGACCAAAGTACCGCTGACTGCCCGAGGCGCGGAGCAGCTTCGGGAGGAGCTCAAGCTGTTGAAGAGCATCGAGCGCCCGAAAGTCGTCGAGGCGATCGCGACGGCGCGCGCGCATGGCGATCTCAAGGAGAATGCGGAGTACCACGCGGCCAAGGAGCAGCAAGGGCTCATGGAGGCGCGCATCCGCGACATCGAAGCGAAGCTCGCCAATGCGGAGATCATAGACGTCACCAAGCTTCCATCGAGCGGCCGCGTCGTGTTCGGCTCGACGGTTCGCCTCATCGCCGTCGACGACGGCACGGAGGCGCGCTATCAGATCGTCGGCGAGGACGAAGCCGACATCAAGCAGGGCCTGCTTTCGATCGGCGCCCCGATCGCGCGCGCGCTCATTGCCAAGCGGGCCGGCGAGACCGTCGAGGTGGCGACGCCGAGCGGCACGCGCGCCTACGAGATCGCCGAAGTCAAGTACATTTAGCCTCAATGAGGCGCCGTTCTCGATGACCCGCCGCAGCGCCTCCAGTGGCCGCTGGCGTAGGCGTCAAGAAAGGGATCCCTACGTCGAGCGGGCCGGCCGTGAGGGCTGGCGCTCGCGCGCGGTTTTCAAGCTCGACGAGATCAACGCGCGCGAGAAGCTCATCCGGCGCGGCATGGTATGCGTCGATCTCGGCGCCGCGCCGGGCGGGTGGAGCCAATACGCGGCGCGGAAGGTCGGCGCGAGCGGGCGAATTCTCGCCGTCGACTTGTTGCCGATGGACTCGATTCCGGGCGTCGAGCTCGTGACCGGCGATTTCATGCGGCCGGAGGTCCTCGCCGCTGTCAAGAGCGCGCTCGGGGATCGAGGCGCCGACCTTGTAATGTCCGACATGGCCCCAAACTTGAGCGGAAGCAACGCGATCGACCAGCCACGACATCTGGCGCTCGCCGAGGAGGCGTTGCTGTTCGCCGAAGAGAGCCTGAATCGCGGCGGCGACTTCCTGATCAAGCTGTTTCAAGGCGAGGGATTCGACGAGCTCGTGGGCAGGGTCCGACCGAAGTTCGCCAAGACGCGGCTCATAAAGCCCAAGGCGTCTCGCCCGGAGAGCCGCGAGATCTATCTGCTGGCCAGACAGCATGGGATATAGTAGGGTCATGGGGCGGCAACGCGAAGTGAGGTAAGGCATTGAACGATTTGGCAAAGAACGTCATCCTGTGGATTGTCATCGCCGTCGTGCTGTTGTCCGTCATCAACAGCTTCGGCACGAGCAGTCAGCGGGTTCCTACGATCCCTTATTCGACATTCTTGAGCGCGGTCGACGAGGGCTCGGTCGAGCAGGTCGTTTTCGATAACGAGACCAAGGCGATCAGCGGCCGCCGCAACGGCGAGGCGTTCGTGACCTACAATCCGGAGACGGACAACACCCCGTTGATCGGCAAGCTCGAGGAAAAGGGCGTGCGCATCGAGGCCAGCGCGCCGAAACAGCAGTCGCTGTTGCTGCAGCTCTTCATTTCCTCGTTCCCGATTCTCTTGATCATCGGCGTTTGGCTCTATTTCATGCGCCAAATGCAAGGCGCGGGCGGCGGCCGCGGCGCAATGTCGTTCGGCAAGAGCCGCGCGCGGCTACTCGGCGAGGATCAGGTCAGCGTGACGTTCGCGGACGTTGCGGGCGTCGAGGAAGCCAAGGAAGAAGTCGTCGAGATCGTCGACTTCCTCAAGGATCCAGGCAAGTTCCAGCGTCTCGGCGGCAAGATCCCCAAAGGCGTGCTCATGGTCGGCTCGCCGGGCACCGGCAAGACGCTGCTCGCACGGGCCATCGCCGGCGAGGCCAAAGTGCCGTTCTTCACGATATCCGGCTCCGACTTCGTCGAGATGTTCGTCGGCGTCGGCGCATCGCGCGTGCGCGATATGTTCGATCAAGCGAAGAAGCACGCGCCGTGCATCATCTTTATCGACGAGATCGATGCCGTCGGCCGCCACCGCGGCGCCGGTTTGGGCGGCGGACACGACGAGCGCGAGCAGACGCTCAATCAGTTGCTCGTCGAGATGGACGGGTTCGAGGGCAACGAGGGCGTCATCGTCATCGCTGCGACGAACCGTCCCGACGTGCTCGATCCAGCGCTCTTGCGCCCCGGCCGCTTCGACCGCCAGGTCGTCGTGCCGCTGCCCGACGTGCGCGGCCGCGAGCAGATTCTCAAAGTGCACATGCGCAAGGTGCCGATCGACGGCAACGTCAAGCCCTCGATCATCGCCCGGGGCACACCCGGCTTCTCGGGCGCCGATCTCGCGAATCTCGTCAACGAGGCGGCCTTGCTCGCGGCACGTGCCAACAGGCGCACCGTGACGATGGAAGAATTCGACAAGGCCAAAGACAAGATCATGATGGGCGCCGAGCGCCGCTCAATGGTCATGAGTCAATCCGAGAAAAAGCTGACCGCGTACCACGAGTCGGGTCACGCGATCGTCGGTCTCCACGTCCCGGATCACGATCCCGTCTACAAGGTCACGATCATTCCCCGCGGCCGGGCTCTCGGCGTCACGATGTTCCTGCCCGAGGAGGATCGTTACAGCTATTCGAAGCAACGCCTCATGAGCCGCATGAAGAGCCTGTTCGGCGGCCGCATCGCCGAGGAGCTCATTTTCGGGCGCGACTACGTGACGACGGGCGCTTCGAACGATATCGAGCGCGCCACCGAGATCGCGCGCAACATGGTCACGAAGTGGGGCTTGTCGGACCGGCTCGGCCCGCTCACGTACACGGAAGACGACGGCGAAATCTTCCTCGGCCGCAGCGTCACGCGCCACAAGCAAGTGTCGGACGTCACGGCACATGCGATCGACGAGGAAGTTCGCGGTCTCGTCGACTCCTGCTATACCGTGGCCAAGAAGATTCTCGTCGACAACGAGGACAAGCTCCACGTGATGGCCAACGCGCTCATGAAATTCGAGACGATCGACGAGAACCAGATCAAGGACATCATGGGCGGACGTGAGCCGCGTCCGCCCGAGGATTGGGACGAACCGACCGAGCCCGGCGAGGGCGTGAAAGTCGAAGCAGCCGACACCAAGGGCCCGGCGCCTCTTGGTGGTCCCGCGGGACAGCACTAGGGGATGTTGTAGGAGCGAGCTTCGCTCGCGATATTCTTCTGCAGGTCGCGAGCGAAGCTCGCTCCCACAAGAGTGATCGGGAGGCGGCGTGGCGAAGCGCTATTTCGGGACGGACGGGATTCGCGGACGCGTCGGCACTGCGCCCATGAGGGTCGATTTCGCGTTGCGCCTCGCGAGCGCCGCGGCACGAGTCCTGGCACCGAACGGCGGTAAGGTCCTCATCGGCAAGGATACCCGCGTTTCCGGCTACATGTTCGAATCCGCGCTCGAGGCAGGCTTCGTCGCTGCCGGCGTCGACGTATTTCTGACGGGGCCTCTGCCCACGCCCGCTATCGCGTTCCTCACCAGCAAGCTCGGCGCCGACTTCGGCATCGTGATCAGCGCCTCGCACAATCCCTATTACGATAACGGCATCAAGTTTTTCGATGCATCCGGAGAGAAACTGTCCGATGCGCTCGAGGAATCCATCGAGCGGCATCTCGAGCAGGAGCCTTTGACCTGCGATTCGAGCTCGTTGGGTCAGGCCATTACACTGACCTCGGCTCGGACCGACTACATGCGATTTTGCCGCCGCACTATCCCTGCGGACATGGATTTCGAGGGCCTCAAGATCGTCGTCGACGCGTCGCACGGCGCGGCGTACAAGGTCGCGCCGCGGCTCATCGCCGACCTCGGCGCGGAAGTGATCCCCGTCGGCTGCTCGCCCAACGGACGCAATATCAATGACGGCTGCGGATCGACGCGCCCCGACTTCGTCAAGCTCACCGTGACGGGCGTGCGCGCGCACGTCGGGATTGCGCTCGACGGCGACGGCGACCGCGCGGTCATGGTCGACGAGCGCGGCCAGCTCGTCGACGGCGATCGTCTCCTTTATATACTTGCGCGCGACCGCCACGAAGCGAAGGCGCTGCAGGGACCCGTCATCGGCACGGTCATGAGCAACCTGGGGCTCGAGCTCGCGCTTCGCGATCTCGGTATCGAGTTTCGGCGCGCCAAAGTGGGGGACCGCCACGTCCTTGCGCTGCTCAAGGAAAGCGGCGGCATTCTCGGCGGCGAGACTTCGGGCCACGTCATCTGCCTCGACAAGACGACGACCGGCGACGGGCTCATCACGGCGCTACAGATTCTCGCGATCATGCGGCGCACCGGTCGCAGCTTGAGCGCACTCGCCGAGGGTATGGCGCAGATGCCGCAAACCTTGCTCAACGTGCGCATCGCAGCGCCTGTCGATGTCGGCAGCAACGAATCGATTCGCTCGGCGGTCGCCGTGGCCGAATCGAAGCTCGGTGCACGCGGACGCGTCGTGTTGCGGTCTTCGGGCACGGAACCGGTCATTCGCGTCATGGTCGAGGGCGACGACCAAAACCTCGTCAAAGCCCTCGCTGCGGAGCTCGCGGATTCAGTGCGCGCCGCCGTCGAGCCCGCGTTGATTTGAGCAGAATTCCTCTAATTGCCGGCAACTGGAAGATGAACGGCAGCCTCGCTGACGGCCGCCTGCTCGTCGCGGCCTTGTTGCAGGGCGTCGGTCGCACGGCCCATCCCGAGATGCTCTTGTGCCCCCCGTTCGTCTATCTCGCGGCGCTTGCGGACTGGCTCTCCGGCTCGCCGATCGCGCTCGGTGCGCAGAACGTAAGCGAGCAGGCGCGCGCCGGCGCGTACACGGGCGAGGTCGCGGGCTCGATGCTCAAAGACGTGGGTTGTCGCTACGTCATCGTCGGCCATTCGGAACGGCGCACGCTCTACGCCGAGGACGATCGCGTGGTGTCGGCGAAATTTCGCGCGGCACAGGCCGCGGAGCTCGTGCCGATTCTGTGCGTGGGCGAGACGCTCGCGGAACGCCAGAGCGGCCGCACGGCAGCCGTCGTTACGCGCCAGGTGCAGGCGGTCACCGCCGAGGCCGGGTTCGAAGCGTTTGCGCGCGCCGTGATCGCATACGAGCCGGTATGGGCGATCGGCACGGGCCACACGGCGACGCCTGATCAAGCCCAGGACGTGCACGCGCTGATCCGGGGTCTCGTCGCGGCCGGAGATGCTACAATTGCCGCTGAGCTCAAGATTCTGTACGGCGGCAGCGTCAAGGGCGCCAATGCCCGCGAGCTTTTCGCGAAAGACGACATCGACGGCGGGCTCGTGGGCGGCGCGTCGCTCGATGCCGCGGATTTTCTGAAAATTTTTGCGGCCGCGGCGTAAAGCCTGGCCGAGGAAACATGCTACTGACGATAGTTCTCATTGTGCACCTCGCAGTGTGCGCGCTGATCGTTTCGCTCGTGTTGCTGCAGCGGGGGAAAGGCGCGGACGCGGGAACCGGCTTCGGTGCCGGCGCGTCGGGCACGGTTTTCGGGGCGCGTGGATCGGCGAATTTCTTCTCGCGCTCGACCGCGGTGCTCGCAACGTTGTTTTTCGCGACGAGCCTCACGCTTGCCTACTTGGCGGCGCAGCGGCCGGCGCCACAGAGTGTTCTCGAAGGTTCCGTGTTGGAGGAGCCTGAATCGGAGCTACCCGTACTGCTTCCTCGGCAAGACGAGACGGAGCTGCCCGATTTGAGCGAGCCGCGTGACGGGGAGACGCCAAGCCCCGACGACACCGGCAATTGACTGCCGACGTGGTGGAATTGGTAGACACGCCGTCTTGAGGGGGCGGTGGCGCAAGCTGTGCCGGTTCGAGTCCGGCCGTCGGCACCAATACTGGGGACAGTTTACCTATTTGCCTACGCGGACGTACGCGCACGCGCCGCGGGCAAATAGGTAAACTGTCCCCTTCTGATACAATTCGCGCCGTTCGTTTCGGCCGTGGACCATGCTCGCCAACTACGCTCCAATCCTCATTTTCTTGATCGTCGCGGGAGCTTTGGGCGTATTGTTGCTCGGTCTCGGCTTCGCGTTCGGCAGCGGACGCAAAGACACGGCGAAGCTCTCGCCGTACGAGTGCGGCTTCGAGGCTTTCGAAGACTCGCGCATGCGGTTCGACGTGCGCTATTACCTCGTCGCGATCCTGTTCATCATTTTCGACCTCGAGATCGCGTTCCTTTTCCCGTGGGCCGTGGCATTGCGCGAGGTGGGCGCTTTCGGGCTCGCCGCCATGGGGATATTTCTTGCCGTTCTTGTGGTCGGATTCATATATGAGTGGCGCAAAGGGGCCCTGGAGTGGGATTGAGCCAGAATGCACCGTTCGACGTCCCCGAGGTCATGCAGCGGGGGTTCGTCGTCACCCAAGTGGATAAGCTCGTCAACTGGGCGCGCACGGGATCGATGTGGCCAGTGACCTTCGGCTTGGCGTGCTGCGCCGTCGAGATGATGCACGCGGGAGCTTCGCGTTACGATCTCGATCGCTTCGGCGTCATGTTCCGCCCGAGCCCCCGCCAGTCCGACGTCATGATCGTGGCGGGCACGCTCGTCAACAAGATGGCGCCGGCATTGCGCAAGGTCTACGACCAGATGCCCGAGCCGCGTTGGGTCATCTCGATGGGCTCTTGCGCGAACGGCGGCGGCTACTACCACTACTCGTATGCCGTGGTGCGCGGTTGTGACCGCATCGTTCCCGTGGACGTCTACGTGCCCGGTTGTCCGCCGACCGCGGAGGCGCTGCTGTTCGGCATCATCCAGCTGCAGCGGAAGATCCGGCGCACGCACACCATCGCCCGTTGACGATGAAGCCCAAGTACGCCGCGCTCGGAGAGCGCATCGAAGCACGCCTTGGAGACAAGCTCACGCGCCTGCCGACGCGCACGGGCGAGCTCGGATACATGGTGAGCCCCGATGCCCTTCTCGAATGCTGCGAGATCTTGCGCGACGACGCGGCTTTCAAGCTCGAGATTCTCATCGACGCGTGCGGCGTCGATTACCTCACGTACGGCAAGGACGAGTGGCAGACACAGAGCGCGACCGAGACCGGATTCAGCCGCGGCGTGACGTCGGCCGCGGACCCGGCAAGCGTCCTCGTGCCCGTCGAAGGCGTCGCCTACGCGCCGCCGTCGCGGTTCGCGGTCGTCTACCATCTCCTTTCGATCACGCACAATCATCGGCTCCGCCTCAAAGCGTTCTGCACCGACGACGCGCGGCCGATCATGCCCTCGGTGTGCTCGATATGGCATTCGGCCGATTGGTACGAGCGTGAGGCGTTCGATCTGTACGGCATTCTATTTCGGGGTCATCCGGACCTGCGCCGTTTGCTCACGGATTACGGCTTCATCGGGCATCCGTTCCGCAAGGACTTTCCGCTCATCGGCAACGTCGAGATGCGCTACGACCCCGAGAAGGGGCGCGTCATCTACGAGCCGGTCAGCATCGAGCCGCGCACGCTCGTGCCGAAGGTGATCCGCGACGACAATCGCTACGATCCTGAGCTCAAAGGCGGCCGCGATGCCTGAGATCCAGAATTTCACGCTCAACTTCGGTCCCCAGCATCCCGCGGCGCACGGCGTATTGCGTTTGGTGCTCGAGATGGACGGCGAGGTCATACAGCGCGCCGACCCGCATGTGGGGTTGCTGCACCGGGCGACGGAAAAGCTCGCCGAGAGCAAGCCGTTCAATCAGTCCATCGGTTACATGGATCGGCTCGACTACGTTTCGATGATGTGCAACGAGCACGGCTATGTCATGGCCATCGAGAAGCTGCTTGGGCTAACTCCGCCGATCCGCGCGCAGTACATTCGCGTGATGTTCGACGAGATCACGCGCATTCTGAATCATTTGATGTGGCTCGGCGCTCACGGCCTGGACATCGGCGCCATGACGATGTTCTTGTACTGCTTTCGCGAGCGCGAGGACCTCATGGATTGCTACGAGGCGGTCTCCGGCACGCGCATGCACGCGACCTATTACCGGCCGGGCGGCGTCTTCAGGGATCTGCCGGACCGCATGCCCAAATATCTGCAAAGCGACTATCGCAGCGAGCCCGAGCTCAAGAAGCTCAACGAGAAACGCAGCGGCAGTCTGCTCGATTTCATCGAGGCGTTCACCGAGGGCTTTCCCGGCCGCGTCGACGAATACGAGACGTTGCTGACGGACAACCGCATCTGGAAGCAGCGCACGGTCAATATCGGCGTCGTGAGCCCGGAGCGCGCGCTGCAATTGGGGTTCTCGGGTCCCATGCTGCGCGGCTCAGGCGTCGCATGGGATCTACGCAAAAAGCAAGCCTATGCCGCCTACGATCGCGTCGACTTCGACATTCCCGTCGGCGTCAACGGCGACTGTTACGATCGCTATCTCGTGCGCGTCGAGGAAATGCGCCAATCGAATCGCATCGTCAAGCAATGCGTGGACTGGCTTAGGAGCAATCCGGGGCCCGTGATGCACGAGGACCACAAGATCTCGCCGCCGCTGCGCATCGAGATGAAGGACGACATGGAGTCGTTGATCCACCACTTCAAGCTGTTCACGGAGGGTTACACGGTACCCGAAGGCGAGGCGTATGCCGCCGTCGAGCACCCCAAGGGAGAGTTCGGGGTCTACTTGATCTCGGACGGCTCGAACAAGCCGTACCGCGTCAAAGTGCGCGCAGCGGGGTTCCCGCATCTCGCCTCCCTGCACGAGATGGTCGCGGGCCACATGCTCGCCGACGTTGTGGCCGTGCTCGGCACGCAAGACATCGTGTTCGGCGAAATCGATCGATGAGCGTTAGACCTGATTCCGCGGCGCTGCCCGTGCACGTGTGCGAGGAAATCGACCGCTGGGTCGATAAGTTTCCGCCGGGCAGGGGACGTTCCGCGGTAATCGCGGCGCTGCACGCCGTGCAGCACGAGAACGGCGGTTACTTGACGACGGAGCTCATGAACGCCGTCGCTGAGTATCTCGACTTGCCGCCGATCCAGGTCTACGAAATCGCCGCGTTCTATTCGATGTTCGAGACGAAGCCGGTCGGGCGGCACAGCATCTCGGTGTGCACGAACATCTCGTGCATGCTGCGCGGCGCGGGGGCGATCGTCGAGCATCTCGAAGGCAGGCTCGGCATCAAGACAGGAGAAAGCACGCCCGACGGCAAGTTCTACCTCAAGCGGGAAGAAGAGTGCCTCGCGGCCTGTTGCGGCGCGCCCATGATGATGATCGATCATTACTACCACGAGAACCTCACGACGGCGAAAGTCGATGAGGTGTTGGACGCTCTCGAGTAAGGGGTCGAGCATGCGACAACAAGACTTGGTTTGCTTCGCAACGCGCCAGTTCGACAGGGAGGCTTGGTCGCTCGCTAACTACGTGCGGACAGGCGGATATCAAGCTTGGCAGAAGGTTCTGAACGGCGAATGGAAGCGCGAAGCGATCATCGAGGAGGTCAAGGCTTCCGGACTGCGTGGGCGGGGCGGTGCGGGGTTTCCGACGGGCTTGAAGCTCTCCTTCATGCCGCGCGAGGCGCCCATGCAGAAGTATCTCGTGTGCAACTCCGACGAGAGCGAGCCCGGTACGTGCCACGATCGCGAGATCCTCAACAACAACCCGCACGCATTGGTGGAGGGCATGGCCATCGCGGGTTACGCCATCGGCGCGACGGTCGGCTACAACTATATCCGCGGCGAGTTTCTCGGCGAACCCGTGCCGCGCTTCGAGCAGGCGGTCGAGGAAGCTTACGCGGCCGGTTGGCTCGGTCGGAGCATCAAGGGCTCGAGCATCGATTTCGATCTGCACACGTTCATCGGCGGCGGCGCCTACATCTGCGGCGAGGAGACGGCTCTCCTCGAGTCGCTCGAAGGCAAACCCGGCCGGCCGCGCTTCAAGCCGCCGTTTCCGGCGCAGTTCGGGCTCTTCGGGCAACCGACGACGATCAACAATACGCAGAGCCTCGCGTCCATTCCCACGATCTTGCGCAACGGCGCCAAATGGTTTGCCGAGCTCGGCGTCAAAGGGTCGGGCGGCACGGCGATTTTCTCCGTCTCCGGCCACGTCGAAAAGCCCGGCAATTACGAGCTGCCGCTCGGCATTCCGTTCAAGCAGCTGCTCGAGATCGCGGGCGGCATGCGCGGCGGGCGTAAGCTCAAAGCCGTGATACCGGGCGGTTCCTCGGTGCCCGTGTTGCCGGCCGCAAAGATCATGGATCTCACGATGGATTTCGATACGCTGCGCGCCGCGGGCTCGGGGCTCGGCACCGGCGCCACGATCGTCATGGACGAGACGACTTGCATGGTCGGCGTGTTGCGCCGTATCGCACGCTTCTACATGGCCGAGTCCTGCGGACAATGCACGCCGTGCCGCGAGGGCACGGGATGGCTCTACCGCGTGCTCACGCGGATCACGGAAGGCAAGGCCAAGCGGGCGGAGCTCGACATGCTCGTCGACGTCGCGAACAAGATCGAGGGCCACACGATCTGCGCCTTCGGCGATGCGGCGGCCTGGCCCATCCAAAGTTTTTTGCGGCATTTCCGGCACGAGTTCGAGTACATGATCGACCACGAGGGCCGCAGCATCGTCGAAGATCTCGAGCAGGCGGCGGCATGAGCGGGTTATGAGCGCCACCACCGACATCGTAACCATCGAAGTCAACGGCGTGCCCGTAAGGGCCCGCAAGGGGCAAATGGTCATCGAGGTCACCGACCAAGCGGACGTGTACGTGCCGCGCTTCTGCTATCACCGCAAGCTCACGGTCGCCGCGAATTGCCGCATGTGTCTCGTCGAGATCGAGAAGGCGCCGAAACCGATGCCCGCGTGCGCGACACCGGTCGCCGAAGGCATGAAAGTGTTCACGCGCTCCGCACGCGCGATCTCGGCGCAGAAAGCGACCATGGAGTTTCTGCTCATCAATCACCCGCTCGATTGTCCCATCTGCGATCAGGGCGGCGAATGCGAGCTCCAGGATCTCGCCATGGGCTTCGGCCGCGGCGTGTCCCGTTACACGGAGGGCAAGCGCGTCGTCAAAGACAAGTATCTCGGACCGCTCGTCTCGACCGACATGACACGCTGCATCCACTGCACGCGCTGTGTGCGCTTCGGCCAGGAGATAGCGGGCATCCAGGAGCTCGGCGCGGTGGGACGCACCGAGAACATGGAGATCGGAACGTATATAGAAAAGAGTGTCGACCACGAGCTTTCGGGCAACATCATCGACTTGTGCCCGGTCGGCGCGCTCAACAACAAGCCCTACCGGTACACGGCGCGCGCCTGGGAAATGGAGGCTCGGCCCATGATTGCGCCACACGACTGCGCGGGCTCGAACCTTTATGGCCACGTTCTGCGCGGCCGGTTGCGCCGCATCGTGCCGCGCGATAACGACGCCATCAACGAAACGTGGATCTCCGACCGCGACCGTTTCGGCTCGTTCGGCATGTACGGCGACGACCGGCTCGAAAAGCCCATGATCAAACGCGACCAGGAATGGGTCGAGGTCACGTGGCAAGAGGCGCTCGAACTCGCGGCACGATCGATCAATGCGGCCGTCGCCCACGAAGGCGCCGACCTCGGGGTCCTGGCGTCGCCGAGCGCGACGATCGAGGAGCTGTATCTGTTGCGGCGCATCGCCGCGCATCTCGGCAGCGCGAATCTCGATCACCGGCTGCGGCGCCGCGACTTCCGCGACCAGGACGCGGATCCGGTTTGGCCGTGGCTCGGCTGCGCGATCGCCGACCTCGAAGCGCAAGAGGGGATTCTCTTCGTCGGCTCGAACCTGCGCATGGAGGTGCCGATTTTCGCGCATCGCGTGCGCACGGCGGCATTGCGCGGCACCGCCGTCGGCTTCGTGAATCCCGACGAATACGAGTATCACTTCCCGACAGCCGCGTACGTCGAGGCGCCGCTCGAGAGCTTCGCGCGCTCCTTGGCCGGCGTCGTCGTGGCGGCGGCGCAAGAGGCCGGCAGGCCCGTGCCGCAGGCGGTCGCCGAGAACCTCGAGGGTGTGACTGCGGGGCTCGAGCACATCGCTGCCGCGCGCGTTCTCATGGACAAGAAGCGGGCGCTCGTGATACTCGGGCACATCGCGCAGCGCCACCCGCGCTTTGCGGAGATTCGCGCGTTGGCGGCCGCGATCGGCGAGCTCACGGGCGCCAAGCTCGGATACATCGCCGAGGGCGCCAACGGCGCGGGCGCCGCGCTCGCGGGCTTTCTGCCGCACCGTGGCATCGGCGGCAAGCCGCCGGCGGCCCCGGGCTTTCACACGAACAGCATGCTGACTTCGCCGCGGCACGCCTACGTCCTCTTCGGGTTGGAGCCGAGTCTCGATCTCGCCGAGGGCGCGCTGGCCGAGCAGGCGTTGAAATCGGCCGACGTCGTCGTGTGCTTCACGCCGTTCGTGAGCGACTCGATACTCGAATGCGCCCACGTCCTGCTGCCGATCGCAACGTACGCCGAGACTTCGGGCACGTACGTCAATGGCGAAGGTCGCTGGCAGAGCTTCGAGCCCGCGGCCGAGCCCGTCGGCGAATCACGTCCCGGCTGGCGGATCTTGCGCGTGCTCGGCAATACCTTCCACGTGCCGGACTTCGAGTACCGCACGTCGGAGGAAGTCCGCGACGAGCTCAAGAAGCAGCTCGGCGACGCAGCGCCGGATAACGCCTATCGCGGCAGCGTCGAGATCAGTCTCGACGAGCACGAGAGCGACGCGGTCGACGTCGACGTGCCGATCTATTCGATCGATGCGCTCGTGCGCCGGTCGCCGGCGCTGCAGCAGACGGCGCTCGCGCAGGGCGAAGACGGCGAGCCGGCGGCCGCAACCCTGAGGAGCGCGTGAGCATGCAGTGGCTCGCGCAAAACGTCGCGGCGCTCGAAGCCTGGCTGACGGCCCTTTGGACGTCGCTGCCCGCCGAGCTCAAGTTCACGGCGGCGTCGCTCGGCAAGATCGTCATCGTGCTCGTGCCGTTGATTCTCGCCGTCGCGTACTTCACTTACTGGGAACGCAAGATCATCGGTTGGATGCAGGTGCGGATCGGACCGAACCGCGTCGGATGGAAGGGACTGCTTCAGCCGTTCGCGGATCTCATCAAGATGCTGCTCAAGGAAATCGTGATTCCGGCCAACGCGAATCGCGTCTTGTTCTTGCTCGCGCCGATCGTCGCGTTGATACCGGCATTGGCGGTCTGGGCGGCAGTGCCCATGAATGCGGAGTTCGTGATCGCCGATATCAACGCCGGCCTCCTGTACATCTTGGCGTTGACGTCGCTCGGCGTGTACGGCGTGATTCTCGCCGGTTGGGCGTCGAACTCGAAGTACGCGTTCCTCGGCGCGATGCGCTCCGCGGCGCAAATCGTCGCCTACGAGATCGCGATGGGGTTTGCGCTCGTCGGCGTGCTCATGGCGAGCGGCAGCTTGAATCTCGGCGACATCGTGCGCGCCCAGGCCGGAACGGGTCTCCTGAGTTGGTACGTTTGGCCGCTGTTCCCGTTGTTTCTCGTCTATTTCATCTCCGGCGTCGCGGAAACCAATCGCGCGCCGTTCGACGTCGCCGAGGGCGAGTCGGAGATCGTCGCGGGCTTTCATGTCGAGTATTCGGGAATCGCGTTTGGGCTCTTCTTTCTCGCCGAGTACACCAATATGCTCCTCATCACCGTGCTGGCCGCGACGTTCTTCTTGGGCGGATGGCTGTCGCCGTTCGCAGGCATCCCGGGGCTCGCCGACACCTGGATCGCCCAGCCGAGCTTCGGCTGGCTCGCGCTCAAGATGGCGATATTTGCATTCTGCTTTCTGTGGTTTCGCGCGACGTTTCCGCGTTACCGCTACGACCAGATCATGCGTCTCGGCTGGAAGGTATTCATTCCGGTGACGATCGTCTGGATCGCCGTCGAAGGCGCGATGGCGGCGCTCGAGGTCGGTCCATGGTCCGTGACCTCGTTGTAGGAGCGAGCTTCGCTCGCGATCTCGCTGTAGGAGCGAGCTTCGCTCGCGATTCTTCGGAGTAAAGGGTGCAGAGTCTCGTAAAAACCTTCCTGATGACGGAGCTTCTCAAGGGCCTGCGCTTGACCCTCAAGAATCTTTTCGCCAAGAAAGTCACGGTGCAGTACCCCGAGGAGAAGACCCCCCAATCGCCGCGGTTCCGCGGCTTGCACGCCCTGCGGCGCTACGCGAACGGCCAGGAACGGTGCATCGCTTGCAAGCTTTGCGAAGCCGTTTGTCCCGCGCTTGCGATCACGATCGAGTCCGATGTCGGTGAGGACGGCACGCGGCGCACGACTCGCTACGACATCGATCTCTTCAAGTGCATTTATTGCGGCTTCTGTGAGGAAGCGTGCCCCGTGGACGCGATCGTCGAGACGCGCATCCACGAGTACCACATGGAATCGCGCGGCGAGAACATCATGACCAAAGACAAGCTATTGGCCATCGGGGACAAGTACGAAGCGATGATCGCCGCCGACAAAGCGGCGGATGCAGCATACCGTTAGAGTAACGAAGAGAGATTCGCGCGCGTGATTCAGACGATCTTGTTCTACGCCTTTGCCGCCATCCTGGTCGTGGCCGCTCTCGGCGTGATCACGTCGCGCAATCCCGTGCACTCGGCGTTGTTTCTCGTGCTCGCCTTCGTGCAAAGCGCGGCGCTGTGGCTCCTGATCGAAGCCGAGTTCCTGGCCATCGTGCTCGTGCTCGTATACGTCGGCGCGGTCATGGTGTTGTTCCTGTTCGTGGTCATGATGCTCGACATAAACGTCGAGAAGCTGCGTGAAGGGTTTACGCGTTACGTTTGGATCGGCGCGGCCGTCGCCGCGATCGTCGTCGCCGAGATCGGGCACGTCGTTTGGTTCCGCAACCAAAACGTTGCGTTCATGGAGACTCCGGCTTCGTATCCGGCCGGCTACAGCAATACGAAGGCCTTGGGCAGCGTTTTGTACACGGAGCACGTGTACGCGTTCGAGGTTGCCGCGATGATCCTGCTCGTCGCCATCGTCGCCGCGATCACTCTGACGATGCGTAAGCGCCGCGGGCTCAAGGTTCAGGACATCGCCGCGCAGGTCGCGGTGCGCCGCGAGGATCGCGTGCGCCTCGTCAAAGTCGAATCGAGCCGGGACTGAAGGGCATGGTCAGCGTCTCCCACTACCTCGTGCTCGCGGCCGTGCTCTTCAGCCTGAGCGTCGCCGGCATCTTCATCAATCGCAGGAACGTGATTCTCTTGCTCATGTGCATCGAGCTCATGCTGCTCGCCGTCAATTTCAACTTCGTCGCCTTCTCGCGCATGCTCGGCGATACCGTAGGGCAGGTGTTCGTGTTCTTCATTCTCACGGTCGCCGCCGCCGAGGCCGCGATCGGTCTCGCGATACTCGTCGTGCTGTTCCGTAACACGCGCAGCATCAACGTCGACGATCTGGACTCGCTGAAGGGCTGAGCGTGGAGGAGGAGGTCTATCTAACCATCGTCCTGGCGCCCCTTGCGGCCGCCGCCGTGGCGGGCCTGCTCGGGCGCTGGATCGGCCGCGTCGGCGCGCAATCGGTCACGATCGCGGCGGTCACCCTGTCGTTCCTGCTGTCGCTCCTGGTGCTCGACAACATCGTGTTCGACGGCGAGCCTGCGTTCGACGGCCCGGTATACGTGTGGGCGGCCGTCGGCGGCTTGACGATGCAGATCGGTTTTCTCGTCGATCGTTTCACGGCGCTCATGATGGCGGTCGTGACTTTCGTGTCGCTCGCAGTGCACGTCTACACGATCGGCTACATGCGCGACGATCCGGGGTACCAGCGGTTCTTCAGCTATATCTCGCTGTTCACGTTCGCGATGCTCATGCTCGTGATGTCGAACAATTTCGTGCAGCTCTTCTTCGGCTGGGAAGCGGTCGGCGTCGTCTCGTATCTGCTCATCGGTTTCTGGTACAAGCGGCCGACGGCGATTTTCGCGAACTTGAAGGCGTTCCTCGTCAATCGTGTCGGCGATTTCGGCTTCCTGCTCGGCATCGCGGCGATCGTGCTCTCCACGGGCGCGTTCGACTATGCAACCGCGTTCGCAGCGGCGCCGGCGCTCGCAGGCGAGACCATCGAGATCTTCGAGGGCTCGAGCTGGTCGCTCTTGAGTGTCGCGTGCATCTGCCTTTTCGTCGGCGCGATGGGCAAGTCGGCCCAGGTGCCGCTGCACGTGTGGCTGCCGGATTCCATGGAAGGCCCGACGCCGATCTCGGCGTTGATCCACGCGGCGACGATGGTCACAGCGGGCATTTTCATGGTCGCGCGGATGTCGCCCCTCTTCGAGTACTCGGAAGCCACGCTCTCCGTCGTGCTCGTGATCGGGGCAACGACCGCGTTCTTCACGGGCCTGCTCGGGCTCGTGCAGAACGACATCAAGCGCGTGGTCGCTTACTCGACTTTGTCGCAGCTCGGTTATATGACGGTGGCGCTCGGCGCATCGGCGTATGCGGCGGGGATCTTTCACCTCATGACGCACGCGTTCTTCAAGGCCCTGCTGTTCCTCGCCGCGGGCTCCGTGATCATCGCGCTGCATCACGAGCAGGACATGCGCAAGATGGGGGGGCTCAAGCAATACCTCCCGGTCACGTACTGGACGTCGGTGGTCGGCACGCTCGCGTTGATCGGCTTTCCCGGTTTCTCGGGGTTCTACTCCAAGGACGCCCTTATCGAGGCCGTGCACGCCTCGACGATGCCGTGGGCGGGTTATGCCTATTGGTGCGTGCTGCTCGGCGTGTTCGTGACGGCGCTGTACAGCTTCCGGCTGCTGTTCCTGGTTTTCCACGGTCCGGAGCGCATCGACGCGGAGGTCAGGAAGCACCTGCACGAATCGCCGCCCGTCGTCTTGGGCCCGCTCGTCGCGCTCGCGATCCCGTCGGTCGTCATCGGCTGGTTCACGATCGAGCCGCTCTTGTTCGGCGAGTATTTCACGGGCTCGATCTTCGTGCTCGAGCGCCACGACGTGCTTGCGGAAGTGGGCGCGGAATTCCACGGTCCGGCGTCGTTCATTCTGCACGCCGTCACGCACTCCCTCGCCTTGTATCTCGCCGCGGCCGGCGCTTTGACGGCCTGGTTCCTCTATATCAAGCGGCCCGAGCTGCCGGCACTGATCCGCGAGCGGCTCGCGCCTTTGTACTCGCTGCTGGTCAACAAGTACTACTTCGACTGGTTCAACGAGAAAGTGCTCGCGCCGTTGGCGCGCGTCATCGGCAGGTTGTTCTGGAAGGCCGGCGATCGCGTGCTCATCGACGGCCTCGTCGTCAACGGCAGTGCCAAGACCGTGGCCGTGCTCTCGGGCGTCGTGCGGCGCGTGCAGTCGGGTTATCTCTATCATTACGCGTTCGCCATGGTTCTCGGCCTTGCGGCCTTGATCGGTTGGTTCGTGGTGCGGAGCTAGAGCCGTGGACCTGCCGATCTTGAGCATCGTAATTTGGCTGCCGATACTCGCCGGCATCGTGGTGCTCATGCTGGGATCGAAGCGCGCCGCGCTCGCGAAACGCATCGCCCTCGCGGCCTCGGCCATGACGTTCGCCGCGAGCATTCCGCTCTACACGGGCTTCGACGTCGGCTCCGCGAGCATGCAGTTCGTCGAACGCGTGCCGTGGATCAGCCGCTTCAACGCGTTCTACGAGCTCGGTGTCGACGGGATATCGATGCCGTTGATCTTGCTCACGACGTTCCTGACGCCGCTCGTCGTGATCGCGGGCTGGGAAGTCATCAAGCTCCGTCCCGCGCAGTACTTCGCCTCGTTCCTGCTGCTCGAAGGCATGATGATCGGCGTCTTCGCGGCCGTCGACGCATTGCTGTTCTACGTCTTCTGGGAGGCGATGCTCGTGCCGATGTTCCTCATCATCGGCATTTGGGGCGGCGAGCGACGCATTTACGCGACCGTCAAATTCTTTCTCTACACGTTCCTGGGCTCCGTGTTCATGCTGGTCGCGCTCATTTATCTCTATGTGCAGGACGGCAGCTACTCGATACTCGCGTTTCACGACTTGCCGCTCGGCATGAACGAGCAGGTCTGGATCTTCTTTGCGTTCCTGATCGCGTTCGCCGTCAAGGTGCCGATGTGGCCGGTGCATACGTGGCTGCCGGATGCCCATGTCGAGGCGCCCACGGGCGGCTCCGTGATCCTCGCCGCCATTCTGCTCAAGATGGGCGGCTACGGTTTCGTGCGTTTCAGCCTGCCGATCACGCCCGACGCGAGCCAGTCGCTCGCGTGGCTCATGATTGCGCTCTCGCTGATCGCGATCATTTACATCGCTTTCGTGGCGCTCGTGCAGAAGGACATGAAGAAGCTCATCGCGTACTCGTCGATCACGCACATGGGCTTCGTAACGCTCGGTTTCTTCGTGATTTTTCGCGCGCTCGCGGCCGCGCCCGGCAGCGACGGTGCGTTGCTCGCCTTGCAGGGCGGCATGGTGCAGATGATCTCGCACGGGCTCATCTCGGGCGCGCTGTTCCTCTGCGTCGGCGTGCTCTACGACCGCCTGCACAGCCGTGAGATCAGCGCCTACGGCGGCGTCATCAACACGATGCCGAGGTTCGCGACGTTCGCCGTGTTGTTTGCGCTCGCGAACGCAGGTCTTCCAGGAACCTCGGGCTTCGTGGGTGAGTTTTTCGTCATCATCGGCAGCTTCCATGCGAGCTTCTGGCTCGCCTTCGGCGCGGCGACGACGCTCGTCCTCGGCGCGGCGTATACGCTGTGGATGGTCAAACGCGTGATTTTCGGCGAGGTGGCGAACGAAGGCGTCGCGAAGCTTGCCGACGTCGACATGCGCGAGTTCTTCATCTTGGCGGCGCTCGCGGTGGCGGTGCTCTTGCTCGGCGTGTGGCCCGCGCCGTTGGTGGAAGTCATGGACGAGACCTTGAGCCAGTTGTTGTTACACGTGATGCAATCGAAACTCTGATGCGCGATCCCCGCCATGATTGATTATTCTGCGGCTGCACCGGAGATTTTCCTCGCCGTGGCGATCTGCGCCCTGTTGCTCGTCGACGTGTACCTGCGCGACGACCAGCGCGGCATCACGTATTTATTGGCAATGGCGACGTTGGCCGGCACCGCGGTCGTCTCGGCGTATTTCAGCGTGGATCGGACCGTCGTCACGTTCTTCGGCAGCTTCGTCGCCGATCCCGCGAGCGGCGCGCTCAAGATGCTCGCGTACTTGATCGTCGCGCTCGTGTTCTTGTATTCACGCGACCACTTGAAGAACAGCGGCCTGTTTCACGGCGAATTCTTCGTGCTCTCCCTGTTCGGGCTTCTGGGCGTCATGGTCATGATCTCGGCGCACAGCATGCTCACGATGTTCTTGGGGCTAGAGCTGCTCGCGCTGTCGCAGTACGCACTGGTCGCGTTGAACCGCGATTCGGCCGTGGCGGCCGAGTCGGCCATGAAGTACTTCGTGCTCGGCGCCATCGCGTCGGGCACGCTCTTGTACGGCATCTCGCTGCTCTACGGCGTGACCGGCACGCTCGAATTCACGGCGCTCGCGGACCGCTTGTCCGCGCCGGGCGGCATCACGTTGCCGGCGACGCTCGGGCTCGCATTCGTCATCGTCGGCGTCGCGTTCAAGTTCGGCGCCGTGCCGTTTCACATGTGGTTGCCCGACGTTTACCAAGGCGCACCGACGCCCGTGACCCTCTACATCGGCTCCGCGCCGAAAATCGCGGCGTTCGCGCTCGCGTGGCGCGTTCTCTCCGAGGCGCTCGGGCCCATGCACGGCGGTTGGCAGGGCATGCTCGTCGTGCTCTGCGTGCTGTCCCTCGCTATCGGCAACGTCGTCGCGATCGCACAAGCGAACTTGAAACGCATGCTCGCCTACTCGACGATCTCGCACGTCGGCTTCATTCTCATGGGCTTCATCGCCGGCACGCGCGACGGGCTCCAAGCGGCGATGTACTACACGATCGCGTACGTGCTCATGTCGGCCGCGGCCTTCGGCATGATTCTGCTCTTGAGCCGCAAAGGCTTCGAGGCGGAGCGTCTCGAGGACTTCAAGGGATTGAACCAGCGCAGCCCCTGGTTCGCGCTCATGATGCTCATGATCATGTTCAGCTTGGCCGGCGTGCCGCCGCTCATCGGCTTCTACGCCAAGCTCTTTGTGCTCGGCAGCCTCGTCGATGCCGGGCTCGTGTGGCTCGCCGCTTACGGCGTCCTGCTCGCCGTCGTCGGCGCGTTCTATTACCTGCGCCTCGTCTGGTTCATGTACTTCACGGACCCCGTCGACCAGACACCGCTCGCCGCCGCCGCCGAGATGCGCTGGGTCTTGAGCGCAAACGCCCTCGCGCTTCTCGTGCTGGGCATCTTCCCCGGCGTCCTGCTCGACCTCTGCTCCAGGGTCTTGTAGGAGCGAGCTTCGCTCGCGATTCTTTGTGCTATGATGCCGCCCCTTCATCCGGTGCGGGGTGGAGCAGTCAGGCAGCTCGTCGGGCTCATAACCCGAAGGTCGCAGGTTCGAATCCTGCCCCCGCTACCAATTTCAAAAGCTTACATGACCTTCCTCACGTCAGGCGGCAAGTCGCGTCGCGGTCGTCGCTGGATGGCTGGGAGCCGAAAGTCTCCAACACCGGACTGAGCGCTCGTCGGTGCGTTTTGCTCCGACGAGCCTTGCTCGTCAAGGTCGCTCCATCAGTCGGCCGCGGTCCCGGGTGATCAGCGCGCCGGACGGTTAACGTCGATACAGGCGGCGCCACGTCCCCGGGCTGACACCAACCACGCGGTGAAACGTGCGAGTGAAATGACTCTGGTCGGCGAAACTGCAATCGAGCGCGACGTCGGCCAGCACACGATGCGAGTTCGTCAACAACCCCTTCGCCTTCTCGATCCGGTTACGCAGAAGCCAAGCGTGCGGAGACATACCCATCGATACGCGGAACGCGCGAGTGAAATGTCGGATCGACAGTTCGCACGCGCTCGCCAGTTCGCCGAGTGTGATGCTCCCGGCCAGATTCGCCGCGAGTAGCTCCTTGGCGCGCCGCTCTTGCCACGGCGCGAGCCGGCCGATCGTCGAGAGCCGCGGCCGCATTCCGCCATACGTATACGCCACGTGTGTGGCCAACGCCATCGCTACGGAGTCGACGAACAGTCCGTTCCTTTCGCTGTGTGGAGCCGCTAACGTCGGTTGAATCGATCGCAGGAGGTCGCGCGCAACCGAATCTCTGAGCGGTATGCCAGGTTGATGACGAAGCTCGTCGATACGCGGCGAACCGCTGTCGTCGGCAAGGGCATCGAGAGCCCTGCGCGGTAGGTAAAAGTCTACGGCATGAAACGAGTCGTGGACGTCCCTCGTCTTCTGCGCACGGAGATCGTAGAGCAGATTCGCGCGGAGATCGTAGATTGCGACCGAGCCGGCGTCGAACGCCCGGTGGCGGAACAAGCAGTCGTCAGCGTATAAGTCGAAATCCGGGCACTCTTTGAGCTGAACCGCGATCAAGAACGCATCGTCCCGCACGCGTTCACTGACGCCCACGTCGGCGCGATCTCCCTTAAGCTCGACAAATCCCATGCCCGACTTGCACGTGGAGCTTGTCGTCAGCGTCGGCGCGTATCGCAGGTGCAGGGAATTCGGGACGGCGTGAAGCCCGGCAGGGCGGTCGCCTTCGGAGTGAGATCGGTCGATGCGATTTTCCAAGACACGCATCCTCGGCCCGTCGACCGGGCACGGCCAGCGGCGACATTATCTGCCGAGGCCGTGCCCGAGTCATCTGCGCCTATTGCACTACCTCCTTCGCTGCGCGGCGGATCAACGCCGCTACGTCCTTCGGCTTGGAGACGTAGACGGCATGGCTGCCGGCGACTTCGACGACCGTGGAGCCGGCGCGGTCGGCCATCGAGCGCTGCGCGGCAACCGGAATCATCAGATCCTGCGTGGCCACGAGGTAGTAGCTCGGCTTGCTTCTCCACGCGGGCTCCGTGACCGCCCCCGTGAGCGCGCCAACGCTCCAAGGCACCTGAGAATCGGCCATGAACTGGGCCGCCTTCGGGCTCAGGTCCGCAGCGAACGCAGCGGCGAACTTCGTCCGGTCGAGGAACAGATACCCGTCCTGCGGCGGCAGAATCGGCGGAACCGGCGCGCCCGGCGGCGGATTCGCGATCAACGACGACACGGACTCGCCCTTGTCGGGCGCAAACGCCGTCACGTACACGAGCCCGGCCACCTTCGGATGATTTCCCGCCTCCGTGATCACGACGCCGCCGTACGAGTGGCCGGCAAGCACCACGGGGGCATCGAGAGCCGCGATCGCGCGGGTGGTCACGGCCACGTCGTCCGCCAGGGAAGTCGTGGGATTCTGCACGACGATGACGCGATACCCGTCCTTCGTCAGGACGTCGTACACGCCTTCCCATCCCGACCCGTCCACGAAGCCGCCGTGGACGAGAACGATCGACACCAATGTTTCTGTGACGTTTGACATACATTCCTCCAAGTGGTGTTGGTTGACGGGGAGGCATGCTGTCTCAGAAGAAAGCGGCGATCGTGCCCAAACGGGACGCTGGTTGAACAATCGGGCCGTTCTCTCGTGCCGCGCACGCGGGGCGACCTCATGGCCTGTCGGGCATCTCGACCGCGCACGCGAGCTTCATCTGCCGTACTTGCGGCTCGCCTTTGATCATCCTCGAAAGACTCGATCGACCTCAGCGTGCGAGAGCGCATCACCACACGCTGTTGCACGAGGGCTACTTGTTTAGGCGCTCGTATATTCGGTAGTGTGCGCCGACTATCACCCGCAGTTGCCTAAGCCGAGATCGAGGGGGAACAGCCGCATGACCGAAGAGCGCCAGCAGACGACACACTCCGAGCAAGAAACGCCCACGCCGCCTCATCGCGGCACGCCCGGCCAGATCGACCGGCGGAGTTTTTTCCGCGGAGCGGCCGCTCTCGCCGTCGGCGGCTTGAGCACCCCAGCCGCGCTCGCGCAGGGTGCCGCCCCGAGCGAGCCGGCCGCCGCCGCAAACCGCGCCGACGCGAGCCAGCAGCTCGACGCGCAGACACGCCGGATCTTGCGCTGGGCTGGGCGCGACCCGGCCGATTGGGTGCGGGCCCGTGCCGGCGTCGACCACAACGTCGTCATCGTCGGCGGCGGTCAGAGCGGCGTGGCGATCGCGCATGCCCTTAAGCGCAAGGGCGTCGGCCGAGTGGACGTCATCGACCAGGCCGAGCCGGGGCAGGCCGGCATCTGGCGGAGCATCGCGCGCATGCATCAGCTGCGCACGCCGAAGACGCTTGCGGCCGGCCCCGAAGGCGGCAACCCTGCGCTCGGCTTCCGCGCCTGGTACGAGACCTTGAACGGCCCCGAAGCGTTCGACGCTTTGGAGCGAATTCCGCGTCTCGCTTGGGCCGATTACTTGGCCTGGTTCCAAGAGGTCACGGACACGCAGGTGCGCTACCGCACGCGCCTCACCGAGATCGAGCCGCAGGCCGACGTGCTGCGCCTGCATTTGGAAGTCGACGGAGTGCTGCGCGTCGAGACGACGCGCAAGCTCGTGCTCGCAAACGGCTACGCCGGCGCGGGTGGGTCGAACGTGCCGGATTTCGTGCGCGCGCTGCCGTCCAACGTGTGGACGCATACGACGGGGCGCATTCCCGTCGAGACGCTGGCCGGCAAGGTCGTCGGCGTCATCGGCGCGGGCTCGTCGGCGTTCGATGCGGCGGCGGTCGCGCTCGAGAGCGGCGCTAACGAGGTGCATCTCTTCAACCGCCGCTCGTACATCGATATTCAGGGCGCGCCGGCGTCGCGAGCAACGCCGCCGCCGGCCGCTCCGCCTCCGCCGGTCGACCGCGGCTATCCGAACCTGCTCGAGCAGAGCTACGAGTTGCCGGATGTCGTGCGCTGGCGAAACTTTCTGCTCGGCGATCGGCGTGTGGCGTCGGTGCCGCTCGACTCGATCGAGCGAGCGGTGGCCTTCAAGGGGTTCCACATCCATCTGAGCACCTCGCTGACCGATGTCTCGACGGCCGGCAACGGCAAGGTGGTGGTCGCGAAGGCCGGCCGTAGGACGATGCGTTTCGATCACTTGATCGCGGGCACGGGCTATCGGATCGATCTCGCGGAGCAGCCGGAGCTCGCACGCATCCACGAGCACATCGCGCTCTGGCGCGACCGCTACCTGCCGGCGCCCGGTGATGAGAGCGCGGCCGGCGGGAATCATCCGTATCTCGGCGCCGGTTTCGAGTTTCTGCCCCGGGAGGAAACGGGCGCGGAGTTCCTGCGCAACATCCACTGTTTCAATCTGGCCGCGGCGTTGAGCTTCGGCATACCGGTGGGTGACGTCCCGAGCATGGTCGATCACCCGCGGCTCGCGACGGCGATCGCTCGAGACCTCTACCGAGAGGGCGTCGACATCGCCGCGAACGAGCGCTTCATCAACGCGCCGCAAGTGCCGCCGGATCCGGCGCCCTATCAGCGAGCGGTCGAAGGGCTCGCACGCGAAGTCGCCTAGCGCGCGAGTAGCCGTATCGGCCGATAATCAAAGGAGGATTTACTAATGCACAAGTTTTCGCATCTGCTCACTGGCGCCGCCGCCGGCGCGGCCGTCGTTTTCGCGCTACCTGTTCTTGCCGGCGGTGAGGCCGGCCGCCTCGCGCTTCGGGACGTCGGCGCGAAGTTCGTCGGCTACACGACCGAACCAGGCGACAGCGGCTCGCTCAACGTGAGCAACGCGATGTTCGTCCAATACATGCTGCCGGCCAACCGGCGGCACGAGTATCCGCTCGTGATGGTCCACGGCGGCGGCGGCCAGGGCACCGATTGGCTCGAGACACCCGACGGGCGTGACGGCTGGGCCGACTATTTCGTCGTCGACGGCTGGGACGTGTACGTTGTCGACCGTCCGGGCCACGGACGCTCGCAAAGCAATCCGAGCTGCCGCGACGGCAAGGTCGGCGTCGCCAATAGCGCGATCATCTCCCGGCTCGCGACCTCCGATTCGACCGTTTGGCCGGGCGGCGAGCCCACACCGACGAACGATGCCGTCGTCGGCTGGACCGCGAGCTCGACCACCGCGCCCTACTGCGGTGACTTGATCGCGGCGGAGAAGATTTCGGCTCTGCTCGACGAGATCGGCCCGGCCATCCTGTTGGCGCACTCGGCGGGCGGCGGCAGCACGTTCCGCGTGCCGGAGCTAAACGCCGAGAACGTCGTCGGCATCCTCGCCTTCGAGGCCGCGGGCAGCAATCCGGTCGCGCCGGGTTTCGGTAATTCGCCGCCGCCAATCACGACCTGGAAGACCGAGCCGGCGCTGCCGCAGAGCTTTGCGCCGGTCGACCACGGCGGTTGCCCAATGCAGAGCGATCCACCGAGCAAGCTCGTCAACTTCGCGCGCGTGCCGATCGTTCTGGTCGGCTCGGAGAAAGGCCTCGTTAGCGTCGGCGCCCTCGAGTGCCAGGTCTCGGTGTGGCAGCAGGCGGGCGTCGACGCGAGCTACGTCTATCTGCCCGATCGGGGACTCAAAGGCGGGGGCCATTTCGCGATGGCACAGCTCGACACCGGCGAGTACGCGAAGGTGTTCATCGACCTTGCGACCGCGGTCGAACGTCAAGCAAAGAAGTGAGCTCTCCGCGACGAGCGAGCCTGCGATGAGAATCGACTTTGTATCCGACGTCGCGTGCCCCTGGTGCGCCATCGGTATCAATGCGCTCGAGCGCGCGCTCGAGAGAATCGGCGGCGACCTTGGCGAGATCGAGCTCTACATGCAGCCGTTCGAGCTCAACCCGACGATGGGGCCGGAAGGTGTAGACGCGACGGAGTACCTGACGGCGAAGTACGGCTCGAGCCGCGAGCAGTTCGCCGCCAATCGCGCGCGCATCGTCGAGCGCGGCGCCGCCGAGGGCTTCGCGTTCGGGGCGCGGACGCACATTTGGAACACGTTCGACGCGCACCGGCTGCTCTACTGGGCCGGCGCCGAAGGCCCTCCCGGCAGTCAGCGCGCGTTGAAGCACGCGCTGGTCACGGCTTATCACGGCCAGGGTCGGAACCCGGGCGCCCACGATGTACTACTCGAGCTCGCCGGCCAGGTGGGCTTGACCGTAGAGCGCGCACGCGAGGTGCTCGAACGCGGCGAGTTCGCGGAAGAGGTGCGCCAGGCCGAGCGGTTTTGGCAAGAGCTCGGCATTCACAGCGTTCCGGCTGTCATCGTTAACCGCAAGCACCTGATCTCGGGCGGCCAGCCGAACGCTGTGTTCGAGCAGGCGCTAAGGCAGATCGCGGCCGAAACGGATGCCGCCGCGACGGGCTAGGAGCAGGAGTGTGTGCAAAAAAGAGGTCTCACAATGGCTAACACGGAAACGGCGATTCTCGCGGGCGGGTGCTTCTGGGGCGTGCAGGACTTGATCCGCAAGCTGCCGGGCGTCACGGCCACGCGCGTGGGCTATAGCGGCGGCGACGTGCCGCACGCTACGTACCGCAATCACGGCACGCACGCGGAGGCGATCGAGGTGGTGTTCGATCCGACCAAGCTCTCGTACCGCGAGCTGCTGGAGTTCTTTTTCCAGATCCATGATCCGACCACGAATCGCCGACGTCGAGGCCTCGGGGCTTTGGCCCGGACGCGTCGTGACGGAGGTACGCGCGGCGGGGCCGTTCTGGGAAGCCGAGCCCGAGCACCAGGATTACCTGCTGCGCAACTCCGGTGGCTACACGTGCCACTTTCCTCGCCCTAATTGGCGACTGCCGCGGCGGGCGAGCGCGCGCGCGGCGCGAGCGACATGAGCACACAGTCGAGCGTCCTGCGCCGGAGCAAAGTCGTCGAGCTTGGCACGGGTCGCGCGGTTATGCCGCGCCGGCCATGTTAGCCGGAGCGGTGAGCGAGCGCGCGAGCGCGCGAAGGAGCAAGGCGCCGTCGCCGCGCCAAGCGCTGCCGTGCATGCAGGCGAGGACCTGCGGCTCCTCGCGGGCGAGGCGTTCGAGCGTCGCGCCCGTCTGCGGCCCATGCGCGTAGTAGTCCATCGCGCGGCGGAAGGCCTCGCTCGGGCCGAGGATGTCGCCCTCGGTAAGAGCCACGGTGCCGGGGCCGCCCTGCGTGAAGAGGTCGCCGCAGAGCAGCGTGCGCGTCTTAAGCTCCATCATGAAGCCGCACTCCCACCCGTGCGGCACGTGCGGCGCGTCGAGCCACTTGAAGGCGTGGCGGCCGGTGTCGAGCACCTCGCCGTCGGCCAGCGCCCGCGCCGGGCGCGTCGCGACGTCGTCCACGGACACCATCGCCGCCACCTGGCCGCAGACCGGAACGGCGGAAGGCGCAACGGCGAGGAAGTCGTTCAGCGAGCCGCACTCGTCGGCCTCGTAGTGCGAGAAGGCGACGTAGCGCAGCTCTTCGACGGGCAGGACCTTGCCGATCGCCTCGGCGGTGAGCGAGAACAGGCGCCGCGGGCCGGTGTGGAAGAGGAGCGGCTCGTCGTCCGCGACCAAGTACTGGCTGAAGTTGAAGCCCATCCCGCCCGGGATCTCGACCGGCGTGTTGATGCGATAGATGCCGGGGGCGATCTCGTGGAGGTTCGTGCCGCTCGTGCTGTTGGTGATCATGGATTCTCCTCTTCGGTTGCGATGCAGGTTGATCATGCCGGGGATGTGTAACGAGGCGCCGGATCGTTACACATCCTCGGTATGATCGTTATGCTTGGCCCGTGCCACCGGATTCGCATCTCGCCACGCTTGATGACGGCGCGCTCGCCCGCCGGGTCGCCGAGGCCGGCGCCGCGCCCGATTCGGCAGCCGAGACAGAGCTTTACCGGCGGCTCGGCCCGCGCGTGCGGCTCTATGGCCTGCGCCACCTGCGTGACCAGCAGGCGGCGGCGGACCTCGTGCAGCAAGTGCTGCTCATGACGCTCGAGCGTTTGCGCGCCGGGGAGGTGCGTGAGCCCACGAGGATCGCCTCGTTCGTGCTCGGCGCCTGCCGCATGACGGTGCTCGAGATGCGGCGCGGGACGCGGCGCCGCGAGGCGCTGCTCGAAACGTGGGGCGGCGCGGCGGAGGCCTTCGAGGCGCCGGAGCCGCTCGCGCTCGACACCGACCGCCTCGCCGGATGTCTGGAAGCACTCTCCGAGCGCGAGCGCTCGGTGGTGGTGCAGAGCTTCTTCGCCGACAAGGGGGCGGACGAAGTGGGCGCGGAGCTCGCGATCAGCGTGGGCAACGTGCGCGTGATCCGTCACCGCGCGCTCGCGCGCCTGCGCGAGTGCATGGGCGCGGGAGGGGACGCACCGTGACCTGCAAGGACCCGATCGGCTTCGAGACGCTCGTCGCCTACTGGTTGGGCGAGGTGTCCGAGGAGCGCGAAGCGACGCTCGAGGAGCACGTTCTCGCCTGCGCGCACTGCTCGAAGCGGCTCGAGCAGCTCGTCGTGCTCGCCGCAAGCGTGCGCGCGGCGGTGGGGAGCGGCAGGGTGAGCATGGTGGTCCCTCCGCGCTTCGTCGAGGCGATGAAGCAGGCCGGCCTGCGCCTGCGCGAATACGAGGTCGAGCCCGGCGGCAGCGTGAACTGCACCATCCGCGCGGAGGACGACGCCGTCATCTCGCGCATGCGCGCACCGCTTGCCGGCGTGAAGCGGCTCGACGTCGTGCAGGTGCTCGGTGGCGGTGAGCCGGAGGTCCGCCTAGCCGACGTGCCATTCGATGCGGAAGCGGGCGAGGTGCTCGTGATTCCGTCGGCAGCGTGGCTCAAGACGATGCCCGCGTTCACGATGCGGATGCGGCTGATCGACGTGGCCGAGAAAGGCGAGGCGCCACTCGGTGAGTACACCTTCATTCACTCACCTTCGTAGAGTTCCGCAATCGACGAATCTGGGGAAGGTGAACGTACATGTGGGCGTCCTGGCCGACAGGCTAGGCCGCGACTACGAGCGAGTGCACGGCGATGGCGCTTAGTTACCTTCGTTGCAGAATCGCTCGACGTCGCGCTGACCGCGCTCGAGCTCGGACCGCGGCGTGTGGGAACCTGGACGCTGAAGCTGCTCGAGCTCCCACTGTGCCGTCGCGCAAAGCTCGGATCGTACCCATGCTTCGCGCGCGACCTGCTGTTCTTCGGCGTCGTCGGGATCCCGGCAGCTCGCTCCGATCGCTTCGCGCGCTCGCGCGACTTCCGTTACGCGCGCGGCGTCGTCGAGATACTCGCGCGGGCCCGCGTAAGTATCGCGGTCCCATTTCACGTGCAGACGGCCCTGGTCGTCGCGGTACACGGGGCGCTGCTCTTGAAGGATCGCGAGCCGTGTGCGCGCGTCGGTGCAGCTTTGCTCGCTCGCGGCGCGAGCGGCCTCGCGCGCGAGCGTTGCGGACGCCCGGGCTTCGCGTTCCGAGGCGCGCCGCGCGGCGCCGGCCTCGAGCTGCTCGTGCGCGCGCTGCACCGCTTCGTCGGGATCTGTCGCGGGCGGAGGCTGTGTGCCGGGCCGCACGAGCTCGGCTTGCGATTCGTCGGGCGGCTGATCGCCGTAGTGGACGTTGCCTTTCTCGTCAACCCAGCGATAGATCTGCGTCGCGGCTGCAGCCACCGCAATCACGAGCAACGACGCGGCAATGAGTTGCGCTCTGCGCATGACTTCGGTTCTCGTGAATCGATGCGCGACATTCTTGGACGCGCGCCGCGTTTCGCGTAATACGTGAATCTACCTACCGCGTCGAGGTTTTCTGCACTGACTAGAGCTTCAGCGGCACCGATTCCGCTTGCAAGCCGCAGGTATAGAGAAAATCCAACAGATCGGACGGGCTCACCTGATCCGCATCGTATTCAACGACCAGTCGATGCGCATCATCGCCCTGATAAAGCGCGCCTCGGACGCCACCCCTGGAGATCAGTCGCCCGATCACCCATTCTCGCTCGAGACCGTTCAGATGGTCCCGAACGTCAAGCTCGGCGGTTTTCATATTTCCACGGGAATCCCGGCGCGCTCGAGGCCGGAATGCTGCATCGGTCAGCGAAATCAGCCGGACCAGCGCGTGTTGCTCGTCAATGACCGCAAGCCTGCGTATTCTTGCTTCGCGCATGGTCTTCTCGGTATCTGCGAGGCTTTCGCGGAATCAATGCACGATGGATACGTAAGAGTGCGTATAGGTGGCGAATGAACGCGGAAGAAATTTCCCAAAGACTCGCGCGCCATGTCTATTACCTTGCTCGGGAGATCGGAGAAAGGAACATCTGGAAGCCGGCCGCATTGCAAGCGGTTGCGGACTATATCCGCAAGCAATGGGCTGATCAGGGCTACGTTGTTTACGAGCAGGCGTACGAGGTCGGCGGTGTGCGATGCGCCAACCTGGAGGTTGCGACATCAACGGATTGCTCGGCGCCGATGATTCTTATCGGTGCGCACTACGATTCGGTTCGTGGAAGTCCCGGCGGGAATGATAACGGCAGTGGTGTGGCGGTACTCCTCGAGCTGTCCCGCTTGTTTGCTGAAACGTCGGGCTCACACGTGCGATATGTCGCCTTCGTCAACGAGGAGCCGCCCTTTTTCGCCACAGCTCTACAGGGGAGTGAGCTCTATGCGGGACGGGCGCGCCGCGATGGGTGGAGTATTGAGCTCATGATTGCCTTGGAGACTCTGGGCTACTATTCCTCGGAGTCTGGGAGCCAGGCGTACCCGTCGGTCCTGAGACTGTTCTATCCGGGCCGGGGTGACTTCGTCGCGATGGTGTCGAATCTGCGCTCGCTGTCGAAGCTGCGGCGCTTCGTCAAAGCTTTTCGGGAGTCGACGAATTTTCCCGTAGAATACTTGGCCAGCCCGCCTATTCTGGCAGGCGTATCGTGGAGTGACCACCGAGCGTTCTGGCAGCAGGGGTACCCGGCGATCATGGTGACGGATACAGCACCTTATCGCTATCCGTACTACCACACCGCACTGGACACTGCAGAACGCGTGTGCTGCACCGAGCTTGCGGACGTTACGCTGGGACTTGCGGGCGCCATCAAACGATTGAGCGAAAGAGTCGCGCGCCCCGTGTTCCGGTCGGCGCCGCAGTGACAGGGAAGGAGTGGTAGCAAACTCGATGCGTGAGCCTAGCCCCATGATCCTGCCCGACTATCACGGTGGAAGTATCGTGAATCTCATGGCTTCGATCATGCAAGCGCTTGAAGCAGAGGAGCAGCAGTATCCACCGTTGCGCGCTCTGCCGCCGGCGCGCCTCACGAGCCGCAACATCGTCCTGCTTGTCATTGACGGCCTCGGTCACGACAACCTGACCGCACGTTGCCGTGATGGCGTGCTGGGACGGCATCTGAAGGCTCGAATCACATCGGTATTTCCCGCGACCACCGCGAGCGCGATCACGACCTTCCTCACCGGCACGGCGCCACAGCAGCACGGCATCACGGGCTGGTTCACGTATTTCCGCGAGCTCGGCGCCGTGCTCGCGGTGTTACCCTACCGGCCCCGCCATGGCGGCTCGGCGCCGGCAGTCGCCGCGCGCATGCTGCTCGATCACGTGCCGGTGTTCAATCGGCTCGCGGCACGGTCCCACGTGGTCGCGCCGGAGCGCATTGTGCATTCCGAGTTCAACACCGCGCATAACGGTGCAGCGCGGCTGCACGCATTCGCAAGCCTCGGCGAGATGTTCAAAACCATCACGCGGATCGTTCGCGTGCCGGGCGAACGCAACTATGTCCATGCGTACTGGCCCGAGCTCGATCGGCTGGCGCACGAGCACGGCATCGCGAGCCGCGAAGCTGTGGCGCATCTCGCCGAAATCGACGCAGCGTTCGGCGCTTTTCTGGAAAGGATCGGCGGGACGAGCACGACGGTGATTGCCACGGCCGACCATGGCTTCATCGACGCGCGGCCGGACCAGGCGATCGAGCTTGACGCGCATCCGGAGCTTGCGGACACACTTTTGCTGCCGCTTTGCGGCGAACGGCGCGCGGCGTATTGCTACGTGCGCGCGAGCGCGCGCGCGAAATTCGTCGAGTACATCGCCGCGCATCTTGAGGAATGCGCGCACCTGAAAGACAGCGAAGACTTGATCGAGTCGGGTTACTTCGGTCTGGGTCCTCCGCACCCGCGGCTGCACGAGCGCATTGGCGATTACACGCTGATCATGAAAGGCGATGCAGTCATCAAGGACTGGCTGCCGGGCGAGCCGCGGCACGTGCACGTCGGTGTGCACGGTGGCATGAGCGCGCAAGAAATGTACGTGCCCTTGATCGTGGTGCAGGATTGATTCACGTGCCCGGGGAGGCGGTGGTGCGGACAGGCGAGTTGCTCACGCAACGCCTCGAGCTCGTCCACCGCTGGTACGAGGGCATGGTCAATCCTTCCACTGGGATGCTCGAGTATCTCTACATGCCCGAGACTGCGGCGCCGGTCCTTGAGAAATCGCCGATACGCGACATCGCCTCGGTGTGGGACGCGGAAATGCTCGGCGACTTTCTGAACAGGGGAGAGCTTCGACCGCTGGCTGAGAGATCCTTGCGGCACTACGGCGATTACCTCGTCGAACGCGACGGCTACCTGATCCTCGAGCCGCGGCGGCTCGAGGAGCCTTCGTCCATCGCTCACAGCGCCTTTATGATTTTGGCGCTGTTGCGTGCCCCGCCGCCTCGCCGAGCTCATCAGATTGCAGCTCTCGCTGCGGGGATACTCCGGCAGCAGCGACCGGACGGTTCGTACAAGGTCTATTTTGAGGATCTGCCGGACTACGGCGAGGAACTGTACTCCGGCGAAGCCATGCTCGCTTTAATGGAGACCTATCGCCAATTCCGGGAGGAGCGGTGTTTGCATAGCGCGGAACGCGGCTTCTCCTTTTACGAAGCGCAGTACTTCGGCCGCGGTCGCGTGTCGGAGGACGCGCTCGTCTTCTTCGCGAACTGGCAATCCCAAGCCTGCCGGCCGCTGTTCGAGTCCAGCCGAAGCGCGGTCCTCAAGCAGGATGTCGCGAAGTACCTTTATCGCATGCACGACCAGATTATCGGGCAGGGCTTCTACGAATCGGTCCAACGACACCCGACGCGGCACGCGTCAGTGGAGGTTGCGTGTGCCCTCGAGGGCCTCAACGACGCCTACGCGCTCGCACGCGTCTCGAACGACGAGCGCACTGAACGCTATCACCGCTGCATCTGCGCGGGATTGGCATACTTGCTCAGGCTCCAAAGCACGCAGAACGGGACGGAAAGGGAGCGGGGCGGTTTCGGCATGTCGCTCGACGATCGGGCGCAGAGGATCGATGTCACAGGGCATGCTGTCAGCGCGTTCATCAAGAGCATTCGGAACGGCATCGAATGCCGGTCGCAATCACGGTAAGCCCGTATACCGCCGCAGCTTCATCCGTGCGCGAATATGCCGCGACGTGTAGCTCGAGAGACACATGAACGACACTCTGCGCAAACGGCTGGACGGATGCCCGGGACGCTGCGCGCGAATACCATGACCGCCTCTGAGCCTGCTCGGACGGCGGGGCGAACCATCGTCTGGCTGACCGTGTACGCGATTGCGATGGCGCAGGTCGAGGCGGCGGTCGTCATCCGTTTGCGCACGATCTACCACGGCGACGACCCGTTGACGGTGTTTCCGCTCGCTTTTCTGTCGGACCTAGATCTCTTCATCGAGCTCACGAGGGAATTCGCCACCGTACTCATGATCTTGAGTGTCTCGTTGTTGCCGTCGCGGCGGGGCGTATATGCGTTCGCCGCATTCGTCTACGTGTTCGGCCTCTGGGACCTTGCCTACTACGCCTGGCTCAAGATCTTGCTCGGTTGGCCGACGCAATGGCTCGAGTGGGATGTGCTGTTTCTGATCCCTTGGCCATGGCTCGGCCCTTGGATCGCCCCAGTGCTCGTCTCGATGCTTTTCGTCGCCGGGGGCGGGCGGCTGTTATCGTCGCCGGCCCGCTTCACACGCCTTGCTCTGGCGGCTTTCGTCGCCGGCGCCGCCCTCGTCGTAACCGCGTTTCTGTTGCCGGGCTTGCCTCTCGTCGCGAACGGCGAAGCCGGTGGCTTCGGCGCCGGCGATTTCCCCTGGGGCTTCTTCGTACCGGGCTACCTGCTCATGGCCTCGGGCTTGAGCATCGCTTGCAACCGCAGCGCATTGCGGGCGGCATAAGCGGCCTCGTCGTTGTCGAAATAGCAGTAGATACTGTGCCCCTGCGCGGACCACGCTGTGCTCGGCGAGCAACTCAAATGCCCGGTCGTTGAACCAGCCGTGGTCACGGAACTCGAAGGCACAGCGAAATTCATCAGCCAGAGCCTCGAGAAACGCAGCGAGGCGCGATTCGTTGAACGACCAATGCGGTGGTAGCTGGAAAAGAATCGGTCCCAGCTTATCGCCGAGCATACGCATGCGCGCAAAGAAGGCAGCCGTGCTCGCCTTCGGATCGTTGAGCTTTTTCATGTGTGTGATGTAGCGGCTGGCCTTTGCAGCGAAGACGAAACCCGGCGGCGTAGTGTCGTACCAGGACTCAAGCGTTGCCACTGCCGGCAGCCGGTAGAATGAGCTGTTGATCTCCGCCGTCCTGAACGACTTGACGTAGTGGCCCAACATGTCGCGGCTGCGCAGCCGACGCGAATAGAAGCGCCCCTTCCAATGTTCGTAGGACCAGCCGGAGGTGCCGATGTGAACAGCTCCTTTCATGCAGCCCGGATTGTCAGACTCGACGCATACACCTTGTGACCGGTTGACCACGCGGAGAATTCAGTCACCTCGGGCGGTAGCACCTCGTGGCGGCCCAATACCAACGCGCCTCCCTCGATCAGGGCGTCGCGTAACCGTTGCGCCGTTGCGAGTTGCAGACCGTGATCGAAGTAGGTAAAAGCGAGGTTGCGGCAGAGCACGATGTCGAACGGGCCGGTCGGCGGCTCGTCGCGAATATCGTGCTTGCGGAATTCGACACGCGCCCTGTAATTTCCCTTGAGTCGATAGCCGGTTGCCGTTTTCTCGAATGCGGCTGTCCGCCAGTCTTCGGGAAGGTCCTTGAGACAACCAGGCGGGTAGCACGCCTCGTGCGCACGCCTCAGCAGGTCGTCGTCCACGTCTGTGCCGAGAATCTTGAGTTCGATACCGCGCAGTCGATCGCGCACCTGAAACTCCCATACGAGGGCCAATGTGTAAGGCTCTTCGCCCGAGCTGCAACCCGCGCTCCAGGCGAGTAGCCTTGGCCTGCCGGCCTCGAGCGCGCGAGCCCCCAACTGTGGCAGAACGGTACTGCCGAGATACTCGAAGACCCCCCTGTCTCGATAAAAGCGGCTAATCGTGACGGTGCACAGCGAGTCCGCCGCGTTCCATTCTTCGGGGTGGACGGTCAGGTATTGCCGATAATCCTCTGCATGCTCGAAACCGAGCTCCGCCAGCCTGCGCCCGAGCCTCTTACACACCTGCTTGTGCGGGCGCCGGAAGCCTGCCCACCGAAGCTCGAGCATCGGCAACATCCACTTGAGCAGCTCGACACATTCGTCGTCTTTCATCGTGTCACCGAGGCACGACCGTTCGTGAGCAGGCTGCGCGCACTTCGCGGTAGACGGTCATGGCATCGGATTCGTAGCGTCGCGAGAAATGAAATGGGACGAGCCGCTCGACTGAAGCGGCGGTCGCGATCTCGCCGCAGGCCCGCGCCGTGAGATGTCCCGTGAGCACGGCGCGCTCGACGTCCGCTTCGCAAAACGCCGCCTCGCAGAAGAACGTATGCGCGTCTCGGGCGAGCCAAGCCAGCCGCTCACGGTTCGCGACGGTGTCGGCAAGGTCGGTCGCGTAGGCGAGCTTTTCGCCGGCGCGAATCATCACGAGCTCCTCGGCAAGAGCGCGCGCGCCTTGCTTGCTGCCGTCGGGCAACTCGATCGCCGCAGCGTCGTTACGCTCCAAAATGGCGCGCTTGAGCTCGGTGAGCCAAGGGCCGGGTCGCAAGCTCAAGGCCGTGAGACGCTCCTTGCGCACCTTGATCTCGGCATTCGGCTCTAGCGCGTAAGCCAACACGGGCGTGCGGTGATCGAGCACGGCCGCCCGGACACGTAGTATCGAATCTTCGAGCAAGATTCCTTCGTTCGCCATCTGCTCGCCGAGGCTTCGCGGCGCGCTCTCGCCGGCCGAGACGGCGAAGCGCGCAATGCGGTCGCCGTCGAGCTCCGCGACCTCAAAACGCGGGGCACGCTCGCCCACGCGGTCCCAGTGGACGCCGGCGACCATGCCGGCCACGTTTTGTGCCAAACCCGCAGGTCCGTAGAGACGGCACGGCGGAAACTCACCGATGCGTGAGCGAAGCAACCACATGAATCCCGCAATGTGATCGATGTGCGCGTGACTGATGAACACGTCGGTGACCTCATGCGCGGTCCGCGCACGCAGCCCGCCGGCCTCGCCGAGATCGAAGAGTAGACACCGCCGGCCGTGACGCAGTCGCACGAGCAACAGTGGGTCGCCGAAGACGCCGTTGACGAGCGCAGCGACGAACGGTCCCACCTTCGCCACGGGCCGGGGGCCGGAGGTCGGCGGGGGGCGCGTGATTCGCGCGGCGGAGACGTCCGCGACATCGGCGGCAAACGGCGGCGCCGTGTTGAGCAGGCCATGCGCGCCCCGTTGCGCATCGCGCACGAGCAGCGCGCTTGCGGCCGTCGGAGCGCCGAGCAGCCGCGCTCGCAGCGCGGTCCCCTCGAGTTTTGCGATTTCGCCGAACGCCACGCACGCCTGATCGCGCAACAGCGCCACTTGCCGCCCGGCCCACGCCTCCGGCGCGTCGCGGGGCGGAGGCGTGCCGACGCAAGGCAGCGTTCTGAGATCAATGCGGTATTCCAGGGCGCCGCGCAGATGCTCGTCCCAGAGCGCCGTGCGCCGGCGTGCGCGCGCGCGTTTGCTCGGCGCGTGGGCGCCGTCGTGGGCCGGGATGCGAAGCACCGGCGCGGCGAGAGCGGCGAGCCCGGCATCGAGCCCGCCCGCGCGCGTGTCACGCTCGATGACGATTACGACATCCACGCGAGCTGCGTCGACGACTCCGGCGAGGAGCTCCGCTCCCGCGGTGCCGCGAACGACGCCGGGCGCGTCGATGAGCACGCGCTCATGCGACGCCCGCGCGAGCAGTCGGCCGACCGACTGGATCAACGGCAAACGAAAGCGCCCCGCATCGAGGCTGCAAATGGGCTCGAAATCGACGAGCGTCCATGCCTCGTCCCGCCACACGCCGAGGCACACGGCGCCCGGGATGCCGAAGGCCGGTGTGCCCGGATCGCAGCCGAGGCAAGCGCATGCACGTCCCGCGCGCGCGAGCGCGGCGGCGATCCCTGAGGCCAACGTCGACTTGCCGACGCCCGTCGCACCGGTCAGCAGGATCCGGCTGCGGCCTTCGAGCGCAGCAAGGACGCGATCTTCGTGCATTGCGGGCAAGCGTTCGCGACGCAGCGCTAGCCGCGCTTCTCGTACGTCCCGATCAGCACTGCCGTTGCGAGCACGTGGCCGTGCATCGCACGCTCGAGCTCGGGCTTGGTGGGCCGCTTGAGGTCCCCCAATCGCGCATCGAGCGCGTAGAGCTTGTGAAAATATCGATGCCGCCCGATCGGCGGACACGGCCCGCCGTAACCGGTGCGGCCCCAGTCGTTTCTGCCTTGCTTCGTCCCCGGCGGCAGCGCGCTCGCGGCGACTGCTTGCGGGAGGCCCATGCAGCTCTGCGGCATGTCGTAGAGGACCCAATGCACCCACGTGGTCTTCGGCGCCCGCGGGTCCGGCGCGTCCGGATCGTCGACGATGAGCGCGAGCGTCACGGCGTGCTGGGGCACGCCCGCGAAGCTCAAGGCGGGCGAGACGTCCTCACCCTCGCACGTATGAACGGCAGGAATCTCTCCGTTGTTGCGGAATGCGGCGGAGCTGATCTCGAGGGTCATCGGTTCGGAGTCTAAGCACTCCGCGTTGCGCCGGCTCCTGGTAGTTCTACTTACGCGCTGCCCGTGGGGCCGCTAGACTGGCTCGCGCCATCGAATCCCTCGGACACGCACGGCCATGCCCGTAACTAACAGCGACGTCGCTCGCCTCTTCGCGCGCTACGCGACGCTGCTCGAGATCGAAGGCGCGAATCCCTTCCGCGTGCGCGCATACCGCAACGCCGCCCGGGTCATTCAAGGCCTGCCGAGAAGCGTCGCGGATATGCTCGGAGATGGCGAGGACCTGACGCAGCTCGAGGGCATGGGCGAGGACCTCGCGGACAAGATCCGGGAGATCGTGCATACGGGCCGCCTCGGCAAGCTCGATGAGATCGAGAAACGGATGCCAGCCGCGCTCGTCGAGCTCACGACGCTGCCGGGACTCGGTCCGAAGCGCGTCAAGATTCTGTACGACAAGCTGAAGATCCGCACGCTCGAAGATCTCGAGCGAGCGGCGCGCGCGGGGCGGATCCGCGAGATCCACGGCTTCGGCCCCAAGACCGAAGAGAAGGTCTTGCATGCGATCGCGCGGCGGCGAGGGCGCGAACCCCGACTCGGGTGGGTCGAAGCCGAACAAGTCGCGGAGCCGCTGGTGCGCGCACTGCGGGCCGTGCCCGGCGTGAAGGCAGTCGTCGTCGCCGGAAGCTTCAGGCGCTGCCGGGAAACGGTGGGCGATCTCGACATCCTTGCGACCTGTGCCGATTCCGCGCACGCGATGCAGCGTTTCGTCGATTACGAGGACGTCGCAGACGTCATCGCGAGCGGCACCACGCGCGCGACGATACGCTTGCGTAACGGCTTGCAGGTCGATTTGCGCGTCGTGCCGGAGGCGAGCTACGGCGCGGCGCTACAGTACTTCACGGGCTCGAAGGCGCACAACATCGCGCTGCGCGCGCGGGCTGCGAAGCAAGGCCTCAAGCTCAGCGAGTACGGGTTATTCAAGGGGCAAGCACGTGTCGCGGGCCGCACGGAGCAGGAAATCTACCGGCGGCTGAAGCTGCCCTACATCGAGCCCGAACTGCGCGAAGACCACGGGGAGATCACGGCGGCCGAGGAGCGTGAGCTGCCGAAACTCATCACGCTTGGCGATCTGCATGGCGATCTTCATTGCCACACGAACGCCACGGACGGTCGAGATACGATCGAGACAATGGCTCGCGGTGCGGAGGAGCTCGGTTACGAGTATCTCGCGATCAGCGATCATACGCGGCGCTTGCGGATCGCCAACGGTCTCGATCCCAAGCGATTGGCACGCCAGCTCGCGAGGATCGATCGGCTGAACGAGAAGCTCGGCGAGCTCCGGGTGCTCAAGTCGGCGGAGGTGGATATCCTCGAGGACGGGTCGCTCGATCTGCCCGATGACATTCTGCGCGATTTGGATGTCGTCGTGTGCGCCGTACACTACAAGCTCGAGTTGTCGCGGGAACGGCAAACGGAGCGGATCATCCGCGCGATGGACAACCGGCACTTCAACATCCTGGCCCATCCCTCTGGGCGGCTGCTCGGCGAGCGCGAGGCCTATGCCGTCGATATCGAGCGCCTGATGGCGGCGGCGTTGGCCCGCGGCTGCTTCCTCGAAGTCAACGCGCAGCCGCAACGCCTGGATTTGACCGACTCGGACTGCCGCATGGCCAAGAACATGGGCCTCAAGGTTGCGATTTCGACGGACTCCCATTCGAAGGCGCAGCTCGCCAACATGCGACTCGGCGTGGCTCAGGCCCGCCGCGGCTGGCTCGAAGCTGCGGACGTGCTCAACGCGCGGGCCTTGCCAGAGCTCACGAAGCTCCTGAAGCGCGGTTGAACTGCCGTGTCTGCACCGGTAGCACGTATCGAAACGTCCTGGTCATGAAGGTCGACGATGTCGTGGCGTTCCTCGAGGCCTTACAGAGCGCTCTCGAGAAAGACGCTTCGCTCGCGAACGCCGTGTCGCGCATTGTCCCCATTACGCACGGTTTCACATTCAGTCAAACGTATGAATTGCTTAGACTCGACTAGACTCGATTATCGGGCCGAGGATCGCCAGAACCTACGTATCTTCCGTCATGGACCCAGCGTCCGGCATCAGCCTATTGTGGGGCATTTCTGCTGGCAAACACGGCCGGGTAAACGCGATGCAGTTTCACATGCTCTCGTTCGAAGGACCCGATCCATACTCGCGGGCCGGCGGACTCGCGACGCGAGCGGAGGGGTTGGTCGGAACGCTCGCCGGCCTCGGCTTCGAGACACATCTATGGTTCATCGGCGATCCCGCGCTTCCGGGTCACGAAATCCGCGGACAGCTCCGCCTGCATCGCTGGGCACAATGGGTAAGCCGCCATCATCCTGGCGGCGTCTACGACGGTGAATGGGGCAAGCGCGAGGAATACGCGCGCACCCTGCCGCCGTTTCTTGTCAACGAGGTACTGCTGCCGGCCGTGAAGCAGGGGGAGCATGCCGTCGTGATGGCCGAGGAATGGCATACCGTGCACACCGTCATGCACTTGAATTGGCTGCTGGAACGCGCGGGCATTCGAGACCGGGTTACGATTCTCTGGAACGCGAACAACACATTCGGGTTCGACCGGATTGGCTGGCGAGGTCTCAAGGGTGCGGCCGTCATCACGACGGTGAGCCGTTACATGAAACATCAGATGGCACTGCTCGGCGTCGAGGCGCTCGTCGTGCCGAACGGGCTGTCGGGCGAGGCGTTCGACCCGACACCGGCCGTTGCGTGCGCCGCGTTGCGCCGGCAGTTCCGCGACCGGACCATGATCGTAAAGATGGCACGCTGGGATCCGGACAAACGCTGGCTTTCCGCCGTCGAGATCGTGGCCGCGATGAAGCGCGCGGGGTGGCGACCTTTACTGATTGCTCGTGGCGGCGCGGAACCCCACGGCGTCGAAGTGCTCGCGGCCATCTCGGCCCACGGTCTCAATCGCGCGGACCGCCGGTGGGAAAGTCCTGGGGTCGCCGGCATTCTCGAGGCGTTGCGGGGTATCGAGACGGAGGTCGACGTGGTCAATCTGCGTTCGCATGTCGATCCACATGCGCGCCGGCTGCTGTTCCGCGGATCCGATGCCGTGCTCGCCAACAGCAGTCATGAGCCGTTCGGGCTCGTCGGGCTCGAAGCCATGGCGGCCGGCGGACTCGCATGCACCGGATGCACGGGAGAGGATTATGCAGTGCCCGGCCAGAACGCGCTGGTTCTCGAGACCGGCGAGCCCGACGAATTTCTTGGCATGTTCGCACGTCTGCGCGCCGCCCCGGAGCAGGCGCGAGCCATGCGGCATGCAGGCCGCTTGACGGCGCGCCGCTTCTCGTGGAGCGACATCGTCGAACGCGTGTTGCTGCCGCGCCTTGCTCTGGCCAGTGGACGTTTCGGTTTTGCGCCGTAACGCGCTGATGGCCTGGATACGTGCACACTTAATCACGAACGCTAGGAGATCTGTCATGGCCAAGAACAGTTGCTCGTTTCCCGCGACGTGTTTAGTGCTGGCGACCGGATCCTTGATGGGAGAAGGGTCCGTGATGGCCCAGCAGACCAGCGATATTCTGGAGGAGATCATTGTCGTTGCGCCGCGCCTGGTGACTCGCGAAGAGGTCGGCCGAACGGCCAGTGGCAGCAAGGTGGAGCTAATTTCGCTTACGCGCCGTGTAAGTTACGCCGACCTCAACCTTGCGACGCACGCGGACGTCATGGAGCTCGAGGAGCGCATTGACGCGACCGCGAAATTGGCTTGCGACCAACTTGCAGAGATGTTTCCACTTTCTGACCCGAATACGCCGGACTGCGTCAGTGAGGCGGTTGCCGGCGCGAAGGCGCGGGTAGACGAGGCCGTTGCCGCAGCGAGCAAGCAACGATAACCGATCTGTTTCCTCGCTGCCGGCCGCACGGTGAGCACTGCCGTTCACTGTCCCGATTGGCGTCCGCATGAAGATCGTGATCATCAGCGCGGATCGATTCGAAGACACGGAGCTGCTCGTTCCTTTCTACCGATTTCAGGAGGAGGGAATGACCGTAGACGTCGCGTCGTTTCGGCGCGGGCCGATCAGGGGCAAGCACGGTTACGAGGCGTGGGCCAATCTCGCGGTCGGCGAGGTACAGACCGACGACTACGACGCTCTGCTGCTCCCAGGTGGTCAGTCGCCCGAAGCGCTCCGCGAATCCGCACGCGTGCTCGAGATCGTGCGGGACTTCTTCTCAAGCGGCAAGCCGGTGTTCGCCATCTGTCACGGGCCGCAGATCCTGATCAGCGCCGGCGTCCTCCGCGGCCGTTCGGCTACGTGCTACAAGACGGTTGCCGAGGAGCTCGAGCAGGCCGGCGTACAGTACCGTGATGCCGAGGTAGTCGTCGATGACAACCTCGTCACGTCGCGCCAGCCGAGCGATCTGCCGGCATTTCTGCGCGAGGCTATGAAGAAGCTGCGGGAGCGGCAGAGAAAAGTGTCGGAGGATTAGCTCGACCTACATCGCCGCGCGCACCCGTTCAAGCAAGCGGCCGACTTCGGCGATCACCCGATGGTGATGTTGCTTGATTCGCGCGTGCGCGACGGCCAGGCGTTCGTGTTGCACCGTCAGTCGACGGTGGACGGCGGCCCACCGCTTGTCTGTTTTTTTCCGCTGTCCTTCCCTGGATTCTTGACACAGGGACAGTTCGTGGGCATGAATCCGCTGCTCTTCCTCCCACACGACCCCAGCATGCGCGTCCAGCGCGTCGAGCGCGTCCCGCAGCATGTCTCTCATGTCATCGAGCGCCGCCGATGCCGTCCGCATCTCCTTTCGCCATTCATCGTTGTCGAACCGCCAGATGGCCAATTCGCCCTGCCAGCGGCGGTGGTGACCGTGCATCTTCTGCTGGATGGTCTTACTCATCTCGAACCGCGTTCTTTGATTTTGCTGTGAGTCGGGCCGTGCATATTCCTCACTTTCGCTTGCCTCCTGCGGCAACGATTACGATAAGGCCTTTATCGTCACCATGAATGGAGAAGCGCATACGTTCGATTCGTTCGAGTGTGCGATCAATCGCCTGGCGCCTAGCTGCAAGCGTTGCGGTAGCCGTGTCATCGGGCACGGAGTGGAGGCCAGCGGCAAGATCTATTGCGGTGCTCATTGCGCGCATACCGAGGGTGTCCGCCAGGCCGTCGACCGAATCTGAGGCGTTGGCTATCGCTCCATCCTTAACTCGCTTTTAGCGTCGTTGCCGTGCCCGGTTGGCAAGCTCCGCTGTGTCGCTTTCCACCTTCATGGGAATCCTCGCAGGCTGCAATCCCGGGCGCTGCATCAACAGCCGCTCACAGAATTCCCATAAGTGTTCATCCCAAAGATGTCTCGGCATCTCGCGGAGCTCTTCGGAGAGTCTTTCGAGGTTGCTAACAAGTTTCATCGGTTGTTCCTCGGCCTGTTCCCGGCGTCACGCGGCAAGTTGCACGTGGAGAATTCTTGCTTGGCCTCGGCGGCTCGGAAATACGTAAGAGTGCGTATATTGACTCGTAAGTACGAAGAGGTTTGGATCGCGAAATTGAAGACATGACGGAAATCCTTCTGCCCGAACCAAAGTTCAGGGGTGCGTCCTCGTTTGAGGCGCGTCTCCGTGAGCGCCGCTCCGTCCGAGAATTCAGCCCGGCGTCCGTGTCGCTTGTGTCTATGGGGCAGCTGCTCTGGGCGGCGCAAGGTTTGACGTCCCCGACGGGCGAACGAACGGCTCCCTCGGCCGGTGCGCTCTATCCGCTTGAGCTCTACCTCGTCGCGGGTAGGGTAGACAGTGTCACGCCCGGCACATACCGATACGAGCCCCGCGGCCATGCGCTTCGGCTTCATTTTCTCGGTGTGACGGTTAGCGTGACCGTCGCCGGCCAGCGGTGGGGTTTATACGTATACGTGCGGCCGGCCGGATGTGATCTTTTTAGTGTCGATGCATAGTCAACAAGCAACCGGTGTGCTGCCATGCTGAACCTCAATGCGGAAACGATCCGCTTCATTATCGACAAAGCGCATGAATTCCAGATGCTCGGCGAGGACGCGGCCGACGGCTCCATCGAAGAGCGCGATCCCGCTTACGCGGAGCTCAAAGCGACGATCGATGATCTCGAGCCTGACCAGCAGGTTAGCCTCGTGAGTCTCATGTGGCTCGGCCGCGGCGACTACGCCGTCGACGAATGGGCACGCGCGTTAGCGGACGCGCGCGCGAGCTGGAACGAGCGCACAGCGGACTACTTGATCGGCACGCCGCTGCTCGCCGATTACCTGACGGAAGGCCTGGATCAGTTGGATTACGCTGCAGAGTGACAGGCTCGACTGACTCCCGCCTACGTAGAAATTCGTATCGTCCAACCTGAGGTCGATAGGTTACGTTGCAGCTGTGTGCTCATTTGGTTGTCAACTAGTTCACAGGAGGAATCAGCCATGGCTCTCGCAGAGATCGTGCCTTGGAGATGGGGCGGCTTGCGCCGTTGGGAACGCGAGGAAAGACCGTTCGAAGGCTTTCGCCGCGAAATGGAGTCGCTGCACCGCGACATGGATCGTCTATTCGAAGGGATGTGGAGCGAAGGCATCGGTTCTTCGTCGCTGCCCGACCTTTGGGCGCGCGGCGAGATCATGCCGCAGCTCGACGTGACCGAGGACGATAAGGCCTTTCAAGTGAAGATCGATCTGCCCGGTTTGGACGAGAAGGATGTCAACGTCACGTTGTCCGACCGCGTCCTGACGATCCGCGGCGAGAAGAAGGAGGAGAAGGAGACCAAGGAGAAGGATTACTATCGCCGGGAGCGCGCGCACGGAACATTCCGACGCAACATCGAAATTCCGGCCGCCGTGGATACGACGAAGATCGACGCGTCGTTCAAGAAGGGCGTCCTGACGATCCAGTTACCGAAGACCAAGGAAGCTCAAGAAAAAGTCACGCAGATCGAGGTCAAGGCCGCCTAGCCGCTCAGCTTATCGGGTGCGGGCCGCTGAGAGGCGGCTCCCGCCCGAGTTCTGCCGCTATCAACCGACGCCGAATGGCTGATGCAGTCATAAAGGTTCCGCTATCTCGATCCGCCAATTCTCATCAGTGGTCACAGCGCATCGAATATCCAGCGGCAGAAACTCTTGAATCACGCGGATGTTCGTGAGTGCGTGCTGGCTCAGCGGTAGGGTGACGTAGCTGCCACTGCCGCCGAGAGCCAACGGTAATAGAAGCTGGTCCGCGAGATAGGTGCCGATCGGCGCTCCGGTTGCCAGATAGTCCCGGGTACTTCGGGCCACCCCTCGTGCGACCTCCTCGGCGGGCACGCCGCGTCGCCCGAAACCGACGAAGACCTCCGTCACGTGCTCCGAGATCGCGGATACTGTGACGACATTTCCGGGCCCGGGGCTATTGTTCACGATCCGACGCGCAATGGCCTCGTTTTCGAGATCGAGCATATTCGCGAGCACGATCGCTTCTCGCTCCGCGATGTGGTGGGGGAGCTTGCTTAATAGCACTTCGCCTTCGATACGGGATAAAGCTCCGCGCTGCTCGATGTGCAGCGGCTCGAGGTGTCGAACGGGCTCGA
>Ga0209320_10000055_pt1 | contig 52456 bp, 45 predicted proteins | sample Rifsed13ft4_FD_184008 | JGI IMG/M metagenome (GOLD analysis project Ga0209320, IMG submission 184008) | Soil microbial communities from Rifle, Colorado, USA - sediment 13ft 4 (version 2) | ecosystem: Environmental > Terrestrial > Deep subsurface > Rock core/Sediment | place: Rifle, Colorado... | reverse complement strand
TTAAGTAGCTGGACTAGCGGTATAAGAAATGATTTAGCACAGTTTATAATTTCATCAAATTTAGGTGTCGTTTATGTTGATAACATTTACTTGTATAAAGGAACTTCTTTAGGGACAACGAAGTTCGAAACATCAAATGTGAAAATGTATCCTAATCCCATTAGAAATAACCTGACAATTGAAGCAAATGGTACTATTGAAAAAGTATCCGTTTACAATATTTTAGGTCAAGAAGTTTTGACGACAAGTCCAAATACTACTTCGGCAACTATACAGACCACTAGCTTGCAAAAAGGGGTTTATATAGTTAAAACGGAGATTGACGGAAAACTGTCAGCTTCTAAAATGGTAAAAGAATAAGTTTATTTTGAGTTTGTAGTAGTTGGAAAGAGCGCATCGGTAACCCGATGCGCTCTTTGTTTATGAGTTAAGTCCATTCTCTTATTTAAGTAAATACAAATAATGGTTGTAGTAATCTACAATTGCTTTTCCCTTCATCAATACATCGGCGCCAATTATGCCATGTACCGGTTTTGATTTATGTTGTATCAATGCATCATTTACATGTGACAGATCGAAAATCACCAAATTGAATTCGATATCTTTCCATAAACCCAATTGTAGCGTATTGTTAGAGGCCGTTTGTGTTTGCATTCCGGTCGCGCCCGCTCCAGACGCTTTGGTTTTGGAATCTTCTGCTTCCAGTTGGAATAAGGTAACGCTTTCAAAGCCTACGCAACTGTTTGATGCACCCGTGTCCAAGATGAAGTTGCCGGTCACCCCGTTGATTTTTGCTTTTATCAAAAGGTGCTGTGTCTTGGTGATCTTGAATTTAATTTTCTTGTATTTTTCCTTTTTGAGGATATCGTGGAGATTTTTCATAGTTCAAAGCTGAAAATCAAAAGTAATCTAAATTGGCAAGAATCTAAAAAACAACAATTCAAAATGGTAACTTTGCTTCTTTAATTCAAAACAATGACAATTACAGATACGCACACCCATTTATATTCGCAGGAATTCGATCAGGATCGTGATGAAATGATACAAAGGGCCATCCAAGCGGGTGTATCTCGTTTTTTTATTCCTGCAATAGATTCTTCCTGTACTAAGGCCATGTATGATTTGGAAAAAAATTATCCTGACAATGTTTTCCTGATGATGGGATTACACCCTACTTATGTAAAGGAAAATTATCTCCAAGAGTTGCAATATGTGGAAGAGGAGTTGGCCAAAAGGAAATTCTATGCCATTGGCGAGATAGGTGTCGATTTGTATTGGGACAAAACGCATTTGAAGGAACAACAAACGGCATTCAGGAAACAGATCCAGTTAGCCAAAAAATATAAATTGCCAATTGTGATTCATTGCCGGGAAGCTTTTGATGAAATATTTGAGATTTTGGAGGAGGAAAAATCGGCTGATTTGTTTGGGGTGTTTCACTGTTTTACCGGCACCTATGAACAGGCTTTACGAGCGATTTCCTATAATATGAAATTAGGAATTGGGGGTGTAGTTACCTTCAAAAACGGAAAAATCGACCAGTTTTTGAAACAGATTGATTTGAAGCACATCGTTTTAGAAACGGATTCCCCTTATCTTGCTCCGATTCCGTTTCGAGGCAAAAGAAATGAGAGTAGTTACTTGATTAACGTACTGGATAAGCTGTCGCAGATTTATGGCCTTTCGGCCAAGGATATTGCAGCGATTACGACCGAAAATTCTAAGGCAATTTTCGGTATTTAATAAGGAATAGGTTATAATTTAATATTTTTTTTGTTCATTTGCGCACCTTAAATTACTAAAAATGCAAAAATTTGACGCTATTCGGCCATTTTATGATTCCGAAATAAACGATGCCATATTGAAAGTGATTAATCATCCTATGATGAAGGCATTGATGAATTTTACTTTTCCGGATGTGGAAGACTCCGTTTGGAAAGAGCAGCTCAAAAAAACACATTCCATACGTGATTTTCAATGTAATTTTATCTATCATTCCATTCGCAAAATCATCGAAAAAAGCTCTGATGGATTGACGACTTCCGGTTTCGAAAAGTTAGAAAAGGGAAAGTCCTATTTATTTATATCCAATCACCGGGATATCCTTTTGGATACGACCTTGTTGAACACAGCTTTATTTGAGCATGGTTTGGTGATGACTGCATCAGCAATTGGGGATAATTTGGTTAAAAAAGATTTTCTGAACGTACTGGCCAAAATGAATCGAAATTTTCTGGTTCAAAGAGGCTTGACGCCAAGGGAGATGTTGGAAAGTTCAAAAATATTGTCCGAGTATATCCGTCACTTGCTGTTAGAGGAAAGCCGATCCGTTTGGATCGCGCAACGCGAAGGAAGAACCAAAGACGGGAATGACGCCACAAATCCCGGTGTTTTAAAAATGGTGGGAATGGCTTCTGATGAAATGAATCTGATGGATTATTTCAAAAAAATAAAAGTAGTACCGGTTTCTATTTCGTACGAATACGATCCTACCGATGTTCTAAAAATCCCGCAATTACTTGCCGAAGCCAATAATGAGATATACATCAAGGAGAAGAATGAAGATTTCATGACCCTTCTGAGCGGTGTTATGGGGCAAAAGAAAAGAATACACATGCACATAGGTGATGTGTTGGACAAGGAAATTGATAAAATCAAAGAGGAATTTGACAAACCTAACAAGCAAATATTGGCTTTGGCTCAAGTAATTGATGATTCCATATTGAGCAATTATAAACTTTGGCCTACGAATTATATCGCCTATGATATTTTGAATAATAGCAATACGTATTCCCATTTATATACTGAGGACGAAAAATCACTTTTCGAGCGTAGATTAGAAATGCGAATAGATGCGGAAAATCCTATTGCGCTCCAAGGACTATTGGCAATGTATGCCAATCCTGTGGTCAATAAATTAAAATACCATAATGAACTCAAAAGCTAAAATTCTTTTACTCTATACCGGTGGAACCATTGGTATGCGCAAGGATTTCGAAACCGGTGCGCTAAAGGCGTTTAATTTCAGTAAGTTACTGAACAGGATTCCCGAGTTGAAGCAGCTGGATTGCGAGATTGAGACCATTTCATTTGAGGAGCCCATTGATTCTTCAAATATGAATCCTCAAGAATGGGCTAAAATAGCGTTGATTATCGAAGAAAATTATATGGCTTTTGATGGGTTTGTGGTACTTCACGGTTCAGATACCATGTCTTATTCCGCTTCCGCATTGAGTTTTATGCTGGAGAATTTGTCTAAACCGGTTGTGTTCACCGGTTCTCAGTTGCCAATTGGAGATTTGCGTACTGATGCCAAAGAAAACCTGATCACCGCCATTCAAATTGCCTCCCTAAGGGAAAATGGTCAGGCGGTCATTAGCGAAGTTTGCCTGTATTTTGAATATAAATTGTACAGAGGCAACAGAACGACCAAAATAAATGCGGAGCATTTTAATGCGTTCACTTCGCCTAATTATCCTGAGCTGGTTGAGTCCGGAGTCAATCTAAAGATAAGACGCGAACTGTTGTTGCCAAAACAGCATGGCAAAGAATTGGTCGTTCATGAAAATTTAGATAATAATGTGGTTATCGTTAAAATGTTTCCCGGAATGAGTGAAACCGTTTTATCCGCAATTCTCGATATCCGCAATTTAAAGGGAATTGTACTGGAAACCTATGGTTCCGGCAATGCTCCTACAGAAGATTGGTTTATATCCTTATTGGTTAAAGCCATAAGCAAAGGCTTGCATATCATTAACGTAACGCAATGTTCGGCAGGAAGCGTAAATATGGGGCAATATGAAACCAGCACCAGGATGAAAGAAATAGGCGTAATCTCCGGCAAAGACATAACCACCGAGGCTGCCATAACGAAATTGATGTATTTGTTGGGCCAAAACACTGATCCTAACGAGTTCAAAAGGATTTTTGAAACATCTTTACGAGGAGAAATGATATAATATCGCTTTTTGCTTTTGTAAGTCACTTTTTTTAGTGTTCTTTGCATCCTCAAATAAAAATAGAGAGGTGGCCGAGTGGCTGAAGGCGCACGCCTGGAAAGCGTGTATATGGCAACATATCGAGGGTTCGAATCCCTTTCTCTCTACTGAAAACTAAAACCCCCACTACAAATTAGTGGGGGTTTTTTGATGGTTGTATGCCCTAAATGCCAGTTTTCAGGTTGAAAAACGTTTTTAGATTGGTTTCGACAAAAGGAAGCCGCCAAAATCCTATATTTGTACAGCAGTAAAATAAAGAGCGGATCTAAAAAAAAATATTCAAGATAACATGGAGCAATCATCAGTCAAAAATAAAAATATGCGATTATTCTTTAGTTGTTTTCTGTTAATGTCGTTTTGTAATGTTTTTTCCCAAGAAGAGCCTGTACTAACTAAGGAAACTACAAAAGTAAAAATTGATTCCCTATACAGGGAAGACCAATTCTATTTTGGATTCACCTATAATGCATTGCAACAGAAACCGGCTGGTTTGTCCCAAAATAAGTTTTCTGTCGGACTATCGGCAGGCTTTCTGAGGGATATGCCCATAAATGATGACAGAACGATTGCGATAGCTTCAGGCGTTGGTTTTTCCTATAACAATTACAATCAGAATCTCCTCATATCGGAATCTGATCAAATGCCAGTTTATTCTATTATTGACTCTAAAGTGGTGTATAACAAAAACAAGTTTACGCAATTGTTGGTCGATGTGCCGATCGAATTCAGGTGGCGAACGTCAACTTATGAAAGTTATAAGTTTTGGCGAATTTATGGCGGTCTTAAATTCAGTTATTTGCTGTACAACAAATCGCTTTATTCGGATGCCGACAACAAGATAGTTGTTGTGAATAACAAGGATTTTAATAAGTTCCTTTATGGGCTATATATTTCAGCGGGATATAACACGATAAACGTATATGCTCATTATGGTTTGAACTCGCTTTTTAAGTCGGCAAAAATCGAAGATGAAAGCATAGATATGAAAGCTCTCAATATTGGAATTATCTTTTATATCTTATAGCCATAGGAACATTAGTGGTATTTGCGGTAGGCTGCCCAATAGTATGCCAATGATTAACTCTTTGCTGGTATGGGCTTTCATTACCAAGCGCGACGAAGCCACGAAGCCATTCATCAGTATTAAGAAAACGATTAAAGCAATGTTTTGGGTTTGATAATGCAAAGTCAGGCCGAAAACGAATAAAGTCAATGCACTTATCCCCATCATATGCAAGCTTGCCTTTGTTTTGACGAACAACAGCAGTAGCGCTATCAGCGTACTGAATAGTGCCCCCAAGAGGAAAAAATGCAACTCCGTATACCTTTCCACCGTAATGCTATTGCGTACCAAAAGAATAATTAAAAAGCATTGGATCACCAAAGGAAATTTCCGCTCAGACACTACCGGAGCCATAATTGACCCTATTTTTCCCGAATAACGCAATATGAAAAAAAACAGTATCGGAATCAGTATCGTAATAATTGCAACCTGGAATAAAACGAAATATTTTTCTTGATTTCCAAAATTGGAAGTATTCAAAAAAAGATAATATAAGGTGGCATAGGCCGGAATAAATACGGGATGAAAAACATATGAAAATATGGGGAGTAATTTTTTCAAAATTTTATTGGTTGGTTAGCTAAACAAAGATAAGGAATATGGAAAAAAGAGTAGCTTAATTGCCTTCTTCATTTTTTATTGGAAATCAAATGAGCGTTCATTTGCAACTGCGTGCGACTTGAGTCAGTCCTGAAATTCTATGTTTGTAATGCTCGCATTTTAAAAAGAAGTGTTATTTTTGAGAAAGTTTCAGGTTTTTTTTGAAAACGATAAAATTCCGAAGCTGTTCTTTAATCCTTATAACAAATTAGCGTCTTTCGCATTCCAAATAAATGAGCATATCACTAAAAAATATCATCCCAGTTCTAAACGCCAAATGGATCGGCAATACTCCCGAAACAGAAGTGGACATGGTTTCAATCGACAGCCGTTCATTGCAAAACAGTTCCCACACCTTGTTTTTTGCCTTGGTTGGACCCAATAATGATGCCCATGCTTTTATAATTGATTTAATTGAGATTGGCGTGCAGAATTTCGTGGTGAATTTCATTCCCGAGGAATGCCAAGGAAAAGCAAATTTTATTGTAGTGGAAAATACGCTGGATGCGTTGCAGCAATTTGCGGCCTACTATCGTAGCCTTTTCAATTTTCCGGTGATTGGTTTGACGGGAAGTAACGGCAAGACGATCGTCAAGGAATGGCTTAACTTCTTGCTGAGTCCCGATTTTAATGTGATCAGAAGCCCGAAAAGCTACAATTCTCAGGTAGGAGTGCCGCTTTCCGTTATTGCCATCAATGAAAAGCACAATCTTGGAATTTTTGAAGCGGGAATCTCGACGGTTACCGAAATGCAAAAGCTGGAAACGGTCATTAAACCCACCATTGGAATCCTGACGAACATTGGTTCTTCACATGACGAAGGATTCGAGAGTTTGGAACAAAAAATAAAGGAAAAACTGCTTCTTTTTAAGGATTCGGAAGTGATTATTTATCAAAAAAACAAACTTGTCGACAAATGCATGTCGCCGCAAACAAAAACATTTAGCTGGAGTTTCGATCAGGAACAGGCCGATGTATTGGTTTTTAAAAAAGAGACTGCAAACCGGAGCACTACGCTTCACTACAAATACAACGGAAATTTATATGAATTAACTATTCCGTTTCAGGACAAGGCGTCGATAGAAAATGCCGTTTCCTGTTTAATGTTGCTGTTGTATTTGAAGTATGACAGTGCGACCATTCAGTCCAGAATGCTATTGCTGTTTCCTGTTGAAATGCGCTTGAAAGTCAAAACGGGAATCAATAATTGCAGCATTATCGATGATAGTTATAGTTCCGACTTTCAGTCTTTAAAAATAGCGCTTGATTTTTTGGAAAGCCAAAAACAATTCCAAAATAAAACGGTGATTCTGTCTGATATTTTTCAGAGCGGTTTGTCCAACGAGGAGCTGTATTCGAAAGTTGCCCAATTAATCGTTTCGAACAATATCAGCCGCGTAATTGGGATAGGGGAAACCATCTCCGAATTTAAGGATAAATTTGCCAACTGCATCACATTCAAAACCACCGCGGAATTCATTTCGAATTTTGAAAATTTGGAATTTGCCAATGAGACCATTTTGATCAAAGGGGCGCGCTCCTTTCAATTTGAGGAAATCGTCTATTTATTGGAAGAAAAAACGCATGAAACGGTTCTTGAAATCAACTTGAATGCCATTAGTTATAACTTGAATTTTTTCAAATCAAAACTGAAACCGAACGTCAAAATCATGGTGATGGTGAAGGCATTTGGCTACGGGAATGGCGGGCTTGAAATCGCCAAATTACTAGAGCACCACAAAGTGGATTATCTAGGAGTGGCTTTCGCCGATGAGGGAATTTCACTAAAAAATGGGGGCATCCATTTGCCTATCATGGTCCTTAATCCGGAGAATACCAGTTTTTCGGCAATCATCCAGCATCAATTGGAACCGGAAATCTATTGCTTGAAAGGCTTGCACGCTTTTTTGAAAATCGCAAAACACAAAAACCTGAAACACTTTCCCGTTCATGTCAAACTGGATACCGGGATGCATCGTTTGGGTTTTGAAGAAGACACGATTGACGAACTGATTGCTACCCTAAAAGGAAATGACACGGTGGAGATTAAAAGCATCTTATCCCATCTGGCAACAAGTGATGATGTAAAGCACCATGATTTCACCGTTTCACAGATTGAGCTTTTCGATAAGCTGTCGTCAAAAATAGTAGCCGAATTGGGAGTAAAACCTATCCGCCATATTTTGAACACCTCGGGAATCAGTAATTTCCCCGATGCACAATTTGATATGGTTCGACTGGGGATAGGACTCTATGGTGTGTCGAATGACCCTTCGGAACAAAAATATTTAGAGAATGTAGGCACCTTGAAATCTGTCATTTCCCAGATCAGGACCATATCCGCAGGAGAGAGTGTGGGCTATGGCCGAAAGTTCATGGCCGAAAAAACGACAAAAGTTGCGACAATCCCGATTGGCTATGCCGACGGGATTTCGAGAGCCTGGGGAAATGGAGTCGGGTTTGTCACTATTAAGGATAAAAAAGCAAAGATCCTGGGCAGCATCTGCATGGATATGCTGATGGTCGATGTTACTGATATTGATTGCACGGAGGGCGATTCCGTAATTATTTTTGGCGAAAGCCCAACAGTTTCCTATATCGCCAAAAAACTGAACACAATTCCGTATGAAATACTGACAAGCATTTCGCAGCGGGTAAAACGTGTTTTCTATCGATAATCTAGGTAAATTGTAAGAGAAATGAAGAATTTTGTTGAAAATTTATTAATTTAGTTTTTCAAAAGTGTAATTTAAAAAGATATTTATGGGATTTTTCAGCGATTTTAAGGCATCTTTAATGAAAGGTGACGTATTGAGTTTAGCAACTGCCGTTATAATTGGTGGTGCATTTGGTAAAATTGTGACTTCTGTCGTCAACGACGTGATTATGCCTGTTGTAGGTTTACTAACCGGAGGAATTGATTTTACACAAAAGTTCATCTCCCTCGATGGAAACAGTTATGTTGATCTAGCGGCTGCCCAAGAAGCAGGTGCCGCTGTTATCACATACGGGAATCTGGTGCAAGCGACAATCAATTTTGTTATAATCGCATTTTTTGTTTTCGTAGTACTGAGAGCCGCCGAAAAAATGAAAAAGAAAGAAGAAGTTGCGGCTGCCGCTCCAGCAGGACCAACTCAAGAAGAGTTGCTTACGCAAATCAGGGATCTATTAAAAAAATAATACCGCTATACTATATATTCTAACTAAACCGCTTCTTAATTGAGGCGGTTTTTCTTTTTTTGGACTTGGAATTGGCAACTCATTTCATTGAAAACCGTCTGAAATTCACAAATTGTTTTATTTGTAACATTTTGTTGTTTTTTGTGAACGCTCTTGTTTTGATTTGAATATTACTTACTTTTGTACTTCGAAATAAGTTTTCAATATAAAAATATACTATGAGAATAGCAGTTGTAGGTGCAACCGGAATGGTTGGCGAAGTAATGTTAAAAGTATTGGCGGAAAGAAATTTCCCTGTAACGGAATTGATCCCCGTAGCTTCAGAGAGATCAGTTGGTAAAGAAATAGAATTTAAAGGAAAAAAATATAAGGTGGTTGGCATGCAAACCGCTGTCGACATGAAGGCAGATATCGCTTTGTTTTCTGCAGGCGGAGAAACTTCATTGGAGTGGGCCCCAAAATTTGCTGCTGCTGGAACTACCGTTATCGATAATTCATCGGCCTGGAGAATGGATCCAACCAAAAAATTAGTGGTTCCTGAAATCAATGCCGGCGAATTGACCGCAGCAGATAAAATCATCGCGAACCCAAACTGCTCTACCATTCAAATGGTATTGGTTTTGGCTCCTTTGCATAAAAAATACAATATCAAACGCGTTATTGTTTCCACATACCAATCCATCACCGGAACTGGTGTTAAGGCGGTACAACAATTAGAAAACGAATATGCCGGCGTTAAAGGTGAAATGGCTTACAAATACCCGATTCACAGAAATGCGATTCCGCAATGTGATTCCTTTGAAGAAAATGGATACACCAAGGAAGAAATGAAACTGGTTCGTGAGACCCAAAAAATCCTTGGCGATAGAACAATTGCCGTTACTGCAACGGCCGTTCGTGTGCCAATCGTTGGAGGACATAGCGAGGCAGTAAATGTAGAATTCATCAATGACTTTGAGGTTTCAGACATTCAAAACATATTGCACCATACGGATGGGGTGGTTGTGCAGGACAACAATGACACCTATACTTACCCAATGCCGATGTATGCACAAGGCAAAGATGATGTTTTTGTGGGCAGAATTCGCCGCGATGAAAGCCAAGCCAATACGTTGAACATGTGGATTGTTGCTGACAACTTAAGGAAAGGTGCTGCGACAAACACGGTGCAAATCGCGGAATATCTTGTAGCTTCAAAATTGGTTTAACCAACTTGATATGCTGCTTTAAAACCATCTGTTTTAACAAATTGTTAAAACAGATGGTTTTCTTTTTGAGGTTTTCTTACATTTGTGGCGCATGAAAAAGAAGCAACTCCTAATTAGTCTTTCTTTGGCAGTAACCGTATTGTTCTCAATACTGTTGCAGTCAGTTCATGCATATGATCATTTTGTAAAACAGTTTTCGCAATCGGAATGCCACCACAAATACAATGGCAGCAATCCTGAAATAACACATCAGCACCACAATTTTGAGGATTGCAAAGTTTGCCATTTCACATTTGGGTCCTATGTTTCACCAGTCGAGTTCGCCTACAAACTGAACTCAAACTTCGAAGTATTTTCTTGTTCATTTGCGACAGCAGATGCCGTTATTTCATTTTCGGGAAGCCTGTATGCCCATCGTGGCCCTCCCGTAAAAAGTTTGAGTTGAATTTATTTCAGCTTCCGCTAATTTTTTAGCGGCAATAATTTCTATTTTATTTACTAAATAATCTCATTTTCGGCGCCATTTTCTTTGGAGCGCCGGGGAGACATACAATACAATCATTTTCAATGAAAAAAATAATAATTACCCTAATATTGGGGTTTTCGGCTATGCTGCAGGCGCAAAACACGTTGTCAGGAACGGTAACCAATACAGCGAACCAGCCCCTTAAAGGTGTGTCAGTTTACGCTCCGGAATTGCATCAAGGAACCACAACGGACGAAAACGGAAAGTATATTCTGGCGAATCTTCCAAATAGGAGCTTAAAAGTAAGTTTCGTATTTGTGGGCTTTTCGAATCAGAATAAAACCATAGAGAAACTGCAAAAAGAAAATACCCTAGATGTAATCCTTGAAGAGACTATATTCCAAATGGATGAGGTAATCGTTTCCACGGCTTTCAATAAAATTCAATCGCAAAACGTGATGAAAGTGGAACACGAAAGCATCAAATCCTTGCAGCAAAAAGGAACGGCCACTTTGATAGAAGGTTTGGCGACTATTCCTGGTGTTTCTCAAGTCTCAACGGGAACTTCAATTGGTAAACCTGTCATTCGCGGTTTGAGCGGGAATCGTGTTTTAGTATATTCTCAAGGTGTACGCTTAGAAAACCAACAGTTTGGAGACGAACATGGTTTGGGACTCAATGATTCCGGAGTAGAAAGTGTAGAAGTCATCAAAGGACCAGCCTCTTTATTGTATGGCTCGGATGCACTGGGCGGGGTTTTGTATTTCAATCCTGAAAAATTTGCTGATGCCAATACATTTAAAGCTAATTTTAGTCAAAAACTATTCTCCAATACTCTTGGGAGTAACTCCTCTCTAGGGCTGAAAACATCCACTGAAAACTGGAAATTCCTGGCTCGCGGAAGTTATAATACCCATTCTGATTATAGAATTTCTGGAGGTGATCGTGTAACCAATACGAGATATAATGAAACCGATTTCAAGACCGGAATTGGCTATAGTAATTTTAGTTTTTCTACTGTTTTTCGATACAACTACAACAAACTGGATTTAGGAATTCCAGAGGACGGCATAGCAGCGCAATCTTCGAGTAAAAACACGGGTTTTCCCAGACAAGGGGTTTTTAATCATTTGTTGAGTTTGAACTCTATAATCTATTTGAAAAATTCAAAACTGGATATTGATTTAGGATATGTCGCTAATGATCGTTCTGAGTTTGAAGACAGTGATATTGCCGGTTTGCAGATGAAACTGAAAACTTTTAACTATGATGCCAAATACCATTTTCCAAAAATGGGTAAACTGGAATCGATTGTAGGGATACAAGGAATGTATCAGACGAATACGAATTTAGGAGACGAATATTTAATTCCTGATGCAATTACAAATGATTTTGGTGTTTTTGGAACGGTTAATTACGAATGGAAAACCAATGTATTACAGGCGGGTTTGCGTTTTGACAATAGGCAAGTAACTACTGATGAGCATGGTAATGTAGGGGAGGAAGGTTATTTTAAACCAATTGATAGATCGTTTGATAGTTTTAATGCCTCGGTAGGTTACAAAACAAACCTTGCCGCTGATTTGACTTTTAGATTGAATCTGGCTTCCGGATTTAGAGCGCCAAATTTAGCCGAGCTTACTTCTAATGGAGTGCATGAAGGAACCAATCGATATGAAATAGGGAATGGAGATTTGAAAACCGAGCAAAACGTACAAACGGATTTGAACTTGGAATACAAAACCGATCATTTTGAGTTTTTTGTTAATGGGTTTTACAACCACATCAACAATTATATTTATACTTCGCCTGCAGGAACAGTGTTAGATAATAACGATGTTTTCAATTATATTCAAGATAATGCTAAATTGTATGGAGGTGAAATTGGTATGCATTTTCATCCACATCCGTTAGATTGGTTGCATTATGAAAGCAGTTTTGAAACGGTCACGGGCAAGAAGCAAGATGGGGATTATTTGCCTTTAATTCCTGCTAATAATTGGAATAATACCTTTAAGGGAGAGTTTAAAATCAAGAATTGGCTTGAAGATGGATTTGCGACCTTTAATGTGAGTAGCACATTTAACCAAAACAATGTAAGTGGGTTTGAAACCAAATCTAACGGATATACATTAATAAATCTAGGTTTGGGCGGAACGGTAAAATTAGGAAAAACAGTTTTTGATGTTAATTTGAATGGAAATAACCTTTTTGACAAAAGATATATCGCTCACCTTTCTCGTCTTAAAAATGACGGGATTCCTAACATAGGAAGAAACATTGTACTGGGAGTCAATTTTGATTTATAATTTTTTTACCATATAAGTCATATAAGTGTAGTCACCGTTTTAAGCTTTCTTTTTTTAAAAGCTTCTATGTGGTTTATTTCTATTTGTTGTACTCTTCGCGAATTACTTTTCAGCTAAACAAAAAAACTTACATGACTTATATGTTTAATTTTTTTCACTGTTAGTGCCAACGGTAGCGTAACAAATAGTAATGTATTACGACTCACTCTTTAATGACCAAATTCCTTATTTTTGTACTAACCAATACTTATTTTTAATGAAAAAACTAATTCTGATAATGGCGGTAATCCCTACAATGGCATCTTTTGGACAAAATAAAAACCCACTGAAATACCCCGAAACCCAAAAAGGGGAAACGGTTGACGTGTATTTTGGCACTAAAGTAAATGACCCTTATCGTTGGCTCGAGGACGATCGTTCTGCCGAGACAGCGGCTTGGGTAACAGCACAAAATAAAGTGACTTATGGTTATCTAGAGCAGATTCCATTTCGCGACGAATTGAAGAACCGCCTGGAAAAATTGTGGAACTACGAAAAAATAAGCGCTCCGTTTATAGAGGGTGATTTTACCTATTACTTCAAAAATGACGGCCTACAAAACCAGTCCGTACTATACAGAAAAGACAAGGCGGGAAAAGAAACCGTTTTTCTGGATCCCAATACGTTTTCTAAGGATGGAACCACTTCCCTTGGCGGAGTTGATTTTTCCAAAGACGGCTCTAAAGTGGCCTATGCGATTTCCGAAGGCGGAAGCGACTGGAGAAAAGTGATCCTGATGGACGCCTTGTCAAACAAGGTGCTGGAAGACACCATAATCGACGTTAAATTCAGCGGCCTGTCTTGGAGAGGGAACGAAGGTTTCTATTATTCCAGTTATGACAAACCAAAAGGAAGCGAACTGTCGGCCAAAACGGACCAACACAAACTGTATTACCACAAACTGGGAACTTCGCAGAAGGAGGACAAAGTGATCTTTGGCGCAGACCAAAAAAGAAGATACGTGGGCGGAAGCGTGACCGAAGACGATCATTATTTGGTCATCACCGCTTCGACTTCGACTTACGGAAACGAATTATACATTAAAGACCTGACCAAGCCCAACAGTCCTATTGTTACAGTTGTCGATAATTTTAACAGCGACAACTATATAATCGATAATCAGGGCACGAAGCTTTTTATAGTGACCGACTTGAACGCGCCCAACAAACGCATCGTGACCGTTGACTTCAGCGACCCAAAAGCGGAAAACTGGAAAGACTTGATTCCTGAAACCGAGAATGTCCTGTCGCCATCGACCTGCAGCGGATTTATTTTTGCCAATTATATGATCGATGCCGTTTCGGCAGTGAAGCAATATGACTACTCGGGCCAACTGGTTCGCGACATCCAATTGCCGGGACTTGGAACGGCTGGGGGTTTTAGCGGAAAGAATAAAGACAAAACGGTTTACTATTCCTTCACCAACTACACTACGCCGGGAACGATATATTCGTTGGAACCCAAATCGGGGAAATCGGCGGTGTATGAAAAGCCAAAAGTGGATTTCAAGAGCGAGGAATACGAATCCAAGCAGGTGTTTTACACCTCAAAGGACGGAACCAAAATCCCGATGATCATCACCCACAAAAAAGGGCTCAAACTCGATGGCAAGAACCCGACGATGCTTTACGCTTACGGCGGCTTCAACGTGAGCCTGACGCCAAGTTTCAGCATATCCAATGCGGTATGGATGGAAAACGGCGGCGTTTACGCGGTGCCTAATTTACGCGGCGGCGGAGAATACGGCAAAAAATGGCACGATGCGGGAACCAAGATGCAAAAACAAAACGTGTTCGACGATTTCATCGCGGCGGCTGAATACCTGATTGCCCAAAAATATACTTCTTCTGATTTCCTTGCCGTTCGCGGCGGCTCAAACGGCGGGCTGCTCGTAGGCGCTACGATGACGCAACGTCCGGACTTGATGAAAGTCGCTTTGCCGGCAGTGGGCGTGATGGACATGTTGCGTTACCACACCTTCACCTCGGGAGCGGGTTGGGCGTACGATTACGGAACCGCGCAGGACAGTGAGGAAATGTTCAAATACATCAAGGGCTATTCTCCGGTGCACAACGTCAAGGCGGGCACGCGCTATCCCGCGACCATGGTCACGACGGGCGATCACGACGACAGAGTGGTGCCGGCACACAGTTTCAAGTTTGCCGCCGAGTTGCAGGAAAAACAAAGCGGAGACAACCCCACATTGATTCGCATCGACGTCAAGGCGGGTCACGGAGCCGGAAAATCGGTTTCGGCCACCATCCAGGAAAACGTGGACATCCAGGCCTTCACCCTATACAATATGGGATTCAAAACATTACCAAAAGCGGAATAGCGAAAGTCCTGAATTTGTTTTAGGAGCTAATCCCGCTGTTCGCTATATCTTTTCCTCGGCCACAATATGCCGAAGGAAAAGGATGTCGCTGCCACCGGGGCTAGGGCAGCAGATTGTACAAGAACTTTATTTTCATAAAAACGCCATTCGAGAGAGTGGCGTTTTTTTATCAGAACCGGGAATATAAATTAGAATTGTATGCTTGAAAAAGTAAAATAGAACTACCTTTCCTACAGGTTAGAGAATTACAATGAAATAATAGATCTAATAAAATGCTAAAAGTCACGTGTGCAATTATCAAGGTTGAAAATAAAATTTTAGTTGCTCAAAGGAGTGAAAAAATGAAATTGCCTTTAAAATGGGAATTTCCTGGGGGTAAATTAGAAGATGATGAGGATGAAATTGAGTGTATTAAGCGAGAAATTAAAGAGGAAATAAATATTGATATCGAAGTTTTAAAGCGACTTTCAAATAGTATTTATGATTATGGAAGTTTTAAAATAAATTTAATTCCATTCATTGCGACATACATTTCTGGAGAAATTATTTTAACTGAACATAAAGAATATAAGTTATTAGATAAATCAGAATTGTTAAATTTAGATTGGGCAGAAGCAGATTTGCCCATTGTTGAAGAATTTCTAAAACTAGAAATATGAATCAAGGTATATATGAAGAATTAGTCACTAAGCTAATCAATTATAAAATAAACGAATTAGATAAAGAGACGTTTCAAATCAAGAAAACTGCAATAGACAAAGCAGAAGCGGCTCATATATTGTCTCAGCACATTAGTAAAACTATTAGACATGCTTTTAATCTAATCAAAGGTGAGGATATATTAGAAACTCAAATAGAAATTGCCAACAAGATAATTTTATTCCTAAAAGAAGAATTAAAAAAAGAAGAGTTTGAAGGTGAATTAATAGCAACCGAAGGTAAAATCCTAAAAGCTGTTTTTACAAGAGTTGATGCTCATTTCACTGATTTGAATTTACATCTAAAAGAAATTACTCCCTACACGAGACTGATTCATAGCGAACTTTTTACTGGTGGAAATTCGGGTACAACTCTTGAAAGCGAATTAAGGAAAGAGATTTTATCATCAGATAAGATTGATTTATTAGTTTCCTTCATTAAATGGAAAGGAATTCGGATTCTTGAAAAAGAACTCAGGGAATTCACAGAAAGAGGCGGGAAACTTAGAGTAATCACAACTACATATATTGGCGCAACAGATGCAAAAGCGGTCGAGTTTTTAGCTTCTTTAGAAAACACGGAGGTCAAAATTTCATATAATACAGGTAATGAAAGATTGCATGCAAAAGCTTATTTGTTTCATAGAAATACGGGGTTTCATACTGCATATATAGGTTCTTCTAATTTTTCACGTTCAGCGTTGACGGATGGATTAGAATGGAATTTAAAAGTGACAACAAAAGAAGTTGGGCATATTATTGATAAATTCAAAAAAACATTTGAAGCATATTGGCAAAATTCAGACTTTGAATTATTTGACAAAAATATTCATTCCGAGAAATTAGTTGACGCGCTTAAACAAGGTAAGTTTTCGAAAGAATATACTTTTACAACATCTTATTTTGATATCAAACCCTTTCCATATCAGAATGAAATACTTGAGAAATTAGATGTTGAAAGAACTGTTCATAATAGACATAGAAACCTAATAGTTGCGGCAACAGGGACAGGGAAGACTGTCATTTCTGCATTTGATTATAAAAAGTTTAAAAATATAAATAGATCATCGAAGTTGCTTTTTGTAGCTCATAGAAAAGAAATTTTGCAACAGGCAAAAGCAACTTTTCAAGGAGTTTTAAAAGATAATAATTTTGGCGATTTATGGGTTGATGGAATTGAGCCAAATAGTAATGAATATGTTTTTGCATCTGTTCAAACTTTAAATAATAGACTAAAGGATATCAAATTAACTCCCGAATACTACGACTTTATCATAGTTGACGAAGTACATCATATTTCAGCGTCAACTTATAGGCCAATAATTAACTATTTCAAACCTAAAGTGCTTTTGGGATTAACCGCAACTCCTGAAAGAATGGACGGAGAGGATATACTGGCAGATTTCTGTAATCGTATAGCTGCTGAAATTAGACTTCCAGAAGCATTAAATAAAAAATTATTAAGTCCTTTTCAATATTTTGGAATAACTGACAATGTTGATTTAACTAATGTAAAGTGGGAAAAAGGTAAATATGCCCCAAGCGAATTGACTAGTTTATACACAAAAAACAACATTAGAGTTGGGGAGATAATTAGCAATCTTGATAAGTATACAAATGATATAAATGATGTTCGTGCTATTGGATTTTGCGTAACGGTGGAACATGCCATTTTTATGACTGAAAAATTCAATTTGGCTGGTTTAAGAGCTGATTGCTTGACAAGTAAAAATGCAAAGGAACGAGATGGGATTAGAGAACAGTTCAAGAAAAAAGAATTCAATTATTTATTTGTTGTTGATATTTTTAACGAGGGTGTAGATATTCCTGAAATTGATACAGTTTTGTTTTTAAGGCCAACAGAAAGTTTAACGGTTTTTCTTCAACAATTAGGACGTGGATTACGTTTGTCAGAAGGAAAAGATTGTTTAACGGTTTTAGATTTTGTGGGTAATGCAAGACCTGAATATGATTTTGAAAGTAAGTTTAGAGCATTAATTGGAAAAACAACAACTTCGGTTCAAAAAGAAATTGAAGATGATTTTCCACATCTGCCGTTGGGATGTTCCATAGTTTTAGAGAAGAGAACGAAAGAAACTATTCTTGAAAACATTAGAAAAGCAACATCATTAAATGTAAATCAACTAGTAAGTAAAATTAGAAATTTTCAACATCAAACTAGCCTGCCTTTAACATTAAATAATTTTATTCAATTAAATCATATTTCAATTGAAACAATTTATAAAAAAGGTAGTTGGTCACGATTATGTCAAAAAGCCGGAGCAATTGATGATTTTGAAACTACAAATGAAAAGCAAATCTATTCAGCAATTAGTAATAAATGGTTGTCAACCAACTCTACCAGTTATTTTAATTTTATTCTAAAGATTGCCAATCAAGGGTTCAATATTAGAATTAGTGATTTTGATGAAAATCAAAAAATCATGTTGCTAATGTTGCATTATGATGTTTGGCAAAATGCAGGAGGTTTCGATTCTTTAGAAAAAAGTATAATTAAAATTGGGGAAAATGAAACTCTTGTTGAGGAAATTATCGAAGTTTTAGAAATATTGATTGATAAAATTGGTTTTAAGGAAATTGATATTGATTTACCATATAATCAGCCTTTAAAATTACATGCTCGTTACACAAGAGATCAAATATTAGCAGCTTTCGCATTGAGTACTTTTGAAAAAAAATCATCTAATAGGGAAGGAGCAGCAGAAAACAAAAAACTAAACACAGAAATCCTTTTTATTAATTTAATTAAATCGGAAGAGAATTTTTCTCCAACAACAATGTATGATGATTATGCAATAAATGAAACTTTATTTCACTGGCAATCACATAACGCTTACGGTCCGGAAACAAATAAAGGATTATCGTATATAAATCATATTGAGAATAATAAAAAAATTTTACTTTTTGTTAGGGAAAAGGCAAATGATGAAAAAGGAAATACAATGGGTTATGTTTTTATTGGAGAAGGAGTTTTTAAAGATACGGAAGGTTCAAAACCAATGAGTGTTAAATGGGAATTAAACGAACCAATACCTAATTATCTGTGGAAAGAATCCGCTAAAATGTCCGTTGGATAAGCTATCAGATTGTTATAGAAAATTGTTTGGTCTTGATTTTGTTTTTATACAAATAACTTCGGGTTATCACTAAAGTCAATCCGTCAGCAGCGTTTCCAGCAATCTGGCGTCATGCCCGTAAATGTCGTCATAAAAATGAACCTCCCCCTCGCGATCCACCCAGGCCGTGAAGTAGCCTATGTAAACGGGGATTTTCGTCTTTAGGTTATAGGTTTTTTCTACTTCCCGGTTCATCGCGGCATCCATTTTCTCTATCGGCCAGTTCTTGTCGCCCTCCAATACCAGGATGGCCAAATCCCTCGGTTTCTCGACCCGTATGCAGCCATGACTGAAAGCCCTTTGCTCCTCGTTAAACAGGCTTTTCGAGGGCGTGTCATGCATAAAGATGATGTGCGAATTCGGGAATACGAACTTCACCTTTCCCAATGCATTTTGCGGCCCGGGACGCTGCCGCACGCGGTTGCCCACCCATTCCATGTCGTGTTTCGCCAGGTAGTTGGGGTTCTTGGCAATTGCGGGCAGGATTTCCTTGCGCAAGATGCTGGGCGGCACGTTCCAATAGGGGCTGAAAATAATCTGGCTCATCTGGCCGCTAAAAACCACCGTCTTGTTCAGGGACTTGCCCACGACCACCTTTGAAATCAGGGCGGGCTGGCTGTCCTTAAAAAAGGTGAGCGTAAACGAGGGGATATTGACCACAATGTAGCGTTTGTTTTTGGTCAAACTCGGCGACAGCCAGCGGCAACGTTCCATATTAACCATCAGGGTTTTGATGCGCTCGTGTACCGGAACGTTCATGTCCTTGATGTGTTTGGGCAGCAAGGCGGGATCGGCCAAAAAGGCGCGCCGTTGCTTGTATTTCAGAACCCCGGCCAGCAGTTCGCTGTCGTACTCGTTTTTCTTGGAATCGTTTTTCAGGTCACCGGTAAGGTAAAGACGGTTTCTGATCTTCAGGATTGCGGCCGCGGTATCGCCCGGTTTCAGGGATTTCGTTTTCGGAGGCAAAACGATGGGGCTCCAGCCGCCTTTTTTTTCTATGTCGCGGTAGTCCTGCAGGGCGGCTTTTAGCTGGTAATACTGTCCCAGCAGGTCCTTGTCCGGCTTGTTGATCAGGCTGGGGTCCTGCAGCAGAGAGTCCAGTCGGTCAACGTAGGACTGTCTCTTACGGGGCAAATACCAGCCCAGCTGTTTGGACTTTTGGGGATCGACCCCCTTGAACACCCGTTCCGCATAAAAGAAATACAGCGAAGACATCAGCAGTTCCACTTCCGCTTGCGGCTTCTCCCTGCTGTCCGCGTCAAGGAAAATGGCTTGTATCTTATCTTGGTACGGAACTTTGATTTGCAGGCCTTCCTGATCGAGGTTGTTGATTTTGTCGTACAATATATTGGCAAACTCATTCCTGCCCTTGCCGTCATACCAGAGGTACTGGTGTCCGTGTTTTCTATATAGCGCCACCACTTCGGGTTTCAGGTAGTTCAGTCTGGGATATTTTTTAAAAAAAGGGGCTATCAGGGTGCTGTCGAAAGGAATGGCGGGAAAATAGGGAGCTTTTTGGTATGCCAAGGCCACGTTTAGCGACACGGTTTTGCCGTTACTTGCTTTAATGCTATGGGAATGTCCCAATAAAAGCCAGTAGGGAATTGAAAAAATGAAAAGGACAAGTATACGTTTCATGTCAATTGTTTATTTTTTGCAACCATAAAGATACGAAAAACGGAAGGGAGATTTGAAGTATTGAACCGAGAAAATGCCCTTCTAAAAACCCACCAAGACAATTTTGCATTAAAAAAACCTCCGCTGGAAAGCTGGAGGTCTTTATAGTTGTGCAACCGCATTGTGGGCGGCTATTTTATGTGGAAAAGATGTCCCAATTACCAGATCTTAACCCTTTTTTCAGGTGCCAGATATAGCGAGTCTGTTGGTTTTATATTGAAAGCGGTATAGAATTCGGGAATATTACGCACAACGCCGTTAACCCTGAATTTCGCAGGCGAATGTGGGTCAATTGCCACAAGGTTTCTTAAGGCTTCCTCACGGGTTTTTTCTAACCAAGATTGCCCATAACCAATGAAGACTCTTTGTTCACCTGTAAAGCCGTCTATTTCGGGCGATTTTTGGCCGTTTAGACTCATTTTGTACGCTTTTAAAGCGATAGATAGTCCGCCCAAATCCCCTATGTTCTCCCCTTGGGTAAATTCTCCATTGACGTTGAGGTCAGGAAAAACTTTGAAACCATCGTATTGGGCAATTAAAGCTCCCGTTTTTAGTTTGAAGGCTGCCAAATCTTCAGCGACCCACCAATTCCGCATAACACCGTCACCATCAAATGTACTTCCTTTGTCATCAAAACCGTGGCCGATTTCATGTCCGATTACCGCTCCAATCCCGCCATAGTTTGTTGCATCTTCGGCGGTTGGATCATAGTAAGGGCTTTGTAATATCGCTGCGGGAAAAACTATTTCGTTTAGCCGGGAGTTGTAATAAGCATTCACGGTTTGTGGTGTCATTCCCCACACTGTTCTATCAACAGCTTTTCCCAATTTTTCAATATCTCGATTGTATTCAAAGGCGGTAGCTTTTTGAGTGTTTCCATAAAAATCTCCTTTTACCACTTTTAAGGCGGAATAATCTCTCCATTTGTCAGGATAACCGATTTTTATTGTGAATTTAGATAATTTATCTAAGGCTTGTTTTTTGGTTTCCGGACCCATCCAGTCCAAGTTTTTGATGCTTTCCGCATAGGCTTTAAGAAGATTTTTAACCAATATGGTTACTTTCTCTTTGGTTTCGGGTTGAAAATGTTTTTTCACATATACTTTCCCTATAATCTCTCCAAGGTTGTTATTTACTTTATCAACACCTCTTCGCCAAAGAGGCAGTTGAGTTTGTACCCCCCAAAGGGTTTTGCCGTAGAAGTCAAAGTTTTCGGTGTTTAAATCAGTGTTTAATGACCTTGAGGCTGCATGGATAGCACTCCATTTTAAATAGGCTTTCCAAGTGTCTAAAGGGGTGGTTTTTATGATATTGTTGAGTGATTTTATGTATTCGACTTGGGTAACGACAATGTTTTTTTGCCCAATAATTCCTGCATTATTTAGCATGGAAGTCCAAGCAAAATCAGGCATGAGTTGGTCTAGATTTTTTAAAGCATATTTGTTGTAAAGCTTTACATAATCACGGGTTTCTTCTTTTTTCATCTGTTTAGCGGCCAAAGTAGTTTCTAAAGCCATAATTTTTGGGGCCAGTTCAGTTGAATTTGGAATTCCGCCAAGCTGTAACATATTTTGGATGTGAATTACATATTTTCGGCGTATCTCCTTTGATTTGACATCGTCAAGAAAATAAAATTCCCTGTCCGGCAGTCTTAGACCGCTTTGCCAGGTGTAAAGCATATATTGGGTTGGATCTTTAAAATCTTCGACAACTCCTATTGCAAATGGGGTATTAATACCCGATTTGTTAGCGTAACCAAAATAGGCAGCCAAATCATTGTAATTGGCAATGGCATCAATTTTCTGGTATTCGGGAAGCAATGGTGAAATTCCGATTTGGTCTCTCGCTAAAGTATCCATAAAAGCGCCGTAAAAATCCCCAATTTTTTGTTCATCTGAACCATCGGCAAACTTGCCTTTAGCAGCATTCTCGATGATGGCTTTCACGTCTTCCTGTGCTTTCTCGTGAATCATGTATGCAATGCCATAAGAAGCTTTGTCAGCAGGTATTTTAGTGTTTTTCATCCAAGTGCCATTTACATAGGCATTAAAATTATCGCCAGGTCTTACTGAGGGATCCATGTTTTTAAGAGTCAAACCGGATGAAAGATTTTTGTTTGACTTGATTTTCGTGAAGGCGCCAAAAATCAGAACAGAACCCAATAATATAAAAAGAGTTCTAATAAAGGAGAGTTTAAATTTCATAGTATTTATCTTTAAATTTTTAGGATGTTAAAGATAATTAAAAACAAATATAACTTTATTAATTTGTTGAAAATCAGATTATTGACACGAATGTGGGGTTGAAGTGCATGATTTTGGTCCGACTGGGCTGACGTCTTCATAATGGAGTCAAAATAAAAATTGATTTGCCTGGCATCATTTCCCCAAACCATAAATAACCCTATTTGATAACGTAACCAAAATAGTTAGCTAATCCTGTATAATTGGCAGTCGCGTCGATTTTCCGATTTTCTCGTAGCATCGGCGAAATTTTAGTCTGTTTACCAGAAATGGTATGCACAAGAGCACCAGAAGTAACTTCAGTTTTTAGCGCATCGGGACCATCAGCAATATCATCTTTGGCTGAGACTTCTATAAGGGACTTTGCGTCTTCCATTATTTTTTGCTTCTTCTTGTAGACAACTTCATCATAGGCTTGGTCCGCATGTGTTTTGGTTTTTTTTACCCAAGTATCATAAACCTGTGAATCAATATTATCAGCAGGATTTATTTGAATGTCCATGTTTGTATATGTCGAACGGGAAGAAGGCTTTTTTTCTGGATTAATTTTTCTAGATGCACAAAAAATCAAGATTGAGTTCAGTGATAAAAAAAGAATTGTAAAAGGGGAGAGTTTGACTTTCATAATCTTTAATTTTTAGCATATTAAATATAAGAAAATAATAACTCTAATTAGCTAAAAATTAGATGATTGACATTAATTCGGGGTCAAATTACATGATTTGAAAGCGACCTCATAAAGCGGATTGCGAAAATGGCAATGAAGTCAATCGTCACTGTCGATTATACATGTCTTGACTATAAATGAATAGGCCAATCGAGCGGAAATTTCACCGTCCCTACTTGCTGCTTTGCTTTATTCGGAATCATAATCAAAAAGGAGGTCGGCCAGACTGTTGTCTTTCTGATAGATGTCAAAGTAAAAATTGATTTCATCTGCATCGTTTACCCAAGTCGTGAAATACCCGATATGGATCGGTATTTTCTTCTTCAGAACATAAGTGATTTCCTTGCCGCCATTCATGGCCTTATCTACCTTTTCTGGCGGCCAATCCGGATTGTTCTTTAAAATCAATAGCGCCAATTCTTTGGCTTTTTGCATATTGATACAGCCGTGGCTGAACAAAGGTATATCGACCTCAAAATTTGTTTTATAAGGCGTGTCATGCAGATAGATGTCGTAGGTGTTGGGGAAAACAAACTTTACCAATCCCAAGGCGTTTTTTTCTCCCGGTTTTTGTCTGACTTTGCCGTCGTTCCACTCCATATTCTTTTTCTCCAGATAGTCTGGGTCCTTTTTCATCGCTGGCTTGATTTCGTTTTCAACAATGCTCCGCGGCACGTTCCAGTAGGGACTGAACACGATGCGGCTGATGCTCGAACTGAAAATGACCGTTTCCATCATGTTGATGCCCACAAATACCCGAGACTCCAATGCTCGCTCGCCATTTTTAAAATAGACCAACTTAAAAGCCGGAATGTTCACTATTATGAGTTCTTGCTCTTTTGCCAAAGCTGGAGGAATCCAGCGGCAACGTTCCATATTGACTATGATGGTTTTGATGTACTTTTCGATAGGTATATTCATCCTATTGATCTGGCGGGGGCCAATGTAATGATTTGGCCGATAACCATTCCTTCGGTTGAACTTTAGAACCCCTTCCATTAGTTCGGGATCGAAAACGTTGCTTTTGGAATCCTTTTTTAGGTCCCCCGTGACAAATAGGCGATGCCTCACTTGACCGATTGTTTTTGAACTGTCTCCCAGATGGTGAATCGGCACTAATGGGTTGGTTTCGATAAGTGGCCAGTCGCCGCTTTTTTCTATTTCGCGGTATCTCGTTAACGCTTCACGCAATTTGTAATATTGTCCGAAGAGTTGCTTTTCGTTTTTGTCCAGCAGTTGGGGCGCTGCTAATATGGAATCCAGTAGGCTTGTATAGGAAACGTTTTTTCGGGGTAAAAACCAGTCGATTTGCTCGAATTTATTGCTGTCTATTCCGTGAAACACTTTTTTGGCATAAAAAATATACATCGTTGAAAGCATTATTTCCGTGTTGACTGGAGATAGGTCTGCATTGGTTCCTTTATTGAAAATGGCGTCAATTTTATCTCGGTAGGCTAAGTTGAAGTTTAAGCCTTCATTTTCTAGTTGGCTTGCTTTGGAGTACAACAAATTGGCAAACTCGATGAGCCCTTTATTGTCAAACCAAATGGTATTGTATTTTCGGTTTTTGTACAATGTCATCACATCGGATTTGTACTTTTTTAATTTGGGATACTTTTGATAAAACAGATTGACATTAGCACTGTCTATGTCGACAATTGGTTTTTTGGCGACGATATTTGCGATTGTTTTCAGGTTGTACAACGCCCTGTCCGTAAAAGGTTCATTTCTATGACGGTCAGCTGAGGCTATAAAGAAGCCGAATAGTACTACAATTGTTGTGACAAAGTTTTTCATCGTGAAAACTTTTACTAAAGTTAAATAATTTCTTTGCTGTCCAAAAAGGAATTAGGATAGAATTAACGGTCCAAGTGCTTGGGGACTTGGATTTTTATCTTGCGGCTTCGCAATCTCAAATCACCAAACCATTCTTCTACGGCTTTGGTTTGCCAAATAAAGGACCTAACTTTGGGTAAGGATTCCTAAATCACCGATCATGGATCGTGTCACGCCAGCCCAGCGCTCTAAAATCATGGCCGCCATTCGCAGCACCAACACCAAGGACGAGGTGCGCTTGGCGAAAGCCCTATGGCATCTCGGCTATAGATATCGCAAGAACAACAGGACCGTCTTTGGAACACCCGACCTCACCTTTAAAAAACTAAAAATAGCCATATTTGTGGACAGCGAATTCTGGCACGGCAAGGATTGGGAAAACCAGAAAAACCGAGTCAAAACCAATCCCGAGTTTTGGAAGAAAAAAATCGAGCGAAACCGCCAAAGGGACATTGAGGTGAACCAGTATCTGGAAGGGCATGACTGGAAAGTGCTACGCTTTTGGAGTGCCCATATAGAAAATAATTTTGAGGCTTGTGTGGCCATAATCCAAAAGGAAATAGAAACCAGACAAAAACAATTCTCTGCCTAATGGCGGCAATTACATGTGATTAGATATCTGATTTTCCTTACTTTCATAATGTTTTACTAATGGCTTAGTTTCTTTATCTTATTAAGTTTAGTTTTGGAAGACAAATATAAATTGATAACAATATGAAGATACAAATTAACACCGACAAAAATGTAGAAGGAAACGAAAGACAAGAAACCTATTTTTCTGGCGAATTGGAAAAATCACTTTCACGTTTTGATGATAAAATTACCCGAATCGAAGTTTATTTTGCTGACGAAAATGGCGATAAGCCAGGGACTAATGACAAAAAATGCGTTATAGAAGCTCGTCCGACAAAAATGCAGCCTGTAGTGGTGACTGACCACGCCGATTCAACAGAAAAAGCATTTCACGGCGCTCTGGACAAGATGAAAAAAGTACTGGCGACTTCTTTTGAAAAACAAAAGGAATATTAAACGCCAATCTTTTCGGAGTTGTGAATATAAAAAAAGGCCCCTTTCTTAAAATAAGAAGGGGGCCTTTTTGATGCTTATTCCGCAAGGTTTTCCAGTTTAGATTTCTAGGCGATGAACACTATTTTATATAAAGTAAGTCTGCCAACTCCTCGTCTCTATCATATACGTCCTCGTAGAAATGAACTATTCCTTCAGTATCTACCCAAGCAGTGAAATAACCAATATAAACCGGAATTTTATTTTTGAGGGTATACCAAGTTTCCTCTCCGCGATTCATTGCCGCTTCAATCTTTTCTTTGTCCCATTCTTTGTCATTTTGCAAGATGTGCATTGCCAGTTCAGTTGGCTTGGCCACTCTAATACAGCCATGGCTAAAAGCTCTGTCTTCTTTGTTGAACAGACTTTTGGCAGGTGTATCGTGTAAATAAATGGCATTCGAATTGGGGAACAAGAACTTGATTAAACCCAAGGAGTTTTTTGGCCCAGGTCTTTGTCGAACGTTTTCTTTGTTCCACTCCATATCATGTTCCTCCAGATAGTTCGGGTTTTTTTCTATTCCAGGAAGCACTTCTTTTTCCAGGATGCTCTTCGGGATGTTCCAATAAGGAGCGAAAACAATGTATTTCATCGCGGCGCTAAAGATCACCGTTTTATTCATGGTTTTACCAACCACGACGTCAGAATGCAATTCAGGTTTTCCGTTTCTAAAATAGGTTAATTCGTAAGCCGGAATATTGATGGCGATTAATTCTTTGGTTTTGGTAACGTCATTTGAAATCCAACGACAACGTTCCATGTTAACCATAAGCGTTTTTATACGTTGTGCAACAGGCACATTCAAATCCTTGATTAGTTCCTTTGAAATAACCGTGCTGGACGCATTGCCACTTCGTTTATTGTATTTTAAAACACCTGCAGCTAATGTTTTGTCGTAAATGGCACTTTTGGAGTCAGAGGCAATGTCATCCGAGATGAACAAGCGTTGTCTTATTTGCGCAATGGTTTTAGAACTATCGCCAATTTTGTAGGATTTGAATTTTGGATCTGAAACTATAGTTTTCCATCCGCCCTTTTTTTCCATTTGACGGTATTGCGATAATACCTCTTTAAGCAGGAAATATTGGCTCAACACACCTTTCTCTTCCTTGTTGATTAACGAAGCGTCTTTTAAAAGAGCGTCTAGATAATTGACATATGATTCTTTCTTTCTCGGAAGATACCATTCCATTTCTTTTGATTTCGAGACGTCTAAACCATCATAAACGGTTTCGGTGTAATAGAAATACAGTGCCGAATTTAGCAAATCGTTATCAACATTTGGTTTCCGGTTGTCATCCATATTATCGTAAACTAGGTCAAGCTCGTCTAGGTACGGAACGGTATTCTGTATCCCCTCTTCCTTTAGGGAATTGATTTTGTCGTACAGAACATTACCAAATTCATTGATTCCATTTTTATCATACCATACATAGTGGTATTGGTGTTTTTGATATAATTTCTCGACATCTCCTTGATATTTTTTTAACAAAGGGTGTTCGGTGAAAAAAGTTTTCACTAAGGCACTGTCAAAAGGAGTGTTTATGTCAGCTTGAATTGAAGCGGCAATTTCATTTTTCTTACAGGAAATCAGGGTAAGGAAAAACAAGGAAACAAGCATTGCAGTAGGTACAATTAACTTTCTCATACTTGGGGTTTTATGCTTAATGTTTATAAGCGGTGCAAAAATACGTTAAAATAGCATTCGATAATGGGGTTTGTAATTAGGGTAAAATTATTTGGCTTAAAAAGCTATATTTACCTTTCCGTTTTCAAACTGATTTTTAGTTTGTTGTAAAAAATTCGATTCTTTTCGTTGATTCAAAGTGTTGTTTTATAGCATGATAGAAAATTGAATTTTGGGTTTAGGTAAAAAAACGGAATTTCATTCGTATTCAAAAAAACCAATAATTATATAACTATGAAAAATATATTACTTCTCTCAATGAGTGTTTTATTATGCTCGGCTTTTACAACCCTTAAGGTTGAGCAAAACAAAGACAAAGGAAAAATCAATATGATGCTTGACTCTTGGCACAAGGCCGCCGCCGAGGCAAAACACGATGACTATTTCAATTTGATGACCGAGGATGCCATTTTCATTGGTACCGATGCGACGGAGAACTGGAACAAAACGGAATTCCAAGCCTTTGCAAAACCCTATTTTGATAAGGGAAAAGCATGGAATTTTACCGCTCTGGAACGTCATATTTATTTTGACAAAAGTGGAAAAACGGCTTGGTTTGATGAATTGCTCAATACTCAAATGAAAATTTGCAGGGGCTCGGGCGTTTTGGTGAAAATAGGCAAGGACTGGAAAATTAAGCATTACGTTTTGTCTATGACCGTTCCTAACGATAATGTCAATGAAGTAGTCAAAATTAAAGCGCCCATAGAGGATGCATTGCTGATTAACTTACAAAAAGGGGAGCGATAACTTGTTTTTATTCCTAAAATTGACGGCAGCAGTAAATAATTCACCGCCATACCCTTCGGTCTTATATATTTCCTTAATTTTGCGACCCGAGACCTTTAGGTCGAATTGTACGAAGTAAATATTTTAAAAATCGTGGGAAGTAAAAATAAGTTAAAAAGGTTCATGGAAAACGAAACGTTCAGTAACGTTTTTCAACCAACAAGAGAAGAAGTAGTGTCTAATTTGTTTCCCTTAAGAGGCAAATGGAATTCAGATTTCTTTAAAAATGACAATCCTTTAGTGTTGGAATTAGGTTGTGGAAAAGGCGAATATTCAGTAGGATTAGCTGAAAGATACCCAAATAAAAACTTTGTAGGTATAGATATCAAAGGAGCCCGTTTTTGGCGTGGGGCCAAAACCGCCGTTGATGAAGGATTGCATAACGTGGCTTTCATTAGAACTCAAATCGAACTCATTAATCATGTTTTTGCCGAAAACGAAGTAGATGAGATATGGATCACTTTCCCGGATCCGCAAATAAAATACAAGAGGACCAAACACCGTATGACTAATTCGGAGTTTTTGCAATTGTATAAAAAAATACTCAAAAAAGACGGTGTCGTTAACCTAAAAACCGATAGCGAATTCATGCACGGTTATACATTGGGCTTGCTCCATGGCGAAGGGCATGAAGTTTTGTACGCCAATCATAATGTGTATGTGAATGAAGGGAGTCCGGAGGAAGTGACTGCTTTCCAAACTTTTTACGAAAAACAATATTTGGAAGTTAATAAAGCAATTACGTATATTCGATTTAAAATCAAGGAATAACAATACGGATGTAGCTGGAATATGTGGCCAATATTGAATGTTTGAACCCAACTAAATGAATTTAATCATACCTTACTTTTTAGGCTTCATCACCGCTGTAATAGGTATCATTCCGCCGGGATTGATTAATATGACGGCAGCCAAAGTGAATCTCAAAGAAGGTGGAAGAAATGCGTTTTGGTTTGTTTTTGGCGCGATAATTATCATCTTTTTTCAAGCCTATGTGGCTATTTTATTTGCTCAAGTCATAGACATTCGCCCTGATATAATCATATTGTTGCGTGAAATGGGATTTGGCATATTTGGTGCCCTGACGGTTTATTTTTTGTGGATAGCCAAAAAGCCAAAAATAAAGAAAGCCAAAATCAAAAAGAACAGCAAAAAGAAGCGTTTTTTTCTGGGCATGTTGCTTTCGGCACTTAATTTTTTCCCCATTCCATATTATGTTTTCGTCAGCATTACTTTGTCGTCGTATGATCTTTTTTCATTTGACATAACTTCTATTTTTATTTTTGTAAGCGGTGTAGTATTGGGATCCGCACTTGTCTTTTATTTTTATATCAGATTCTTCCAAAAAATAGAAACGAGGGCCGATTATATGTTGAGAAACATGAATACGATTATTGGTAGTATAACTGGCATGATTTCGTTTGTCACCTTGTTCAATATCATTCGGTATTATATAGGGAAGTAGGACTTAAAACAACTTAATTGTTACTTTTTAAAATCAGTTAAATCCATGTCGAACGATAATTTTTTCGAAAGAGTGTACCTCATCGCCAATCAAATACCTTACGGTAAGGTAACTTCGTATGGTGCGATCGCCAAAGCGTTGGGGACGGCCCGTTCCGCTAGGATGGTAGGTTGGGCAATGAATGCGGCACACGGTAAGGATGATGTTCCTGCACATCGTGTGGTGAACAGAAAGGGATTGCTTACGGGAAAATTCCATTTTGACGGAACTAATCTCATGCAACAATTGTTGGAAAGCGAAGGGATTGAAGTGATAAACAACCAGATTATCGATTTCGAGAAACACTTCTGGACTCCTGATGTAATCGAAGAATAGACAACAACTGCAGCTGCAAACCGACAAGAAGACTTCCGCTTATCCGGAATAACCAAATAACAACAAGATAAATCCCTGTAATTCCCGCTAATTTTTGCATCAATAAATGCAATGCAAAAACGACTGTTATAAGAACTTAAACTGTTATCTTTGCAATCTGAAATCAGTTTAAATAAACATAACGTTTCAACTATAAAAATCAATTGAAAATAGTAAACTTATATGAAATTAGATAGAAAAGACATTCTTAAAGCTTTAGAAACAATTACTATAGCTGGAGAAGGAAAGAACATGGTAGAGAGTGGAGCGATTGCAAACGTAATCACTTTTGGGGATGAGGTAGTGGTCGATTTAGTTTTACACACACCAGCGATGCACATCAAAAAACGTGCAGAAGACGATATCAAAAAAGCCATACTTGAATTAGTTTCTCAGGAAGCCAAAATAAAAATCAACAGTAAAGTTGAGGTTCCGGACAAACCGGAAATAAAAGGAAAAGCGATTCCAGGAATAAAAAACATAATCGGAGTTGCCTCCGGTAAAGGTGGAGTAGGGAAATCTACGGTTACTGCGAATCTTGCGGTAACTTTGGCTAAAATGGGGTTTTCAGTTGGAATCCTTGATGCCGATATTTACGGGCCGTCGATGCCAATAATGTTTGACGTTGAGGGCGAAAAACCAATTTCGGTTACCGTTGACGGTAAGTCAAAAATGAAACCGGTCGAAAGTTACGAAGTAAAAATACTCTCAATCGGATTTTTCACGGCGCCAAGCCAGGCCGTAATCTGGAGAGGACCGATGGCTTCGAAAGCCCTGAACCAAATGATATTTGATGCTGATTGGGGCGAACTGGATTTCATGCTGGTCGATTTGCCGCCAGGAACCGGAGACATTCACCTTTCGATAGTGCAATCCTTACCAATTACGGGTGTTGTAATTGTAAGCACACCTCAAGCCGTGGCTTTGGCCGACGCTAAAAAAGGGGTTTCCATGTTTATGTCTGAGGCCATCAATGTACCTGTTCTCGGAATTATCGAAAACATGGCTTATTTCACGCCTGAAGAATTACCTGAAAACAAATATTACATCTTCGGAAAAGAAGGAGCTAAGGATCTTGCAGAAGATTTGGGCGTTCCTTTCTTGGGAGAAATTCCAATCGTGCAATCCATCCGTGAGGCTGGAGATTATGGACGTCCCGCAGCCATGCAAACCGCATCGCCAATCGAGCATATTTTCGATGAGGTGACGAGGAATGTGGTTCAAGAAGTAGTAAACAGAAATGAAAATTTACCCGCTACAGAAGCCGTAAAGATTACAACTATGGCAGGTTGTTCGGCGGTAAAAAAATAATATGAGATTGAAACTTTAGAATAATAAAGTTTTGAATCTTGCAAATAGAATAAAATGACAACAGAAGAATTAACAATTGAAGTTCAAAAAGCATTGGAAGAAATCAGGCCTTTTTTGAATTCTGACGGCGGCGACATTACGCTGATTTCCATTGAGGAAGGCAAACATGTCAAAGTGCGGCTTGAAGGAGCCTGCACCAGTTGCAGTGTGAACCAAATGACGCTAAGAGCCGGAGTGGAAACCACTATCAAGAAGTTTGCGCCGCAAATTGAAACTGTTGTAAACATTCTTTAAATAGTTATTAGGGCGTTTCCACTTTTAGAGAAAAGGCTGTCTATCGTTGCGGTGACAGGCCTTTTTTCTAAAAGTGGTCGGGCTATACGCACTGCTTCGACAGTCGGCTTCTATCCCTAACGCAAAACCATACACTCGATTAACCAACCAATTCCAATATTTAAAAAATGGATGTATTAATAAAAATTAAAGATAGAGAAGGCGTAATTCATGAATTGCAGGCGCCAACGGATATGGCCATGAATATCATGGAACTGTGCAAAGCGTATGAGCTTCCTGTTGAAGGAACTTGCGGCGGAATGGCCATGTGTGCTTCTTGTCAGTGTTATGTCCTTAATGATGTTGCCTTGCCAGAAATGGGGGATGACGAGGAAGCGATGCTCTCAGAGGCATTCTACGTAAAAGCAAACAGTCGTTTGGGCTGTCAAATCCCAATCACCGAAAGTTTGGAAGGTTTAGAACTGGAGTTGGCTCCAGAGAATTAATAAAAAAGTCCCGATTTATCGGGACTTTTTTTTATTTGTTTAAGATTCTGGCAGCCACGGGTGCTATCCGCTCCACAAATAATGCATAAGCTTTTTCTGATGGATGTAGACCGTCCTGCGCTAATAGCTCAGGATTCATTAAGCCTTTTCTGGTGATGTCAGTAATGTTTATAAAAGCAACTGCGTTTTCCTCGCAATATTTTTTGGCGTAAGCATTGTAGTTGTCAATCTCGGTTGAAATTTTTGATTGATTTCCGGAGCCTTGGCCGTAAGGCGTGTAAGCGTAGTCGGGAATCGAGACTACTATCACTTTGTTTTTGTCGCCTTTGGCAAACGCAATACTTTTATTTAGCAATTCAGGAAATTCTTTCTCGTACAGGGAAAAGGCTTTGTTCTGGTACTGATTGTTTACTCCGATCAGAAGGCTCACCAAATCATAATTGGGGCTCAAGTTTTGGTTGTTGATCCCTGAAATCAAATTTGTTGTGGTCCAGCCTGTTTGGGCAATCACTTTTAGCGAATAGCTGTTAGCGGTATTGGTGTTTTTTAAGCTTTTTTGCAGTTGTTCCGGAAACTTGCAGTCCGAACATACGCTTTGTCCTACGGTGTAACTGTCTCCTAACGCTAAATAGTTGATGGTGTGATTTAGCGTCTTTACCATAGGAATGGTTTCGGCTGCGGCGTTAGTCGTGTTTTGAGAATTTGGCATAATAGGCTTATTCTCAAATACTGGATTTTCTGTGCTGCAATTTGCTAAAAGGAAAGCTAATAAAACCGTAACTAGTATTGGGATCGATTTTTTCATTAGTTATAATTGATGTTTAATGAATTCTAATACTAGTTACGCTAATAAGGTAGAAATGGTTTTACGCCATGGCTATTTTTGCGGTAATCCTTTCTTCGATGGCGTCCCATAATCCGATGCGTTTTTCTAAAGCCATTTTGGCTACCTCTTCAACATCTGCCCATTTTTGCGGATCATTATCGCAAAGTTCGGTTATCATTTGCATCGCCATAGGACCGTGTTCATCAGCGTCCAGTTCTATATGTCTTTCAAAATAATAGACCAATTTTCTTAGGTCCGTATCAGGAAAGTTTTCTTGGAAATTTTTCAGGATTGCCGTAAACATATCCGGAATCAAATCTTCACGGCCAAAGGTGAAAGCAGCGGCTATTTCATGTGGTTTTCCTTCTTCAATGACTCTAAAGGTAAAGTCCAGAAATGCTTTGACATTAGGGTGTAAATCGCTAAGCTTTATGGCGACAAATATATTTTGTAACGAATGCAGTTCGGCCAAAAATCCATCAATTTCTGAAGTCTCCGCTCCACAATCTTTCATCGCTTCTATATACATTTCGTAATGGCTTTGGCGACGGCCATCAATCGTTAAGTCTGATTCTTCCGCAAGCACAATTTCATTGATTAAATATCGGGTTTCTGGATTATTGGTGGCAAACCAAGGAGTGGTCGTGCAAGTCAATTTTGATTGTAAAGCTTTCAATAGTGACATGAAATCCCATACAGCAAAAACATGGTTTTCAAGAAAGGATTTCAGATCTTTGATCGTCTTGACTTTTTTGTACAATGGGTGTTGCAACAAAATGTTTTTTTGTGGCTGTATTATGTCGTTTATATGTTGAATTGTCATCGCTGGTATTTTGCTGTAAATATAAAAAAGCTTCTTGTTTCCAAGAAGCTTTTACTATCGATTTTATAAATACTGTAATAGTTTTGTTTCTATTTGAATGCCGGAATTCCGGTTATATCCATTCCCGTTATCAACAAATGGATGTCGTGCGTTCCTTCGTAAGTTATCACGGATTCTAAATTCATCATGTGTCGCATGATGGAGTATTCCCCTGTGATTCCCATCGCTCCAAGCATTTGTCTTGCTTCGCGCGCAATATGTATGGCCATATCCACATTATTTCTTTTTGCCATTGAAATTTGAGCTGTAGTAGCCTTTCCTTCATTTCTCAAGACACCTAGTCTCCAAGTCAACAATTGCGCTTTGGTGATTTCGGTAATCATTTCGGCTAATTTCTTTTGTTGCAGTTGAGTTCCGGCAATAGGTTTGTCAAACTGTATTCTTTCTTTTGCATAACGCAAAGCGGTATCGTAACAGTCCATTGCGGCACCAATAGCGCCCCAAGCAATACCGTAACGGGCAGAATCTAAACAGCCAAGAGGTGCTCCCAAACCGGATTTGTTCGGCAACAGATTTTCTTTGGGTACTTTGACGTTGTCAAAAATAAGTTCCCCTGTAGAAGATGCTCTAAGGGACCATTTGTTGTGTGTTTCCGGAGTTGAAAAACCTTCCATCCCACGTTCTACGATAAGTCCGTTAATTCTTCCCGTTTCGTCTTTCGCCCAAACAACCGCAATGTCGGCAAATGGTGCGTTTGAAATCCACATTTTGGCACCGTTCAATAAATAATGGTCTCCCATATCTTTATAGTTGGTGATCATGCTTCCAGGGTCTGAACCATAATTAGGTTCAGTCAATCCAAAACAACCAATGAATTCTCCAGTGGCTAATTTTGGTAAATATTTCATGCGTTGCTCTTCGTTACCGTATTTCCAAATTGGATACATAACCAAAGAAGACTGTACTGATGAAGTTGAGCGAACTCCTGAATCACCACGCTCGATTTCTTGCATTATTAATCCGTATGATATTTGGTCTAGTCCCGCTCCGCCGTATTCCACAGGGATATAAGGTCCGAAACCTCCAATTTCACCCAAACCTTTTATGATCTGTTTCGGGAATTCAGCTTTTTGGGCATATTCTTCAATAATTGGGGAAACTTCACGTTTTACCCAGGCACGTGCAGAATCACGCACTAATTTGTGTTCTTCAGATAATAAATCATCTAATAAGTAGTAATCCGGCGACTGAAATAAATCTGGTTTCATATGGAGCTTTTTTTATAATGGTAAGGCAGTTGTTAACTTGTGCTAATAAATATAGCATAAAATTAAGGCAATTTGCACGATTGGTTGTTTTTACGCGACAAATTTACATAAAGAAATATAACAAAACCAGTATGAAATGTTATATTTTTAAACAAATAATGTGAAACAGTTGTTTTTTAAAGTATAGTGGTAGAAATGCCATTAAATAATGGCTTAGAAACTTGTACGAGGTAGACTGGGTAATAAAAGAATAAGGTAAGTATTGAAATATGCTGTTTTTAGAATTACATCTTCAAATAGAAGTCCTTAGTCAATTCAATATATTCGGTCGTGTATTGGTGACGGGCAGTTTCAATGATCAATTCGTTGAGTATCAAGTCAGGATTTTCCTGTCGGCTAAAAGCCAATAAACTGCGTTTGATTTCTGTGGTTGGTGTTCCCTTGACACGAGTTATTTTTAAGGGAAACAATTCACATTCCTTGGCTAAAGCCAAAAATTTTTCTTCCTCTTTGAAAGGGATAATTACCGCAAAAATTCCGCTTTCGGAAAGTAACAGGGCTGCCGCTTCAATCAGATCTTCAAAAGGCATGACGTCTTGGAAACGTGCCGTATCCCTTTGCTTGCATTCGGTTTTGTAATCCTCGCTGTAAAAAGGGGGGTTGGAAACGATTAAGTCGTATTCGTCTTCGGGTTCTTCGACAAATTCGTCCAAGCCCGCATGAAAACAGAATAGCCGGTCACCCCAGGGGGAGCTTTCAAAATTGTCTACCGATTGTTCATATGCTTCTTCGTCAATTTCTAGTGCGTCAATTTGTTCGGCGTGACTGCGCTGCGCTAACATCAAGGCGATTATTCCGGTTCCGGTTCCGATATCCAAAATACTGAACGGATTATTTTCGATCGGGGTCCAAGCGCCAAGCAAAACGCCATCCGTACCGATTTTCATGGCACAACGATCTTGTTGGATTGAAAATTGTTTGAATTGAAATTTTGACATTGGAATCTCAGGTTGAGTAATACGATCTCAGATATTTTTGAAACTGACCACTAAAAAAGGAATACTGATTACTGATATTATAGGTACATCTCAATCAAACCTTCAGGCAAGTCCATAATAACTTTTTTGTTCTCGCGGTCAATTTTGACAAGGAAATGGTCAATCATGGGGATGAGAATTTCCACGTCACCTTTTAACACTTCAAATAGAGGTTGCGCGGTGGTGTCGTTGATGGACTGGATTTCTCCCACGTAGCCTAGACGTTTGTCTTCAACTTCAAAACCGATTACTTCGTGAAAATAGAATTTGTTACCGCTAAGTTTGGGTAGCATTTTTATGGGAAGATAGAGGTCATTACCTATGATGGCGTCGGCTTCTTCTTCATTATTGACGTCTTCAAAGCGAATTCGAAGGAAGTCGTTTTTGTGTAGCGAGCTGCTTTCAATAAAAAAAGGAACCAAGTGTTTGTTGCATTCAACAAACACTGATTCCAAATTTTCGTATAGCTCTGGTTCGTCTGTGTCTAAATAGGCAAGGACTTCCCCTTTAAAACTAAATTTTTTGGCGATTTTACCTAAATAGAAACAATCTTCTTTACGCATTTTCGCTTCTAAATTTATGCTTGAGTTTCTTCGTTGTTTTCTTCTGCAGCAGGAGTTTCTTCAGTTGATTCAACTTCAGCAACTTCTTCTTCAACAGCAGGAGCAGCGGCAGCAATAGCATCTGCTTCAGCTTTTGCAGCTGCAGCTAAACGTTTTGCATTCACATCTTGTTCTGCTTTGAAAGCTTTAGCTTTAACATCAGCTTGAGTTTTAGTCAAACCTTCTTTTTTAGCATCAACTGTACCAGTTTTTGCTTCTAACCAAGTTGCTAATTTTGCATCAGCTTGTTCTTGAGTTAGAGCTCCTTTACGGATACCACCATCAAGGTGATGTTTCAATAAAGCGCCTTTGTAAGAAAGAATTGCTTTAGCAGTTTCAGTTGGTTGTGCACCATTGTGCAACCATTTAACTGCGCTATCAAGGTTTAAGTCGATAGTTGCTGGGTTTGTGTTTGGATTGTAAGTACCGATTTTCTCTAAGTATTTACCGTCTCTTTTTGAGCGAGCATCTGCTGCTACAACCCAGTAAAAAGGCTTTCCTTTTTTACCGTGTCTTTGTAATCTAATTTTTACTGACATAATCTAATGATTAAATTTTGAGGTACTCGACCTCTGTTAATTAAGGCTGCAAAGATATACTATTTTTTCTAATATGACAATAGTAGTTTATTGTAAAGAATAAGAATGTTTTATCCCTTTTTAGGTAGTGTTTTTTTTAACACTAATCCTGTTTATTTAGTGATAATACCATACTTTTGTTAATATAAAGACGCATTTTATGAAAAAACAAATCCTTCTTATACTCGCGCTATTTTCCTTAATCTCCTGTGTAGAGGACGTAAGCTTTAATAATCCTTCCTTTCAGGGGGTAAAAGACAATGTTTTTTGGAGAGCTATCGAATCAAAAGCTTCATTAGATCCAAGTGGATCCTTAGTTATCGAGGCCTATTCCGGAAGCGAAGTGATTACTTTAAAGACCACTTCAACAGCGGCTCAAACCTATGTTTTGGGAACCAGTACTTCCAAGACGGCAACTTATGTGAGGACTGGCAGTGATGGTACAATTACTTTCGCCACTGGAACCGGGATTGGCGACGGTCAAATATCCATAACAGAATATGATCCGGAAAACAATACGGTAACGGGTACTTTTAAATTTAATGCAGAAAATATTGACAATAATCCTTCGGTGGGTTCTGTTTTGAATTTTCAGCAGGGAGTCTTTTACAAAGTGCCCATAAGGTAGCGTTTGCTAACCAATTAGGGTGATTACTTCCGGCGAAAACGGTTTGAATTCACCCGTTTTCTAAGTTTATTCTTTTTTTTAAATTAAAATAAAATCATAAATAAGCTAATATATAGTGTGTTATAAGAAAATAGCATTACATTTGTTGCAATTATTATAAATAAGTACATATGAATATTTTTGTTGGAAGCCTTCCATTCAGTATTGAGGAAGCAGATTTAAGAGAGTCTTTCGAGGCTTATGGTGCAGTTGATTCTGTAAAAATTATCACTGATAAATTTACTGGAAGAAGTAAAGGATTCGGTTTTGTTGAGATGCCGAATGATGAAGAAGCTCAAAAAGCGATTGATGAATTGAACGGTGCTACTGTTCAAGGACGTGCAATTGTGGTTAACAAATCTGAGCCAAAACCAGAAGGAGAAAGAAGAAGTTTTAACAATAACAGTCGTGGTGGAGATTCACGCGGTGGTTATGGTGGTGGAAGCAGCCGTGGTGGAGAAAACCGTGGTGGTGGAAACAGAGGAGGATACTAATATTTTTTTCTAAACTATAAAGAAAGGGGACAATGTAAATTGTCCCCTTTTTTGTTTGGCATTTGTTTGTTTTCCGATCCTCTACAAATGGGCAACTAGCCAATCTCCTACATCGCTTGTTTTGTAAACTGTAGCCCCTTTTTTGGCCAAATCCTCGGTAACAATTCCTTGTTCCAATGATTTGTTAACAGCGGCTCTAATCGCTTCAGCCTCTTCCTTCAATCCAAAAGCATCTTCAAACATCATGGCCGCGGATAATACGGTCGCCAGTGGGTTTGCAATGTTCAATCCTGTTGCTTGCGGGTAAGAACCGTGAATAGGTTCATACAAAGAAGTGTGTTCTCCTACCGATGCAGATGGCATCAAACCCATCGAGCCGGAAATTACGGAGGCCTCATCTGTTAAAATGTCACCAAATAAGTTTTCAGTAATTAATACATCATACGAGTTTGGCCATTGTACCAATCGCATGGCTACGGCATCTACAAATTCGTAACTAACGGTCACTTCCGGATAGTCTTTCTCCATTGCTTGTACTGTTTCTCTCCACAAACGGGAAGTTTCCAAGACATTGGCTTTATCCACACAGCATAGTTTTTTAGTACGTGTCATTGCCAATTCAAAACCTTTCTTTGCCAAACGCTGCACTTCCACTCTAGTGTACGTGCAAGTATCATATGCCGTTTCGCCATCGTCTTTTCTTCCTTTCTCGCCAAAATAAATTCCGCCAGTAAGTTCTCTTAAGAACACTAAATCGGTTCCTTCTATACGCTCTCTTTTCAATGGTGAGTTGTCTATCAAAGAGGGAAAGGTAAATGTGGGACGCACATTAGCAAATAAGCCTAATTTTTTTCGCATCAACAGTAAACCTTGTTCCGGTCGAACAGTCGCTTTAGGATCATTGTCAAATTTTGGATGTCCAACGGCTCCAAAAAGAACCGCGTCAGCGGCCATGCAAATTTCATGTGTTTCGTCCGGGTAAGGAACGCCAACGGCATCGATGGCGCAGGCGCCTGTTAAGGCTGGAGTCCAGGTGATCTCATGATTGAATTTCTTTGCAATGGCATTAGAGACCTTTACGGCTTCATTGATTACCTCTGGTCCAATTCCGTCTCCTGCCAATAGTGCTATTGTATATTTCATTATTTGTTTTTTATTAGTGTGTTTTTTCTAAATTATTTCGTTACTACATTCAGCATCTTCTGGGTTGCTATTATTGCGGCGACGGTTTGGTCAGAATCCAGCCCTCTGGTTTTGAACTCTTTTCCGTTAATGGTCCAGGTTATTATGGTTTCACACAAAGCGTCTGAACTGCTTCCGGGAGGAATTCTTACTGCGTAATCGATCAGTTTTGGCAATGCTAATTGCTTACTTGTATATATTTTGGCCAATGCATTCATGAAAGCGTCAAATTGCCCGTCCCCTTGAGCATGCTCTTCAATAATTTCACCGTCTATTTTAAGACAGAGGGTCGTTGAAGGTCGCAAACCTTTGGCATGTGATAACACATAAGACTCCACTATAATTTTTTCCTGGTACGTTTGACTGTCCAAAACATCGGAGATGATGTAGGGTAAGTCTTCTTTGGTAACGGTTTCTTTTTTGTCGCCCAATTCAATGATCCGTTGGGTGACTAATTTTAAATCTTCCTGATTTAATTTTAAACCCAATTCCTGGAGGTTTTTTTCAATATTTGCTTTTCCGGATGTTTTTCCCAGAGCATATTGCCTTCTTCTTCCAAATCGCTCCGGAAGCAAATCATTGAAATACAAGTTGTTTTTATTGTCGCCATCGGCATGGATGCCTGCCGTTTGCGTAAACACATTGTCGCCTACAATTGGTTTGTTAGCTGGGATTCGATATCCTGTAAAAGTTTCCACCAACTTACTCACCTTGTATAGAGAAGATTCCTTTACATTAATTTTTATTTCAGGCATGAAATCATTGATGACGGCAACGGTACTTTCAAGAGGTGCATTTCCGGCGCGTTCCCCCATTCCGTTTACCGTAACATGTAATCCGTTGATGCCCGCTTTCAATGCTTCCATTACGTTGGCAATACTTAAATCATAATCGTTGTGCGCATGGAAATCAAAATGGATGTTAGGGTATTTCGCAGTAATTTTTGAAATGAACTCAAAAGTTTGCGATGGGATAAGAACCCCCAAAGTGTCTGGTAATAATATCCTCTTGACAGGCTGCGTCGACAAAAACTCTAAAAACTGAAAGACATATTCTGGGGAATTGCGCATTCCATTGCTCCAGTCTTCCAAATATATGTTCGTGTCAATGTCGTTTGCTTGCGCTAATGCAATTGTTTGGGCGATTTCGGCAAAATGTTGTTCCGGGGTTTTCTTCAATTGGTGTGTCAAATGATTCATTGATCCTTTGGTCAACAAATTCTGAACTTTGGCGCCCGCTTTCTTCATCCATTCGATAGAGAGTCCGCCGTCAACAAAAGTTAAAACTTCGATTCTGTCGTTGTAGCCTTTTTCATTGGCCCAAGTCATGATGCCTTTTACTCCTTGAAATTCCCCTTCGCTCACGCGTGCGGAAGCAACTTCGATGCGATCAATATTTAATTCCTCCAATAACAATTGTGCAATGGTTAGTTTTTCTGCAGCAGAAAACGATACTCCCGAGGTTTGTTCCCCGTCACGAAGCGTCGTGTCCATTATCTCAATTTTTCTTTTTTCCATTTTTAAATTTGATGGTAGTACGATTTTAATCTAATGAGTTCAGCAATCGTACAATTGTATTTGATAAAATCATAAAACAGTTAGTTCGGCGATAAAGCGAACCAACTGCTTTTTTACTGGTTTCCTTAATAAGGAAGTTTATCGGCAAACTCGACTACTTCTTTTTTTATGTTTTGTAGATAGTCAATGTCATCAAAGCCATTGATCATGTTGTCTTTTTTGTACCCTGAAATATCAAAAGATTCTTTTTCTCCGGTCACTTTAAGCGTGATCGTTTGTTCAGGAAGGTTGACTTCAAGCTCCGTTTCTGGATTCGCCTCAATGGCCTTGAAAATTTTGTCCGCAAATTCAGCGCTAACCTGAACGGGCAGTACGCCAACATTCAGACAGTTGTTTCTGAATATGTCGGCAAAAAAACTCGACACGACACATCTGAAACCGTAATCATAAACAGCCCAAGCCGCATGTTCTCTCGAGGATCCGGAGCCGAAGTTTCTTCCTCCGACAAGTATTTTGCCACTATAGGTTGGGTTGTTTAGAGCGAAATCTGATTTTGGCGAACCATCATTATTGTATCGCCAGTCGCGGAAAAGGTTGTCTCCGAAACCAACACGCTCTGTCGCCTTAAGGAAACGAGCGGGAATAATTTGATCCGTATCCACATTTTCAATAGAAAGCGGAACTGCTGTACTTGTAAGTATATTAAATTTATCGTAAGCCATTGTGATTTTAGATTTTAGATTTAGGATTTAGGATTTCAGATTTTCTATGGGGAAAAACTATGTCTTAAAACCGTAAAGCTTTTTAATTTTGTTCTATTTAAATTGAAATTGCCTTTTGTATAATTCCTTTTTAGGGATTAGGAGGCTATCAAATCCCTTGGGTCTGTTAACACTCCCGTCACGGCAGCGGCAGCGGCCATAAATGGACTTGCCAATAATGTTCTTGATCCGGGTCCTTGACGTCCTTCGAAATTTCTGTTCGAGGTGCTCACTGCATATTTTCCTGCAGGTACTTTGTCGTCGTTCATCGCCAGGCAAGCGGAACAGCCCGGTTGACGCAAAACAAATCCAGATTCAATCAAAATGTCAAGAATTCCTTCTTCTTTTATTTGCGCTTCCACAACATGCGATCCAGGGACCAACCATGCCGTAACATTAGCTGCTTTTTGTCTTCCTTTTACGATAGAGGCAAAGGCCCTGAAATCTTCGATTCGGCCATTGGTACAACTACCTAAGAAAACGTAATCGATTTGTTTTCCTATCATGGCTTCGCCTTGGTTGAAGCCCATATATCCTAAGGATTTCTCATAGGTTTCTTCGCCTTCAGCAACATCTTTTGCCTCGGGGATGCTTTTAGAAATTCCCAATCCCATACCCGGATTGGTACCATAGGTAATCATTGGCTCAATGTCCGAAGCTTCAAAGTTGATTTCTTCGTCAAATGTAGCGTCAGCATCCGTTTTTAATGTTTTCCAATAGGCAACTGATTTATCCCAAGATTCTCCTTTTGGAGTGTATAGACGGCCTTCCAAATAATCAAAAGTGGTTTGGTCTGGCGCAATCATTCCTCCGCGAGCTCCCATTTCGATGCTCAAGTTACAAACGGTCATTCGACCTTCCATGGTCATGTTTTCAAAAACTTTACCTGCGTACTCCACAAAATAACCAGTAGCGCCTGATGTGGACAATTTTGATATTATATAAAGCGCAACGTCTTTTGGCGTAACTCCAAACTGAAGATCGCCAGCTATGTTGATGCGCATTTTTTTAGGTTTTGGTTGCATAATACATTGCGTAGAAAGCACCATCTCTACCTCAGAAGTACCGATTCCGAAAGCAATAGCTCCGAAAGCTCCGTGAGTGGAAGTATGTGAATCTCCACAAACTATTGTTGCGCCTGGCAAAGTAATTCCGTTTTCAGGACCTACAACGTGAACAATTCCATTTTTCGCGTTTCCTAATCCCCAGTGACTGATGCCATATTCTTTAGCATTTTCTTCCAACGCTTTTAGTTGGTTTGCAGACAGGGCGTCTTCAACAGGTAAATGTTGATTTATGGTAGGGGTATTGTGATCGGCGGTGGCAAAAGTGCGCTCAGGGTACAAAACCGAGATGCCTCTTTCTTTTAGACCTAAAAAAGCAACAGGACTAGTCACTTCATGAATGAAATGTCGGTCAATAAAAAACACGTCTGGTCCATCTTCAATTTTACGCACCACGTGCGAATCCCATACTTTGTCAAATAATGTAGTACTCATTTTAAATATTTTTTAAGTGTATTTCTTCAAAAACAGCTCGTTAAACGGCCCGTAATTGTAACAATGACAGCAAATTTAAAAAAAGGAACAAGCTCGTCAATTTGGATTTTTCATTTTATACGATACCCAAACCGTTTTTACGACTACAGATAGCTTATATTTTCTTGTTTGTGGTTTTATCAAGGAATCTGATTTTCTTTTTAAATTCTTTTGTCGTTGTTTGAAATGCAGGTTTCCTCTTCTTTATGTATTAACTATTATTCAATTTAAACGTCTTAAAGACCAAGAGTGTTGAATAAAATGAAATTTAAGCAAGCTTATTCTGCTAATTAAATAGTATTTGTTTGTTTTTGTGTTCGGAGAAACGAAGCCTTTTGCTCTTCTGTTTACTTTGCAAAAATGCTCGTTGAAGGAATCTAGGTCGTTATTTTTTTGTTTGGATAGTACGACATCCAAAAAATTGTTGTGCGGTGGATTTATTGCTTTATTGTTCCGTTTTAGAAATTAATAAGTTTAAAATTACAGGATGAATAGTTTGTTTATTTAATCGGTTGTTTTGATCTTTTTATGGGTATTTGTTGATAACTTGCATCCGTTCTTACTGGAAAAAAACCTAAATTTGAAATTCATTTTTTGAAATTCATTGAATTTGCAACCACCTCATAAACAACTATGTACTTAATATTCGATACCGAAACCACAGGATTACCGAAGCGTTGGGATGCGCCCATAACCGATACGGCCAACTGGCCGCGTTGTATACAAATTGCGTGGCAGCTGCATGACGATATGGGGAAACTCATCGAGCATCAGGATTATTTGGTAAAACCGGAAGGCTTTAATATCCCATATGATGCGGAACGAATCCACGGGATTTCCACTGAACTGGCGGAGGCCGAAGGGGTGTCCTTGGCTGAGGTGTTGGAGAAATTCAACATCGCTTTAGGCAAAGCCAAATTTATTGTGGGACAAAATCTAGGTTTTGACGTCAATATTATGGGTTGTGAGTTCCATCGTTTGGGTGTTGAAAGTCCGATGGCTTCGATGCCTGTTTTGGATACCTGTACCGAAATTACAGCGTCTTTATTGCAGTTGCCTGGAGGTCGAGGAGGACGTTTCAAGTTACCGACATTAACCGAGTTGCATCAGTATTTATTTAACAGACCGTTTTCGGAAGCGCATAATGCCACTGCCGATGTGGAGGCGACCACGCGTTGTTTCCTAGAATTAATCCGTAGGGAAAATTATACTGCAGAAAAACTGGATGTTCCCGCAAGTTACTTTCGGGATTTCCAGGATAAAAACCCGACTGAAATTAAACTCATCGGTTTAAAGCACATCAATTTAAAGGAGGCTTCTGATAAAATTCGCCAGCAGTTTGGGGAAAAGCAGACCGCGGCAATTTCAAAACAAGAGCTTTCCCAAAACAAGAAAGTGCTTGTTGATACGGAATTCGTGCATTTGCATAACCACACCCAGTTTTCTGTTTTGCAGTCCACGATCAGTATTGCAGCTCTAGTAAAAGCGGCTTCACAACAAAAGATGCCTGCCGTTGCCATGACAGATCATGCCAACTTGATGGGGGCTTTTCACTTTGTAAGGGATATTTTAAATCATAATAAAGCGGCTGAAGCCAAGAATGCAGCCTCAATTGAAAATGGCGAGAAAGCTACCGAGGTTCCAATGAAGCCGATCGTAGGCTGTGAATTTTTTGTCTGTGAAGATCACAAGGACAAATCCCGTAAGGACAATGGATACCAAATAGTGCTTTTGGCGAAGACCAAAAAAGGATACCATAATCTGGCCAAAATGTCTTCGATTGCTTATACGGAAGGATTTTATTATGTGCCAAGGATTGATAAAAAAGTAATTCAACAATACAAAGATGATATCATTGTGTTGTCCGGGAATCTCTATGGTGAGATTCCGAGCAAGGTTTTAAATCTTGGTGAAAACCAAGCCGAAGAAGCTTTGATTTGGTGGAAAGAGGAGTTCAAGGATGATTTTTATATTGAAGTGATGCGTCACAATCAAGAAGATGAAAATCGGGTAAATACCACTTTGATTTCCTTGGCTAGAAAGCATGGCGTCAAAATTGTTGCCACTAACAATACCTTCTATATAGATAAAGAAAATGCCAATGCGCATGATATTTTGCTTTGTGTGCGTGATGGCGAAAAGCAAACGACACCTATAGGCCGTGGTCGTGGCTATCGTTTTGGGTTGCCCAATCAAGAATATTATTTCAAGACGGGGGAGGAGATGAAAAAACTCTTTACCGATTTGCCCGAATCGATTGCGAACCTAAGTGAAATTGTCGACAAAATTGAAATTTACAATCTGGCGCGTGAAGTTTTGTTGCCCAAATTTGAAATTCCTGAGGAGTTTAATGTTCCTGAAGATGCTGTTGATGGTGGAGTGCGAGGGGAAAATGCCTATTTGAGACATCTTACTTATGAAGGGGCAAACAGAAGATATCCCGAAATCACGGAGGAAATACGGGAACGTCTTGATTTTGAGTTGCTGACCATTTCTAATTCCGGGTATCCTGGATATTTCTTGATTGTGCAGGATTTAATTGCCGAAGCTAGAAGCATGGGTGTTTCTGTAGGACCGGGAAGGGGGTCTGCAGCGGGATCGGTTGTGGCGTACTGTTTGAAAATAACCAACATTGACCCGTTGATGTACAACCTGCTTTTTGAGCGTTTCCTAAACCCCGATCGTGTGTCATTACCCGATATTGATATCGATTTTGATGATGAAGGGCGAAGCAGTGTGATGGATTATGTGATCCGAAAATACGGTTCGAAACAAGTGGCGCAGATTATCACTTATGGTAAAATGGCCACGAAATCGGCAATTCGAGATACCGCACGTGTACTGGATTTACCTTTGTTTGAAGCCGATAAAATCGCGAAACTGATTCCTGGAATGATGCCGTCTAAATGGAATTTAGCGCGGTTCCTGAATGAAGAGGAAGCTGTTATTAAAAAAGTGGTTCGTCCGGAAGAATGGGATAAAATAAAAGAGTTAATAGGCCTTGCTGGTGAAGATGATCTGAGTGGTGAGACTATTCAGCAGGCTAAAGTGCTGGAAGGGAATTTGAGAAACACGGGTATCCATGCCTGTGGGGTAATCATTACACCAAGCGACATTACAGATTTTGTTCCTGTGGCTACCGCCAAAGATTCGGATCTTTATGTGACCCAATTTGACAACTCAGTGGTGGAAACTGCGGGACTTTTAAAAATGGACTTCTTGGGTTTGAAAACCCTTACACTGATTAAGGACACCGTTAAATTAGTGAAATACAGAAACGGAATCGACTTGAACCCGGACGAATTCCCGATTGATGATGTAAAGACATACGAGCTTTTTCAACGCGGAGAAACGGTGGGGATTTTTCAATATGAATCTGCAGGAATGCAGAAGTACATGAAGGAATTGAAGCCTACGGTTTTCCCCGATTTGATTGCCATGAACGCCCTGTATCGTCCGGGGCCAATTGCCTACATCCCGAGTTTCGTAAAAAGGAAAAATGGCGAAGAGGAAATCATATATGACCTTGAGGCCTGCGAGGAATTACTGAAGGATACCTACGGAATTACCGTTTACCAGGAGCAGGTAATGCTTTTGTCCCAAAAACTGGCCGATTTCTCCAAGGGAGATGCCGATGTATTGCGTAAAGCGATGGGGAAAAAGCAAAAGGATGTCTTGGACAAGATGAAGCCTAAGTTTATCAGCCAGGCTGCAGCCAAAGGACATGCCGAAGACAAACTGGAAAAAATATGGAAAGACTGGGAAGCCTTTGCGGAATATGCCTTCAATAAGTCTCACTCTACCTGTTATGCTTGGATCGCATACCAAACGGCCTATCTAAAAGCCAATTATCCTGCTGAATATATGGCGGCGGTGTTGTCCAATAATATGAGTGACATTAAACAAGTGTCTTTCTTTATGGAAGAATGTAAACGAATGGGACTGGAAGTATTGGGACCGGACGTGAATGAGTCCTTCTACAAATTTACCGTAAATGACAATTATGCGGTACGTTTTGGAATGGGTGCTATCAAAGGTGTAGGTGCAGGTGCCGTTGCCACTATAGTTGAAAAAAGAAAAGATGGAAAATATAAGTCGATTTTTGACTTGACCAAACGAATCGATTTGCGTGCCGCCAACAAAAAGGCATTGGAGAATTTGGCGCTGGCTGGAGGTTTCGATTCCTTTTTGGGCACGACTCGGGCGCAATATTTTCATGATGACGGGGACGGAATCACCTTTTACGAAAAAGCGATTCGCTATGGCGCAAAATTCCAGGAGAACGAGAACTCATCGCAGGTAAGTTTGTTTGGGGAAAGCAGCGATGTGCAGATAGCAGAGCCAATCGTGCCGCCTTGCGAGGACTGGAGCACGATGGAAAAACTAGCCAAAGAAAAGGAAGTGGTCGGGATTTATATCTCGGGACATCCATTGGACGATTATAAGTTTGAGATGAAATATTTTTGTAATGCCAAACTGGAAGCGCTGAGAAGCATGGAACTCCATGTGGGAAAAAGCTTGACTTTTGGGGGAATCATCAATGATGTGCAACACAGAGTAGCCAAAAACGGGAAAGGTTGGGCTATATTCACATTAGAGGGTTATGATGAAAGTTACGAGTTTAAGATCTTTGGTGAAGAGTACTTGAAGTTTCGTCATTTCTTGATTCAGAACAACTTCACTTATATGAAAGTTTCGGTCAAAGAGGGATGGACGAATCAGGATACGGGCAAGAAAAGCGACCCGAGGATTCAGTTCACTTTGGTTCAATACTTACAGGACGTTTTGGATACCTTTGCCAAAAAACTGATTGTTTTATTGAATATCACCGATCTTCAGGCAGAGTTTATTCATAAATTAAGTCATCTTTTCCAGGAAAATAAAGGGGACAATCAAGTGTCATTCGAAATTATGGAATTGGAGAAAATTAAGAAAATAATTGAGACGGCTCCACTTCTCCTTGACAATGAAACAGATGATTTTGTCGAAGGGAATGACGATATTGAGGTTTCTGAACCTGAAGGAAAGGAAGCTGTTTCAGTTACCGAAGTGGAGGAAATAAAAGTGGTGACCAAACTGACAATGCCAAGCAGAAGACTAAAAATCAAAATATCGAATGAATTATTGGTAGAGCTAGAGAAAATGCAGATTAATTTTAAGTTGAACTAGGTTGGAATTTATTTAAACCCGTTTTTTGATTCAAATGAACAGAAAAATCGTTATAGTGTGACGATTTTTCTGCTTTTTTTTCCCTTTTAATACGGTTTGGGCTTGTTTTTAAGATGCTTTTGGATTTTATAATGTTAATGTTTTAATCGTAAACGGTTGGTTTTTATATGCATGCATATAATTAGTTTTTTGTGTCGAAAGTTCTACGTGAAATTAAGAAATGCAACGGTTTAATTTATTTAATTTTGTTGTAAAACTAAAATAAAAATCATGAAAACAAAGCTGTTTGTATTAGGGCTTATGGCATGCTCAATGACTATGTTAGGGCAAACCGATAAAAAAGGAAGTAAGAGAGAAAACTGGTATTTTAAAGTAGGAGCATCTTATTTTACGCAGGCTGCCGCTACCGAGTTTCCCAACGTTAACGGGCGTGAACCTTTGAAGGAGGTTTATGTTGGCGGAGAGTTAGTTTCCAAAGAAAGTATAACTGGGTCTTTTGGCGAAGGATTCCGTTACGGAGGGAATGCCGGATACCGTTTTACGGATCGTTTAGGCATTGAAATGGGCATAAACTATTATAAAAGCAAAAGTAAAACGATGGTGGAAACCATTTCCGATGGCGTTTCCGTTTTTAAATCGGACGGACAAGTTACCGCTTTAGATGTGGCCCCCGCTTTAGTGCTGTACTTAGGTGAAGTAAAAGGGTTTGAGCCTTATACAAAGGTGGGAGTTATCGTGCCGTTAAACGGAAGATTAGAAATTGAAACGAATGCAATCGCCGCTCCAGGGGTAAAAGTATTCAGTAGAGATAAAATCAATCCAAATATAACGGGAGGATTTCTTGCCGCGCTGGGAACTTCTTATAAATTAAAAGATAAGCTATCGGCCTATGCTGAAGTGGAATACCGTAATTTTACCGTTCACGGAAAAACAAAGGAAACTACGGCGTTTACAATAAACGGGCAGAATCAGTTGGACACTCGCACAACGGCTCAGATACATACGAATTACACAGATCATTTAGACAGTAGTTCTAATAATGCAGAGTTTAACACTGTTGATAGTTCAAGACCAACAGATGATTTGAGTTCTTACATCAGCATTAGCGGGGTTGGTTTAACTCTAGGTCTTAGATATAGTTTGTAATGTTGCATATAAATTTATAATTGAAGAGGATGTTTTAAAGAACGTCCTCTTTTTTTGTTTAAAATAAAATGGTAGGGACCGCATGCTAGCCCTGATCGCAGCGGCATCCTTTTATTTCCTTCTTTAGGCGATAAAAGATATAGCGAAGAGCAGGAAACGGCTCCTAATCAATAAAAATGTTAGCTAAAATCAGATAAATAGCAATTGTCAATGCTTTCATAACCAAAACTAATTTGGGAATAGCGTTTCATTTGGTTTTAATTTCTAAATTTGTATTCTAGTTTTGAATAAGATCAGAACTTTAAACTTTAAACAAAGATATTATGGCATTAGCAATAACAGACGCTACTTTTGAAGAAGTAGTTTTGAAATCAACAAAACCGGTAATGGTGGATTTTTGGGCAGCATGGTGCGGGCCTTGTAGAATGGTAGGACCAATCATTGACGAATTGAGTACTGAATATGACGGAAAAGTGGTAATTGGGAAAGTTGATGTTGACGCAAACCAAGAATTTGCAGCAAAATACGGAGTGAGAAACATACCTACAGTACTGGTTTTTCATAACGGAGAAGTCGTAGGGAAACAAGTAGGAGTAGCTCCGAAACAAACCTACGCAGATAGTTTAGACGCGTTGTTGTAATCGGTAGATTATGATTTATATAGGAAAGGTTTGGCGAAAGTCAAACCTTTTTTTGTTTAAGATAAGTTCGTTTTTACTTCCACTGTGCATCCGGCTCTTTTTGGAATCCATTAATTTTCAAATCATTCCTTCTTTCACTATATTTGGTAGATGAAGATTGAATCGCAAATAGAAAAGATTTCCAGATTTCAGCATCTTGAGTTGTTGGCCAATCAAATTGTGGAAGGATTTATTTCAGGCATGCACAAAAGTCCCTTTCATGGCTTCTCGGCCGAATTTGCCGAGCATAAGGTTTATAATGCGGGGGAAAGCACCAAACACATCGATTGGAAGTTATTTGCCAAGACGGACCGTCTGTACACCAAACGCTTTGAGGAGGAAACCAATTTGCGTTGTCATATCATTATTGACAATTCTTCGTCGATGCATTATCCAAAATTAAAAGACAATCAAAACTTTTATGAAAACAAAATCGGATTCTCCGTTTTGGCCTCGGCAGTTTTAATGAAGCTGTTGAAGAAGCAGCGGGACGCGGTGGGCTTGAGTGTGTTTTCCGACAGTTATGAATACTATGCGCCCGAAAAGGGCAGTGACCGCCATCATAGGATGGTTTTTAACACGCTTGAAAATTTATTAATAAAGACTACAGTTAGTAAAAGGACCGATACGGTCACCTTTTTGCACCAAATTGCAGAAAAGATACATCGCCGGTCGATGATTATCCTTTTTACCGATATGTTTCAGTCCGGTAAAGACGACGCGGGAGAGGAAGCTTTGCTGAATGCATTGCAACACTTGAAGCACAACAAGCATAAGGTGGTGTTGTTTCATGTCGTGGATTCTAAAACGGAGTTGAATTTCGATTTCGATAACACGCCCAGAAAATTCATAGATGTAGAAACGGGCGAGGAAATTTCCGTTTTTGCCGATAATGTGAAGCTGGAATATGAAAAACAAGCCCAGCTGTACTTCAAAAAGTTGGCATTAAGTTGCACTCAAAACAGGATTAAGTACGTTCCGGTAAATGTTGGTGAAAATTTCGAAAAAATATTGTTGACATATTTGGCTGAGAAACAAAACTTTGGATAGTTATTCGAAAAAAAAGCATTTATTTTAAGTGAAAACGTTTGTGTAACTCGAAATCTATTGTATCTTTGCCACCGCAATAATGAGTGGGTCTGGTAGTTCAGTTGGTTAGAATACCTGCCTGTCACGCAGGGGGTCGCGGGTTCGAGTCCCGT
>Ga0209320_10000053_pt1 | contig 52728 bp, 62 predicted proteins | sample Rifsed13ft4_FD_184008 | JGI IMG/M metagenome (GOLD analysis project Ga0209320, IMG submission 184008) | Soil microbial communities from Rifle, Colorado, USA - sediment 13ft 4 (version 2) | ecosystem: Environmental > Terrestrial > Deep subsurface > Rock core/Sediment | place: Rifle, Colorado... | reverse complement strand
TGTCCAAGGAGAAATTTGAAAGAAAGAAGCCCCATGTGAACGTGGGGACGATTGGTCACGTGGACCATGGGAAGACGACGCTGACGGCGGCGATCACGAAGACGATGGCGGAGAAATACGGTGGTGAAGTCAAGGCTTACGACCAGATAGACAATGCGCCGGAGGAGCGTGCGCGGGGGATCACGATAGCGACGGCGCACGTGGAATACGAAAGCGCGGCGCGTCACTACGCGCACGTGGACTGTCCGGGGCATGCGGATTATATCAAGAACATGATCACGGGTGCGGCGCAGATGGACGGGGCGATATTAGTGGTGAGTGCGGCGGATGGACCGATGCCGCAGACGCGGGAACACATTTTGTTGGCCCGGCAGGTGGGTGTGCCCTACATTGTGGTGTACCTGAACAAGGCGGACATGGTGGATGACGCGGAGTTGCTGGAGCTGGTGGAAATGGAGGTGCGGGAGTTACTGGACAGCTACGACTTTCCCGGGGACGCCACCCCGATCGTGACGGGCAGTGCGTTGAAGGCGCTGGAAGGGGACGCGGGTGAGTTGGGCAAGCCGTCGATTGAGAAGCTGGTGGCGGCGCTGGACGCCTACATTCCGGTGCCGGAGCGGCCGGTGGACAAGCCCTTTCTGATGCCGATAGAAGATGTTTTCAGTATCTCGGGGCGCGGGACGGTGGTGACGGGCCGTATCGACCGCGGGATAGTCAAGGTGGGCGATGAAGTGGAGATAGTGGGGGTGAAGGCGACGCAGAAGACCACGTGCACGGGCGTGGAGATGTTCCGGAAGCTGCTGGATGAAGGCCAGGCGGGTGACAACGTGGGGGTTCTGTTGAGGGGCACCAAGCGCGAAGAAGTGGAACGTGGACAGGTGCTGTGCAAGCCGGGCAGTATCACCCCGCATACGCATTTTGAATGTGAGGTGTATGTATTGAGCAAGGAAGAAGGCGGGCGGCACACGCCGTTTTTCAGCAACTACCGGCCGCAGTTTTATTTTCGGACCACGGACGTGACGGGGGCGGTGGAGTTGCCGGCGGGGACGGAGATGGTGATGCCGGGTGACAACATCAAGATGACGGTGAAGCTGATTGTGCCGATTGCGATGGAAGAGGGATTGCGCTTTGCGATACGTGAGGGTGGCCGCACCGTGGGTGCCGGTGTCGTCTCCAAGATTATTGAGTAAATTTAAATGGCAGAAAAACAAAACATAAGAATTCGCCTCAAGGCCTTTGATCATCGTTTGATCGATCAGTCGACCCGCGAAATCGTGGAGACTGCACGTCGCACCGGTGCACAGGTCAAAGGGCCTATTCCACTGCCGACCAAGAAGGAGCGCTTTACCATCCTGATTTCGCCACACGCTAATAAAGATGCACGTGATCAGTATGAAATCCGGACCCATAAGCGCTTGCTGGATATTGTAAATCCGACGGACAAAACTGTTGACGCGTTAATGAAACTGGATCTGGCCGCTGGTGTAGACGTACAGATCAAATTGAATTGATAAAAAGGTTACTGCAATGACGATTGGAATAATAGGCCGTAAGCGTGGAATGACCCGGGTCTTCAATGAAGAAGGCCAGTCTATTCCTGTTACGGTAATAGTAGCGGAACCAAACCGCGTGATACGTCTGATCGATCAAGATCATGATGGCTATCGTGCTGTGCAGATCGCATGGGGCAACAAAAAGCCGGCAAAAGTAAACAAGGCCATTACCGGAATATATGCCAAGGCTGAAATAACCGCAGGTGAAGGTCTGGCAGAGTTTCGTCTGGGTGCAGATGAAGGCAAGGATCTGGCTACGGGCAGTGAGATCAAGGTGAATATATTTACAGCGGGCCAGATCGTTGATGTTGCGGGGACGACTATGGGTAAAGGTTTTGCTGGCGCTGTCAAACGCCATAATTTTCGCATGAATAATGCAACTCATGGTTGTTCTGTATCTCACCGGTCAGCTGGTTCAATCGGTCAAAACCAGACTCCCGGCCGTGTCTTTAAAGGCAAGAAAATGGCGGGTCAAATGGGTAATACCAGGCAGACGGCCCAGAATCTTGAAGTAGTCCGTGTCGATGGTGACAGGAACCTGATATTGATCAGGGGTTCCGTCCCTGGTGCCAAGGGCGGCGAGGTATTGATCAAGCCTGCAGTAAAGGCCCGGGCGTGAAGAGCAAGCCATGGAATTGAAATTACATAAATTTGGAAAGAAAACGGCCGGCAAGGTCAAGGTTTCGGATAGCATTTTTGCTGCTGACTATAATGAAGCTTTGATCCATCAAGTGGTCACTGCATATATGGCCGGCTCCCGTGCAGGTACCAAGGCGCAAAAGACACGCGCAGAAGTCAGGGGTGGTGGCAGAAAACCCTGGCGGCAGAAAGGTTTGGGGCGTGCACGCGCGGGAACCATACGCAGCCCGATATGGCGCGGTGGCGGTGTGACGTTTGCAGCAAAAGTGCGTGATTTTTCGCAAAAGGTAAACAAAAAAATGTACCGGGGGGCAATGCGCTCCATACTTTCTGAACTTGCAAGACAAGACAGATTGATATTGATCGATAATATTGTTCTGGAAAATTCAAAAACCAAGTCATTCGTGGAAAAGTTGAATGAACTGAAACTGAAAGAGGTATTAATCATCACTGATGAGATATCAGAGAATCTCTATCTGGCATCCAGAAATATTCCATGCGTCAGCATAGTCGATACTCTGGAAATCAATCCGTATACGTTGATCGGATATGAAAATATTGTGATGACCAAAGAGGCCGTGCAAAAAGTGGAGGCGTGGCTGGCATGAACCAGGAACGTTTAATGAGCATATTGCTTGAGCCGCGTGTTTCCGAAAAAAGTACGATGGTTGCTGATAAAAATAACCAGTTTGTTTTCAAGGTTGCAGGCAATGCCAACAAGCAGGAGATAAAACGTGCTGTCGAGAAGATGTTTGCTGTTGAAGTCGCTTCAGTACAGGTATGCAACATCAAGGGTAAAACCAAATTGACAAGGTCCCAGCAAGGTAGCCGTCAGGGCTTGAAGAAGGCCTATGTGAGATTGAAACCCGGATTTGATATTGATTTTCTGGGTGCATAGTTATAGCGGAATGATTGAATATGCCATTAGTTAAACCAAAACCGACATCAGCCGGGCGCCGGGCACAGCTTAAAGTAATTACGCCGGGTCTCTACAAGGGCCAGCCCTATGAACCATTGCTGGAGAAGCAGGCCAAGTCTTCCGGCCGCAATAACCATGGCCATATTACGGTCAGGCATCGTGGCGGTGGTGCCAAACAGCGTTACCGTGTTATTGATTTCAAACGGGACAAAGATGCTATAACGGCGAAGGTCGAGCATATTGAATATGATCCAAACCGCTCTGCGCATATTGCGTTGTTACTATATACAGATGGCGAACGCCGTTACATCATCGCGCCACAAGGCGTTTCTGCAGGTGCAGAATTGATGTCCGGGGCCAATGCCGCGATCAAGGCAGGGAATTGTCTGCCACTGCGTAATATCCCGGTGGGTACAACCATACATTGTGTGGAGATGAAGCCGGGCAAGGGTGCACAGATCGCAAGAAGCGCCGGTGCCGGTGTGCAGCTTATGGCGCGTGAAGGCGCACATTCCACTTTGCGTTTACGTTCAGGTGAAATGCGCAAGGTATTGTCTGATTGCCGGGCAACCATAGGTGAAGTTGGTAACAACGAACATTCACTGGAACAGCTGGGCAAGGCAGGTGCGAAACGCTGGCGTGGTATAAGGCCCACGGTACGTGGTGTCGCCATGAACCCGGTAGATCATCCACATGGTGGTGGTGAAGGAAAAACTTCTGGCGGCCGTCATCCGGTTTCACCCTGGGGACAGCCAACCAAAGGTTACAAGACACGCAAGAACAAGCGTTCAAATAATTTAATAGTTAACAGACGTAAAAAATAACGGGGAAAACAGTGCCACGTTCAATTAAAAAAGGCCCTTTTGTTGATCATCATTTGATCAGGAAAGTTGAAACTGCAAAAGAGAAAAACGACAAACGGCCAATTAAAACATGGTCGCGTCGTTCCATGATCCTGCCTGATATGGTGGGTCTGACCATTGGCGTGCATAACGGGCGCGATCATATGCCTATTCTTATCACCGAGAATATGGTGGGTCATAAATTGGGGGAGTTTGCTATTACGCGAACCTTCCGCGGTCATTCCGCTGACAAGAAAGTGGTGGCTAAACCATTATGACTACATCCGCAAAACTAAGGTTTACCAGAATATCACCGCAAAAAGTGCGGCTGGTGGCAGATCAGATACGTGGTCTGCCGGTGGACCGCGCATTGAATATACTGTCATTCAGTAACAAGAAGGCGGCAGTGATAGTCAGGAAATTACTGGAATCAGCCATTGCAAATGCCGAGCATAACGATGGCGCGGATATTGATGAACTAACGGTCAAGTCCATATGTATTGATCAAGGTCCCACAATGAAACGTCTGCAGACACGGGCCAGAGGCCGTGCTGACAGGGTTTTAAAAAGAACCAGTCATGTAACCATAATGGTTGCTGGCACCGAAGAGTGAGAATGTAATGGGTCAAAAAGTACATCCAACTGGATTTCGTCTGGGCATAGTCAAGGACTGGACATCGACCTGGTATGCCAATACCAAGGACTATGCAAATTATCTGCACACAGATATCAAAGTGCGTGAGTATTTGCGCAAGAAACTTGCTACCGCTTCGGTCAGCCGTATACAGATAGAGCGGCTGGCCAGTAACGCCAGGATCATCATACACACGGCGCGGCCGGGTATTGTGATCGGTAAGAAAGGTGAAGATATAGAACGCCTTCGAATGGATATTTCCAACATGATGGGTGTTCCTGCCCAGGTCAGTGTGGAAGAAATACGCAAACCGGAACTGGATGCTTATCTGGTGGCCGAAAGTGTTGCGCAGCAGATTGCACGCCGCATCATGTTCAGGCGAGCAATGAAACGGGCCGTGACCAATACCATGCGGCTCGGTGCGCTGGGCATCAAGATTAACGTCAGTGGACGTTTGAATGGTGCAGAAATAGCTCGCTCGGAATGGTATCGCGAAGGCCGCGTACCATTGCATACCCTGCGTGCAGATATTGATTATGGATTTGCCGAATCACACACTACTTATGGTGTGATTGGTATCAAGGTCTGGATTTTTAAAGGTGAGATTTTTGGTAAAGATGATCAGCGTGAAGATGACACCGCTGCTACTGAAAATGCTACGGTAAGCTAACGGGATACGACGGTGTTACAGCCCAAGAAAACAAAATACAGAAAGCAAATGAAGCTTCGCAATCGCGGTAACGCGAAGGCTGGTATCAAGGTGAGCTTTGGTGAGTATGGCCTCAAGGCAATCTCACGTGGACGCATTACTGCACGTCAGATTGAGGCTGCCCGGCGTGCAATCACACGCAGCATCAAACGTGGTGGCAAGGTCTGGATCCGTATATTTCCGGACAAGCCGGTCAGCAAGAAACCGCTCGAGGTTCGTATGGGCGGCGGCAAGGGTAATGTTGAGTATTGGGTGGCACAAGTTCAGCCCGGCAGGATGTTATATGAAATTGAAGGGATTCCTGAAGATCAGGCTCGTGATGCCCTGAAACTGGCGGCTGCCAAATTGCCGGTGCAAACTGCATTTGTCGCCAGGACATTACTCTAATGAACACATCAGAATTAAGAAAAAAAAACAATGAGGAGCTTAACAACTTGCTCCTTGAACTGCGGCGTGAGCAATTTAATTTGCGCATGCAGAAAGGCTCTGGCCAGTTAAGCAAACCTAGCGAAGTAAAACGTGTGCGGCGTGATATTGCCAGGATCAAGACCATTATGAATGAATCGTCCATGGGTAATAAATGATGACTGAATCCGGGAAACAACCAAAAACGCTCTCAGGCCAAGTGGTGAGTGTAAAGATGAACAAGACGATTTCCGTCTTGATAGAACGTACAGTACAACATCCGCTCTACGGGAAATACATGCGGCGCTCAACAAAATTACTCGCACATGATGATAAAAATGAATGTAAAGAAGGTGATTTTGTTGTGATCGAATCATCAAGACCTATTTCCAAAAGAAAGTCATGGCGGTTGCAGAAGATTGTCACCAAGGCACAAGAAATTTAAGAGAGATTAAGGGAGAACGACGCATGATTCAGATGCAGACAATGCTTGAGGCCGCTGATAACAGCGGTGCGCGTCGGCTGATGTGTGTGAAGGTATTAGGTGGTTCTAAACGGCGTTATGCCAATGTTGGTGATGTGATCAAGGTGAGCGTCAAGGAAGCCATTGCACGTGGTAAGGTAAAAAAGGGTGAGGTTTACAATGCACTGGTTGTGCGTACCCGTAAGGGTGTGCGCCGTGCAGATGGTTCGTTGATCCGCTTTGACAGCAATGCCGCGGTATTGCTGAATAACCAGTTGCAGCCTATTGGCACACGTATTTTTGGCCCCGTAACACGTGAATTAAGAAGCGCTGAATTCATGAAGATTGTTTCTCTGGCACCTGAGGTTTTATAGAACATGCAGAAGATCAGGAAAGGTGATGAGGTCGTCGTGCTTGCCGGCAAGGATAAAGGCAAGACCGGTACCGTGCTGAGTGTTTTGAAAGTTGAAACAAAGGTCATTGTTGAGAACATTAATATGGCCAAACGCCATACCAAAGGTAATCCGATGCAGGGTGCCGCTGGTGGAATTATTGAGAAGGAAATGCCCATACATGTTTCAAATGTGGCTATCCGGAATCCGGTCACCCAAAAGGCGGACCGGATCGGGTTCAGGACACTGGAAGACGGGAAGAAAGTACGTTTTCACAAGTCCAACAATGAAGTCGTGGATATCTGAGGTTTAGCGTTATGCCAAGATTAGAAGATTACTACCGCGAAACGGTGATGCCTCAGTTAACCGGGCAGTTCAAGTACAAATCGGTGATGCAGGTGCCACGTATAAGCAAGATTACCATCAATATGGGTTTGGGTGAGGCTACTGCGGACAAGAAAATTATAGAACATGCAGTAGAAGATTTAACCAAGATCAGTGGCCAGAAACCGGTTGTCACTCATGCAAAAAAATCGGTTGCTAATTTCAAGTTGCGTGAAGGCTGGCCCATCGGTTGTAAAGTAACCCTGAGACGTAATCGCATGTATGAATTTCTGGATCGCCTGATTACAATTGCGATACCCAGAATCCGGGATTTTCGTGGTTTCAGCCCGCGTTCTTTCGATGGCCGTGGAAATTACACCATCGGTGTAAAAGAACAGATTATTTTCCCGGAAATTGATTACGACAAGATTGATACATTACGTGGCATGGACATTACCATCACCACAACTGCACGTTCTGACGAAGAGGCGCGTGCGTTATTAGCGGCATTCAAGTTTCCATTACGCACATAAGAGCAGATCGAGAATATGGCAAAAACCTCTATGGTTAATCGCGAGATCAAGCGCAACCGCCTGGTCAGAAAATATGCTGCAAAACGTCTGGCACTCAAGGTAAAAATAATTGATATGTCCCTGAGTGAAGAGGAACGGACAGCAGCACGAAATAAATTAAACATGCTGCCACGTGATTCAAGCAAGTCCAGACTGCGTAATCGTTGCAGCATTACCGGCCGTCCGCATGGTTATTACCGTAAATTCGGTCTAGGCAGAAACAAATTGCGTGAAGCCGCCATGCGTGGGGATGTTCCTGGGCTGGTCAAGGCAAGTTGGTAAGACAGTGAAAGGTATAAAGTTGAAAGTGAAAAGAATGGTACATAAGTGTTCCGGAAATATATCACGCTCAATTTTATGCTTGAGAGAAATTTTTAATAATACTTTTAACTTTAAACTTTGAACTGAATTTATATGAGTATGCAAGACCCTATAGCAGATATGTTCTGCCAGATAAGTAATGGCCAGGCCAGAGCCAGGATCAAGATTGATATGCCTTCATCCAAGCTCAAGGTGGCAATTGCCGAGATCCTCAGGCAGGAAGGATACATTAGCGGTTATGAGGTCAATGATAATGACAATAAAAAAACGCTGATTGTGGAACTCAAATATTTTGATGGCAAACCTGTGATAGAAAAACTGCAGAGGGTAAGCAAACCCAGTCTGCGTAGATTCAAATCCAAAGATGATCTGCCCAGAGTGCTCGGTGGTTTCGGTATGGCGATAATTTCCACATCCAGAGGTTTAATGACGGACAAGAACGCACGTGCCCAGGGTATCGGGGGCGAAGTGCTGTGTATTGTCGCTTGATGAGATAAGAGAGATGTCACGCATTGCAAAATATCCAGTCACTATTCCGTCAGGTGTTGAAGTCAGCATCAAAGGGAATACTGTGGCCATCAAGGGGAAAAAGGGTCAATTGATTCATGAGGCACATCAACTGATCACCGTGCAACAGGAAGATGGCATGCTTAAAATCGGTGTGAGAAACAACTCGAAATCCGCCAAGGCATTATCAGGGACAACCCGTGCACTGTTACAGAATAATGTTACAGGTGTCAGTGAAGGTTACCAGCGCAAGCTGGAAATTACTGGAGTGGGATATCGTGCCCAGGCACAAGGGAAAATGTTGAATCTGACCTTGGGTTTTTCACATCCGATCAACTTTCCTGTCCCTGAAGGTATAACTGTAGAGACACCTTCACAGACTGAAATAGTCATCAAAGGAATAGACAAACAGCAGGTGGGCCAGGTAGCTGCAAATATCCGTGATTACCGTCCACCGGAACCCTACAAGGGCAAGGGTGTACGTTATGCTGATGAAGTCATTATCCGTAAAGAAGCCAAGAAGGCCTAATGCAACAGGTTTTTAAAGAGACATGAATAAGAAAATAGCCAGATTACGCCGTGCACAACTGACCCGGGCGAGGATCAGACTCAACGGGTGCAACCGCCTCTGTGTTCACAAAACTCCGAGACATATGTATGCGCAGATAATTGCACCAAATGGTTCACAGGTGATCACGAGTGCTTCTACCCTGGATAAGGAAGTGAAAGCGCAGATCAAATACAGCGGTAATATTGCCGCCGCTACGGTAGTCGGCAAGATTTTGGCGGAGCGGGCCAAGAAAGCAGGTGTGACGAAGGTGGCTTTTGATCGTTCCGGATTTAAATATCACGGGCGCATCAAGGCATTGGCCGATGCTGCCCGCGAACAAGGTATGGAACTATAGAGGTCATAAGCGATGGCAGTCACTGAATCAATTACAGGTAACGAAGACCTCCAGGAAAAACTGGTTGCAGTCAATCGCGTTGCAAAAGTAGTCAAGGGTGGCAGACAGTTCCGATTCTCCGCGCTGACGGTAGTGGGCGATGGCAATGGCAAGGTGGGTTTGGGTTGCGGTAAATCACGCGAGGTACCGCTGGCGATACAAAAGGCAATGGAAGACGCCCGTCGTAACATGGTTTCTGTTGCTCTTAAGGAAGGCACATTGCACTATGCAGTGACTGCGAGCCATGGTGCTGCCAAGGTCTACATGCAACCGGCCTCTGACGGCACCGGGATCATTGCCGGCGGTGCGATGCGCGCAGTATTTGAAGTTGTGGGTATCCACAATATATTGGCTAAATCTATTGGTTCAACCAATCCGATTAATGTAGTTCGTGCCACCATTAAAGGGTTACAGCAAATTTCCTCTCCTGAGCTTATTGCTGCCAAGAGAGGCAAGAAAGTCGAGGAATTAGCGGATTAAACATGGCGAGCAAGAAGAAGCAGGTCAAGGTTACGCTTACACGCAGCACCAACAAGCGTCTTGCAGCTCACAAGGCCACAATTGCCGGACTGGGCCTGCGGCGTATTGGCCACACTGTGACATTAATTGATACACCCGAGATTCGCGGCATGATAAACAAGGTGGCTTATATGGTTGCCGTAGAGGATGCATGAGATGCGACTGAATACGATAAAGCCGAAAGAGGATTCCAAGCCGGTGGCAAAAAGAGCAGGTCGTGGTATGGGATCCGGGTTGGGCAAGACCGGTGGCCGCGGACACAAAGGCCAGAAAGCCAGGGCGGGCGGTTTCCACAAGGTGGGTTTTGAGGGTGGTCAAATGCCCTTGCAGCGCCGTTTGCCCAAGTTGGGTTTTCACTCCCAATTGTCTGAGGTCACCGGAGAAATACGCCTGAATGAGCTGGCGAAAGTTGAAGCTGACATTATCGATCTGGCCGCATTGAAAGCTGCCAATCTTCTGGCAAAGCATATTATCCACGTTAAAGTGATTTGCTCCGGCAAACTGGAGAAGGCTGTCACAATCAAGGGACTGGGAGTTACCAAGGGTGCGCGTGCAGCAATTGAAGCTGCAGGCGGCAAGGTGGTAGAAGAATAAATGTCAGTTGCTAATCCGGTAATCCCGGGAGGTTTGGCAGGACTCAGCAAGCTCAAGGAGCTGCGCCAACGCCTGCTGTTTGTGTTGATTGCATTGTTTGTATTCAGGATAACAACGCATATTCCGGTACCCGGCATAAATGCCCAGGCACTGATGGATATGTTTAACCGGCAGAGTGGCACGATCCTGGATATGTTTAACATGTTTTCAGGCGGGGCATTGCAACGATTGTCTGTAGTTGCGCTCGGGATCATGCCGTATATTTCGGCGTCGATTATTATGCAGTTGCTGTCTTTCATTGATCCGAAATTGAAGCAACTGCGCAAGGAAGGCGAGATGGGCCGTCGCAAGATTACGCAGTACACCCGCTACGGCACGGTATTACTGGCAACCTTTCAGGCATTCGGTGTTGCTATTGCACTGGAGGGACAGAATGTCGTTTTAAATGCGGGCCTGAGTTTCAGGATTACGACAGTGGTGTCGCTGGTCACCGGGACCATGTTTTTAATGTGGCTGGGTGAACAGATTACCGAACGCGGTGTGGGTAACGGAATTTCGATGATTATTTTTGCCGGTATTGTGGCCGGTCTGCCGGCTGCGATTGGTGGTACGCTGGAATTATCACGTACCGGAGAGCTGCATCTTCTGGCCGTCATCGGCCTGTTTGCTCTGGCCGTGGTGGTAACGGGTTTTGTGGTGTTTGTAGAGCGCGGGCAGCGGCGTATCACTATAAATTATGCCAAGCGGCAGGTGGGAAGAAAAATGTATGCAGGGCAGTCCAGTCATTTGCCCTTGAAACTGAATATGTCTGGTGTCATACCACCGATATTTGCTTCCAGCATTATTTTATTCCCGGCCACGTTGGGCAGCTGGTTTGGGCAAAGTGAAGGGATGCAATGGCTGCAAAATCTGGTGGCAGGTATGTCACCAGGCCAGCCGCTCTATGTAATGATGTATGCCGCATTCATAGTGTTCTTCTGTTTTTTTTATACGGCGATAGTTTTTGATCCCCGCGAAACAGCAGAAAATCTGAAGAAATCCGGTGCTTTCGTGCCGGGCATGCGGCCAGGTGAACAGACAGCGTTGTATCTGGACAGTGTACTGACTAAATTGACGGCGGCAGGTGCGATATATATTACCGGCGTCTGCCTGTTGCCGGAATTTTTGATTTTGCAATATAACGTGCCTTTCTATTTTGGCGGCACATCATTGTTGATTATCGTTGTTGTGGTAATGGATTTTATGTCACAGGTGCAGGCCCATTTGATGTCACATCAATATGAAGGATTGTTGAAAAAGGCCAACCTGAAAGGTCACGGCAGGCGCTAGGGTAAACCCGCGAATATGCCGGACAGGAATTTGGAGAGCAATTATGAAAGTTAGAGCTTCAGTTAAAAAAATGTGCCGTAATTGCCGCATCATCCGGCGCCGGGGTGCTGTGCGCGTGATTTGCTCTGATCCACGGCATAAACAACGTCAAGGCTGATCACAGCCCGTATTATTGGAGAAATATAAAGATGGCCCGTATCGCAGGTGTAAATATACCGGACAACAAGCATTTGAATATTGCACTGACCTATATCTATGGCATCGGGCATGCCCGTGCCCTGAATATTTGCAGTACAGTTGGTCTACAACCACAGACCAAAGTCCGGGAACTGACTGAGGGCGATCTGGATAAATTAAGGACAGCTGTTGGTGAATTCAGTCTGGAAGGCGATCTGCGGCGTGAAGTTTCAATGAACATCAAACGTTTGATGGATCTCGGTACTTACCGTGGCATACGCCACAGGAAAGGGTTGCCGGTCCGTGGTCAGCGTACACAAACCAATGCCAGAACCCGAAAGGGTCCAAGGCGCAGTGTAAAAAAATAGGGTGATAACAGGTTAAGACTATGGCAAAAGTAACCAGCCGTAAAAAGCGTGTAAAAAGAACTGTCATTGACGGCGTGGCACATATACACGCCTCATTTAACAACACCATTGTCACGATCACCGATCGTCAGGGGAATTCACTGGCATGGGCAACATCCGGTGGCAGCGGTTTTCGCGGTTCACGCAAAAGTACACCATTTGCTGCACAGGTGGCTTCACAGAAAGCCGGAGAAGCGGCAAAGGAATTTGGTCTTAAAAACTTGGAAGTGTTGATCAAGGGGCCAGGACCGGGCCGTGAATCTGCTGTACGCGCATTGAATGCAGTGGGTTACAAGATCACCAATATCACTGATGTGACACCTGTCCCACACAATGGTTGTCGCCCGCCTAAAAAGCGGCGCGTATAAGACTGGAGCTTAGTTATGGCACGTTATTTAGGACCAAAATGTAAACTCAGCCGGCGTGAGGGCACCGATCTTTTATTAAAGAGCAGGGCACGTCCGCTTGAATCAAAATGCCAGATCGACAAAATCCCCGGCGAAGCAGCAGGCAAGACCAAGCGTCTTTCCAACTATGGTTTGCAGTTGCGTGAAAAACAGAAACTGCGCCGTATTTATGGCATTCTGGAACGGCAGTTTCGTAAATATTACTTTGAAGCCGCACGTATCAAGGGGTCGACAGGTGAGAACCTGTTAAAATTGCTTGAGTGCCGTCTTGATAATGTTGTTTACCGTATGGGTTTTGGCACCACCAGGAATGAAGCCAGACAACTGGTCAGCCACAAGGCGATCCAGGTAAATGGCAAGGTTGTTAATATACCTTCGTATCAGGTCAAACCATCTGACACAATAACGATAAGAGAAAAAAGCAAAAAGCAGGTTCGGATTCAGGACGCATTGAACATTGCGGAACAATTTGGTTTTCCTGACTGGGTAGATGTTAATACAAAGAAAATGGAGGGCGTATTTAAATCCGTTCCGGAACGCAGTGAGTTACCTCCGGACCTCAATGAACAACTCGTAGTTGAGCTTTACTCCAAGTAAGCTTAAGGAGGAACATGACGCATGACTGTCGCATTTAATGAATTATTAAAACCCCGGCGGGTTGAAGTCGACCCGATCAATGAATTCTGCGCGAAAATTACCATTGAGCCTCTGGATCGTGGATTCGGACATACGCTTGGTAACGCATTGCGCCGTGTATTACTTTCATCCATGCCGGGTTGTGCCGTTGTTGAGGCAGAGATACTGAATGTTCTCCATGAATATACAACCATTGAAGGCGTGCAGGAGGATGTCACCGATATCCTGCTCAACCTCAAGGGTCTGGCTATTCGTATGCATGCCAAGGATGAAGCTGTGCTGGCGCTCAGAAAAAGCGGACCGGGTGAAGTCAGGGCCAGTGATATTACCGTTGATCATGATGTCGAGATCGCCAACCCCGACCATCTTATTGCCAACCTGACCAAATCAGGTGAACTGAACATGACCATGAAAATCGTACGTGGCCGTGGTTACCAGCCCGTGATCGTGGGTAGCAGTGAAGAGGACCAGGCCATAGGCCGTCTGAAACTTGATGCCTCTTTCAGCCCGATCCGGCGAGTTTCGTATGAAGTACAGAGTGCCCGTGTTGAACAGCGTACCAACCTGGACAAACTGGTGCTTGAAATCGAAACCAATGGCACTATTGATCCGGAAGATGCCGTACGGGAAGCAGCAAGGATAATGCGCAGTCAGTTAGCAGTATTTGTTGATCTGGAAGCTGAAGAAGCAGAAGTTGCCGCCATCAGCCATGAACCGGATGTCGATCCGATACTGCTCAGACCGGTAGATGACCTGGAACTCACAGTACGTTCGGCAAATTGTCTCAAGGCCGAGAGTATATATTACATTGGTGATCTGATTCAGCGGACCGAGGTAGAGTTATTAAAGACCCCTAATCTCGGCAAGAAGTCACTCACCGAGATCAAGGATGTACTGGCATCACGCGGGTTGTCCCTGGGTATGCGCCTTGAAAACTGGCCACCGGCTGGACTTTATGAAAATAAAGATACCGTAGTATCCGCCTAATAGTAACAAGAGAGATTTTTTATGCGTCATCGTCAAAGTGGTAGAAAACTGAATCGCAACAGCAGTCACCGAAATGCCATGTTTCGTAACATGGCGGTGTCGCTCATGCATCATGAAATGATCAGAACGACACTGCCCAAGGCCAAGGAGCTACGCCGCGTTGCCGAACCCCTGATCACCATAGCCAAGAGTGATTCCGTTGCGAAGCGCCGTCTGGCCTTCTCACGGTTGCGGGATCGTGATGCGGTGACCAAACTGTTCAATGAATTGGGACCACGTTACAAGAACCGTCCCGGTGGCTATCTGCGTATATTGAAATGTGGTTTCCGTCCGGGTGACAAGGCCCCGATGGCCATCGTGGAATTGATAGACAGAAAATCAGATACAGCGGAAGAAAACAAAAAGACCGCGGATGCGGCATAAATAATAATAATATCTATATAGTACCGGGCATAGCCCGGTTTTTGTTTTTTCTGGTGGCAGAAATTGCGCCTATACTTCGTTGCGACACTTTCTCCGTTGCTCACTTATTTTCATATAAACTCCGCTACTCGAAAGTACCGCGCCTCGTCTTGACGCAATTTCTGCTCACCAGAATCAGTTAATATAACCTTGCACTTTTTACTTTCAACTCTACACTGTCTTTATGATAGTCCTCTTCACAGACTATGGTTTACAGGGGCCCTATATCGGCCAGATCGAGGCAGTCCTGTGCCATGAATCCTCCAAGTCGACAGTGATTAACCTGTTTACGGATTTACCCAGACAAAATCCAAAGGCTGCAGCCTATCTGCTTGCTGCTTATGCAACCGAATTCCCACCAGGCTCTATCTTCTTCTGTGTCGTGGATCCCGGCGTTGGCAGCTTTGAGGATAATCCGGTAGTGATGAGAATTGATAATCGCTGGTTTATCGGGCCGGACAATGGTGTATTTGATATTCTGGTGCGCCGGTCGGAAAAAACTGAATGCTGGAAAATCCATTGGCGGCCGGAAAAGCTATCGTCGAGTTTCCATGGCCGCGATCTCTACGCCCCGGTCTGCGCCATGATCTCTAATGGTATCGATATCCCGGGTGAAAAAATCCAATGGCAGGACCAGCACCAATGGCCGGATGAATTGAATGAGATTATTTATATCGATGCATTTGGCAATTGTATGACGGGGATTACTGCATCCAGTAAAAACAAAAATGCAATACTGCATATATCCGGCAAGGAATTGAATTATGCGAAAACATTTTCTGCAATGGCTGAAGGGGATGCATTCTGGTATGAAAATTCGAATGGCCTGGTGGAGATTGCAGTTAATAAAGGTAGTGCAGAAAAACTATTAAAATTGTCTATTGGTTCTACTATTGAGGTAAAAGCATAGCGTTCTCTATTAGGGACATTTGAAATTGGTTATGTGCCTAGCAATTTTCCCCTGAATATAAAGAATACCCCACCGGGGATGCACCGGGCATACTAGGCAGGTCATAAACAGGTTATTGCAGGGCAATAATAAATCGGTGATTATAATTGCCTGCAGAGAGTCTCAAGAAAAGAGTATACGAAGAAATAAAATATCATTTAAAGGTGAATAGAAATAAGCGGATTTTTAATCTGTTTTTAATTTATTAATTAATAATTCATTGACCTGTTCCGGGTTGGCCTTGCCCTGCGATTTTTTCATGATCTGGCCGACGAAGTAACCAATCAGCTTGCCCTGTTTCTCCGGCGTACTGTTTTGGTATTGTTCAACCTGTGCCGGGCTTTCTACTATAACTTCATCTACTAGTTTTTCTATGGCCCCGGCGTCAGTTACCTGCCTCAATCCTTTCTTCTCGATGATTGTACCTGCATCACCTTCGCCGTCCCACATAGCTTCAAATATCTCTTTGGCAATTTTGCTGGAAATAGTGTTGTCCTTGATACGCAAAATCAACCCGCCAAGCATTTCCGGTGTGACTGGACTCTCCATAATGTCCCTGTTTTCACGGTTCAATACAGCGGAGAGATCACCCATGATCCAGTTTGCACAGAGCTTGGCCTCACCATCTGCTGATTGAATTGCCTTTTCAAAATAGGCGGCCATGTCCTTGTTGGCAGTAAGGATTTCACTGTCATACTCAGACAGACGATATTCATCCATGAATCGCTGTTTTTTCGCATCTGGTAATTCAGGTAGTGTTGACCGGATACGTTCAATAGTTTCTTTATCTATCTCAACAGGCAGCAAATCGGGGTCGGGAAAGTAACGATAATCGTTGGCTTCTTCCTTGCTGCGCATAGAGCGGGTTTCATTTTTATTCGGATCGTATAGCCGGGTTTCCTGAATCACTTTGCCGCCGGATTCAAGAATATCGATCTGACGTTCAACTTCATGGTTAATGGCGAGTTCAACAAATTTAAAAGAGTTCAGATTCTTCAATTCTGAACGGGTTCCGAATTCCTTCTGACCTTTGGGCCTGATAGACACATTCGCATCACAGCGGAAGGAGCCCTCCTGCATGTTACCGTCACAGATTTCGAGATAGCGCACGATGGAATGGATCTTTTTCATATAGGCAACTGCTTCTTTCGCCGAACGCATGTCGGGTTCTGAGACAATCTCGATTAATGGCGTGCCGGCACGGTTCAGATCAATTCCGGTAAAATTGCCAAAACCTTCATGTACTGACTTGCCAGCATCTTCTTCCAGGTGCGCACGGGTAATACCGATGGTTTTTGTGGAGCCATCTTCAAGCTTTATATCAATTCGTCCCTTGCTGACGATAGGGTGTTCATACTGGCTGATCTGGTAGCCCTTGGGCAGATCCGGATAGAAATAGTTCTTGCGTGCAAAAACCGAGCGCGAAGGTATTTCTGCATTGACCGCCAGGCCAAACCGGATTGCCATCTCTACAACTTTGGCATTGAGTACCGGAAGTACACCGGGCAATCCCAGATCGACTGCACAGGCCTGTACATTGGCCTCTGCACCATACACCGTCGCCGCACCAGAGAATATCTTGCTCCGTGTTGCAAGTTGCGCGTGTATTTCAAGACCGATAACAGTTTCCCATTCCATGTTCAATCAAATCCTGCCGGTGCCAGCTTGTGCCAGTGGGTTACCTGCTGGAATCTATGGGCAATATTCAGCAAACGTGGTTCTGCGAAATAGTTACCGATAACCTGCATACCCACCGGGAGTCCACCCAGCATACCTGCCGGTATGGAAATCGCAGGCAGGCCAGCCAGGTTTACGGAAACCGTATAAATATCCGACAGGTACATGGTGATGGGATCATCCAGCAGTTCATTGATCCTGAATGCCGGGCCGGGTGCTGTTGGACCGATAATAACGTCTACTTTTGACAAGGCCTGCCTGAATTCATCCCGGATCAACCGGCGTATCTTCTGTGCCTTAAGGTAATAGGCATCGTAATATCCGGCAGACAATACATAGGTGCCGATCATGATCCGGCGTTTCACCTCACGGCCAAAACCTTCACCACGGGAGCGGCAATACAGATCAGATAAATCTTCGGGATCATTACAACGGTAGCCAAATCGCACACCATCGAAGCGGGCGAGATTGGATGAACACTCGGCCGGTGCAACAACATAATAAACGGGAATGGATAATTTCGAACCAGGCAGACTGATCTCTTTCACATTCGCGCCGAGTTTTTCCAGTTCTTTCACACCTTCATGGATAATCCGGCCGATGTCGGGATTCAACTGCTCATCAAAATATTCCTTTGGCAATCCTATCTTTAGGCCTGCAATACTGTTATTGAGATGTTGTGTGTAATCTTCTACTGGATTTTCTGCTGATGTGGAATCACGTTCATCAAACCCGGCGATCGCATTCATGATTAATGCGGCATCTTCCGCTGTTCGCGTCATTGGTCCGCCCTGGTCCAGGCTTGAGGCAAAGGCAATCATGCCATAACGTGAGATTCTTCCGTACGTTGGTTTCAATCCGGTAATACCACATAGAGAAGCAGGTTGCCGTATGGAGCCACCGGTATCAGTACCGGTGGCAACCGGAACAAGGCGCGCGGCAACTGCAGCAGCTGATCCGCCGGAAGAACCGCCAGGAACACGATCCATGTCCCAGGGATTCAATACCGGGCCATAAAAACTCGTTTCGTTGGATGAACCCATGGCAAATTCATCCATGTTGGTTTTGCCGATCATCACCATTCCTGCATTATTCAATTTTTCTACAACCGTGGCATCGTATGGTGCAATAAAGTTATCCAGCATCTTCGATCCACAAGAGGTCTTTACGCCGTCTGTGCAGAAGATGTCTTTTTGTGCGATTGGGATACCGGTGAGTGGACCGGCATTTCCCTGGTTGATTTTTTCATCGGCAAGTTTTGCCTGCAGCAGTGCATGTTCAGGTGTGATACTGATAAAGCAATTCAGCTTTTGATTGATATTGGTACAGCGCTCAAGCACAAGACGAGTCAGTTCCACGCTGCTTATATCACGATGTTGTAATACCTGTACCAGTTCGGCAATATTTTTTTTGTGCATGAACAGAAGATTTTTCCGTTTACAAACCAGTTTGGTATTATTCTATGACCTTGGGCACAAGGTAATGGCCATTCTTCACGGCAGGCGCAACCTGCTGAAAGTGATCTTTTTGATTGTTTTCTGTAATTTCATCCGGTCTCAATCGTGCGGGGATTTCCAAGGGATGTGCCATGGCCTCAATTTCCCCTGTTTCGACCTGATCCATCTGTTCTACAAGATCAAGAATATTGGACAGATCCCGGGTATAATTCGAAACGTCATGTTCGGCAATTGCAAGCCGTGCCAGCCAGGCAATTTTATCAATATCGGATTTATGAAGTAACATAAAACCCCGTAATTATTCTTTAAAATTAACAATTTACCATATACCAGCACTTGTCCAAAGGCATCTTGATAACTACATTTACAGTATTAGGTATAATTATTCCTGCAGCCGCTTGATATTAACTGGAAAAATCCCTATCTTGGTATGATTTTACCGGGTAATTGTGATAAAAAGCGACCGAAACTGTGCTGGCAAATCTCTGGCCGGATAATGACTTGATTTCACCTACAGGTGTTTGCATCATCACTACAACTTAAAAGTAAGACCATTAATGTTTAATACGATACGCGGTTTATTTTCAAATGATCTCTCCATTGATCTCGGCACTGCCAACACCCTGATTTATGTAAGAGGCAAGGGCATAGTACTTAACGAACCTTCGGTTGTCGCTATCCGCAAGGATGGCGACAGTCTGAATGCCAAATCCATACGTGCGGTTGGCCACGAAGCAAAGCGTATGTTGGGACGGACACCAGGACACATTATAGCTATTCGTCCATTGAAAGATGGCGTTATTGCTGATTTCACTGTAACGGAAAAGATGTTGCAACATTTTATCCGCCAGGTACATGGCTCAACTTTATTCAAACCCAGTCCAAGAGTACTCGTTGCTGTTCCATGCGGGTCGACGCAGGTTGAGCGGCGTGCCATTCGTGAATCCGCGGCCGGGGCGGGTGCGAGGACAGTGCATCTGATAGAGGAACCTATGGCGGCTGCTATCGGTGCCGGTATGCCGGTGAGTGATGCGCGTGGTTCCATGGTACTGGATATAGGTGGCGGTACTACCGAGGTCGCTGTCATTTCACTTAACGGAATTGTCTATTCCGATTCTGTACGTATTGGTGGCGACCGGTTTGACGAGGCCATCATAAATTATGTCCGGCGCAACTATGGCAGTTTGATTGGTGATGCAACTGCCGAACGCGTCAAACATGAGATTGGCTGTGCCTATCCCGGCAATGAAGTCAGGGAAATAGAAGTGCGCGGGCGCAATCTTGCTGAAGGTATACCGCGCAGCTTTACCCTGAACAGTAATGAAATACTGGAAGCATTGCAGGAACCACTGGCTGGTATAGTCGGCGCAGTAAAGAATGCACTGGAAAAAACTCCGCCGGAACTGGGATCCGATGTGGCCGAGAGAGGCATGGTATTGACCGGTGGCGGGGCATTATTGAGAGATTTGGATCGTTTATTGATGGAGGAAACAGGTTTGCCTGTGATCGTTGCCGAAGACCCGCTGACCTGTGTTGCACGTGGAGGTGGCCGTTATCTTGAAATGATAGATGAATATGGTACCGATATACTGGTAGTTGAATAACCCGCTGTTTTTATAAAAACAGGAGGTAGATCATTAATACACTGTTTTTAAAGGGTCCCTCAGCCAATGTAAAAGTGGTTGTGTTTATATTGGCTTCAATAATACTGATGACTGTCGATCATCGTCACAGTCATCTTGAATCTGTTCGTTCGGCGCTTTCTGTACTTGTTTATCCCCTGCAATATCTTGTAAATACTCCTTTCATGGTGACACGCTGGGCCAAGGATTCATTTGTCACACATGAATCATTACTGAGTGAAAATGAGCGATTGCGTAAAGAACAATTATTGTTAAGTTCAAAACTGCAAAAATATGAAATCCTGGAGACGGAAAATGAACGTTTACGCAGACTGCTTGAATCCTCATTCAAGCTTGGCGACAAGGTTGTTATTGCCGAATTGCTTGCGGTCAATATGCAACCATTCCGTCATACAGTAGTCATCAACAAGGGCAAACGTGAAGGGGCTTATGATGGACAACCTATTGTTGATGCAAACGGGATCATGGGCCAGATAGTCCATGTCGGGCCATTCAGCAGCACGGTTTTATTGATTACTGATCCGACTCACGCCATACCCGTGCAGATCAACCGGAATGGTTTGCGCGCTATCGCCGTGGGCACTGGTCTGAGCCAGAGCCTGCAGCTGGAATATTTACCCAATAATGCAGACATTGAAAAAGGGGATTTGATTGTGTCTTCGGGGCTGGGCAGCCGTTTTCCGCCTGGATATCCGGTAGGTGTAGTAATAGATATCATGCTCGACCCTGCCGAACCTTTTGCCAAGGTCAAGATTGCGCCCAGTGCCAAACTGGAACAGATCCGGGAAGTATTACTGGTATGGCCGAATGATTATGTCAGGATTGGTTTTTACAGCAGTGATTATGCGGTGAACCAATGAATACAGAAAAACAACACGGTGGCGGGGTTATTTTTTTCAGTTTTATCGTGGCATTGATGTTAACTGCCATGCCGTTGCCTGAATGGGCGATTAACTGGCGCCCGGCGTGGGTTGCCATGGTATTGATCTATTGGTGTATGGCATTGCCACACCGGGTGGGTATCGGGGTTGGCTGGTTGTTGGGTATATTCCTAGACGTATTGCAAGGGACCCTCCTCGGTCAAAATGCAATTGGTCTTGCCATTCTTGCGTTCCTTACACTGAAATCACATCAACGCGTCAGAATGTACCCGCTGGTACAGCAAGCACTGGTGATTTGTCTTTTTGTTGTTGTTTATCAATTACTGTCATTGTGGGTACGTGGCATCATGGGCATACCACCCAGGTCATGGACTTACTGGATGCCTGCCTTCACCAGTATGGTATTGTGGCCCTGGTTATTTATCATTCTACGGGATTTACGCCGCCGCTATCATGTGTCCTGAACCCGGACATGTCGCTCAAATTTTATTTCAAAGACAATATTGAAGAATCCCGTTTGATAAAACGGCGGATAATTATTGCAGCCAGTATCGTAATTTTGTTGATGGGCCTGTTGTTGCTGCGACTGGTTAATCTGCAAATGATCAAACATGAACATTTTATTACCCTGTCGCAGAATAACCGGGTCAAGGTGTTACCTATTCCTCCTATCCGGGGCCTGATTTACAGCCGGGACGATATCTTGCTGGCTGAAAACCAGCCTGCCTTCAGTCTGGAGATCATCCCGGAACAGGTAGAAAACATGGATGATGTCATCAAGGCATTGGCAAGGATTGTTTCAATTCAGGATGAAGATACAAGGCGATTTTATAAATTGTTAAAAGAAAAACGCCGGCATGACAGTGTGCCATTACGCTATAACCTGGACGAGATTGAAGTGGCAAATTTCGCGGTCAATAATCATTTATTCCCCGGGGTTGAAGTCGTCGCGCGTCCATATCGCCGTTATCCACTGAAAGATATCACCTCACATGTTATTGGTTATGTAGGCAGGATCGATGATAACGACATGGCACAACTGGATAACTCCAATTATCTGGGTATAACCCATATCGGTAAATTAGGCATAGAAAAGACTTATGAAGAACTGCTGCATGGACGTGTCGGTCATCAGCAGGTGGAGGTTAATGCGCAAGGGAGAATTATCCGTGTGCTGGAACGTACTGCACCCGAGCCAGGCAAGAATATATACCTGTCACTGGATGTTTCACTACAAAAAGTTGCAGTAGAGGCCTTAAAAGACAAGAAGGGAGCCATTGTTGCTGTTGATCCAGCCAATGGAGACGTCCTCGCACTGGTGAGTTCGCCGGGCTATGATCCGAATCCTTTTGTTAATGGTATAGATGCAAAGTCTTACCAGGCTCTGCTCGAATCAAAATCAACTCCGTTGATCAACCGGGCTGTACAGGGCAAATATCCGCCCGGTTCGGTCATCAAACCCTTCCTCGGTGCAGTTGCACTTGCCTATGGTGTACGCACAAAAGATGAAACAACCTGGTGTCCTGGTTGGTATGCTCTGAAAGGTCACGAACACCGTTACAGGGATTGGAAAAGGGGAGGTCATGGGCACGTCAATCTCAATACTGCCATCGTGCAATCATGTGATGTTTACTACTATTCCCTGGCCAACGATCTGGGGATTAATCGATTATATGACGGACTGGCGAACTTTGGTTTCGGTGAGAAAACCGGTATTGATATCAGCGGCGAAAGCACCGGTCTGGTGCCATCAGTAGAATGGAAACGCAGGGTCTACAACCAACCCTGGTATCAGGGAGAGACTCTGATTGCCGGGATAGGGCAGGGTGCTGTTTTGACAACGCCTGTACAGCTGGCTGTGGCAACCGCCGCCGTCGCCAGTCAAGGCAAAATTGTATCACCACATCTTGCTTATGAAGCAAGAGACCCTATAACCAATCAGGTACAAATTCTGGAACACGCTCATTCACATCAGGTGGCTTTTCAGGATCCAGGGATATGGAAATTTATAATTGAGGCCATGACAGATGTTGTACATGGGGCATATGGTACGGCGCGCAGAAGTGGCATGGATGCAAAATATAAATTTGCCGGAAAAACAGGTACAGCCCAGGTTATCGGTATTGACCAGAATGAAGCATATAAAAAGGAAGACATTGCAGAGGAATTTCAGGATCACGCATTATTCATTGCCTTTGCGCCGGTTGACTCACCGAAAATTGCAGTGGCGATTATAGTGGAGAATGGCGGCAGCGGTTCTGGCGCTGCTGCACCGATAGCCAGAATTTTGTTCGACCATTATCTGTTGGGTCTGCAACCTGTGTCTGAAGTAAAGGAAAATAACACATAATATGGAACAAAAATCACTGGCACAACGGCTGCATATAGATATCCCGCTGTTATTCGGGCTAGTGTTACTTTGTGGCATGGGTCTAATCATACTCTATAGTGCTGGAGGCCAGGACATAGACATCGTGATTCGCCAAGGCGTCCGCATGTTTCTTGCAATTATGTTGATGTTCGCAGTTGCGCAACTGACACCCACGCAGATGGAACGCTGGTCTTTATGGGTTTATCTGGGCGGGGTGATATTACTCATAGTGGTATTGTACATCGGCCATATCAGTAAAGGTGCACAACGCTGGATCGATATTGGTCTGGTTCGTTTCCAGCCTTCGGAAATCATGAAACTGGCCGTCCCGATGGCCGTGGCCTGGTTTCTTGCCAGTAGCAACCTGCCGGTAAAAATCGGGCGTGTGGTCATTGCCTGCGTAATGATTATGGTGCCGGTTGTCCTCATTGCAAAACAACCGGATCTCGGGACGGCCTTGCTCGTTGCCATCGCAGGACTGTCCATATTATTCATAGCAGGAATCAGCTGGCGTCTGATTACAGCCCTGTTCATATTAGGAGCGACAGCGGCCCCGCTATTATGGCATTTCATGCATGATTACCAGAAACGCAGATTGTTGATGTTTCTCGATCCTGAACAGGATCCACTCGGTTCCGGATACCACATCATCCAGTCACAGATCGCTATAGGGTCTGGTGGTATTTATGGCAAGGGCTGGTTGAATGGCACGCAATCACATCTTGAATTTTTGCCGGAACGATCCACGGATTTTATCTTTGCCGTTTATTCGGAAGAATTCGGATTAATGGGGGCGATACTTTTAATTTCAATCTATCTTTTCGTAATCAGCCGGGGCCTGACTATAGCTGTGTCTGCCCAGCAGACCTACGGAAAATTACTCGCTGCGGGAATAATTCTTACTTTTTCTGTCTATGTATTTGTGAATATCGGAATGGCCATAGGTCAGCTCCCTGTTGTTGGCGTCCCCTTGCCATTGATTAGCCAGGGCGGCACATCCATTGTTACATTAATGTTAGCATTCGGCATTTTGATGTCCATCAATACACATCGCAGGATGTTGTCAGAGTAAACAACCGGATTAACCATGCAAAAAATTATCAAACTAACAGTACTTGCCGTAATGATTAATTCGGGGAATGCAGGCGCCCAATTGCTGGATCAAAAAGAGATTAGTAATTTTATTGATCATATGGTCTCTACTCATCAGTATAACCGCGCTGAACTGGAAGCTGTTTTCAAAAGGACCAATAAATCTGAAAGGGTACTGGCGGCAATCTCAAAACCGGCTGAGGCATTACCCTGGTATAAATATCGTCCCATCTTCATACAACAGAACCGTATCGAGCAGGGACTGGCCTTTTGGGTAAGGCACCAGGACTTATTGGCGCGTGCAGAGAAGGAATATGGTGTGCCGGCACAGATCATCGTCGCCATCATTGGTGTCGAAACCATGTACGGGACGAATACAGGGAAAGACAGGGTGATGGACGCACTGGCAACTTTGGCCTTTCATTATCCAATACGGGCCGCTTTTTTTCGCAGTGAGCTGGAGCATTTTCTCTTGCTCGCCAGAGAGCAGAACATTGATCCTTTGTCTCTGAACGGTTCATATGCCGGAGCAATGGGCATGCCGCAGTTTATATCCAGCAGTTACAGGCATTATGCGGTGGATTTCGACAGGGATGGCAAGATCGATATCTGGAATAATCCGGCGGATGCGATAGGCAGTGTGGCTAATTATTTCTGTCAACATGGCTGGACATTGGGCCAGAAGGTCGTGGTGCCAGGCAGTGTCACAGGTGACAAATATACCCAGACATTAACTGATGATTTAAAGCCAGGCATCAACGCAGGTATGCTTTATTCCTATGGAATTGAGATAAATGAGAAAATACCGCCGGGAGTCAACGTCAAGGTATTAAGTCTGGAAGGGCCTGATGGCGAGGAGATATGGATCTGTTTAAATAATTTTTATGTGATAACCCGCTATAATCGCAGTCCGTTGTATGCCATGGCCGTCTATCAGCTTTCAGAAGAAATACTTGGGAAATACGGTAATAATGTTGCACATCTTAAATAATAAAATGAATCAGGCAAGTCCGTACTGTAGAATCTCATTACTTGTTGTGATTTGTATCTTATCAGCTGCATGTGCTATCACAGGTGTAGATCGTGACAGTCCTCCATCAAGAACGGTCGATGTAACTTCAATCCCCGATGCAGTGCCCAGAGATGAACCGCGCAGCCAGTATGGCAATCCATCTTCCTATGAGGTATTTGGCCATCGTTATTATGTCATGGAGAACAGCAAGGGCTACGTTGAGCGTGGTATTGCCTCGTGGTATGGTACAAAATTTCATGGCAAACGTACTTCCAGTGGAGAATCCTATGACATGTACGCTATGACTGCCGCACACAAGACATTACCACTGCCGGCCTATGTGGAAGTCACCAATCTTGAAAACAGGAGAACCGTCATCTTAAGGGTGAATGACCGTGGACCTTTCCATGATAACAGAATCATCGATCTGTCCTATACTGCCGCAGTAAAACTGGGTATTGTGGCGAAAGGTACGGGCCTGGTGGAAGTACGTGCCATTGCCTCAACGAAGAATTATGCAGGAGCGAAGAACACTGATCCGTCGTTCAGAACAGTATCAACCGGCCAACAGGGCCTGCCTTTCTATATACAGGTAGGAGCATTTTCAGATTTGTTAAACGCAGAAAAATTGCGTGTCAGAGTGAGTGTTGTTGGTGTTGATCTGGTGCAAATCAATCAGGCAGCAGTTGCAGGAAAAACTTTGTATCGTGTGAGGATTGGTCCTCTTGCCAGTGTTGAAAATGCAGATCAGATAGTCAACCAGTTGGTACAGATAGGTATACAGGACCATCATATTGTCACTGATTAATAACATTCTATCTCTGACTAACTACAGTTTTACTGAAACATCCCGGAAAATAATTTAATAATCATGCAAATTAATAAATTTATTATCATTTTTTTACAGATTGTGTTTTGTCATTCATTGTACGCGGGGGCTGTTATTGTGCCGGCACCACCAGTTATAAAGGCCTCCAGTTACCTGATTATGGATTTTAACAGTGGCCAGATACTGGCCGCAGAAAATATTGACAATCAGTTGCCACCTGCAAGTCTCACGAAAATCATGACAGCCTATGTTGCAGGCCACGAACTGGACGAGAATCATATCACGCTTGATGACAAGGTAACCGTGAGTGAAAAGGCATGGCGCATGACCGGTTCCAGGATGTTCATCGAGGTAAACAAGCAGGTCACGGTGAGGGAATTACTGGAAGGGATCATCATTCAATCGGGTAACGATGCCAGTGTTGCCCTGGCGGAACATATCTCCGGCGATGAATCGGTGTTTGCAGGGTTGATGAACCAACATGCAAGGAGACTGGGCATGACGAACAGTCATTTTGTCGATGCAACCGGGCTGCCGGATGGACAGCATTACTCCAGTGCGCACGACATGGCGCTACTGGGTGCTGCACTGATCCGGGATTATCCGGATATCTATGAGATACACTCCCGTAAGGAATTTACCTTTAATGGTATTAAACAACTCAACCGCAACCGGCTGTTATGGCTGGACAATACAGTCGACGGCATAAAAACAGGGCATACGGAAAAAGCCGGCTATTGCCTGGTGGCCTCTGCACAGCGCGATGATATGAGATTGATCGCTGTGGTTATGGGAGCAGAAAGTGAGAAGGCACGAGCCAGTGCTGTACAGGCCCTGTTGAATTACGGATTCAGATTCTATGAGACCAGAAAACTGCACAGTGCCGGTGAAATCCTGACCACTGCTAGAATATGGAAAGGTACAATAGACAATATCGGGCTCGGACTGAAAGATGATCTCTACGTGACCATTCCCAGAGGTCAGTTTGACAAACTTGAGAAGAAATTTGAATTACCGGAAAGGATCATTGCGCCTGTTAAAGTGGATATCGAAACAGGCCACATGAAATTAATACTTGCTGGCAGGGAAGTCATGACCATCCCGTTGTATGCCAGAGAAACCGTTCCGGAAGGTGGTTTCTTCAAGCGCATGAAAGATAAAATCAAACTCATTATTGAATAATTTTATATGGGGAATGTTTATCTCAATGGCAAATACCTGCCACTGGAAGATGCGAAAATATCTGTTCTGGATCGCGGTTTTACTTTTGGCGATGGTGTCTATGAAGTTTTTCTGGTTTATCAAAGAAAGATATTCCGTCTTGCAGAACATCTGGAAAGACTGGATCGGAGTCTTGCCGGTATATATATGAAAAATCCCAGGACCAATGATGAATGGAAGCAGATATTAAAGGATCTGGTCGATGATAATCCTGCCGACAATCAATCGCTTTATCTGCAAATCACCAGAGGTGTGTCTGAACGCGATCATTCAATCGCTCTTGCGAAAGAGCCGACCATCTTCGCCATGAGCAAGGTGTTGCCGCAACGTAATTTGGTACATGGCATTAGTGCCATTACCTGTGAAGATATTCGCTGGAAACTTTGTGATATCAAGGCAATTACCCTGTTACCCAGCGTGTTATTGCGGCACCGGGCAATGCAGGCCGGTGCCACCGAGGCCATATTGTTCAAGGGTGATATCGTGACGGAGGGTGCCGCCAGCAATGTGTTTATCGTGAGTAATGGCGTAGTCAAAACCCCACCCAAGGACAGCAGCATACTGCCGGGAATCACCCGGGATCTGGTATTGGAATTGTTACAAAGGGAAGGTGTTCCATGCCGGGAAACCAGCATTACCAGAGAAGAACTCCGCAGCGCCGGTGAAATCTGGATCACCAGTTCGACCTGGGAAATAGTTCCTGTTATTAAACTGGATGAGCGTCCGGTGGGTGATGGTAATCCCGGAAAAGTCTGGGAAAAAGCGATGGAAATATACCAGAAGTTCAAGAGCAGTCCGGATTAATTCGACTATAGTATAATTTACCTTGTTTCCATCATCCCGGCGACACTATGGACCTTTATAAAGCATTTACCGTTGAGGCGGCGCATCATTTACCCAATCTGCCTGAAGGGCATAAATGCAGACGTTTACATGGTCATTCATTCCGCATAGAAATTCATGTGACCGGCACGGTGGATAAAAAACCGGGTTGGGTCATGGACTTTGCCGAGATCAGCCAATACTTCAAACCCCTGTTTGAACAACTTGATCATCATTATTTGAACGAAGTTCCCGGCCTGGAGAATCCCACCAGCGAAAATCTGGCGGTCTGGATCTGGCAAAGACTGAAACCGGCCTTGCCCCGGCTATCGTCCGTTGCCATACAAGAAACCTGTACCTCCGGTTGTGTGTACCGGGGGGAAGATTGAGCGCAGGATTATTATTCTATTGAGAGGTCATTCCCGTGAACAAAATCAACATTACTGAATTACTGGGAGATGGCATAGGCCCTGAATTACGTGAGTCAGTCTATGCGGTAGCAGAAGCCTTACCGCTGAATTTTAATTTTATTCCCTTTGATTTGTCACTGGAAAACCGCGAGAGCGGTGACCGGGACTTGTTTGACAAGGTCATTGCATCCATGCACTCGACCAAACTGGCGCTGAAGTATCCCACTGTCACCAAAACCGCAAGTCCGAATGCCATCATACGCAGGCGGTGCAATTTCAGTGTCATCCTGCGGCCGGTGATATCCATCAAAGGCATAAAATCTCATTTCACCGAAGAAGTGTTTTTATATATCGTCCGTATTGCTACCGGCGGAACCTATGATGATCCGGGCCGGCCCATCGGCAAGGACGCCGCGATCTCTATCAGGATCGTAGAACGTGATCCCTGCCGGCAGGCGGCCCGCTATGCTTTCGAGTTTGCGCGCAAGAAAAAACTCAGTGTCACATCGTCATCCAAGCATACCATCCAGCGCGCAACGGACGGGTTATTCGAATCAGTGGTGAGCGAAGTCCATGAACAGTACCCGGACATCGAACACCATGTCGAACTGTTCGACGCCTTGCTGGCTAAGATTATTCTCAAACCGGGAAAATACCAGGTGGTACTGGTGTTGAATGAGTATGGTGATTTTCTCTCGGACATGGCCAGTGGCTTGATTGGCAGTATCGGTACCGGTGCCAGCGGAAATTTCAGTTTCAGGGATGACGATAGCGTGGATATTGCGATGTTTGACCCCTCCGGCGGAACGGCGCCCGACATCGCCGGGCAGAACAAATGCAATCCCACTGCGATATTGCTCGCTTTGGGCATGTTGCTGGATCACATCGATCGTTATGATCTGGGGCACGAACTGAGAATGGCGATGCTTTCCTGTGTCGCGGAAGGGGTATGTACTGCAGATATCGGCGGCAGACTGGGTACCAGGGAATTTACCAGGGAAGTGATAGAAAGAATGAAGGGAAAATTCTGAAATGGATGACTGCAAACTGTTATCTGGGTATCTGTATTTATTGAAGAGTTATTTAATAAGCGTGGCCTGTCTCCAGTTGTTACTTGCTTCAATTAGTCTATTATGAGAAGTTCAATTTATGCGGCCTTATGCGCGATTCTTTTGTGTTTTGTTTTCGTGAATTGTTCAAAGCCAGAGGGTCAATCCGCGACGATTATTGGACGAGTAGAATATGTGGTTATGGAAGACGTGAGAATAAAAATCAAGGCGCGCATAGATACCGGCGCAGGAGTCTCATCGATCGATGCGAAGATTATTGAAATCAAACCAACTGCGGATGGGTCGGGAGAGCAGGTTATCTTTCAGATTAAAGATGACGATGGGAAAATAAAAACTATTGAGCGAACCATTGTTGAATGGGTGGAGATCAAGGGCAAGGGTACTACGCAAACGGTCAAGCGGCCAGTTGTGAGATTGGATTTCTGTTTAGGCGGAAGGCGTCTTGAGGGGAGAATCAACCTAGCGGACCGAACCATGTTCCTCTATCCCGTCCTTATAGGCCGAAACATTCTCAAAACCGGAGATTTCCTCATTGATCCTCGTAAGAAATTCATGAAGAAGCCCGGCTGTTGATTAAAGGGATGTACCCGTTTAATCCCTCGATTAATTCTCACCCAAGGTAATCTTTAGTTCCTGATCCCTTTACCGATCTTCATAAGATAAAGACTGAAGATAAACAGGATAACGATAAACAAGGTGATAATCGTAAAAGCAAACATGAGATCGACATCAGATACTCCAAGCAAACCGTAGCGGAAAGCATTCACCATATACAATATCGGGTTGAATTTTGAAACGGTTTGCCAGAATTCGGGCAGCAGGTTGATGGAATAGAATATCCCGCCGAGGTATATCAGTGGTGTCAGTATGAAGGTGGGGATGATGGAGATGTCATCGAATTTTCTTGCGAAGATGCCATTGATGAATCCGCCGAGTGAAAACAGGATCGAGGTCAGCAGCACGACTGCAATCACCACCCCCAGATGATGGATGCTGAGCCTGGTGAAAAACATGGCAACCAGCGTTACCACTAACCCCACCAATGCACCCCGCGCGACACCACCGGTTATGTAGCCACCCAGGATCACAAAATCGGGGATAGGGGCGACCAGCATTTCTTCAATGTGGCGCTGGAATTTCGCGCCAAAAAACGAAGAAACCACATTGGCATAACTGTTATTGATAATGGACATCATGATGAGACCCGGCGCTATAAATTCAATATAGGAAAAGCCGGACATCATCCCGATGCGCGGGCCTATCAGGTTGCCGAAGATCAGAAAATACAGTGCCATGCTGATAGCCGGAGGCAGGATGGTCTGGATCCAGATGCGTGTGAAGCGGGTGATCTCCTTGATGACGATCGTGCAGAATGCAGTCACGAAAAGATTACGGTTCATCGTGGTCATTGGGGATGATTGTTTTTACACAGCAGGCGCACGAACAGTTCTTCCAGGCGGTTGGCTTTGTTGCGCATGCTCTTCACCCGGATGTTGTTCCTGCCAAAGAATTCAAACAGGGTATTGAGGTCCTGTCCGTTGGTAATCTCGGCCTCCAGCGTGGTGTCATCTGTCTTGTGCAATTTGAATGGGCCCGCATCCGGTAACAGGGCAATCGGTTCAGTGAGATCAAAAATAAATGTTTCAATACTGAGTTTGCTCAGCAGGGATTTCATGGTGGTGTTTTCTATAATATTACCGTGATCGATGATGGCGATGTTCTTGCACAGCTTTTCCGCTTCCTCGAGATAGTGTGTGGTCAGGACGATGGTCGTGCCTTGCCGGTTAATCTCGGTGAGAAATTCCCACATGGACCGGCGCAACTCCACGTCCACCCCGGCGGTGGGTTCGTCGAGGATTAATAATTTCGGTTCATGCACCAGTGCCCGCGCGATCATCAGCCGGCGTTTGAGTCCACCGGAGAGGGTGCGTGAGGGGTCATTGCGTTTATCCCACAATCCCAGTTGCGTGAGGTATTTTTCCGCCCGCTTCCAGGCCTGTTTTCTGGGAATGCCGTAATATCCGGCCTGGTTCAACACAATCTCAAGGCAGGGTTCGAACTGGGAGAAGTTTATTTCCTGCGGCACGATGCCGATGAGGGATTTGGCCTCGATAATGTTTGTATCCAAATCATAGTCATAGACAAAGATCTTGCCATCCGTTTTGTTGACGAGCGAGGTGATGATGCCAATGGTGGTGGATTTACCGGCGCCATTCGGCCCCAGCAGGGCAAAGAAATCACCCTGGGAGACTTCCAGGTCGATGCCCTTCAGCGCATGCATGCCGTTGGCATAAATCTTTTTAAGATTTTGTATCCGTAACGCTTTCACAGCAGGATTATAATCAATTTAATGATCAAAAGACCGGGCAGGTAATAATAAGGAGGAAACTACAAGGCTTCTAGTGACTGGTTATTGCCGTGCATCTTTCAATTTCTGTTTCTGATCTTCATGTTTCTTTTTAAGTTCCTTGGCGAGTTCGCTGTCCCGTTTCAATACCAGCCTGAAATACTCTTTGGGTATCTTGATCAGGCGTGACTCATTTTCTGTGCGCGCAAAGGCATTACGCTTACCCTTGGTGTCCGGCATCAGCGATTGTTCACCAAAATAATCACCGGTTTTGAGGTGTGCCAGAATGACGATCTTGCCATCAATGTCCAGTGTAAATATCTCAACAGAACCTTCCAGAACCACATACATGGCATCGCCGGGTTGTGATTCCTTGAGGACAAAATCTCCCGGGCCCACCTTGACTACTTCGGTCCATTCATGGATGGTCAGCAATTCATCACGGTTGAGACTCTTGAACAGGCGGATTTTTATGATCAGGTCGCGCACTTCATCCGGTGGAAACGCCGGCATCACAGGCTTGGGTGGTGTGGCCTGGGGTTGAGGAGCGGGTTTGCTGCTTGCAACGTTAATCAGAGTGACATCTTCATCATCACTCAGACTGAAATCGTCACGCTTGATACTCAGCAGGACATATTTTTTATCTATGCGGAAAACCTTGGTTGGATAAACAGCCTTGATGGTGGCATTACGCCGACCCGTGCTGCCGGGCATCAGGGAACGTTCACCGAAAAAATCCCCGGCCCGCAGAGTTGCAATTGATATATCCCGGTTGCTGGATTCAGCGCGTATTAACACCTCCACCGTGCCTTCCAGAATGATATACATGCAGTCGCCAATCTCGGACTCACGGATAATGAGCTGTTTCGGCGCGTATTCCTTAATACCATTCTCCGGTGCATTCAGAATACCCTCCAGGAGATCATCATTCAGTGATCTGAAAATAGGTGTATTTTTGAGCAGTGATATATGTAACTGTAATCCATCCATATCCTAAATACCTTCAAAGGTTGCCGTATATTTTGAAGTAATTTTATTGTTGAAAACCCAGGCCATTGCATACGCAATTCTGATACAGGTCATAAAAATCGACTGACAAGCCTGATCATAGCGCTATTTCGCCTAATGTAAAAACCGGCAGGGCGTGAAATGCCATATTAATCACAATCCTGACAGTAATTGTGACTGGTTTATCACCTGAATAAACTTATCGGTTGTGTGATTCCAGGAGATAATCCAGCCACATTCTGGATAGTTTTTCCTGTACTGTGTTCTGACGCAGACGTGCATTAAGGTTGGGGAAATCCACACGGTCGAGCTCCTGATCCTGGTTATAGCATGAATAGACAAAGTATTCTTCGCCGGTATGCGGATCAACATGTTTGCACAGGCATTGCGCACATACGCCTTTCATCATGCATTGCATGGGTGAATTAATGGAACCGATAGCAGTATTCCCTGGTTTCAGCCAGGGTTTGAGGCGGCCATGCCGGGCCTCCTTGACAGCTGCCATCATGCGGTCCGAACCGATCACTATGGTATGGTCAACCTCTGATAATTTGATAGAAGTATCGCCCAGATCCCCTTTGGCATAGGCTTCGATGGCATCCAGGATATTGCCTATACAGGTCTTGTCCTGCGGGCGAGTAGTGAGAACAGGCTTCACGCCGGGGGCCGGATCGACGGCCCAGACGATAACATCGGATGCAGCCTCAATGTCCGCCACCTTGAACACATCGGTGGGATGCCTGTAACCGGCAAAATAGATGACTTTATTCCCCGTGGCCCTCAAGGCCTTGCCTATCGAAAACTGTACGGCATTTCCCAACCCGCCACCGATGAGCATGACCGTCTTGTTCCGGGTAATCTCGGTCGGTGCGCCGGTCACACCCATCACAACGAGCGGGTCGCCCGGTTTCCACAGTGCACAGAGCCTGGAAGAACTGCCCACTTCCAGAGCTATCAGTGAAATTTGTCCCTTTTCCTTGTCAACCCAGGCCCCGGTCAGGGCCAGACCTTCGGCAGCGAGTACGGTGCCTTCGACAACCGGCGCCAGACTCTCGAGATTCTGCACCCGGTAAAATTGTCCCGGATGGAATTTGCGGGCCTGCATGGGGGCATGCACGATGACCTCGATAATAGTGGGGGTGAGGCGGTTAACTTCGATTATTGTGGCGGTTAAATCGGCTTCCAGCTGCTTGAATAAACCCTGCATGGACTGGTTCCGGCTTTGCTGTTGTGCCGGATCCAGCGCCAATAATTCCTGCTCAAACAGTTTGACGATATAGGGATAACCATCCTTGGCACTGGCCATGGCTTTGACCACATTACCGGCATATACCGGGTGATTGTCACCGTAGAATGAAATAAATTTGCCGTGCTTGTGATAGGAGGAAAACGGAGCCGGACGGCCTATCTTGGGGATGGTAGCATCGTCCATGGGCACCAGTTCCGGCAGGTCAGGTTCATTCCAGTGCGGTTCATAGCGCTGGAAGAATTTTTCATCCATCCTGAAGCTGTAGGGGTGTTCCTGCTCATATATGGTATTGGGCGAGGTCCCGGCGGCGATAAACAGGCTAAGCAATGGTATTTCCACTTCTTTGCCTGTGGACAACCAGTGGCCTTCCTTTTCTTCCAGCTGTTCGAAGCGGACGGCCTGCAGCGCCCCGTATTCATCCGGTATGGCCTCCAGCGGATTCATGCCCTCGGCGATTTGTATGCCCTCTTTCAAGGCCTCATGGATTTCTTCATGGTTTTGCCGGTAGGCCGGGGCGTTTTCAATGCCCTTGCGGTAAAACAGGGTAACACCACCCCATTGTTCAATAAGTGGCTGAAAATCGGGTTTTTCACTCGCGGCAGTGGCACGCTGGCGTTCGGACAATATGGCGCGACCATGGGACAGAAACTCATCCAGGATCTCAAGTTCTTCCCGGTCATAAACAGCACGCACTGTCTCTACACCTTGCTCCTCAACCAGTTTTGTGTAGCGATGCAATATTTTCTCTACCTGTACTGGATAATAAGCAGTTACTTCTGTAGTCGTATCAATGGCTGTGAGTCCACCCCCAATAATACCGGCCGGCAGGCGGACCTGCAGATTGGCCAATGAGGAATTTTTGCCAGCCCCGGTCAATTGCAGGGCCATGAGAAAATCCGAGGCCTTGCGTATACCCCGGATCAGGTTGTTTTTCAGACCGATAATTGTAGGTTTGCCGGCACCGCTGGCGATGGCGATGTGGTCGAATCCCATCTCCCAAGCTTCTTCAATGGTGATAGTCCCGCCGAAACGTACACCGCCAAAACAGCGGAAATTGTTGCGCCGGGCCAGGGTCAGATAGATTACCTTGAGGAAATTCTTGTCCCAGCGAACAGTAATACCGTATTCAGCTACCCCACCAAAACCAGCCAACAGACGTTTATCCAGGTCTTCATACAACTCCCGGAAATCCCTGACCGGGCGGGGTAATCGCGTGTTGCTGCCGGTGAGTTCCACCGGCAGTGGCTCTATTTTCAGGGCATCGATGCCGGCAACGGCAAAACCTTCATTGATCAGGTAATGCGCCAGGGTATAGCCCGCCGGACCCATACCTACCACCAGCACATTTTTGCCGTTGTAGGGCAAGGCATAAGGCCGTTTCACATTCAACGGATTCCAGCGGGTGAGCAGACTGTATATCTCAACTCCATAGGGCATGAACAGGACGTCAGTCAGGACGTTGGTTTCGATCTGCGGGATATTGACCGGCTCGGTTTTCTGGTAGATACAACCCCGCATGCAATCATTGCAAATACGGTGGCCGGTACCGGGACACATGGGATTATCGATTGTCACCAGAGCCAGTGCGCCGATATTATCACCCTGCCGTTTCACGACATGCATCTCCGATATCTTCTCACCTAATGGACAGCCGATGATGGTGACACCCAGTGCATTGGTCTTGTAGTCCCCGCCACGTTTGTTGCGCATGCCCTTCGAACAGGAATCAGTGTCCCGGTCGTGACAATATATACAGTGGTCCACCTCATACAGTACTTGTCGTTCAATAAAGCGTGGATCCGTCAGGGCAAAACCGTCACGGCGCCGATATTCCCCGGCCGGTGCTGTCCAGGTAGTAAAACCTTCCCGTTGCCGGGTTTCATGATGGACCAGATGTTTAATATCAGTTTTCCGGGGTGTCTTGAAGCTCATCCATCCTGAAATAATTTTATTGAGTTCCGGGTCATTGAGCGCTGCATAACACCAGCGTTGGACAGCTTCCAGCAACACATCGGTAAATTCAGCAGGTTCCTGTTTTGCCAAAGCTGCAGCGAACGCTACTTTGCTTTGCGGGTCAGCTTCAAGCCGTTGCCGGAGAGTGTTTACCTCTGAATCCGCATCATTTATTTCAGCCGGCTTGCCCCTGGCCAGTCCCCGGTAATGATTGGAAAGCCGGGCCAGCCTGGAGCCCACCCGGCAGAAAGCATGTTCCAGATCTGTGTCAGTGGCCGTTTCCGGAAAGGCAATTCTTTTTAACAGATCAATATCACCCTGAATCTTTTTTATATCCCACCGGGTGATATCCGCATCCTTGAAGCGGGCCTGAATTTTCTCAATGATTTCGTTGCGAAAAACAAAGATTGTTTCGACTTCATCCCGGATGGCCGATTGTTGATTGGCACGTTCTGCTTCGACATGAAACAACCGTGCAACAAATTCCCCCACATGCGGCGCCAGACGCACCAGAAGATCAGAGATGGCCTGCGGTGCCATCTCTTTACCGAGTGTATTTTTGTAAGTTTGATACTCGGCAAACAGTCCTGCATCCAGCACTTTGAGTGTGGTATCAAATACATTCAACAGGTCAGCCAGACGCGAAGGCTTATACAGATCAGCATAGCTGAAACCTTGAATTCCAAGGATTAAGTTATGGTCTTCTGCAATTCGATGCGATGCTGCCAATGTTCGTGCCTCGCTGGTAATTATTCAACGGTAACGTGGATGTAAAGCTCGGGGTTGATCAGGCCGCCAATTTAACGGACTCAACCTATAATTAAAAGTAATTATTTTCCATATTTTTAGATTAATTTAGAATAACAAATTGCAATATCATTTTTTCACGGATCAGCAGTTGAGCCGTGCAAAAAGACCGCAGCTTATGGAATAAACCGGGGTAGTATTTTATTCGTCTACCTTGTCCCCGGGGGTTGTCAGATCAGGCTGGAGGCTCTGCTTTATTCTTTTTTTCCGTTGATTTTCCCCCACCCGAGGTTCCCGAACCGGGGTAAGGACTAAAGGGAAAAGGCCTGGTTTCTGACTGGAAAGTGACATAATCCAGTATCTGCAGTGCATACTGGGTCAGGCCACTGCTGAATTTTTCAAGTTGCTCATTCAATTTTCCGGTAATAACTTTTGTAACAAATTGAAATATTACCAGCAACCAGATGATCCCTATGAGAAAGTAAAAAATGACCCCAAAAATGATGATGAACAAGCCTCGCAACCAGGTATCCACATTTTTTACATTTTCTTTTACGTTCGCGTCCATTTTTCTACCCCCGTTAATTATTTTATAAATAATAAAATCAATGCGTATCTGTACTGACAGTATATATACCAAAATTTAAAAAATCCGGGTAAATGCATTTACCCCGGCCATATCACGGTCAGTCTATCGTCTCTTGCTATCCTGCTACCGGTGACCACTCTGGCAGTCATACCGCCGTGATTCCTGACTGCATTATAACCCCCTCTGCCAAGATTCTCCTCCATTCTGGAGCAGGGATGGCAGTAACCGGTGCCTTCAAGTTCTGTTGCACCCAGGGTGAAACGCTGATCCTTGAGTACGGCAATATTGATGCCGGAGATCATCAGGTTGCGGCGTAATTGTGCCGGATAAACCGTTGCTAATCCGCATAATGATGCAATCACTGGCAGATGTTCGGCCTGAATCAGGGTGACCTGGCGCTCTCCATTTACAGTTTTACCGGCATAATGGTCACCCTCGATACCCTGCCCGATCAGAAGTACAGCAGTATCAAGTTCGACCATGTCATCCCGGTGTTGTGGGCGTATACCTAACCATTCCAGTCTGCCTGACTGCGCATGGCAAGACTGCAACTCTGTGAGCGTCTGGGTAATCGTAAGCGTCATAAATGATGATAATGTGGTAATCTTTAAGGTATCGAATTATAAACAAGATACCTCAAATGAAACCTGCCACCACAGAATCTTTAATCGAATTTCCCTGTGAGTTTCCAATCAAGGCCATGGGCCGGGCTGACGATGATTTCGATGCGCTGGTTGTCAGCATTATCCGCAGGCATTCTCCCGAATTCACAGACGCTACGGTCAGAAAACGCCTGAGCCGGGGTGGTAAATATGTTTCTGTAACAGTCACGATACAGGCACAAAGCCAGGAACAGCTCGATAAGCTGTATATGGAGCTGAATACTAACGAACAGGTATTGATGGCATTGTGACCATGCCGAACCGGATAAACATCAGGCAGTCAGGGCAAAGTGATTATCAAACGATCTATGAATCCATGGTGCGCTATACCCGTGAACGTGATGAGAATTCCCCGGATGAAATATGGTGCCTGCAACACCCGCCCGTGTTCACACTTGGTCTGGCCGGTAAAGAAGAACATATTCTGGCGGCCGGTGATATCCCGATCATCAGGACCGATCGCGGTGGCCAGGTGACCTACCATGGTCCCGGCCAGATGGTGGTTTATCTTTTGCTGGATCTGCAACGCAAGGGACTGACCATAAAACGCTACGTAGCGTTGCTCGAACAGGCCTTGATCGATATGTGTGCATTTCTCGGAATTAAGGCCATCCGCAAGGCAGGGGCGCCCGGAGTTTATGTCTCGGGCAAGAAAATTGCCGCACTTGGTATCCGGGTAAAACGGGGTTGCAGCTATCATGGACTCGCATTGAATGTGGACATGGACCTCGCACCGTTCCGGTATATTAACCCCTGCGGTTTTCCGGGATTAGAGGTGACACAATTGAAAGCACAGGGATGTCTGCTGGACATTAATGCAACCTTTACCACGCTACTGCCCTATCTGTTGAAACAGCTTGGCTTTGCTGAATATGAACAAACTCAAGATGTGGGTTTGAGCAACCCGGTGCAAACTTCGCAGGCAGCGTAAATGGTCTAATTAATGCGCAACGAAAACAGCAAACCAACCCGTGAACAGCGTGGTGAATTGAAGACACGCTTTCCGATCAGGGTCGTTTATGAAAACATCTCCCTGCCACGTAAACCGGTGTGGATCCGTGCGAAGGCGCCTACCGATCCGAAAGCGTTAAACCTTAAAGTATTGTTACGTGAACATAATCTGCATACTGTTTGTGAAGAGGCTGCATGCCCGAACCTGGGTGAGTGTTTCACCCACGGCACGGCCACCTTCATGATCATGGGCGATTTGTGCACACGCCGTTGCCCATTCTGCGATGTTGCCCATGGCCGTCCCAAACCGCTGGATAAAAATGAACCGGCCAATCTTGCCCATGCCATTCAATTGATGAAACTGCAATATGTCGTGATCACCTCCGTGGATCGTGATGACCTGAAAGACGGTGGTGCCGGACATTTTGCAGAATGTATCCGGAAGGTACGTGCAATGGTGCCGGCTATCACGATCGAGATACTCACACCGGACTTTCGGAAACGCGCTGATATCGCGCTGGCTATAATACAATCATCACCCCCCGATGTTTTTAATCATAATCTTGAAACCGTACCACGTTTGTACAGGTATGCGCGTCCCGGAGCGGTGTATGAGGGATCGCTGGAACTCATCAGGCATTTCAAGTCACAACATCCGGATGTCCCCACAAAATCCGGTCTGATGCTGGGTTTGGGTGAAACCATCGAAGAAGTGAAAGTGGTGATAAATGATCTCCGCGCCCATGATTGTAACTGGTTGACCATCGGCCAGTACCTGCAACCCAGCCGCCATCACCTGCCGGTGGACCGTTTTGTCCATCCGGATGAGTTTAATGAACTTGGTGACTATGCGCGTAACATTGGTTTTAAAAATGTTGCCAGCGGCCCGATGGTACGTTCATCGTATCATGCTGATATGCAGGCGCAGGGCGAAATAGTGGGAAGAGTCGCGGTCTGATGTAAATTGCTGAAATAATAATCAGCAATTGTTTTATTTATTCTTTAATATTTTTTTTACCTTGCTCTCAATACTGCCGCGGGCAAACTGCGTTTTGATTATTTCTTCCAGACCGAGCTTCGCAGCATCACGCACAATAGTCCCATCCTGTTGCTGGACAATGGCATAGCCCCGATTGAGCGTCGCTGTTGGACTGATGGCGTCCAGGGCGCGATTTGCATTTGTCATGAGGTTTTCAAAATGTTTCATGGAAAGCCTGATGGTACGCGTCATGCGTTGTTGTAACTGATGACAATGTGCCTTGTTCATTTTTAATGCGTGGACCGGATTGTTGTGTTGAAGAGCAAGGTTCAAATCTGCAAGTTGTCTGATATGAGTGCTCAAACCGGCCCGGACAAGATGGATTAACTGTGTGGAAAGACTGTCCAGACGCTGGCCGATCATTTGTATGGTGCGGACCGGATGCGGCAACCGTTTTTCCAGTTGATAAATGTTCTGCTTCAAATCACTGATCAGTATATTCATCAACCGCACCAGTTTTCTGTTTGCTTGCTGTAAATGCATTTTCAATTGCGCCTGGTCCAGACTGACGATCTCGGCAGCTGCAGAAGGAGTCGGTGCACGGTGATCGGCCACAAAATCTGCTATGGTGAAATCGATCTCATGGCCGATGCCAGTGACCACCGGCAGAGTACAATCAAAAACAGCACGGGCAAGATTTTCGTTATTAAATGCCCACAGATCTTCAAGTGATCCGCCACCACGTGCAAGAATCAATACATCGCATTCTTTTCTCCGTTCAGCCGTTTGTAACATGGAGATAATCTGTGCCGGTGCCGCTTCGCCCTGGACTGCAGTTGGGTAAAGGATAATATTTGCAAGCGGATAGCGGCGTCTGAGTACTGTGAGAATGTCGCGAATGGCGGCACCCGTAGGTGAAGTGATGATGCCGATGGTCCTTGCCATGTGTGGCACGGGCTTTTTATGTTGGTCATCAAAGAGTCCCTCCCTGAACAGGCGCTGTTTGAGTTCTTCAAAGGCGCGTTGCAGGGCGCCGTCGCCTACCGGTTCCATTCGTTCAACGATGAGTTGGTATTCACCACGATTTTCATACAGGCTGACATTGGCCTGGATCAAGACTGATACTCCGTTTTCCGGACTGAATTTCAGGGTACGCCGGCGGTTCTGAAACATGGCGCAGCGTACCTGTGAATACTGGTCTTTAAGGGAAAAATAGATATGGCCCGAGGCAGGTTGTGCAAGATTGGAGATCTCGCCCTGCACCCAGACCGAAGGGAAACTCCCTTCCAGAATGGCACGTACTTCACGGTTCAATCGCGTGACATTATAGATATCAAGCGCTGCGATTTCGTTGTCCTGAATGTTATCCATCAGTCTTTTGTGCTGTGAAAATACAGGTTTAAATAAAATAAACGTTGTTTACCCATCAGGGGGGTATCTCTATAATAACCGGTTACTCTAGAGACTGGTAAGAATTAAGCGATGCGCATTACCGAACAAGCCCTGACTTTTGATGATGTCCTGCTGGTACCCGCCTACTCGCAAGTTCTGCCACGGCAGGTCGAACTAAAGACACGGCTGACACGTAATATCACGCTCAATATCCCCATCATATCAGCCGCCATGGACACGGTGACTGAGGCCCGTTTGGCTATTGCACTGGCCCAGGAAGGCGGTATGGGTATTATTCACAAAAACATGAGTGCCGAGGCACAGGCCCTGCAGGTGCGCATGGTGAAAAAATTTGAAAGCGGCGTAATCAAGGATCCATTTACCGTGACACCGGATACCAGTATCCGGGAAGTGCTCGAATTGACCCGTGCGCATCATATTTCAGGTGTGCCGGTGGTTGAAGGTGAACAATTGCTGGGTATTGTTACCAGCCGTGATCTGCGCTTTGAAACACACTACAGCGATCCGGTAAAAAATATCATGACACCCAAGGACCGGCTGATCACTGTACAGGAAGATGCAGATGACCAGGAGATAAAGGCATTGCTGCACAAATACCGCATTGAGAAGGTGCTGGTGGTCAATGACAAATTCCAGTTGCGCGGCCTGGTGACTGTCAAGGATATCCAGAAGGCGCATGAATTTCCCAATGCCTGCAAGGACCGTGAAGTACAGTTACGTGTGGGTGCGGCTGTGGGTGTAGGTGAGGGTACCACAGAACGTGTCGAAGCCCTGGTCAGCGCAGGAGTTGATGTGATCGTGGTGGACACGGCTCATGGTCATTCACAAGGTGTACTTGATATGGTGCGTCTGATTAAAAAGAATTATCCCGATACAGAGGTCATAGGCGGTAATGTTGCCACCGCAGAAGGTGCGTTGGCCCTGGTTGAGGCGGGCGCCGATGCCGTCAAGGTGGGTATCGGCCCGGGGTCTATCTGTACGACACGTATAGTGACCGGTGTGGGCGTCCCCCAGATCACGGCTGTGATAAATATTGCACAGGCATTGAAAGATACAGATGTCCCCTTTATCTCTGATGGTGGCATTCGCTATTCGGGTGATATCGCCAAGGCGCTGGCAGCAGGTGCCAGTTCGGTCATGATAGGCAGTCTGCTGGCCGGTTCGGAGGAGGCACCGGGTGAGGTTGAACTGTTTCAGGGACGTTCTTACAAAACCTACCGTGGAATGGGGTCACTGGGCGCAATGACCCAGCAACATGGATCGTCAGATCGTTATTTCCAGGAAAATGACGAAATTGAGAAACTGGTGCCTGAGGGAATAGAAGGGCGCGTACCCTATAAAGGCAGCATGGGGGTAATCATCCACCAGCTGCTGGGTGGAATTCGTGCCTCCATGGGTTATACCGGATGCAAGAACATTGATGAATTACGCAGCAAGGCTTCATTTGTGCGTTTAACCAATGCAGGGGTGCGTGAAAGTCATGTGCATGATGTGTCGATCACCAAAGAAGCACCCAATTACCGGATAGATTAATAATCAGGGAGCGGGGATAAGGGATCAGGCAAAATCCTCAAAAATCTTTATTAACCAGGTACAGATCCCCGATCACTGAAACCCGATCCTCATCGAAATGAAAGACATCCATTCCGAAAAAGTACTGATACTGGATTTTGGCTCCCAATATACTCAATTGATTGCCAGGCGGGTACGTGAGGCGAGTGTGTACTGCGAAATCCATCCATTTGATCTGCCGGCTGATTCAATAAAAGAATTCAATCCCAGGGCCGTTGTCCTTTCCGGCGGACCGGAATCCGTGACGATAGCCAATGGTATCCGTGCGCCTGACATCATTTTCACGCTGGGTGTACCGGTGCTGGGGATCTGTTATGGCATGCAGACCATGGCAGAACAACTGGGTGGCAAAGTTGAATCATCTACTGTACGGGAATTCGGCTATGCTCAGGTACGCGCCCGCGGGCATTCCACATTGCTGCGCGATATACAGGATTACGCCAATGATCAGGGTCATGGCCTGCTGGATGTGTGGATGAGCCACGGTGATCGTGTCATTGTGTTACCGGATGGCTTCAAGGTGATTGCCTCTACTGGTAATGCGCCGATTGCGGGTATGGCGGATGAAACAAGGAAATTTTATGGTCTGCAATTTCATCCCGAGGTCACACATACACGGCAGGGCGCTGCCATCCTGGATCGATTTCTGCATGAAATATCCGGCTGTGATGCGTTATGGACGACAGCTAATATTGTTGAAGATTCGATTCGTGTGATCCGTAATCAAGTTGGCAAGGACAAAGTATTATTGGCGCTGTCCGGCGGTGTGGATTCCTCTGTAGTCGCTGCACTGTTGCATGAAGCAATAGGCGACCAACTGATCTGTGTATTCGTCGATAACGGGTTGTTGCGTTTGAATGAAGCGGAACAGGTCATGATCACCTTTGCAAAAAATATGGGGATTAATGTAATCAAGGTGGATGCAGAGCCCCGTTTTCTGAATGTATTGAGCGGAATAGAAGACCCGGAGGAAAAACGCAAGGCCATAGGCCGCGAATTTATTCATGTTTTCGAGGAGGAGGCCCACAAAATAAAAGATGTCAAATGGCTGGCACAGGGGACCATTTATCCTGATGTCATTGAATCTGCAGGCGCCAAAACCGGCAAGGCACATGTCATCAAATCCCATCACAATGTAGGTGGTCTGCCGGAAACCATGAAACTGAAATTGGTTGAACCTTTGCGCGAACTGTTCAAGGATGAAGTGCGTAAACTGGGCACACAACTGGGTCTGCCGCATCAGATGGTTTACCGTCACCCATTCCCGGGGCCGGGACTGGGCGTGCGTATTCTGGGCGAGGTGCGTAAGGAATATGTTGATATTTTACGCCAGGCTGATGCGATTTATATTGAAGAACTGCGCAAGCATGATTTATATGACAAGGTCAGCCAGGCATTTACTGTCTTTTTGCCCGTCCGTTCCGTTGGCGTTATGGGTGACAGCCGGAAATATGATTATATTGTGGCGCTGCGTGCAGTTGAAACGATCGATTTCATGACGGCACACTGGGCCAAACTGCCCTATGAATTCCTCGAAAATGTCGCCAGCCGCATCATCAACGAGGTCGACGGGATCTCACGTGTGACTTATGACATTTCCAGTAAACCTCCGGCCACGATTGAGTGGGAATGAGATGGTGATTAGTGATTGGTAACTGGTAATTCGTATATAAATGTATCCATTTTTACCAATTACCAATCACGAATTACGAATCACCATGCATTATGAATGACGAACAGTGGATGCAACGGGCACTGGAACTTGCTCGCAATGCTGAAGCATTGGGTGAGGTCCCGGTCGGAGCGGTACTGGTACTCAATAATGAATGTATCGCCGAAGGCTGGAACCAGCCGGTATCCAGTCATGATCCTTCAGCCCATGCCGAGATGGTGGCATTGAGATCTGCCGGTGAGAAAATAAAAAATTACCGCTTTTGTGATACGACACTCTACGTCACACTGGAGCCGTGTGTCATGTGCGCCGGAGCCTTGATTCATGCCCGTGTTGCCAGAACAGTATTTGGTGCAGAAGATCCGAAAGCCGGTGCCGCAGGAAGTGTATTCCAGATACTGAATTCGGATCGGTTGAATCATCAATGTGCGATCACCAGTGGTGTATTAAAGAAAGAATGTGCCGGTATGTTGCAGGAGTTTTTCAGGAAACGGAGGAATGCACAGGGGTGAATGACACAGTAATCAATGATCTCGCAGGACGGCTCGGAAAACTGTTACTTGATCATAAATTATTTCTGGTAACGGCAGAGTCGTGTACTGGAGGTGGGCTGGCTGAAATCATCACACGCATTCCCGGGAGCTCAAACTGGTTTGAACGTGGTTTTGTGACCTATTCCAATTCTGCAAAGCAGGAATTGCTGGGTGTTTCTTCCGGAATACTCGATCAATTGGGCGCAGTCAGTAAGGAAACCGCCGTAGCCATGGCAGAAGGCGCCCTGGCCAACAGTCATGCACAAATCAGTGTGGCCATTACCGGTATCGCCGGTCCGGACGGTGGTTCTGAGGATAAACCGGTAGGTACAGTTTGTTTCGCATGGCTACGTGAGGGATCAGATCCCGTGGTTACACAGACCGTTTTTCGGGGCGACCGTGCGCAGATTCGTCAACAGGCCTGTTTAATGGCGATTCAGGGACTGCTCGATATCATCGAAAGCGGAAAGTAATAAAGAAGAATGAATTAATAATGTGCGTACCTTTTTATTTTCAACTTTTTACCTTTTACTGATATATGGCACGGCTCTTTTTTGCCCTGTGGCCGGACCCTGAAACACGTGACTCACTGTTAAAAATCAGAGACACACTTCCTGCTGACTGTGGGCGTCTTATCTCTGCCAATAACCTGCATATTACTCTCGTATTTCTGGGTGAAGTCAACGCAGAAAAGGCCGAATGTGTGATGGACAGGGCCCGGCAACTCAGCATAAAACCAGTCACGTTGATACTGGATAATATTGGCTGGTGGAATAAAACACAGGTAGTGTGGTTGGCACCGGCCCATATTCCCGAGGAGATCCCCATATTTGTTGCAGAACTGGCTGCCGCATCAACCCGATGCTCTGTCAGGTTGGACCAGCGTCCCTATCGGCCGCACGTAACCCTGGCCCGCGGCGTAAGACGAAAACCAGTCCTTCATTCGGTTATACCGGTCCAGTGGCCGGTCAGGGGGTTTTCACTTATTCAATCACAAACCATTCCGGGCGGATCCAGCTATAAAGAAATCTGGTCATCTCCATGAAAACGTATGAATTTTCTTTTTTACAGGAGCCGTTCATCTTCGCCCGATTTGTGGGATAATTGGCGCACATTTTAATCAAGCATGGGTGAATATTTTATGGATGAGAAAAAGAAACAGGCACTGGGCGCAGCATTAAGTCAGATAGAGAAGCAGTTTGGCAAGGGTTCGGTCATGCGCATGGGAGATGCCGGCGTAGTGCGAGATGTGGTCCCCGTTTCTACCGGGTCACTGGGTCTGGATATCGCGTTGGGGATAGGCGGTTTACCACGCGGCCGGGTGGTCGAAATTTACGGACCGGAATCTTCCGGTAAAACCACACTGGCCCTGCATGTCGCTGCAGAAATACAGAAAGCCGGAGGCACAGCCGCTTTTGTTGACGCGGAACATGCGATGGATCCGAGCTATGCAGAAAAACTGGGTGTACAGATCGATGATCTGCTGGTATCACAACCGGATAACGGTGAACAGGCCCTGGAGATCACCGACATGCTGGTGCGTTCTAGCGCAGTAGATCTGGTCATTATCGATTCTGTCGCGGCACTCACACCCAAGGCCGAGATTGCAGGCGAAATGGGTGACAGCCATATGGGGTTACAGGCACGCCTGATGTCCCAGGCACTCAGGAAACTGACCGGGAATATCAAACGATCAAACACCCTGGTGATTTTTATCAACCAGATCCGTATGAAGATAGGGGTCATGTTTGGTAATCCGGAGACCACAACCGGGGGTAATGCATTGAAATTTTATGCCTCGGTGCGTCTGGACATCCGCCGTATCGGTGCGATTAAGAAAGGCGATGAGGTGATCGGTAATGAGACCCGTGTGAAAGTGGTTAAAAACAAGATCGCCCCGCCATTCAAGGAGGCTGTGTTCGATATTCTGTATGGTGAAGGCATTTCACGGGAAAGCGAGATTATCGGTCTTGGCACGGACCATGGCCTGATAGAAAAAGCCGGCGCATGGTATAGCTATAATGGCGAGCGTATTGGTCAGGGCAAGGACAACGTCCGTATTTTCCTGAAGGAAAACCCTGAAATCGCAAAAGAGATTGAACAGAAGATCCGTGCCAAGTTATTACCTGAAATCAAGGTGATTGAAAACAAGGAGGAAGCAGAAGTCTGAACAAGGATTTGTCTGATATCCGCCAACGAGCACTGGGATTACTGGCCAGACGTGAGCACAGTGCAAGAGAACTGATCACCAAGCTGATAATGCGGGATTATGATGAAGCTACCGTACAGTCAGTTGTCGCAACATTGGCGAAGGAAGGCCTGCAGAGCGATGACCGTTTTGCCGAGGGTTATATCCATGGCCGCATCGAAAAAGGCTATGGGCCGGTACGCATAAAGCAGGAACTGCGTGGACACGGCATCAATGATGATCTGATTTATTTCCATCTTGATATGCATGCACCCGAATGGGAAATGCGTGCAATACGGGCACGTGAAAAACGGTTTGGAAAAAAAATTCCGCAGGACTTTAATGATAAGGCAAAACAGATGCGTTTCCTGCAGCAACGTGGTTTCAGCGGAGAGCAGATGCGAAAAATTTTTGGAACTTCTGATTAACAAAAGGTAATGAGTGAAAAGCACAACTGAAATTCGATCTATATTTCTGGATTATTTCCATGACAAGGGGCATGAAATTGTCCCCAGCAGTTCTCTCGTGCCAGCCAATGATCCTACCTTGTTGTTTACCAATGCCGGGATGGTCCAGTTCAAGGATGTATTTCTTGGCTTGGAAGAACGGCCATATAAACGTGCCACAACTTCCCAACGTTGTGTGCGTGCCGGTGGAAAGCATAATGATCTGGAAAATGTAGGTTACACCGCACGCCATCATACCTTCTTTGAAATGCTGGGAAATTTCAGTTTTGGCGATTACTTCAAGCGTGAGGCCATCACCTATGCATGGGAATTCCTGACCAGGGTATTGCAGATACCGGCATCAAGATTATGGGTCACCGTATTTGAAAAAGATGACGAAGCTGCAGATATCTGGTTGAACGGGATCGGTGTAACAAAAGATCGTTTCAGCCGTTGCGGTGACAAGGATAATTTCTGGTCCATGGGCGACACTGGCCCCTGTGGTCCCTGCAGTGAAATATTTTATGACCATGGCCCATCAATTGCCGGTAGTCCGCCCGGCAGCACTGATCAGGAAAGTGATCGTTATATCGAGATATGGAATCTGGTCTTTACCCAGTACAATCGCGACATGAAAGGCAACTTGACACCCATTCCGCATCCTTCTGTGGATACCGGAATGGGACTGGAACGTATCGCAGCAGTTATGCAGGGAGTACATAACAATTACGAGATCGATCTGTTTCAGCATCTGATTCAATCAGTACAACAACTGGCCAAAAACAAACAGGCTGAAATTACTTCCATGCAAGTAATTGCCGATCATGTCCGTTCCTGTGCCTTCCTGATTACAGATGGTGTCATGCCTGCAAACGAGGGGCGCGGTTATGTATTACGCCGCATCATCCGTCGTGCCATACGTCATGGTAATAAACTGGGAATTAACGGACCGTTCTTTTACAAACTGGTGAAGTCCCTGGATGAAGTAATGGGTGACGCTTATCCGGAATTACATCATGCCAGCCAGGGTGTGGCAAAGATACTGAAGCAGGAAGAGGAACGCTTTGCTGAAACCCTGGAGCAGGGATTGAAGCACCTGGAAAGCGCCATAGCAAAAATGTCCGGCAAGCGGATTCCTGGGGCCGATGTGTTCAAGCTTTATGACACATATGGTTTCCCGGTTGATCTTACCGCTGATATAGCGCGTGAGCGCGGGTTAACATTGGACACGAACGGATTCAACAAATGCATGGCTGAACAACGTGAACGTGCAAGGGCGGCCAGCAAGTTTAATATCGATCTGTCCAATATCCCCGACGCTGACCATTTTACGGAATTCAGTGGTTATGAATGTCTGGAGCAGGAATGTACGATAACCGCCCTCTATCAGGATGGCAGGACTGTGACCGGGATCAATGCCGGCGAAAGTGGCGGGGTAATACTGAATACAACCCCGTTTTATGCTGAATCCGGCGGGCAGATTGGTGACAAAGGGCAGTTGGTTACAGACGGCATTATCTTTGATGTCCGTGATACACAGAAACAGGGCAAGGCGCATATCCACATCGGTGATTTGATTCAGGGAAAATTGCAACTGGGGCAGAAGATAACTGCAAAGGTAGATCAGCTCACACGCATCAGTTCTGTCAGGAATCATTCTGCCACTCATTTATTACATGCGGCATTACGTTACGTACTGGGAGAACATGTCGTCCAGAAAGGTTCGCTGGTTGCGCCGGACCGGCTACGGTTTGATTTTGCCCATACCGAACCGTTGAGTGATGATGAAATAAAAAAGATCGAGTGGCTGGTCAATCATAAAATACTCGAAAATGTGGAAACTGAAATTAATATTATGCCACTGGATGAGGCGTTGAAATCCGGCGCAATGTCACTCTTCGGTGAAAAATACCAGGACACCGTAAGGGTGCTGAAGATCGGCGGCAGTTTTTCCACTGAATTATGCGGGGGCACACATGTACATCGAACCGGTGATATTGGCCTGATGAAGATCATTTCTGAAAGTGGTATCGCCTCCGGAGTACGCCGCATAGAAGCTGTGACCGGCGAAGGTGCGCTGGCCTGGACAGAGCAAAATCAGCGGAAACTGGTAAATATTTCTGAATTACTCAAAACTGACACGGACAATGTAGAGAATAAACTGGCTGGTCAACTGGAGCGGATTCGGAAACTGGAGAAGGAACTTGAGCAAATCAAATCCAGACTTGCAAGCAGTGCCGGCGATGACATGGTATCCGAGGCAGTGGAAATCAATGGTATCAAGGTAATAGCACGGTTGATGGATGGTGCTGATAAAAAAACCCTGCGCGATACGGTGGATCAGCTGAAAAACAAACTGGGTAGCGCCGCCCTGATATTGGCTGCGGTAGAGGATAACAAAGTCAGCCTGGTGGCAGGTGTCACCAAGGACAAAACTGACCAGATTAAAGCCGGAGAACTGGTCAACTTTGTTGCCAAAAAGGTCGGTGGCAAGGGTGGTGGACGCCCGGATCTGGCTGAGGCTGGGGGAAATGATCCCAGCGGACTGCCGGCAGCCTTGGCCAGTGTTCCGGACTGGATCAGACAGCAACTGCAGCCGGGTTAGTCCGGGATCATTTAAAATTCAGGTCATTTCCGTTAGAATCCCCGCCTTTTGCAGAGTTAGCGGCTAAATCATGGCATTAATCGTACAAAAATTCGGTGGCAGCTCGGTCGGGAGTATTGAACGGATCAATGCCGTTGCCGATAAAGTTGCCGATGCACGCAGGGCCGGGGATGATATTGTCGTGGTCGTTTCCGCCATGAGTGGTGAAACTGACCGGTTGCTGAAACTGGCCAGGGATCTGGCCAAGGCCCCAAACAGCCGGGAACTTGATGTATTGCTCTCCACCGGGGAGCAGGTCACTATTGCCTTGTTAAGTATCGCACTGGAAGCCCGGAACTGCCCCGCACTTTCATTTACCGGGGCACAGGTGTGTATCCGGACTGACCGTGCATACAACAAGGCGCGTATCCTCGAAATAGATGCAGATAAGGTCAAAAAGTGCCTTGCCCAAGGCAGGGTGGTTGTCATTGCAGGTTTTCAGGGAATTGATGATGACGGCAATATAACCACACTGGGGCGTGGGGGTTCCGATACAACGGCGGTGGCCATGGCGGCTGCACTGAAGGCCGATGAATGCCGTATCTATACGGATGTGGATGGCGTTTACACAGCCGATCCCCGGATCGTCTCGAAGGCAAGGCGTCTGGACACTCTGACTTATGAAGAAACGCTGGAGCTGGCAAGCCTGGGATCGAAGGTTTTGCAAATCAGATCAGTCGAATTTGCCAGTAAATATAATGTACAACTGCGTGTGCTATCCTCTTTTGAAGAAGGACCGGGCACATTGATTACCGGTGAGGATGAAACTATGGAACAAGCGATAATTTCCGGGATTGCCCATAATAAAGATGAGGCAAAATTGACGATTGTGGGCGTACCTGACAGACCTGGAATCGCCTACAGTATTCTCGGGCCGATCGCAGATGCCAATATTGAAGTGGATATGATAGTACAGAATGTCGGCGTGGATAACCTCACGGATTTCACGTTTACCGTGCACCGGAATGATTATGACAAGGCAATGGCTATACTTAAGAAGAGCGCAGCCGGTCTTGGCGCCAGAGACATTAACGGTGATACCGGTATAGTAAAGATATCTGTTGTTGGCGTCGGCATGCGCTCACATGCGGGTATCGCCAGCAAGATGTTTAATGCCCTTGCCAGAGAAGGTATCAATATAATGATGATATCCACTTCTGAAATCAAAATTTCAGTCGTAGTAAACGAGAAGTATCTGGAGCTGGGAGTCAGAACCTTGCACTCCGAGTTCGGGCTTGAAAATGGCCAGAGCAACTGAAGTAACGGCTATATTGTCATCTTGAAAACAGATGATAAGGGACAATTTTGTAAAACCAGGGTCGAATACTGGAATTGAAGCATAACAGGAGAAGTTCAAATGCTAATTTTAACTAGAAGGGTTGGTGAATCTTTGATAATAGGTGACGATATCAATGTCACAGTGCTCGGCATCAGAGGAAATCAAGTGCGCATCGGTGTAAATGCACCGAAAGAGATCTCCGTTCATCGTGAAGAAATTTACGAACGTATCCAGCAGGAAAAGAGCGGTGGGGGACATTCCGATCAGTCAGACGAGGACTAGCGCAGAACATGAAATAACACTTGAAGTGTTATTTCGTT
>Ga0209320_10000052_pt1 | contig 52750 bp, 51 predicted proteins | sample Rifsed13ft4_FD_184008 | JGI IMG/M metagenome (GOLD analysis project Ga0209320, IMG submission 184008) | Soil microbial communities from Rifle, Colorado, USA - sediment 13ft 4 (version 2) | ecosystem: Environmental > Terrestrial > Deep subsurface > Rock core/Sediment | place: Rifle, Colorado... | reverse complement strand
CTCGCTGCACCGCCTCAAGCCGGTCCAGCAGCAACCGCGGGTCGCTCACCGGCAAGCTCTCCGCCCGGGCCGAACCGCTTGTCGCCGCCGGCGCCGTGGCCGGAGCAGCCTCCGGCGACATCAGCCGGCGCAGATTCCACCAGGCAAGGAGCCCGATCAGGGCGGCCAACGCAACGGTGAGGACCTTCCGCTTCATGGCTGAAGTGCCCTAACTGCGAAAATAGGTTCCAACGCGCAAGGACAGGCGAATCTTGCCTGCCGCCGCTGAAGTGAGAGAAAGGCTTTGGATCAGGTAGAAGCGCTCGGAACGCTCCAGCCGATTCACAAATGCAACCAGCGCGCCGTAGTCGCCTTCGACCACGGTAACAATTTCCACTTCGCTCAGACCTTCCTCCGGCGAGGGTGGGGACTTGAAGCTGATACTATTTTTTTGCGCTCCCGTCTCCACCGCCATCCTGTCCAATTCGCCAACGATGCCCGAATAGCCAGCCCTGGCGCTCAGGAAGCGGCGTTCATAGAAGTCCTTTCCTTTCGCCTGGGCCTCGCCGAGGCCTGACTGGATGGCTTGCAACCGAGCTACGCTCGAGTGCAACTGGTTGCGCCGAACTTGGAGGGCGCGGGCAGTCGCTTCCTGCTCCGGCCGCTCGGTGCCGCCGCTGCGAACGGTCACAAAAATCAGTACCGCATCGAGCAAGAGCAACACGGCCAGGCCCGCTTCCACCCGTCTCTTCCACTGCTTGCGACCTCGTCCCATCTCAAGATGCCCCGTATCCGGCGGTCAGCTCGACGCGAATTTCCTCACCCGGCCGCCCGGAAGGCGCGGTTTCCGACTGAACCTCGACACCCTGGAACGCCGGTGATTTCTCGAGCCGGCGAAGCAGTTCGATGACGCTGGCAGCGTCGCGCGCCACGACCGTCAGTTTCACCTGCACGCGCCCGCTCGCCTCCTGTCGCGGAATGATGGTGGAGACGTGCACGCCGCCGGGCAACTCCTTCTCCAGGTCCATGAAGATTTGAGTCCACGAAAAAGACTTCAGCCCGATGAGCCCGTTCAGGAAAGCGGCGCGGGTGAAGACCCGCGCGATGTCCGGCCGTCGGAGCAGCCCTTCGATCCTGCGTTGCTCGGCCTCGAGCGCCCGGATGTCGCTGGAAAGTTGGCCAGCCCTGGTCCGCATCGCTCGTGTCGATTGATAGTTGTCAATGCTTTTGGCCGTCAGGAAAGCCGCTGCCGCCAAGGCCGCAATGCCGAGCAGCGCCGAAGCCAGATAGAACGGCCGATTATTGAGCAGCGGTTCGGTGGCAAGGTTCAGGGAGATTTTCATGGTTCTATTGATCTTCTAGCGATTCAGCATCCAGCCAACTGCCGCGGCGAGATAGCGGTCCACCGTCTCCTTCTGCTGCATGGTCAGTCCCGGCTCAAGGCGGCGACTTGGCTCAAGCGGCGCGATGCGGCAGCCGGCCTCGCGCTCCATCCACGCGCGTAACTCCGCCCAATCGCCTTCCAGCCCGCCCACGCGCAAGACGCCAATCGGGCTGTGCCAGTTATCTTGGAAGTAAACAACCGACGGGTAGATCTCGTCGAACAATGCCCGGCCGGTGGCGTCCGCGGGAGACATTTCGACCGAGCGATACAGGCACAGCATGCCGTCGCGCTCGATCGCGGTGGTCAATGCCCCGCCGTTCAGGCGGGTGAGCCCGCCACCCATTCCCGGCACTCCTTCGAGCAGCGGCAGCGCGGCCAGGGTCGAGGGCAGGATCACTCCCGCCCCATAACCTGCCGCCTCCAGAATGACCTCGTACTGTCTCAGAATGTCTCGCCGGGCCACCGCCACCATCAGTTCGACACCGCCAGCCGGATTCGGCTGCTCTTGCCAGGAAACGACTGCATCCTCCACCGGAAAGGGCAAGCTTTTCTTGAGACGCCACTGGATAAGAGAGAGCGCTTCGGCCCGCCGCTGGGGCAGATTGTCAAAATGAAGGAGGAGGACGCGCGCCGCCAGATCGGGCACGATCAGCGTCACATCTCGCCCGTGGTCGCCTACTCTTTCGAGTGCCCGTCCGAGGGCGGTTTCCACTTCGGCCTGCTGCAGGACATTGGACTCAACGGGAGAAGGTCTCACTGCGCCGGCAGGGAGCGGTTCAATCGCGAATTGTTCCAGGCTGCGGCCCCGCTTGGCGGCGTGCCTGGCTACGGCCACGCAATCGGGAGCGATTTCGCAGCACAACGGCGGATGGGGCATCGCCCCCAGCCAAGCGCCAACGCTGCCAAACAGCCCGGGAGCTGAAAAGGAGAGACTCAGAACCAATTCCCCTGCCCTGCACCATACGGTGCAGAGCCCTGTCAAACGTTTTCGATAAAGGTGACCTTGTTGATCTCGCGCAAGGTGGTGACCCCGGCCCTGACCTTCCGCAGCCCCGTCTCGCGCAGAAACGTCATGCCTTCTTCCTTGGCAGCTCGTTTGATTTCCGAGGTGGGACGGCGGTTCACGATCATCTCCCGGATGCGATCGGAGAGATCGAGCAGCTCCTCGATGGCCGTGCGCCCGCGAAAGCCCGTCCCCGAGCATTCGATGCAGCCAGGCCCCTCGTAAAGCGTGTACTGGCTCCACTCCGCCGGATCAAGGCCGGATTCGGCAAGCGTCTCCCGCGAGTAGCGAACCGCCCGCTTGCAGCTTTCGCAGGTCACCCGCACCAGCCGCTGGGCCAGGATGCAATTCAACGCCGAAACAAAATTATAGGGCTCAACCCCCATGTTGATGAACCGGCCGATCACATCCACCACATTGTTGGCATGCACCGTGGTGAATACCAGGTGGCCGGTCAAGGCCGACTGGATGGCGATCTGCGCCGTCTCCATATCACGGATTTCGCCGACCATGATTTTGTCCGGATCGTGCCTCAAAATGGAGCGCAGCCCGCGGGCAAAGGTGAGGCCCTTCTTCTCGTTCACCGGAATTTGGGTGATGCCACGGATTTGATACTCGACCGGGTCCTCGATGGTCACGATCTTGTCTTCGTCTGTCTTGATTTCGCTAATGGCGGCGTAAAGGGTCGTCGTCTTGCCGCTCCCGGTAGGCCCGGTCACCAGCACCATCCCGTAGGGCTCATGGATATAACGGCGAAACTTCCTCAGATCGCTCTCGTCAAAGCCGATGACATCCAGATTGAGGTGGCGAAATTTCTCGCTGAGGGTTTCTTTGTCCAGCACGCGCAAGACCGCATCCTCACCGTTAATGGAAGGCATGATGGAAACGCGAAAATCAATGTAGCGGCCCTTGTAGCGCACCCGGAAGCGACCGTCCTGGGGAATGCGTCGCTCGGCGATGTCCAGCTCCGACATGACCTTGATGCGCGAAAGGATGGTGGCTTGCCATTCTTTCGAGATGGGCTGCATGGCGAACTGGAGAACCCCGTCAATGCGATACTTGACGGCGACTTCCTGATCGCCGCTCTCGATGTGAATGTCGCTCGCCCGACGCTCCAGCGCCGTAAAAATCAGCGTGTCCACCAGCCGCACCACCGGGCTCACCCCGGTATCCTTGGTCAGGCGATCGATCGAGATCGTTTCCTCGCCCTCTTCTTCCGGAACCACATCCAGGGTGAAACCCTCGGTGGCTTGCTCGAGTACTCGTTGGGATTGCTCGGTGCGCTTCAAAAGATCGCCGATTTCAGTCGCGGTGGCCACCTTGAGGGCCAGCTTGCGGCCAAGCAACAGCGCCAGCTCGTCGGTTTGCGGGACCCGGCTCGGGTCGGAAACGGCAATCACCAGGGTGTTGTTGACCGCTTCCAGGGGCACAAAATTGTAACGAAACATCAAATCCGCCGGGATGGAGCGGAAGAGTTCCGGGTCAATGTGATGGTCGTGGAGCTCAATGAAGGGGCACCGGTAGCGTTCCGCCAGGCGGCGTGTTCGCTCCCGCTCTTCCGTTTCCTCCGGAAGCGCGTTGGCATGAAGGGGACGATTTTCCATATCCATCCTTGCTTTTACCGCGTCTGAGCGCCCAGCGAAAAAATGGGCAAATAGAGCGAGATCAAAATAAACGCTACCACAAAGCCCATGAAAAGCAACATGGCCGGCTCGATCAGCGACGTGAGCGTTGCCATGCTTGTGTTGACGTCCTCTTCGTAGAACTCGGCCACGCTGGTTAACATCTGGGGCAAGGCTCCGGTGGCCTCGCCCACCTCGATCATCTCGATGGCCATCGGCGGGAGCAAAGCGGTGGCTTCCAGGCTGGCGTGCAGCGACTGCCCATCCTTGACCCGCCGGTTGGCCTTGCTGAGCGCGGAGCCGATCAGCGGGCTGGGCACCGAGGAGGCGGCGGTTTCGAGCGAGTTCACCAGCGGCGTGCCGCCGGAGAGAAGGGTGGCTAGCGTGCGGGAAAATTGGGCGGTCTGATACTTGATCCAGACATCGCCCAGGATGGGCAGCCTCATCTTGCCGCGGTCGAGGAAGAGCCGGCCGCGCTCCGAGCCCAGCCAGCTATAGCCACCCGCGAAAACGGCCAGGAGTACCAGCGAACCCAGCAGGGCGAATTGTCGAATGGCCAGCGAGATGCCAATCACCATTTCGGTAAGCGGCGGAAGTTGCGCGTGCGCCTCCGCGTAGAGCTCGTGAAACTTGGGCACCACCCAGACAAGCATCAGCGACAAGACCGCCGTGATGATCACGACGAGGATGGCCGGATAAATGAGGGCGGCCACGAAGCGCCTGCGCGCGGCCAGGGTCGTCCGCTGAAAGGCAAGGAAGTACTCGAGCACGCCGGCCAGGTTGCCGCTTCTTTCGCCAGCGAGCAAGGAGGTGGTGTAAACCTTCGGAAATACTCCCATGGCCTCAAAGGCGTCCGAAACACTGGCGCCGTTTCGGACACGCTCGCGGATGTCGTTCAAATAGCCGCGCATGCTGGGGCGCGCCGCTCGCTCGGCCAGCAGGTCGAGCGACTTCAAGATCGGCAGGCCGGCGCGAATCAAAGTCATAAATTGCTGGTTGAACAGCAGGAAGTCGCCGGCGCGCAGGCGCCGGCGTTTCTTGCCCCGCCCCAGTGTCAATGTCGGCAAAGCAAGCCGGGGCCGCACGGAATAGACAAACAGGCCACGGTCAACCAGCCGCTGGCGCGCCTCCGCCTCCGTCCGCGCCGTCTCCACCTGCTCGAAGATTCGGCCGGTTGTGTCCGCTACCCGGCAGTGAAATTCAGCCATCGTCGTTTGCGCGATACCCGTCGCTTCCCTTCGACTACGCTCAGGGCAAGCAGCAAGCTCACGACAAGTCTAACATCAGCGCAAGTTTGGTCAAGTTGGTAGGGGCGCACGACCGTGCGCCCCTACTCCCGCGCCGTGACAAGGTCCGCCTCATCCATCACGGCAACCCCGGGAGGAACCCTAAAGCGAAATTCCTGCACCGGAAGGGGCAAATTCTCTTCCCACTTGCCGAAGCGAAATTCGACTTCGCGTCCGACCGCGTCTCGAATCAGCAATCGGGTGAGCTGATAACCATCATTGAATTCCAGGATCGCTTCCGCATAGCCGTCATCCGGCGAACGGGGCAGACCACGAAGCGCCCGCCGCGGCGGGCCCCCACCGGGCGGTGGCGAAGCCGCCCATTCGATTTTGGAGAAGATTCTCCCGAGCCGCACGTTGCCCGCAAGCCAGGCGAGCGGCGCGCGCCAATCGGCGCTCTCCCGCAATAGGCTGCGACGAACGGTTCGGTCAGCGGGCACGTAGAAATAAACCGTTCGGCCATCCGAGACAAAAAGTTTGCTCTCCGGCTCGCGATATTCCCAGCGCATCTCGCGGGGCCGCCGTAGGCTCACGATCCCCGATTCAAGGCGGACACTCGCCGGAGAATCGCTCCATCTCTGGATGAATTCCGCCCGCAAGGTCTTGACGGGCCGGTAGTGCCGCTCAACCTGCTTCACCACGCTCGAAAGATCATCTGCCGACGTCCCAACAGCCCCGAAAAGCCCCAAAAGCCCCAAAAGAATGAAACAAAGGCTAACCGTCCCGAGCATAGGCATGGGTAGAAAATCTATCACAAGCCGGCAACCCCTGTCGAAACCTCAACCCTGAGGAGTGTCGGGATTCATCCCGTTCGCCGTGAACCCGTTCAGGGTGAACCCGACATGCATGCCGGGCTGAAAGCCCGGCGCTCCTATGGCAGCTCGAGAAGTTTCGCCCGCCAATGACGCGCTTCATCCAGGCGCCCCTGCCGCTCGAGTGCCTGAATGAGGCCTTCATAGGCGGCACGCGTGCCGGGACGAAGAGTGATGGCCTGCTGGAATTCCTGGATCGCGTCTTTGTCTTGTCTGAGTTTTACAAAGACCTTGCCGCGAGCAAGGTGGGGAAAGGGATTGCGGGGATCGAGCTCCTGCGCCCGCCCAAACGCATCGAGGGCGGCGGCCAACTGGCCCCCCTTCTCCAGGACGTATCCCAACCGCATATGTCCCACCGGGTTCTTCGGCTGAATGCGAGTGGCCTTCCGGAGATGCTCTTCAGCCGCTTGGGTATCTCCCCGGAGCATATACATCCATCCCAAATCCGCCTCCGGCGCAAAAACGGCTTCGGGCGAGAGGCCGAAGTCGAGCGGCGCCAATCGAATCGCTTCCCGATCCTCTGCCATCGCTTCGTCCAAACGATTCCGCAAGACCAACTGGTGCGCGTAGTTGGCCCGGTGGATGGCGGAGTTTGGACTCACCTTCACTCCGTGAGAAAACAAGGAGTAGCCGTCCTTCCAGTGGGCGTTCTGCCGGACCGTAGCTGTCGAGAAGAGGCCCAGCAGTAGAATGACCGCCACGCCCACCAGGCCATTGCGCCACTTGAGCGGCAGCGCTTTGAAACGAAGCGGAAAGCTATCCAGTATTCCCGCGACGATCAGGACAAAGCCCACTGACGGCAAGTAAAGATACCAATCAGCAAAAACGTGAGTGCCAAGCGCGCGCAGGTTCATCAGCGGCAGAAGCGCCAGCAGCGTCCAGAGCCAGCCCAACCAGGCCAGCGGCCCCGATGGGATCGGGGCTCTTCGCCAGTGCCACAGGGCGACCGTCAAACCCACAAGGGCCACGAGCGAGATCAACACTTCCGGCTGCAACAATGAGCGAGTCGGTCGGAAGGCGTAGTACATGGAAAGCCCGTCCGGCCAGATCAACTTCTCAAGATAGGCACCCGCCAGCCGGATCCGGAACAGATTGATTTCGTAGAAAGTGGCTGAAAACTGGTTGTTCAGCTTGTGAAAGTAGCCCAGAACCGCCATGCGAACCGCCACGTAGGCGGCGATGACGACGAGGTAAGGCGCAAGCCGCCGCGACATTGCCCCAATTTTGCTCGCCGGCGTATCGCTCCGCCCGAAATAAACAGCCCACAATGCCACCAGGAGAGCAGGCAGAATCAGAGCAAGCTCTTTGGATAGCAGCGCTCCCCCAAGGGCGATCGGGCCGAGCCAATAGGAGCTTGTAGGGGCATATGGCCATACCCCCCTACCTGCCTGAACCTCCACCAACAAGGCGATCAAAACAAAAAAAGTGCACAGGAGGTCGCCCAGTGCGCCAATGAAATTGACGGTCTGGGCGTGGACCGGATGGGCGGCAAAGAGAGCCGCGGCTATGAATGCGACGCCAAAAGAGCTGGCCAGGCCTTTCCCGCCATGATTTGCATGGGTGCGAGGAGTTGGGGCCAGCCCCGATTCTATCGGGACAAGCCCGCGGACCAGGGCATAGACCAGCAGGGTGTTCAGCACGTGCAAAAAAATATTGAGCAGGTGAAAGTAGAAAGGCTGATGACCAACCCAGCGCACAAGCGCCGCGTAGCAGACCATCGGAAGCGGACGGTAGGCGTTGGACTGAGGTTCGCCGCCGCCCAGAAAAGCCCAAACATCCTGTTTGAAGAAATCCGACCAGCGCTGCGAAGAGAGGGCGGGATTCTCAGCAAGCTGTTGCAGGTCGTCAAAGACAAAAGTGTTGCCGGTGGCGTTGATATAGAGAAGGAATGCAAAGCTGCCCAGCAAGGCCGCAGGCAAGAGGGAGGACCGAAACCAAGTCTCTAGAAAGTGTTTCACAACTTGCAACACCCAGCGCCAGTGATGTCATGCTGAATCCCGCCGCAGGCGGGATGAAGCATCTCACCGCTGAGATTCTTCGTCCCGGTTTCATCGGGACTCACAACGACAAACGCGTCTACGCAGAGACGAACTAGATTCTCGCCCCTTTTCATGCAACTGTTCCGGAATACCATTTTGTTCGCGCGATTATTGGCTTGGCGGGCAGTTGACGTCAACGGCCATTCCCGGTGCGCAGACGTGAATCAAGCCGGTATTGTCAGTGAAGAAGCTGCGAATGCCGGTGGCATTCTGGACGAGCGGGACGGCGGTAATGCTATAACGCGTCATGGCACCGGCTCCGATGCCACCTACTCCGCCGCCACCACCACCGGCCACTGCAACATAGGCAAGCTGATACCCGCTCTTCTGGGGATTTGCCTGAGACAAAACCGGATCGAGCAAGTCGGCCGCGTTCGCCGTGGGTGACCCACCACCCCCGGGCGCAGCCATGCTTGCGAGACTGCTAGGAAACCCATTCGCCGGAAAGGTGACCGAGTAGGTCATCAGTGCGGTGTTGATCTGCCGCATTGTGGCCACCGTGGCCGACTCATTGGCCGCGATCCGGGAACGAAGCAGGTTGGGAATGGCCATGGCCGAGATAATCAGAATGATGGCAACGACAAGCAACAATTCGATCAGGCTGAACCCATCAGAGTAGCCCTTCAGCGGCGTGAACCCTCCAGGCTGCACCTTCATGGCGAGTCCGGCCTGAGGTGAGTGCGCAACCACTTGATCTTCTGCCCGAACGATTGGACCGCCCATGGCCCCTTCGTCTCGATCTTCACACCCGTCGCTTCACTGTTCCAGGCCATCTCGTCCAGCGGGCGAACAATTAGTTGGAGGAGACCCTCCACGGGTCTCCTCCAACGATGACGGTTAGGGTTACTGGATGGCCACGCAGGGAGCGACCGGAGGCAATGCGCCGGTTCCGCCATAAATAGCGGCACCGCCGGGCCCGCAGTCGTAGACCACGCCCGCCTGGGTTGTAGCGAAGACACGGATACCACTGGTATTCTGGCTGATGGGCCAGGCGTCGATACCGTATGTGACACGACCGGGAGGTTGTGTAGGAGGTAGCCCAATTGTCACAGCGCCTGGGTTATACGCAAACTGGAAGCCGCTTTTCATGACGGGCATCGCCGCTGCACCGGACAGCACGCTGTCCAGCACATCCGCCTGGATCGGGTTCGGGTTGCCACCGCCCACCACCGGTTGCAAGCTGAGCAGCGCATCGGGGAACGAAGTCGCCGGATAGGTGGAGGCGTAGGTTATCATCCCCGTATTCATGGTGCGAAGTGAACCCACTGCCGAAGCCTCGTTCGCCGCAATGCGCGAGCGAAGCAGGTTCGGGATAGCGATTGCCGCGATGATCAAGATGATCGCCACGACAATCAGCAACTCAATCAATGAGAAACCTTTTTGCTTCATGCTTTCTCCTTTGCCTACTTGAACCCTCAAAATCGATAGTTTCCGAGGACGGAACCGTCCTAGTCCTATGCAAGGCTAGTACCAGAACCAAGAAACCGTCTCCGAATGTGCCATCGGTAGCTAAGTCCTTTTATTTCAGTTTAGTACTAAGTCAACTCTAACCGCCTTATGGGGATTCTGCCTCAGTATGCTTCGTTCGCACTATGTCGAAATGACATTCTGCGGCGCACGATCTGACGAAAAACGTCCTTTCCGAGGGGTAATCGGCGAGGTAGGAAGCTAGCCGACCCGCCCGGCTCGCCTGCCCAGCACGTTTCACCTTGAAGGGCGGCGGTCAGGCTGGAACCGCGCTACAGGCCGTACTTTTTGGCGTAATGGCGAAACGAGCGGTAGGAGATGTGAAGCAGCTCAGCCGCGCGCGTACCCACGCCACCGGCCCGGTCAAGCGCAGCAACCAGATAACCGCGTTCCAGGTCCTGGAGATGGGTCGGCAAATCGATTCCCTGTTGGGGCAGGATGATCTTGTCTTCCTGCCCGTTCGTCCCGAAGCTTCGGGACGACTTTTCGCCCGGTTCCCGAATCCTCTCGGGCAGGACTCCCACGGTAATTCCGTCACTCGCCTCCAGGGCGACGGCGCGCTCGATCGTGTTCTCGAGTTCGCGGACATTGCCCGGCCAGGGGTAGTTTTCGAGCCTTTGCAAGGCATCCGGGTGAATCGCCCGCGGCTTGTCTTTGTGCATTTGTTCGAGGAAGCGCAGCAGGAAGTGGCGCGCCAGCAGCGGAATATCCTCAGCGCGGTCCCGCAAAGGAGGGAGTTGGATGGGAATGACACTGATGCGGTAGTAGAGGTCTTCGCGGAACCTCTTTTCGGCGACCAGTTGAGCCAGGTCGTGGTTGGTGGCGGCAATAATGCGCACATCCACCGGGGCTTCGTCCGTGCTTCCGAGCGGCCTCACCCGCCGCTCCTGGAGCACCCGCAGAAGTTTAACCTGCATGGAGAGGCTCATCTCGCCAATCTCATCGAGGAAAAGAGTGCCGCCTTCAGCCGACTGGAACAGCCCCAGCTTGTTTTGCTTTGCGTCCGTGAAGGCGCCCCGGATATAGCCGAAGAGTTCGCTTTCGAGCAGAGTCTCCGGAAAAGCCCCGCAATTGATCGAGACAAAAGGTTTGTCAGAACGGGACGAGTTCTGGTGAATGGCCCGGGCCACCAGCTCCTTGCCCGTGCCGCTCTCCCCGCTTATGAGAACGGTGCTGGGAGTGGGGGCCACGGTTTGGATCATCTCGAAGATGGCCCGCATTTTGGGACTCTGGCTGACGATGTGGTCCAGGCCGGTCAGCCGACGAATTTCGCGGCGCAAGGTGGCCGCCTCGCGCCTGAGCCGAATCGTCTCGGCGGCCTGTTGCACGGCTTGCTGTACCTCTTCGGTGAGCCGCGGACCCTTGATCACATATCGGTACGCGCCATAGTGCACGGCCTCGATGGCCGACTCCAGCGTGGGCACTCCGGTAATCAAAATAAAATAGCTTTCGGGCGAGACCTCGCGGGAGTAGCGGAGCAGATCCAGGCCGCTGATGGCCGGCATCTTGATGTCCGCGATGATGATGTCGCAAAAGCGCGCGTGCAGCCTTTTCTTCGCTTCTTCTCCGCTGGTCACGGTTTCCACCCGGTAACCGTCGTTGCGGAAGGTGACCTCCAGGACTTCACAGATCGAGCGTTCGTCATCGACGATCAACAACGCCGGCATGATGGGTCGCTCGTTCGTCATCGTTCCTGCCTAGGCCGTCCGGGGAAGCTCGATGGTAAATTTCGTGCCCTTATCCCGGCGGGATTCCACCCCGATGCGGCCGTTGTGGGCCTGGACAATCTCGTACACGATGGCCAGCCCCAGTCCCGTTCCGCCTGAAAAGGACTGGAACGGCTCAAAGATCTTTGCCTTTTCCTTTTCGTCCATGCCGATGCCCGTGTCGCGAAAGCTCACCTGAACCGACTTGGGCCGCAGCTCCACGCTTACCTCCAGCTTGCCGCCGTGCGGCATTGCCCCCAACGCATTGCTGCCCAGATTCCAAAACACCTGTTTCATCCTATCCCGGTCCAGTCGCAGAGTGACCGGCCAGGCGGGGAAGCGGCGCTCGAACAAACATTTGCCGTTCTTGGCCGGGTGCCGGTCCAGCAACGTCAAAGTCTCGTCGAGCAACTCAATCAAGTTGCTCTCCCGGAACTGATAGTTGCGAGCGCGGGAGTAGTGGAGAAAATCGGTGATGAGCTTGTCGAGCCGCTGGGATTCGCGGTTAACCACCTCCACCAGTTGGTGTTCGTCCGCGCCCATGGGGGCCAGTTTGGCGATTCCCTTCACCGCCCCGGAAATGGCCGCCAGCGGTTGTCGGACTTCATGGGCAATCGCCGCCGCCATGCGGCCCAGTTCGGCCAGCCGCTCCTGCGTTGCCACCTCCTGCTCCAATCGCTTCAGCTCGGTCAGGTCCTGGAAGTTGAAAATGTGGCCGTGGCGCTGGCCTTCGCGGGTATAGAGCGGCGAGAAGGAAACCCCCAAATACTTCTCGCGCCCGTCCGGGCCGCGAAAGACCACTTCTTCCCTGGTCCGCTTCCCTTCCTCGCCAGCCGCCACCGGCCCATCGAAGAACGGAAACAATTCGAGGAGCGGTTTCCCGTGGACGAACTCTTGCGAGTAGCCGGTGATCTCCTGGGCGGCGCGATTGATCAGCCCAACGCGGCCGCTCAGGTCCACCGTCAAGAGACCCCCGCGCATGGAATTGATCACATTCTCATGAAAGGCGCGCAACTCAGCCAGTTCGCTGCGCTTGTCTGTCAACTCGGTGCGCGCCCGGCGGAGTTTCTCCACCAGCTCACTCGATAGGTAGGCCACTGCCAGGAACGCAAACAGATTGCTGAAGATGTCCACCTGGAGGCCTTTGAGTTCGGGCCGAAAGCTGGCGAACGAGGGGATGAAGGCATAGTAGGCAAGCTCGACCGTGGCGCCGAGGAAGACAAAAGCCAGCCCGGCGATCGTGAAGGCGCCGGCCCGCGGCAATACGACGGCGCCGACAAGGATGCCGAGCGGGTAGAGCGAAATAAAGTAACTCTCGGTGCCGCCGGTCACGTAAACCAGGCCGGTGACGAGCAGGAGATCGCAAATGATCTGAACGTATGCCTGCAGCATCATGTCCTGGTTCATTCTCAGGAGAAGAACAAAAAAGAGCCCGAGCGAATACCAAAGGACGATTAACGTGATGAAAGACTTCACCGGAACAGGGAGCAAGGTGAAGTTCTTGATGGCCAGTTCGATTCCCACCAGGAAGGTGATCACGAGCAAGCGAACCTTGCTCAGCCAGAGGAGCCACTCCCGGATGTTTTCCTGCTTTCCCATTTCGCATCCTTGGGGCGGGAGGCAGCGCCCCGCTCGCCGGCTGTCCCGAAGCTTCGGGAGCCAGCAGGCGGGGCGCCCGGTGCATTAGCCGGACAGCTTCGAGATCAACGAGAACAACGGCAGATACATCGAGATCACGATCCCTCCCACGATCACACCCAGAATAACGATCATGATCGGTTCGAGCGCGGTCAGCAGGTCTTTCACAGCCGCGTCCACTTCTTCCTCAAAGAAATCGGCGATCTTGGAGAGCATGGCGTCCATGGCGCCGGTCTGTTCGCCGACCCCGATCATCTGGGTTACCATCGAAGGGAAGATATCCGAGTCGCGCATCGGATCGACCAGCGTGCGGCCGGCTTCGACCGCCTTGCGCGTCTGGAGAATCGCCCGTTCAATGACGGCGTTGCCGGAAGTGCGCGCGGTGATCTCAAGCCCTTCCAGGATCGGCACGCCGGAGGCGATCAAGGTGCCGAGGGTGCGGCTGAATCGGGCTACGGCAATCTTGCGCAGAATCGTTCCGATGAGCGGCAGCCGCAGCAGCAGCGAGTCAATCGCGAAGCGCCCGTTCGGCGTCTTGTAGTACTGGCGGACGACGATGGCCAGCAGGAACAGGCCGATTATCGCAAGCACGGCGTAGCGGCTGACAAAATTGCTCAGGCCGATCACCACCCGCGTGGGAAGCGGCAGGCTCACGCCCAGACCCACGAAGAGTTTGGCGAAAATCGGCACCACCTTCCAAAGCAGCAACGTGATGACGCCGCCGGCAATGCTGATCACGGCAAACGGATAGATCAGCGCCGACTTCACCGCCCGCTTCAGTTTCACGTTCTTTTCAATGTAAGTCGAAAGCCGCTGGAGAATCGTGTCCAAGATACCGCCGGCCTCGCCCGCCTCCACCATGTTGACGAACAAATCGTCAAACACTTTCGTGTGCTGGCGCATGGCAGCCGAAAGCGTGGAACCGCCTTCGACGCTGCTCCGCACCGACGCCAGGATCCGCTGGAACGTTTTGTTCTCCTGCTGCGACGCCAGAATCTCCAGGCATTGCACCAGCGGCAAGCCAGCGTCGATCATCACCGAAAACTGGCGTGTGAAGATCGCCAGCTCTTTGGTGCTGACGCCCGCGCCGATGGTAGGCAGCGAAAACTCCTTTCCCTTTTCCGAAATGCGGGAAGGGGTAATCGTTTCCCGACGCAAGATAGCGGCAAGTGCCGATTTATTGTCGGCCACTCGCTCGCCGCTCACCTTCGTGCCGGCTCGATTGGTTCCCCGATACGTATAGACTGGCATAACTTCCTCCCTAGCTCATTTCCTGCCCGTGCGGGCCCCGTACCGGACGGTACGGGGCGGGCCGAGTGATCCTGGGCGTACGCTGTCTTCCAGAAAAATCTTCATCGCTTGTGTGTCCCCACCGGACGGCGCATCCCCGCCGTCGGGGCCAGCCCAACCCCGCGGTTGATCATGTCCTGCAGCTCTTCCGGGCTGGATGACCGGGAAAGCGCCATCTCCAGAGTGATCAATTTTTTGAAATAGAGGTCGGCGAGTGACTGATTGAAGGTTTGCATTCCGAATCTCTCCTGGCCGCTCTGCATGGCCGAGTAGATCTGGTGGATCTTGTCCTCGCGAATCAGGTTGCGAATGGCGGCGTTGGGAATCAGGACTTCCATGGCGAGCGCCCGGCCGCGACCGTCGCCACGCGGCAGCAGCGCCTGCGAAAGGATTCCTTCCAGCGTCATGGAGAGCTGGGCGCGCACCTGCGGCTGCTGATGCGAGGGGAAGACGTCCACGATGCGGTTGATGCTTGAGATGGCGCTGTTGGTGTGAAGCGTCGCCAGCGTCAGGTGGCCGGTCTCGGCGATGCGCAGCGCCGATTCGATGGTTTCGAGATCCCGCATTTCGCCGATCAGGACGACGTCGGGGTCCTCGCGCAAGGCGGCTCGCAAGGCATTGGCGAAGGAGGCGGTGTCCGAGTGCACCTCGCGCTGATTCACCAGGCATTTCTTGTGCGAGTGCAGGAACTCGATCGGGTCTTCAATCGTGATCATGTGGTCTTCGCGCTCGATGTTGATCTTGTCGAGCATGGCTGCCAGGGTGGTGGATTTGCCCGAACCGGTGGGGCCGGTGACCAGGACCAATCCGCGTGGCTTTTCGCAGAGGGTTTTGACGACGGCCGGCAGGCCAAGCTTTTCAAAGCTCCAGATTTCCCACGGGATCGCGCGAAAAGCGGCCCCGGCGGCGCCTCGCTGGTTGAAGACATTGGCGCGGAAGCGAGCCAGATTTTTGATGCCGAAGGAGAAGTCCAGCTCGAGCTGCTCCTCAAAGCGATGTTTCTGAGCGTCGGTCATGACGCTGTAGGCGAGTTGCTTGGTTTCAGCCGCCGTCAGCGGCGGCATATCCAGCGGGCGGAGTTTGCCGTGCACGCGCACCCGTGGCGGGGAGTTGGTGGTAATGTGCAGGTCGGTGCCGCCCATTTCAACCATGATCTTCAGCAGCTCAGCGAGGGAAACCATATCGTTTGTCTCCTCCGGGGGTTGGACCGAGAAGGCGCCGGGTTAGAGCACCGATTCTCGGAGAACCTCCTCCATCGTCGTGACGCCATCCTTGATCTTGATCAAGCCGCTCCTTCGCAGCCCGACCATTCCTTGCTCGAAGGCTTTCTTGCGCAGCTCCATGGCTGACGCGCCTACCAGGATGAGTTCGCGCAACTCGTCGTTAATTTCCATCACTTCGTAAAGCCCGACGCGGCCTTTGTAGCCAGTCTCGTTGCAGACGGTACACCCCTTGCCGGCGAAGACCTTGAGGGTCTTCACCTCCTCTGGCGAAAAGCCGGCCTCGATGAGAGCATGTTTGGGTACCTCGATCTCTTCGCGGCACTGCAAGCAGATCCGGCGCACCAGTCGCTGCGCGCAGATCAGGTTCACCGAGGTGGCAACCAGGAACGGCTCAATCCCCATGTTCATCAAGCGGCTGATGGTGGAAGGGGCGTCGTTGGTGTGCAGCGTCGAGAGCACCAGGTGGCCGGTGAGGGCCGCCTTGACAGCAATTTCGGCGGTCTCAAAATCGCGGATCTCGCCCACCAGGATGATATTGGGGTCCTGCCGGAGAAAGCTGCGCAGCGCGGCGGCAAAATTCAAGCCGATCTGTTCTTTCATCTGAACCTGGTTGATACCATGCAATTGGAATTCGACCGGGTCCTCGGCAGTCAGAATGTTCGTTGTCGGCGCATTCAGGCGAGCGACGGAAGAATAGAGGGTGTTCGTTTTTCCTGATCCCGTCGGCCCGGTCACCAACACCATGCCGTAAGGCTTCAAGATCGCCTTCTCAAACTGAACGAGCGACTCGGGCTCAAAACCGAGCTTGGTCATGTCGAGCCGGAGGTTTTCCTTGTCGAGCAACCGCAGAACGATCTTTTCGCCGAAAAGGGTCGGCACGGTCGAGACGCGGAAGTCGAGATCTTTCCGCTTCCCGTCTTTCATCATGCGCAGCATGATGCGGCCATCCTGCGGCAGTCGCTTTTCCGAAATGTCCAGCTTGGACATGATCTTCACCCGGCTGATGATGGCGTCTTTGAGCTTGTAAGGCGGCGCCATCACCTCGTGCAAAATGCCGTCAATCCGGAAGCGGACGCGATAGTCTTTTTCGTAGGGCTCAATGTGGATGTCGCTGGCGCCGCGCTTGACCGCGTCCGTCAGGACCAGGTTCACCAGTTTGATGATCGGAGCTTCTTCAGCCGCCTTTTCCAACTGCTGGAGGCTGAGTTCTTCTTCTTCGCCCTGCAACTCGAGGTCGGCTTCCGGCCCGGCCAGGTCCTTCATCACCTTGTCGAGCTCTTCTTCCGCGCTGGCTCCGCCGTAGAACTTTTCGATCGCTTCCCGTATCGCCGACTCGGACGCAACCACCGGTTCCACGTTGAAACCGGTCATGAACTTGATGTCGTCCATCGCGAATACGTTCGTTGGGTCCACCATAGCGATGGTCAGCGTGGAGCCAACGCGCGACAGCGGCACGATCTGGTAGCGTTGCGCTGTTTCCTGCGGGATCAGCTTGGTTACTTGGAAATCGACTTCATAGCACTTGAGGTTGATCGAGGGGACGCCGTACTGCCGGGAGAGGACGGCGGTGATCTCATCGTCGGTAATGAAGCCCAATTTGACGACCGAGGTGCCCAGCCGTCCGCCGTGCTGGCGCTGATGCTCGAGCGCCTGCTTTAGCTGATCGCCGGTGATCAGGTTTTCCTTGACCAGAAGTTCGCCAAGCCTGGCCGACATCGCATCTCCCAGGCCGGACGCGCAGCTAGAGAATTAGTAGGATTGGGAAGGCGACAGGGGATGGGAGCACATCGCATTCCCCGAGGGTTCGGGGTCGCTCACCGAGAGGGATACTAGTACCACAGACAACTTTTGTCAAGCACCGTTTGCTGACCCTTTGGTCACGCCCCTTAACTTGACTTAACTCGCTGAGGGGCATAGTCTTTGAGTTCCATGATGGAACCCAGACCGCACACACCACACCCTGTTTTTGCGATTCGGCGCTTCTATGAACGACTATTTTCGTCACTCGGGCCCCAAGGCTGGTGGCCGGCGCGAACGCCCGCTGAAGTCGTTTTGGGAACGATTCTCACCCAAAACACCGCCTGGGGAAACGTGGAAAAAGCTTTGTCGCGGCTCCGCCAGAAGCAACTGCGGAGCTTTACGGCACTCGAAAAAGTGCCGCGGCGGCGGCTTGCCCGCCTCATCCGCCCTTCGGGCTACTTCAACCAGAAGGCAAAGAAGATCAAGCACTTCCTCCGCTTCTGGCGCAGGCAGTACGGCCGCTCGCTTGCCAGGATGTTTCGCACGCCGACCGAGCGGTTGCGGCAGGAGCTTCTCTCCGTCAACGGCATTGGCCGGGAGACGGCTGACGCGATCTTGCTCTACGCCGGCAGGCATCCGATTTTTGTCGTGGATGCTTATACCCGGAGGATTCTCGAGCGCCACAAACTGATTCGACCCAAGGCCAGCTACGAGGAGATCCGCCACCTCTTCGAAGCCAATCTGGAGCGCGACCCAAAGATGTACAATGAATATCACGCCCTTCTCGTCGAGGTGGGCAAGAATTGGTGCAAAAAGAGGAACCCGGACTGCCTCGGCTGCCCGCTGGGAATCTACCTCGACAAGCCCGCCCCGATGGAATCGGGGCCCGTGAAATGAGCTTGAACGAAAAAAGCCATCGGTCGAGACGCCTCATCTTGAGCGCGGTGGTGGTGATCGTGCTCGGCTTCGCCGTGTTTGCGCTGGGCTCGCTTGACCTGCCCTTTCAGCCTTCGCGGACGCAGCAGGTGGTTTTGCTTTATGTCCTCTCCACTCTTGTCGTCCTGAGTCTTCTCATCTTCACCCTCATTCTTTCCCGCAATTTGCTCAAACTTCTCGCCGAGCGCCGGCAGCAGGCGATGGGTTCAAAATTCAAGACCAAACTGGTGATGGGGGCGTTGGGTATATCGCTCCTGCCCGTCATCTTCATGTTCTTTCTCAGCTACGCCTTTCTGAACCGCTCGCTGGCCAAGTGGTTTCCGCGGCCTCTGGAAATCGTGCGGGATGAAGCCGAGCAGTTGCTGGCCGAATCGGAAGCGCGCGAAAGGTCGCTCCTCGCCGAATCCGCTCGCACCATGGCCGGCGCCCTTGCTCGAACTGCCCGAACCCCGGTTGCACTCGCCAAGGCGTATGGCGACCGGCCAACTCCATACCCGGGATTTGACTGCGTCGTGCTTCTCGACCCTCAGGGCAGACTGGTGCTGGCGTCGGGAAAACCCCAAACGAATGTGCAGGAGCTTTCGCGGCTGGTGCTCAGGCACGCGGCGGATCGGCAGTTGTTCTGGGGCGGGCGCACCTACTGGCTCGAACGAGCGCCGGTCGAGACCACCGAGCGCCGCTTGGGCTGGCTGATTGCCGCGCAGCAGGTTCCCGAGGCCTTTTCTCGCCGGAAGGCGGCCATCGAACAGCAGGCGGCCAACTATGTGGAACTGAGCGCCGGACTGCGATTCTATCGTTATCAGATTGTGCTGGTCTTGCTCCTCTTCACCTTGCTGGTGTTGTTTGCGGCGACCTGGTTTGCCCTATTTCTCTCCCGGCAAGTGACGGTGCCGATCGTGGCCCTGGCGGAGGCAACGCGCGAAGTTTCTCGCGGAAATTTCGATCATCGCGTGACGGTCCAGGCCAAAGACGAACTCGCCAACCTCGTTGCCTCCTTCAACCAGATGACATCACAACTGGGTGAGTCCAGCCGCCAGATTGCCGCTTCCAACCTCAACTTGCAGACCGCCATACGCCAGCTCGAAGAGCGCCAGCAACTCATCGAGACGCTGCTTGAAAGTATCCCGACCGGGGTCATCTCTTTGGACAAACAGAAGAACGTCCTCCGCACGAACAGCGCCGTGGCCCGCGTGCTCGGCATGACCGAAGTGCCCAAGGTACGGCGCTTGAACGAACTCTTTGAAGAAACCGTGGCCACGCAACTCGGCGAATTGCTGCGCAAGTCCAGCCGCGCCGGCGGGGCCGCCGCTGAAGTCCAACTCCAGCGAGCCAGCGGCAATGCTCAGGTTGCGGTCACCGTTTCTGCCCTGCGCAAGGACAGTCAGGACTACGGCTACGTGGTTGTTCTCGAAGACCTGACCGAGCTTCTCCGCGGTCAAAAGGCAGCCGTATGGCAAGAGGTGGCTCAGCGCATCGCCCATGAGATCAAGAACCCGCTCACCCCCATCCAACTTTCCGCCGAGCGCCTCCGGCGCTATCTGGGACGAAAGCCGGAGGCCGGGGCGACCGCCGACCCGGAACTGGCCCAGATGGTTGCCGAGTGCGTTTCGCTCATCAGCCAGGAGGCAGGCGCGCTCAAGGGCCTGATCGAGGAGTTCTCCGAGTTTGCCCGCTTCCCGACTGCCAATCCGGTGCCTTCGGATTTGAATGGTGTCATTGCCAGCGCCCTCGGCGTCTTTGAGAATGGCCACGACCGCGTCACCGTCAAAACCGCTCTCGCCAGCCTGCCGCCGATCCGGCTCGACCCCGAGCTTTTCCGCCGGGTCCTGGTGAATTTGATGGACAACGCCGCCGAAGCGATGGAGCGCTCGACGGTCAGGGAGTTGAGTATCCGGACGCGGCTTGACGCGACCCGTGAAGTGGTGGAAATTGTGGTGGCCGACACGGGTCATGGGATTTCGCCCGAGGACAAGGCGAAACTCTTTCTCCCTTATTTTTCCAAGAAGGGCCGCGGCACCGGCCTGGGCCTGGCCATCGCGCAGCGCATCGTGGCCGATCACAACGGCAGCATCCGGGTTGAGGATAACCGGCCCTTTGGCGCCAAATTCATCATCCAGCTCCCGGCATAGAACATGAAGCCAACGGTTCTGATCGTGGACGACGAAGAGGGTATCCGGCGCTCGCTCAGCGGCGTCCTGCAAGACGAGGGGTACGAAGTGGAAGCGGTGGCGAGCGGTGAGGAGTGCCTCGAGAGGGTCACGTGCTCGGCCGTGGATCTCATTCTGCTCGATGTGTGGCTGCCCGGCATGGACGGCATTGAAACCCTGCGCCGCTTACAGCAGCAAGCCCCCGGCACGGCAGTGGTCATGATCTCGGGCCACGGCACCATTGAAACCGCTGTCCGGGCGGCGAAACTCGGTGCTTTTGATTTCATTGAAAAGCCGCTCTCGCTCGACAAGACCGTCCTGGTGGTGAAAAACGCCCTGGCGCAGCATCGCCTGGCTCGCGAAAATTTGCGCCTGCGCGAGCAGCTCCAGGAAAAATACCGGATTATGGGCGAAAGCGTGCCAATGAAGGCGCTGCGGCAGCAGATTGCGATGGCCGCTCCCACCAACGGTCGAGTGCTGATCTACGGCGAAAGCGGCACGGGAAAAGAACTGGTCGCTCATGCCCTTCACGCCCAGAGCCTCCGGGCGGGCCAGGAATTTGTCGAGGTCAACTGCGCCGCCATTCCGGAGGAGCTGATTGAAAGCGAGCTTTTTGGCCACGTGAAAGGCTCTTTCACCGGCGCCGCCGAGGACAAAGTGGGCAAGTTCCAAAAGGCGGACGGTGGCACGCTCTTCCTCGACGAAATCGGCGACATGAGCCTGAAGACGCAATCCAAGGTTCTGCGCGCGCTCGAGGAGCAACGCTTTGAGCCGGTGGGCGCCACCCAGAGCATCTCCGTGGACGTCCGCGTCATCGCCGCCACCAACAAGAACCTGGATGAAGAAATCTCCTACGGCAAGTTCCGCGAAGATCTTTTCTACCGCCTGAATGTAATCCCGTTCTATGTCCCGGCCCTGCGCGAGCGCACCGAGGATATTCCGCAACTCGCCAGATATTTTTTGGAAGAGTTCGCTCGCGCCTATGGACGGCGTCCCAAGCAGCTTTCCGAGGAGGCGCTGGCCATCCTCTACCGCTACGCCTGGCCGGGCAATGTGCGCGAACTCAAAAATATTGTCGAGCGACTGGTGATCACCTGCCCGGAAGAGACCATTGCCTCTTCACAGCTCCCCCCGGAGTTGCTGCGGACAGGCGAGCGGCGAGCCGCGGGAACGTACGGATCGTTGCACGAAGCTCGCGCCGCCTACGAGCGGGACCTCATCTTGCGAAAGCTCGAGGAGCACCGCTGGAACATGACGCGCACGGCGGCGGCGCTGGGTCTCGAGCGCAGCCATCTTTACCGCAAAATGAAATCGCTTGGCATCAACCCGCGAGAGTAACCGGCTGTTGGCGCCGTTGAACGGCTCAACCCTTCCCCTATTGCCTTCGCCAATCGAGCTCGCGGACGATAGCCGGCTTTTCGCGCCAGTTGGGCCGAACCTTTACGAACAACTCCAGGAAGATTTTGGCGCCGAGAAGCATTTCGAGTTCCTTGCGGGCCCGGCTGCCGATTTCCTTCAGCATCGCGCCCTTCGCCCCGATCAGGATTCGCTTCTGGCCCTCCCGCTCCACCAGAATGGTCGCCGCGATTCGGATCAGCCTGTCCAGCTCCTCGAATTGCTCCACGATGACGGCGGTCATATAGGGCAGCTCCTGGCGGGTGCGTTCAAAAACCTGTTCACGAATGATCTCCGCGGCAAGGAACCGTTCCGGTTGGTCGGTGACCTGGTCGGCGGGAAAGTACGCTGGCCCTTCGGGCAGCCGGGCGACGATCTGCTCCACAAGCGTGTCCAGATTTTCGCCCGTCAAAGCGGAAATGGGAATGGACTCGGCAAACAAGTGGGCTGACTGATACCGATCGAGCAAAGGCAGCAGTTCTGGCTTCTTTACCAAATCAATCTTGTTAAGCAGCAAGAAGGTTGGACCTCGAAATTCCTCAACCATCTCGATGCCCTGCCTGTCCAGGTCGCCGAACGGGCGCGAGGCATCCAAGACCAGGAGCGCCAGGTCCACCCCTTCGAGGGCCTGTTTCACTTCTTCCATCATCTGCCGGTTAAGCAAAGTTTCCGGGCGGTGGATTCCCGGCGTATCCATGAAAACGATCTGGGCCTTCTCCCGGTTCAGGATTCCCTGGATTCGGTTGCGGGTGGTTTGTGGCTTGCGTGAGACGATGGCAATCTTGGCGCCGACGAGCGCGTTGAGCAGGGTGGACTTTCCCGTGTTGGGAGGGCCGACGATCGCGACAAAGCCGGAGCGGAAAGAATCTTCCGGCACCGCGTTCATAGCGCCCGCGCACCTTGCCCGAACGTCTTTTGTGGCAGGCGTCGCGCTCGCACCTTAAGCACTTTTTGTTGGTTTGCCTCGAGCACTTCAAGGCGGAGCCAGTCGTGCTCCACCGACTCGCCCGCCGCCGGGACGTGGCCAAGGAGGCGGCTGACCAGGCCGGCGACCGTGGAACAATCTTCTGGGGCAATTTCCATCCCGAGCAGCTCTCCAAGCCGGCCAATCGGAACGCTGCCCTTCAAAACGAAATTATTTTCGTCCTCGCGGATGATGTCAGCCGCCCGCGGCTGATCCTCGTCCATGATTTCGCCGACAATCTCCTCGAACAGATCTTCGAGGGTGACGAGCCCGGCGACACTCCCGTATTCATCCACGACCATCGCGATTTGTTGTTTGTTCTTTTGCAGCTCCTTAAGCAGATTGGCGACGGGCTTTGTCTCCGGAATAAAAAGCACCGGCCGGATCCACCCGGCCACCGAGGTATGCGGCGCCTCGCTATCCATGACCTGAAGGATGTCGCGCGCCTGGACGATTCCTTGGACGTCGTCCAGATTCAATCGGTAAACCGGGATGCGGGAGAATTTTTTCTCGAGGACTGTCTTGGTTAGCTGCTCCACGGTCGCCTCCACCGGCAGCGCCACGATGTCTGCCCGCGGGGTCATGACCTCGCGCACCGTCTTGTCGCCGAATTCGACCACCGATTCGATGAGCCGGGCGTCCTCGTGCTCCAGGATCCCTTCCTCCTGCGCCACCTCCACCATGGCCTCAATACTTTCCTGTTGCTCTTCGCCGGGGGCCGTCTCCTCATCCGTGAGGTGAGCCAACGAGACGCAGAACTGCAGGATCAAGCGGATCGGCAGAACCATCCAGACAAAGATTCTCACCACCGGCGTGAGCGGCCGCATCCAGCGTCCGTTGGTTCGAGTCAGCAAGAGATGCGGGATGAACTGGTTCGCCACCAGAATTTCCAAAACAACGAAGAACATCAACTCGGCGATGGCTTGCGGCGCCTTCGGGACAAAGGCCGCCACCGCGCTCGCAATCGCTATGGCGATGAGCACCAGAAAGAGCTGGCTCAGCAAGGCAAAACTGACGGCGGCATCGCGCCGGTCCATACGCAGCTTGGGCTCAACGTCGCTCTCAAACACTTCCAGGTTTTCTCGGACACGCCGGGTAGTGACTTTGCCAAGCTCCCGATAGACGCGGTCGAGGTAGGAGAAGAGCGCGAGCAGAACGCTCACGCCGATCACGGTCACTGCATGAGCAACCATCCAGGCGGTCATGATCAGGTCAAACCCATTCTTCGCCGCAGGCGAAGTTCCTTCCGGGTCATCCGGCCCTTGTCCGTTTCGTGGTCGTAGCCGAGCAGGTGCAACAGGCCATGGAGGATCAGGAGTTTGATCTCTTCGAGCAAACTGTGACCTTCGCGCCGGGCGTTCTTCCTCGCTGTCTCAACCGAAATGGCGATTTCTCCCAGGAAGCGATTGCCGCGCGACCCGGAGGGGAAAGAAAGCACATCGGTCGCCTTTCGCCGGCCGCGAAACCTGGCGTTCAAGGCGCGCATGGCCTTGTCATCCATGAGACAGACCGTAAACGCCGACCGCTCGCCCCTCCCGAAGCTTCGGGACGTTCGGGGCTCGTGAAGTTCGCGCCGCGCCCGTCGGGCAAAACGACCGATTTCACCCAGGGGCAGGCGCATCCTTCTTTGCCGGTTGACAATCATGTCGGGAATCATCTTGAAAAAAATCCGCCCCGGCGCGGAGGGGTCTGGGCGCTACTCATTCTTTCCCATGGAGTGTCCTATGGGCGCGATGGCTTCACTTTCGCGGTGATTCTTCGCCTTGCCGGCGTTCGAAGCCTCGTAGCTTTCGTAGGCCCGGATAATTTGTTGCACCAGGTTGTGCCGCACCACGTCTCGCTCGTTGAAATAGATAAACTGGATACCGGGGATTCGCCCCACAACCTCGACCGCTTCCACCAGCCCTGACCGACGCCCCGCCGGCAGATCGATCTGGGTGATGTCCCCGGTGATGACCGCTTTGGAATTGAACCCCAACCGCGTAAGAAACATCTTCATCTGCTCGCTGGTGGTGTTCTGCGCCTCGTCGAGAATGACAAACGAGTCGTTCAGGGTGCGGCCGCGCATGAAGCCGAGCGGGGCCACTTCGATAATGCCCTTTTCGAGAAAGCGTTCGATCTTCTCGGCATCGAGCATGTCGTACAGGGCGTCATAGAGGGGACGAAGGTAGGGGTCCACCTTTTGCTGCAACGTGCCCGGAAGGAACCCCAGCCGTTCGCCCGCTTCGACGGCCGGCCGCACCAAAATGATGCGGTTGATCTGCTTGGTCAGCAGCGCCGAAATCGCCATCGCCACCGCCAGGTAGGTCTTGCCGGTGCCGCCGGGACCGATGGCAAATACCATGTCATGGTTCTCGATTGCCTCGAGGTAGTGGCGCTGATTGGGACTCTTGGGCGCAACCGATTTCTTCCCAAAAACGCGCGGGCGCGCCGGACTGGCCAGCGAACGCAGGGTAACATTCGGATCTTCGGTCATCACCTTCAAGTAGGAATGGACGTCGCCGTTTGAAAAGCTTCGGCCCTCGCACACCAGCTCGTTGTATTCGCCCAGGATTTTTTCAAGGCGAGCAACCTGAGCCGGCTCGCCGTCTATTTCAAGGGCATCTTCCCGGAGCTGGGTGGTGACGTGGAGGTTGGTTTCAAGCAGCTTGAGGTTTTCGTCCAGGGTGCCGAAAAGGGGTTCGACCCCCCCAGCCAATTTCACTATCTTCTTCATCTACGGCCCTACCGTTTGCCTCCGCTTGTCATGAAGATGTGTGAAGACGCTATAGAGAAGATAGCCGAGCGGATGCGGTTCCGTCAAGGATGGCGGAGGTAACTATTTTCTTATCATAGGATTGTTGAAAGGCGGGTAGGGGCGAACGGCCGTTCGGCCCCACAAGCTTGACATGGAGGTGCGGAGTTGCTCGATGGACTCTCGCCGGGTGACGGATAAGGGTCGGGTGGCGCGCAGCTCAGCCACCAGGACTTCCGTCGAGAGCTGCTGGCGCGAGTAGATCTTTCCCGAAGCGGCCTGGAAGCGAGCCAGCAGATCGGTACGCCTGTCCGTTTTCTCGGGCGTCGAGCTCATCGCCAAATACGCATCAGCCGGTTGACAGCCCGCTGCGAACTGGGCTATCGTTCTGCGCCTTAAATTTATAACGGAGTGAATGATGCCTCAGGCCACCGGTCCGGCAAAGGTCAAGAAGCGAAAGAAATCGGTCCTGAAGCGCATCCGACAAACCGCCAAGCGGACAACCCGCGCTCGCGCCCTGCGGTCCCGGCTGCGCAATCAAATCCGCAAACTGCGGCTCGCCCTCGAGGGCAAGGATCCGGGACAGGCAAAGCAGTTGCTCAGCGAGACGATTTCGGTGATTGACTGGGCGGTGGGCAAAGGTATTCTTCACAAGAATGCTGCCGCCCGGCATAAGTCCCGGCTAACCTCCCGTTTCCAAGCCGCCAGCGCCCCCGCGCCCACTTCGGGCGCACCGGCCAAAGCTTAGTCAGGCCCCGAATCCCTTTCCGGGACGCTTGCCCGCGGGCTCTTTGCCGTCAATCGGGCGAGCAAGAACTCGAGCACCTTCTGGCCATCCTCGGCCTTTGGCAATTCGCCCTTGAGCATCACGTCGGCGCGCAGAAGCATTTCGAGTGAGGCAAGCAACTGCTCGGAGCTGAAGCGTTCCGCCTGCCCCGCTGCCTGAAGGGCGGGCCAGCGCTGGCTGCCTTCTTTGGCTTCGATCATGGCGCGGACGCGGTAGGCGAGAGCGCCGACGATTGCGGGCGGCGGTTCTCCGTTGCGAATCAAATTGTCCAAGATAGCCATCGAGCGCCGGCGGTCGCCGCTGCCCAGCGCGTCCACCAGCTCCCAGACGATCTCCTCGGTCTCGCCGCGCACGAGAAGATGGAGTTCGCCGGGGCTAATTTTGCCTCCCGGGCCGACATATACGGCCAGTTTCTCCAACTCCTGGAAAACCATGCCCAGATCGCCGTCCTTCATGTTCACCAGATGGGTCAGAGCCTCGGGCGCGATCTCGATGCCCCGCTCGTGCGCGAATTTTTTCGCGCGCCCAGCCGCCGCACGCAGCTCCTCGTCAAAGGATCGGCCACCCCGCACCGGCGATTCGACTCCAACCACCACACAGCGTTTTTCCAGGAGCTTGGCCAGTCGTTTTCTCTTGTCCATTTCGGCGGCTTCAAAAACGACCACTGTGAAATCGCTGGGCCGGGCCAGATATTCCTCGAGCAGCGTCACGATCCGCCCGGAAGCGGAAACGATCTCCGGGTTGCGGTTACCCGGCGCCTCGTCTTTTGCTTCCCCATCCTCCTCCTCTTCGCTGCCGCTGCGCATGCGCTTGATCACCCGAGCAAAGCCGGAAAGAAACAATAACTGCCGCGGGGCCAGGAGAGAGGGCGTGCGGGCCTGCACCAGGGCTTCCTCGAGCGCCCCGGCAGCCTCTTCCATCCCCATCCCGCCAAGATCGAACGCTTTCCACCCGAAGGGCTGCTCCGCCACGGCGGGGCTGCCGAGAATCTCCTGGCGGATCGCCTGCCGGACAACATCGAGCAAATACTGGTCATCGCCGAGAAGGAGGTAGGCCGGCGCAACCTTTCCCTTTTTGAGGTCGGTCATCAAGCGATCCGGGGTTATGGCCGGCATCTAGAAATTCTCCAGCACCGCGGAGACCAGAGTAGCGGCAAAGTCGCGGGCAAGCCGGTCAAACGCCGGGTCCTGCTCCTGAAAAAAAGAATTGACGTCGCTGGTCACCTCGTAGCTCTCGCGAAAGACCAGGCCCTCGCCTCGGAAAAGAATCTGTTTCGTGTGGCGATCGAGGAGTCTTACATTGGCATTGATGGTAATGACCACGGTGGAGGCTTTGCCCGTTCCCGGGTCAAACACGATCGGGCTGGTCGAAACGCGGGTTACTTCGCCGCGCAGCACGGCGTCGGCGCCCTCTTCCTCCATCACCACCCGGTACCTGGTCCGAGAAATGAATTCCCGGATGACGGCAGCCGTCAACTTCTGCTCAATGCGGAACTGCATCGTGCGATTCTCAAAGGCCGGGACCGCCAACACCTTCCCCTCAGCCGGGAGATGGCTTCCCCGGCCGGCCACGTGGTAGCCGCAGGCAGCCATCCCCCCTGCGAGGGCGAAAAAGAAAGACCATTCCACGAAGAAGCCTTTGCGAGGCCGTCTCATGCCGTCCGGCTCCGTTGCTTCAGTCGGCCGTCCCGCTCTGCGTGATGCCAGCGCTCGACGATCTCTACGGCGTTCGAAGCAGCCAGACGGAGATTGTCAGCCGCGCCAAAAATCCAAAACGCGTTCTTCCCATGGCCCTCCGGCCGGATGAAATCCAGGACGATCCCTGACTCCCCCACCACGCCAACCGGCGACGGCGCCTCCTCGTCGCTGCGGCGGATGGTGATGGCAGTTGACTCCAGCTTTTGTTCCAACCGGTGGGTTGTAACTTCTGTCGTGAATTCCACAAAAAGTTCGAACGCATAGGAATGGAAAACGGGAGCGTGGAGCAGGCTTATCGCCGGCAGGGCAAAACGGCCGGCCAGGTAGAAGCTTGCTTCCCGCTCCGTCCGAGAGCGAATCTCCTCGAGTTTAGCCGCGCTCGAGCTGCCATACCGCGGCAGCAGGTTGAACGCCACCTGGGAGTCAAAAACATTCTTCGAAATGGGCTGGAAGGACAACAAATTGATGGTTTGCTGCTCGAGCTCGTCCAGAGCCGCCTGACCGCGCTCCGAGACCGGCACAAAGAACAGCAACACCGTCCGCGCCGGCGCGGCGACCATCGCCAGTCGCGGCGCCAGATGGCAAAGGATGATGGTCGCCGGGTGCGGAGACACGCAGAGACCGCCGGCCATGGGCTTGGGTGGCCGCAAGATCTCGTCAAGGGAAGGAATCCAGAAGCAGGCGTCGGTCTCGTCTGCCAGCCCGCCGCTCAGATCGATGATCCGGCAGCCTGACCGCCGCGCCGCCCGCCAGTGCCGGCGAGTGCATTCCGCGCCGCCAGCAAGGAAAACCACATCCACGTCGTCAAACGCATCGGGCGCAATCGCCTGAATAATCGCCGGCTGGCCGGCAAATTCGGTGAGCTGTCCCATCGCCTCGTCATCGTCAAGCAACTGAACGCTCTTCACCGGAATGCGGCGGTCATCCAAAACTTGCTTCACTTCCTTGCCCAGCAGCGTCGAAGCACCGACAATCGCCACGCGCAGGCCCTCCTCCCGGATGGGCAAACCTTCGGGCTGAGCGGCTGGAAAATTCATAGGTGCGGGAGTTGGGCGGGTTCGCCGGTGGCCGTAGGTGAGGGGCCTGGTCGGCGGCGAATCCAGCCGGAAATCTTGCCAATGATGCCCGAGAGCACATACCCGATAGCCAGCAGCGGCAGGACAACCTCAGAATTGCTGACAATCAAGATCACCAGCAGCCCCAGCGCCACCACCACCAGCGAGGACCTCCGCCGGCGAAGGTCAATGTCTTTGAAGCTGTAGTAACGGACGGTGCTGACCATCAGGAAGGCCAGTCCGGCGACGAGCCCCAGCCAGGCGATTGCCCAGGGCCACTCCGTCAGCGGCGATTTCCGAAAGTGAACCAGCGCCGCAATCATCCCCGCCGCAGCCGGAATCGGCAGGCCGATAAAGTGCCGCAAGGGCACATGCCCGGAAGCCGCCGGGGCCTGGATGTTGAAACGCGCCAGCCGCCACGCCCCACACATCAAGAAGGCAAACGTGATGACGCCGCCCCACCGGGCGAGCTGGCGGAAAAAATCGCCCTGCCCTTCCAGGCTGAACATTCCCCACGAGTAAGCCAGAAAGGCCGGCGCCAGTCCAAAGGAGATGACATCGGCCAGCGAATCAAACTCTTTCCCGAAGGGACTGCTGCTCCCCGTGAGGCGCGCCACGCGGCCATCCAGACCATCCAGAACAATGGCGATGCCAATCGCCTTGGCGGCGGCATCGAAATTCGCTGCGCCGCCATGCATCGCCGCCACCAGCGCGTAGTAGCCGCAGACAATGTTGCCCACCGTGAAGGATATGGGCAACAGCGAAACACCGCGGCGCATTCTGGAATTCTTCGGTTTTCCGTTCATTTCGCTCGCCCCGATCCGACCGGGGCTCGTGCCAGAAGGGAGCTGCCACCTTTCACGTGCTCACCCCGACGCACCAGAATATCGCATGCCGGATCCAAGATTACGTCCACACGCGAACCAAACCGGATCATGCCCACCCGCTCGCCCCGCTGCACCAGGTCGCCGGGCTTCCGCCAAAAGAGAATTCGCCGGGCGATAATACCAGCAATTTGCTTGAAAACGACCTCCGATTGATGGCCACGCACCACGACCACGTTTTGTTCATTGACCGTGGAGGCCTCGGCGTGCCACGCGGCTCGAAACTGTCCTTTCCGGTAGTCGGCGCTAACGATCACGCCTTCCACCGGCGACCGGTTGACGTGGACATCAAAGACGGAGAGAAAGATGCTGATGCGTTTGCGCGGCTGGCCGTTCCAGGCGCTGTCGGCGATCTCCACCACCCTCCCGTCGGCAGGCGAAACGATCCCGCCTGTCTCCTGGGGGATGGTTCGTTCCGGGTCGCGAAAGAAGTAGAAGACAAACGCCACCAGCAACAGCAGCCCGGCAGCAGCCAGATACCAGTGCAGGGCGAGTGACGCCCCGGCAAGCAGCATGGCCGGCCAGCTCATTTGGAAGGATGGTTTGAGCATGGAGATGAAAAACGGGGGAGCACCCCTCCCCCGCTTCCCAAGAGCACGTTCCCGGCTCGACCGCCTTCGAGCCAGCCTTACCGCGCCGCGGCAGACTCAGCGCCGCGGCCATAATCCCGCAGGATCCGCTCCATTTCGTCTTTCACCCGGAGCTTCCGTTTCTTCAACTCGACTTCCCTCAATTGATCCTGCTTGGTCAGGTAGGGCTTTTGAGAAAGTCGGATGAGTTCGGCGTCGAAGGTTGCATGCTGTTCCGCCAGCCGGCGGAACTGCTCGTTCGTTTGAATCAGACGGTCACGAATCTCCTCGGACCAACCGGGCATCCTGCCCCTCCTCGATGATTCGCACGAATCGCCACCATGGCCTCAGGCTAGCACAGCGGTTCACGACCATCAACGGCTAAATTTTCTCTGTCTTGCTCAGGGATAAAACCAGCGCATCTTCCGTCGGATGGCGATAGTAATTTCGCCGTTCCTCCACGCAGCCAAAACCGTGCCGCTCGTAGAACGCGATGGCCGGCTTGTTGGACCACCTCACCTCGAGGTAGATCCTTGCCGGCGCCGCCTCAAGCTTCTCGAAAAGACGGCTCAAAAGGGCTGAAGCAATGCCCTTCCTTCGGAGCCGGCCGCAGACGGCCAGGTTCAGGATTTCCACTTCGTCGGCTGCGCGGCGGGCGATCAGAAACGCGACGATCGCACCGCCGGCTTTCTCGGTCACGAGCGCCAACGGGGACGACCCGGCCAGCCTTTCATACTCCGAGCGCGGCCAGTGAGCCGCTTCCACCGTCGCCCGTTCCAGGTCAAAGACGGCCGAAACATCGCGCCGCTCGAACCCCCGCGTGGTCAATCGCCGCGCCACAGCAGCTCCGCGTCCGAGCGGCGAACGTAGTTGGCGTCCAGTTCCATGCCGGAAATGGTTTCCCCGCGCTCGAGTCTCACGGCGGCGACTCTGGCCAGCCTTTCAGCAAGAAAGGGACTCAACGCCGCCACTCGGCATGAAGCAAAAGGCGAATTTTCGAGCGAGGGCTGAAGCAGCCCAACCATCGGAGAAGCGAAGACAATTCCCTTCCCTTGATCAAGGTGATAACCTTTTGCTTCGAGCCACTGGATGCATTCCGCCGGCGTCGAGACTTGCTCCTCGGCCACCTTCCGCAAGGACTCGCCTCCCGAAGCGTACACGCCGAAATAAATCTGTCCGCGCCGCGCGTCCATTACCGGCACAACAAACTCGTTTGCGCTCTCGACCATGGCCGCGACCACTTCCAGCCCGCTCACGGCAACGATTGGCTTCTGATAGATTTCCGCCCAGCCCTTCACGGCGGCAAGGCCGACTCGCAAGCCGGTGAACGAACCGGGGCCGTTGACAACCGCATAGGCGTCGAACCGGTCGAGGCTCAACTGGAGTTCTTCGAGCATCACCCGCAGTTGCCGGAACATGCGGCTGGAATAGGTCTCCCGGCTCTCCTCGCCGGTTGTCTTGACCGTCTGCCCGTCCCGAAAGACAGCCAGGCTGCCGGCGAGCGTGCTGGTGTCGATGGCGAGAATCAGCATGGTTCATCCCGGAAGGTTCGAAACCGCAACATTCCCCGTGGTGCCTTCGGCTTGCGGCAGTTTCATTGTGGTGGAAGAGAGGAAAAGCCGCAACCTTTTGCGGGAGGTAGTTTTTGCTCGCGGTGAGTCTTCGCCGGCGAAGGGGTCGCCTGACACTCCCTGCAGCCCACAGCGCTCCTCGCGTGATATGCTAAGATGTCTATGTTTCAGGGTTGCGCTTGAATGACACAAAATCTCTTTTAGCCAGACTGGATGGCGGTGAAAATCCGTGATGTTATCAAACTCATTGAAGATGACGGCTGGTATTTGATCACGACGAAAGGCAGCCATCGGCAATACAAGCACTTCACGAAGCTGGGCCGGGTCACGATTGCTGGCCATCCCAATGACGATTTAGCCCCCGGCACCTTGAACAGTGTTTTCAAGCAAGCCCAATTAAAGAAGCCGAAGAAGAAAGGAAAAGAGTAACCATGTATCGTTTTCTCATTGTCATCGAGAAGGCGAAGGACAATTACTCGGCCTATTCTCCTGATCTACCCGGCTGTGTGGCGACAGGCCAAACCCGCCGGCAAGTCACCCGCAGTATGCACGAAGCAATCGAAATGCATATACGCGGCTTGCTCGAAGACAAGTTACCCATTCCCAAGCCTCACGCCTTCGCGGAATATGTTGCCGTTTCGTAGATGGGGCCAAGCAACAGTGCTGGCAAGCGGCTGTCGTCAACCAATTAAAGTGCCCTGTCAATGAACGAAGCATAAAGTTTATTTGTATTTCGCCTAGGGACTCGGCCCAACAAAACCCTTTCCTTCGCCCCGACGGCTCAACTTACTGCCGTTGGGAAGCTACCGCCAGGCTTTGTTCTTTTATGTATATCTCCCCGTCAGCGGGCCGTGCTTCAAGGAGATTCGTGTTGAAGACTGTTTACAAAGGCGTGGGGTCGCACCATAATGGGGCGATTCTTCCCCTCGTATGACCTCCATGAGTGAGCCTGGAACGCCTTTGATGCGGCAGTACCATGCCATCAAGAAGCAGTACCCGCAGGCGCTGGTTTTCTTCCGGCTCGGCGATTTCTACGAGCTTTTCTACGAGGACGCGATTGTCGCGTCGCGCGAACTCCAGATCGTTCTCACCTCGCGCAACAAAGAAAAGGGCGTCCCGGTCCCCATGTGCGGCGTGCCCTATCACGCCGCGGAATCTTACCTCGCCAAGCTCGTTCACAAGGGATACAAAGTGGCCATCTGCGAACAGCTCGAAGAGCCCGGGTTCGGCAAGAAACTGGTAAAGCGCGATGTGGTTCGAGTGGTCACTCCCGGGACCGCTCTGGGCACGCCGGCTCTTGAACCGAAAGAGAACAATTTTTTGGCCGCGCTCGCCGTCGAGCCCGGAGCCGCCCGGTGCGGCCTCGCTTACGTGGATCTTTCCACGGGCGACTTTCATGCGACCGAGTTTCAAGGGGCTGATTGCCGCGCGCGAACCCGCGAAGAACTCGACGTCTTGCGCCCGCGCGAGCTGCTGGTGGCCGAACCGGCCGATCTTTTTTCGGCCAGCGCTACTCCGGACCTGGACCATGTCCCGGCGGCACAGACGCGACTCGAAGAGTGGGTCTTTGCGAGCGATTATGCCGAGCGCATCCTCAGCGAGCAATTTGCGGTGGCGACGCTGGCCGGCTTCGGCCTTTCGGACCACCCGCTGGCGACGGCTGCCTGCGGGGCGGTGGTGCATTATTTGCGTGAAACACAGCGCTCCAGGCTTCAGCACCTCGACCGCATTGCTTACTACGAACGCTCCGACGCGCTCGTTCTCGACCAGGTTTCCGTCCGCAACCTCGAGTTGATCGAACCGATCTTCGGCAATGAACCCCACGCGACGTTGCGCGACATCCTGGACGAGACGGTGACGAGCATGGGAGCGCGGCTGCTGCGAAGCTGGATTCTGCGCCCTTCCCTGGATCGCTCGGAGATCGAAGCTCGCCTGGGCGCCGTCGAAGAGCTGCGCGCCGCCACGGTGGCTCGCGAACAGATACGAGCCGAGCTGGGTCGCATCGCCGATCTGGAGCGATTGCTGAGCCGTATCACCCTCGGAACGGCTGCGCCTCGCGACCTGGTCGGCCTCGGGCAATCGCTCGCCAGCCTGCCCCTCTTGCGCGATTTCCTGGGCAAGTGCCGGAGCAAACGCCTGCAAGAGCTGCACGACGAACTGGACGACCTGGCCGACGTCCGCGGCTGGATCGAGCAAACGCTGGTCGAAGATCCACCGGCGGCGCTCTCCGAGGGAGGCGTGATCCGCGCCGGCTGCGATGCCGAGCTCGACGAGCTGCGCGAGATCAGCCAGAACAGCAAGCGCATCATCGCCCGGATGGAAGAGCGCGAACGAAAGCGCACCGGCATTGCCTCGCTGAAGATTCGCTTCAACAACATCTTCGGCTATTACATCGAAGTCTCGAAGCCCAACCTGCCGAACGTTCCTCCCGACTACGAACGCAAACAGACTCTGGTGAACGCCGAGCGTTTTACGACCCCGGAACTCAAAGACTGCGAGCAGAAAATCCTGGAGGCGGACGAGCGCATGATGGCCATCGAGCAGCGTATTTTCACGGCTCTGCGAGACCGCATCGCCGGCCAAGCATCCCGCATCCGGCGAACGGCCTCGGCCATCGCCCGGATCGACGTGCTGGCCAATTTTGCGCGACTGGCGGCGGGCCGGCGCTACTCCCGACCGCAGTTCAACGATGGGGGCGAGATGACGCTGGTGGCGGCGCGGCACCCGGTGGTCGAAAAGCTGGGCGAGTGCCGCGGCGAGCGTTTTATCCCCAACGACCTCTACCTCAACGACTCCACCCACCAGATTCTCATCATCACCGGGCCTAACATGGGCGGGAAGTCCACCTATCTCCGGCAGGCGGCGCTGATCGTCATCATGGCCCAGATGGGATGCTTCGTTCCCGCCGAGCAAGCCCGGCTTCCCATCATGGACCGTATTTTCACCCGCATCGGCGCCTCCGACAGCCTTGCCCGAGGTCGCTCCACCTTCCTAGTGGAGATGACCGAAGTGGCTTCGATCCTCAACACGGCGACGCCGCGCAGCCTGATTCTCCTTGATGAGGTCGGCCGCGGAACGGCCACCTTTGATGGCCTTTCCATCGCCTGGGCGGTGGTCGAGTATCTTCATGCGCTGACTCGCGCCAGGACTCTCTTTGCCACCCACTACCACGAATTGACGGAATTGGAGGAGTTGCTGCCGGCCGTGAAGAATGTTCACGTCTCGGTTCAGGAGTCCGGCTCGGATATCATCTTTCTTCGCAAGGTCGAACCCGGAAGCGCCGACCGAAGCTACGGGATTGAGGTGGCACGGCTCGCCGGGCTGCCGGGCAGCGTCATCCAGCGGGCCCGAGAAATCTTGCGACGCCACGAGGAGAGCGAGCGCGAGCTGACCGAAGAGCTGTCACCCGGAGCAAAGCCACCTGCCGAAGCTGCCTTCTTCACGCCTCTCGACCAAAGAATTGTTGATGCTCTGCGGCAGGCCGACCTCGACAACTTGAAGCCGCTCGAGGCGCTCAACCTCCTGGCAGAGCTTAAAAGGCAGATCTCCTGATGCCGAAACGAGTTTTCTTCCCCCGCAACACTGCCGCCCGACCGATGCGAGTGATCGGCCTTATGTCCGGTACCTCCGCTGACGGCGTGGACGTAGCACTGGTGCGCCTGGCTGGCCAGCCGCCCCATCTCAGTTGGAAGCTCGAAGGTTTCACCACCATGCCTTTCCCGCGCGCCGTGCGCGAGGAAATCCTGCGCGTGGCCAACGGCGCGCCAAGCAGCGCCGAAGAAATCGGCCGGCTCCATTTCTTGCTCGGAGAGCTTTTTGCCGATGGCGTCCGGGCGGCTTGCCGCAAATTTCGCTTCCCGCTTCAAAAGCTTGATCTGATCGGTTCGCACGGGCAAACCATTTTCCATCAGGGAGCCCCGGCGCTTCACCTGGGCCGTCCCATCGCCTCGACGCTCCAGATAGCCGAGCCGGGGATCATCGCCGAGCGAACGGGAGTGCCGGTGGTGGCCGACTTTCGTCCTGGCGACATCGCCGCCGGCGGCCAGGGCGCGCCGCTGGTGCCCTATGTGGATTTCTTGCTCTACCGCGACAGAAAAATCGGCCGCATCGCGCTGAATATCGGCGGGATTGCCAATCTCACTGCCATCCCGCCCGGCGCCAAACCCGACCAGGTCCTGGCTTTCGATACCGGCCCGGGTAACATGCCCATGGACGAACTGGCTCGCCACTTTACGCACGGGCAAAAGCAATTTGATCCGAGCGGAAAGATGGCCCGGCGCGGACGGGTCCTGCCGGATTTGCTGGCCGAATTGATGAAGCACCGCTTTTTTTCCTTGGTGCCGCCCAAGTCCGCCGGCCGCGAGCAATTCGGCGCTGCCTTCGTGGCTCGCATCCTCGAGTGGTCTCGCCGCAACGGCGCTCGCGCCGAGGACGTTCTCCGCACCACCACCGAACTGACCGCCATCAGTATCGTCCGTTCGATCGAACGCTGGGTTTTTCCACGCTTCCGCCCCGCCGAGCTGATCGTTTCCGGCGGCGGATTTCACAATCGCCTGCTCATGAATCGCATTGCCGCCGAGCTGAAGGGTGTGGCCATTCTTGGTTCGGAAGCGCTCGGGGTTCCCGAAGACGCCAAAGAGGCGATGGCCTTTGCCATTCTCGCCTACGAAACATTTCACGGCCGTCCGGCCAATTTGCCTTCCGCCACCGGCGCGCGACATCCCGTCGTTCTGGGGAAACTTATCTATGGGTCGCGGTAGGGTTCGATCCTTCCTTGTCCTGGCGCTGCTCGCCGTGCTGTCGGCATGCAGTCGGGGGACCCCATCCGGCCGCGACCCCGGTACCATTGTCTTCCTGATTGAGACCTACCCCGCCAGCCTTGACCCGCGCATCGCCACCGACGCCCAGTCGCAATACATCCAGGGACTGCTCTTCAACAGTCTCGTTCGTCGCAATGCCCGCATGGAGGTCGTACCCGACCTGGCAACCCGATGGGAGATCCGTGACCCGAGAACCTACGTTTTTCATCTGCGCCCAGGAGTGCGCTTTCACGACGGGCGGCCGTTGACCGCGGCCGATGTCCGCTACACCTTTGAGAGCCTTCTTTCCGGCAAGGTGGTGTCGGTCAAAGCAACCGTGTTCCAGGACATTCAAACGATTGAAACTCCCGATCCCCAAACCGTGATCTTTCGCTTGAAAGAACCTTTTGCCGCATTCCTGTGGAACCTGGTGCTGCCGGGGATGGGCATCGTCCCGGACGGTTCAGGAAAAGAGTTTGCCAGGAAGCCGGTGGGGAGCGGACCCTATCGCTTCCTCCGTTCGAAGCAGGAAGAAGAAATTGTTGTGGAGCGCAATCCGGCCTATTTCCGCGAGCTGCCAAAGATCGAGCGTGTTCGCTTTCGGGTGGTGCCGGAGGCGATCACGCGGGCACTCGAGCTCGCACGCGGCTCCGGCGACATTGCGCTGAATTCCTTGGCCCCGGACATGATCCCGGTGCTCGCCAAAAACAGCGCCCTGCGTACGACGCAGTCGCCGGGCACGGCCTACGCCTACATCGCCATGAACCTGGACGACCCGATTCTTGCTCGCCGCGAGGTGCGCCAGGCTTTGGCCTACGCCATCGACCGGCCGGCGATCCTGCGCTCGCTCTTTCGCGGCCAGGGGCGTCTCGCCGACAACATCCTTCCGCCCAACCACTGGGCCTATGAGGCGGACATCCGGCGCTACCACTACGATCCGGATCGAGCCCGCGCGCTCCTCGATGCCGCCAGGCTGCCGCCTGACCAGCACGGGGTTCGCTTCACCCTGACCATCAAGACTTCGACCGAGGAATCCTCCCGGTTGCTGGCAGCGGTATTGCAAGAGCAACTGTCGACAGTGGGCATTCGCCTCGAGATCCGGTCGCTTGAGTTTGCCACCTTTTACTCCGATATTACTCGCGGAAGCTTTCAACTATATACACTCCGCTGGATCGGCGGGAACAATGACCCGGACATCCTCGATTATGCGTTCCACTCGGCTCGCATCCCGCCCCGCGGCGCAAATCGCGGCCATTTCCGCAATGCTGAGGTGGACGGTTGGCTGGCTTCGGCCCGTTCCGAAGCTGACTTGGCCAAGCAGAAAGTTTATTACTCGCGCATACAGAAAATGCTGGCCGAGGATCTCCCCTACATTTCCCTCTGGTACCTGGACAACGTTGCCGTGACGCAGAAGCGGCTTGGCTACCCGCAACTCGATCCCGGCGGAAATTTCGACTTTCTGGAAACCCTAAAATGGGAGCCCTAGCCGCCCGGCCGGCCGGCCTCGGCTTCGATCTGTTTCGCGTTCGAGCGAAGTGGCATCAAGATCGAATGCCCAGACGCCAAAGGGCGTAGGCCAGGACTTCCCTGGCAATGTGGCGGAGGTGGATGGCCGGGCCTTCCTCAAGTTGGAGGGGCGCTAGAGGCCGGCCAGGGTGTCGCGGATTTCTTGTTCCGGAATGGCGCCCTCGCGGACCACATGCCAGGCGCTCCCGCGCAGTTCAACGATGGTGGAGGGCAGCAGCGCTTTCGATTCGCCGCCATCGAGCACCAATGGCAGCCGGTCGCCTAGCTGCTTGACCACCTGGTTGGCATTGACGCAGGGGGCGAAGCCGGAAAGGTTGGCACTGGTTCCCGTCACCGGGAGATCGGCGGTTTCGATCAGTTTGCAAGCCACCGAGGAATTGGGCCAGCGCAAAGCCACCCGGCCGGTGTTGCCCGTCACTTTGAGCGGGATTTTCTGGGAGGCATCCACCACAATCGTCAGCGCCCCCGGCCAGAAACGCCGCGCCAACATATAGAACGCCTCGGGCAACCCGGCCGCCAGCCCCTCGGCCTGCTCGAGCGACCGCACCAGAATGGGCAACGCCTTGCGCTCGGGGCGTCCCTTGATCGCGTAAACCTGTTGCACCGCGTTCAGGTTGAAAGGGTCGGCCGCCAAGCCGTAAAAGGTGTCGGTGGGGATGGCGATCACCTTGCCGATATGAATCAGGCTGGCCGCGTATTCCAGCGGCGGGCGCTCTGGATCTTGCGTGGAAACCTTGACGATTTCGGCCAGCAAGTTGCCCTGCCAGGGAGAGCGATAGGCCGCGTAGCGGCACGTTAGCACACCGCTCTATCGAGGTGCAAGCCTGGCCGAACTCTTTTCGAGCGGCTTTACATGCCTCCATGCGCTTTGCTACGCTCGCCTGTGAGGATTTTGATTGCCGTCAGTAAAGCGCCATCGCCAGACTTGGGAGCGCATTTCCAGCCGGGCCAATCCCCTTTTGCAATCCCTCCGCAGCGCCCTGCGGACGGGAAAGCCGGATGCCGCCGGCTTTTGCGCGGTGGAGGGAGTGCACGTTGTTCGAGAGGCATTGGCGGCAAAGCTGGAAGTGTATGCCATGGTTGCCAGTGAATCGGCAGGAAGACACCTTCCAGCCATCGAATCCCTGCTTCCCTCGCGCACCCGGCGCTATCTTGTTTCGGAACGCGTCTTCGCTACCATTGCGGATACGGAATCGCCGCAGGGCATTGCGGCGATGGTTCGTCTCCCCGAATGGGAAGAGGCTGATCTCTTTCGCGACGAACCGCAACTGGTGCTTCTCCTCGATGACGTGCAAGACCCGGGAAACCTGGGCGCCATCCTTCGCTCCGCCGAGGCCTTCCATGCCACCGGAGTTTTCCTGACCCGTTCGAGCGCGCGCCGGACGAATCCTAAGGTCTTGCGGGCGGCAGCGGGCAGCGTCTTTCGCCTGCCGATCGTTGAGGGCAAAAGCGCTCGGGAGGCAATCGCCTCGGCTCGCAACCACCAACTCAGGCTTTTCGCCGCCGTGCCGAGAGAGGGCAAATCGCCAGCCATGGTGGACTTCCGCGCGGGGGTGGTTCTGGCCATCGGCGGGGAGGGCCAGGGACTTTCGGCGGAGGTGGCGGCGCTGGCCGACGAGCGCATCAGCGTGCCCATGGCTTTGCCGGTCGAGTCGCTCAACGCCGCCGTGGCTGCTTCGGTGCTGCTTTACGAAGCCGCCCGGCAACGCGGCACGAGCGGGTGGGGGATTTGAGGTGGGGCTGTTTCCTTCCAAACCGCGGCAGCATCCGACGGCCACCGACCGGCCGCTGGCCGACCGCATGAGGCCTCAATCCCTGGAGGAATTCGTCGGACAAGAGCACCTGCTCGCCCCCGGCAAGCCGCTGCGCATTCAAATCGAGCGCGATCAAGTATCCTCGCTCATCCTGTGGGGCCCACCCGGCTGCGGCAAGACAACCCTTGCCAGCATCATCGCTCGGATGACCGACTGCGAGTTTTTCACGTTTAGCGCCGTGCTCGCCGGCATCAAGGGAATCAAAGAGATTATGGCGGCTGCCGAGCGGGAGCGCTCGAGTGGCCGCCGCACCATTGTTTTCGTGGACGAAATCCACCGTTTCAACAAAGCCCAGCAGGATGCCTTTTTGCCGCATGTCGAGCGCGGCAACATCATTTTGATCGGAGCCACCACGGAAAATCCTTCCTTTGAAGTGATCTCGCCGCTGCTGTCGCGCGCCAAGGTATATGTGCTCCACGCCCTGAGCGTGGACCAGGTGGTTGCGCTTCTCAAGCGCGCCCTCCGCGACCGGGAAAACGGCCTGGGCCGGATTCAGGTCGAGGCCGGCGAGGAGGTGCTTTGTCAGGTGGCAACTTACGCGAACGGGGACGCTCGGGCAGCCTACAACACTCTGGAAGCTGCCGTCCTGGGGAGCACGTGCCCTGCCCATGGCACCATCCGGGTTACACCGGAATTGGTCCAGGACGTGATGCAGCGCAAGGTGCTTCTCTATGACCGGGCCGGCGAAGAGCACTACAACCTTATCTCCGCCCTCCACAAATCCATGCGCAACAGCGAGCCGGACGCCTCCCTCTACTGGCTGGGCCGCATGCTGGAAGCGGGCGAAGATCCGCTCTACATCGCCCGCCGCCTGGTGCGCTTTGCTTCCGAGGACGTCGGCCTGGCCGATCCGCGCGCGCTCAGCATCTCGGTGGATGCCATGCGAGCCGTGGATTTGATCGGCATGCCGGAAGGCGCCCTTGCCCTGGCCGAGGCGGCCGTCTATCTGGCCCTTGCTCCCAAATCCAATGCCCTCTACGCGGGCTATGGCAAGGTGCTTGAAGACGTGCAAAAAACCGTCGCCGAACCCGTGCCGCTGCACATCCGCAACCCCGTCACGTCACTGATGGGAGACCTCGGCTATGGCAAAGGCTACCAGTACGCCCACGATTTTGAAGGCAAGACGACGGACATGACCTGCCTGCCGGAATCGCTCAAAGACCGCCGCTATTACGAACCCACCGATCAGGGCTATGAAAAAAATATGGGCCAACGCCTGGTTGAACTACTTCGTCTTAAGAAGAAGGAAAAGAGATGAAAGCGCACCGTCAAAGTTTTCTCCTCGCCGCTGTAATCTTTCTTCTTGCAGTTCAGCCCGCGGGTTCGCAAGAAACACCGGTCCTCACTGTCGGTGAAGATTGCCCGGCCATGGCGTGGTCGCCCGACGGCTCCCGCGTTGCCTACGCCGTGAAACGGGTGATCCATTGGCGCGACTGGGATAAGCAGCGGGACGACATCGGGTGGGTGGACCTGCGGGGCAAGCGCAAGCGCATCCTGGATGGTCAAAAGAAGGTCCCGGACCGCGCCGAGTTCAGTTACAGCATCCGGTCACTTGCCTGGTCACCAGACGGCCGCGCCCTGCTGGCGGAGATGCTCACCAGCGACGACAAGACCCTGACCATGCTCATCACCGATGAGGGCAAAGACGTTCGCATCGGCGACAAGGACGACAATATCGTGCAAGGGTTCTCGGCTGCCTGGCTCGGCGACAATGAGACGGTCGCCTTTCTGATCGAGGTGGTGAAGCCGCGGTTGCTTTTCAAGATCGCCGGCGTGAGGATTCGCGGCGGCCGGGGGCTTGATTTTTTCCCCACCAAATCGTTCGCGGCTGTTGCCTGGGACGAGAAGCAACGCCTGGCCGTCGCCGTGCAGCGGGAAAAGGATTTCCAGGGATCCCCCAAGCTTGTCCTCCTGCGCCTGGACAGAGAAAGCAGCTTGGAGCTGGCGGATCTGGCGGACGGATTTCTCGGAAGCCTCCGCATTTCGCCGAGCGGCAAGCTCGCCGGCTACTTTGTGGATCAAGGGACATTTGAGATTCGTGACCTGGCCGCTCCTCAAACCGCCCGCCGCGTGAAGGTCCCTTTTGGCCGCTATGTTTGGGCCCCCGATGAGCAACGCATTCTGCTCCAACTGCCGGAAGGCAAGCGCGGCGGCCGGCTGGTCTGGGTTGACCTCCGGGACGGCAAGACCACACCGCTCTTGCATTCCGTCGTCGTCCGCGATTTTGCCCTCTCCCCCAATGGCCGCCACCTCGCCATTACCCATAACCGTGAAGTCCGCTCGCTCGCCATTTATTCTCTCCCCTGATCACCAGCCTGGAACTTGTCCGGACTTCCGCCATCCAGGACTTATGGTTTCAACCTGAGTAGGTGATTGGCAGGCCAGCCCCAATCAGGCCGGGGCCAGCGCCCAGTTTCGGCATGGGCAGGTCCTTGGTCATGGATGATGACTCTTGAGGCCTTCCTGCCGGGCGTACTGCTTGGCACCACGACCGCTGAGCCTCGCAAGTCGTACCATTGACATTTGCATCCATTTTTCCTAAACATATCCAAAGGGAACTGACGCAAACGTCGGGACCCTTCGAAAGCGGGCTCATTCGGCTGGGTTCCCTCCCGCCGCGCCGAATCTCCTAACAACATGGGTATAGCATGGTGCGGACTCCTGTAGATTTGCCTTACACTTCGCCCGCGCAGGTGGCTCGGGGAGGAAGAATATCTCGCCATGGGTCGCCTTCCATGCGGCTGACGATTCTGGAAGAGACTTTCGGCGAGAGGAAGAGGCGGTGGCGTTCGGTCCTGGTGTCAGCTTCATGCCAGGCTCTTTGCCTGCTTGCGGCAACTTATCTCGGCATTCTTTTCAACATCATCCATCCGCCAGAGCCTCCTCTCCTGATCCGCGCTTTCTTGTACATACCCAAAGGGCCCAATCCTGAGCCACCCCCGTCAAAACCCACTCCGCCGCCCCGGCGGGTAATGGAGACCGAGCAGTTCCGCCTGAAGTCGGTGGTTCAGCCACCGAAGATGAATCTGCCTCCTCCCCCCGTGGCCAAACCGGTTCTTCCGCCGATGAATATTCCTGCCCCACCGCCGCTGATGGCGCCAAAACCAGAAGTGGTGGAAGGGACTTTTTCACAGGCAAGGCCAGCCGAGCCGCCTAAGAAGCCGCTGGGGACGGTAATGTCCGCCTCGTTTGCGGCTCCAGCCGACGTACCGGCGAGTCATTCTTCCAACCAATCAGTCAGCGTGGGAAGCTTCGGCATCAGTGGCACACCCCACCGGGGGCGACTGATGCTGCCTCAGGGCGGCGGCATCCACCATCCCGTCGGATTCGGAGATTCATCGAAAGGAGGCGGGGGATCCGGGCGCGCCCGCGGGGCCGGCGCCGGTGCTGCCGGCGTCGAAGTAGGCGGCTCTGGTTTCGACCACAACCTTTATGCCGCCGCGGCTGTGAATCCCTCGGGGCCGCGACGCCCCGAGCCTCCGCCCGTCACCGTTCCGGTTGAGATCCTCTTCAAGCCCAAACCGGAATATACCGAGGTGGCTCGCCGGGAAAAGGTCGAGGGGGAGGTATTGCTGGAGGCGCTCTTTACGGCTGCCGGACAGGTGACAAACATCCGTGTGGTTCAAGGCCTGGGTTACGGTCTGGACGAGATGGCCGTGAAAGCGGCGCAGCAGATCCAATTCAAACCCGCGAAAAAGAATGGGGAACCGGCGGACTCGGTCGCTTCCATACGGATTGTTTTCAAGCTGGCTTATTAAGAGCTGCCGATGGGCGTCTAGACGAATTCGGAGAGAGGGATATGCGTAAATCAGGATGGTTTTTTTGGGCGGTTACCGCTTGCCTGTTTCTCTTTCTTTTGCCCGGCCCTGCTGCCGGCCAGGAGAATCAAAATGAGGCGAACCTTTCGCCCCAGATGGCCCTGGATCAGGCCCTGCTGAGAGAAAAGACCTATGCCGAGAACCTGGCCGCTTATGCGCCGCTGGCGGAAACCTACCTCCAGGAATTCCCTCCCGATACCAGGCAGGGCGTTCTCCCGAAAAAAGATTACTACTCGATCAGCCAGCTCACTTTCACCAAGGGAATCGAATCGAAACCGTTCCTGGAATCGACTTTTTTCCAAAGATTGTGGAGCCGGTTCGGCTTCGGCGTGATTTACCGGAGCGCTGGCTTTGCCGAGCCGATGGTGTTCACGCAAACGAACTTTGACCGGAGCAACTACGATTTCCAATATGTGCGCCGAGAGTTCCTCGGCGAGGTGCGGTGCTTTGTCTTCGACGTGACCCCCACAAAGAAGCGTCCGGGCGACTTCATGGGCAGGATCTGGGTGGAGGATCGGGACTACAACATTGTGCGTTTCAACGGCGCATTTGTCGGCGATTCCCGTTTCCGCCTCTTTTTTCATTTTGACAGCTACCGAGAAAATGTGAAGCCCGGAGTCTGGCTTCCCACCTACATTTACGCCGAAGAATCCGACAAAGTCCAGGGGTTGCTCGCCACTCGGGTACGGCTCCGGGCTCTGACCCGGATCTGGGGGTATGAGCGAAAACAGTTTCGCATGGATGAGTTCACCAGCATTCAGGTCGAGGACCCGGCGGGGGTGAAAGACGAGACCGACCCGGGCAAAGACCTCACTCCGCTCGAAGCCATGCGAAGCTGGAGGCAACAGGCCGAGGATAATCTGCTGGATAGGATGCAAGCCGCCGGCGTACTTGCCCCCAAAGGCGAAGTGGACAAGGTCTTGCAAACCGTCGTGAACAACCTCATTGTCACAAACAATTTGGAGGTCCAGCCCGAGGTCCGTTGCCGGGTTTTGCTCACCACTCCGCTGGAGTCGTTCACCGTCGGCCACACTATCGTCCTCAGTCGAGGGCTCATCGATGTCCTTCCGGACGAAGCCAGCCTGGGGGCTATCCTCGCCCACGAGCTCGGCCACATCACCGCCAGCCACTCCGTGGACACCAAGCACGCCTTCCATGACCGCATGATTTTTGAAGATTATCAAGTCATGCGGAGAATCTCGCTCAAGCGCAATGTGGCCGAGGAAAAAGAGGCCGACGAAAAGGGTTTGGCCTTCCTGAAGAACTCTCCCTACAAGGACAAGCTGGAGAATGCCTATCTGTTCTTGCGGGCGGCACAGAAAGCTTCCCGGGAAACGCCCCAGCTCCTGCGCGGGCACTTTGGAAACTCGCTCGAGCTGAAGAAAAGAGCGGAGCGAATGGCTGCCGTGGCGGGTTCGACCCCGCAGGATTCGGCGGTGCCGTGGGACCGGATTACCGCCCTGCCCCTGGGGGCCCGCGTCAAGGTCGATTCTCTGACTGGAAAAGTGGCCATGGCCAAGAGCAAGCCGGCGCCCCTTTACTCGCCCAGGGACAAGCTTGAATTCCAGTTGGCGCCGCTCTCGCCTTTCTTGTACCGGATGCCCCCGCAGCCGGCACGGGTCGCCAGCGCGAGCCCGGGCATGTAAGTTCGGGCTTTCTTAGGAACCGGCTCAGGGAAGCGGCACCGGTTCCAGGCAGCGGGAAAGCTCCAGGAACTCGGCCAAGGAATAGCTCGCTCGGGGCGCAGCCGATCCGGGCGCGTAAAAGTGCAGGGCGACCACGCGGTTCGGGTCGAGCACCTCGTATCCCTCCTTGCAAGAGCATTCATCCACGCAGCCATCCGGACCGCTTTCGCTGTGCGTCGCCCGTTGCGGCTCGCCCTTGGCGTCACAAATCAGGCAGTGTTGATCCGCAAAGGAAATCATGATGTGTTCCGGAGCAAAGCCCAAACCCGGCGAGCGTACCGCCTGGCAAAATTGCCTCAGCAAGAACAGCAGATGATGGATCGTTTCGAGTCGAAGTTCAGGGTAGGCGGGGGCAGCCGGCAAGCGGAGAGAACAGAGCCGTTTCGTCAGCTCTTTCCGCAAAGTTTCTTCGCTTGCCTTCGGCCGGAAGCGGCAGGTAAAGAATTCGCACTTGCGTCCTTCGCTCGGCCCGGAACGAAACACCACCGCCACCTGCTCCCCGGTCGCAGGGTCTCGGGTAACTTCTGCCCAATATCGAGTCCCGCCCGACCGAAGCAGTGGGATGCGTCTCGCCGTTTCAGCCATTTCTTCCTCCAGGCTCCGTAAGGAGTAGGAATCAAGTTTCAAATTTCGCGTTTCGTCCCGAAGCGTCGGAACGAAAAACGAAACTCGCACCGCGCCCGCGGCGGGCCTCCCTGCCAGCCCCGAGGTCTCGGGGCGAGCGTATTCCGCTCGGCGGGACGGACTCAAACCTTTTCAAAACCGAACTTCACTCCAAACCAAATGAAATAGGCAGCCAGGCCAAGAAAATAGAGGAAGGTAACCCAGCCGAGCGTTTTCAACCAGGGCGCCAGATGCTCGACCTTGGTTTCCACCGCAGCTTCGTGCTGCATCTTGTCCTGCTCGTACTCTTTCAGGAACAGTCCTTCGTCTTCCTCATGGCCTGCGACGCGCCAACGGTACACAAGTAGCCCGATATAGATGAGGAATATCCCCGCCCAAACATAGGCGAGGCTCCAAACCAAGCGAGATGGGCCCATAGTGGCACCTCCTCTCCAGAGCATCTAGTGGGAAACGATCAGCGCGGCTTTGCTGCTCCACTCCCGAAGCCTCGGGAGGCGGGTAGCGGCGGGAACCTCTTTCGAGGATTAGCATACCACGTTCCGGCCCAATCTTCGATAGGTCTCCCGTCCATGCGGCCGGCGATTGCGCCACCCAATCCCTTCTTCCCTCCAGACTCCGCCTTTCTTCCTACGGACTTAATTGTACGGTTCCAAGTAAATTCTCTTGACCCGGATTTCCCATTTCAAAATCGGCCATAATGTTGTAGAGGATATTGACTGCCGGTGTTCATCTGTTCATGCATGACCCGAGGATTCGGGACAAGCACAGGGAAGCCATTTGAGGAGAGGCAGACGTGTTGCCCATAAACAACCGGACCGAGGACCGCAGGAGCATACTCATTTTTTCTTTGATCGCCGGCGTCATTGCCGGTCTCTGCTGCCTCACCCCCATTATCCTGGTGATGCTCGGACTGGCGACGGTGTCCGTCGCGGCCGACCTGGGAAATATCCTGTACGGCGAGTACCGCTGGGTGTTCCGGGGCGCGGCGCTGGTTTTTCTCGCTGTGGGCTTACTCTTCTATTTCCGAAAGAAGGGAATTTGCACTCTGGATCAGGCGAAACACCAACGGAATCGCATTGTCAACGTGTCGCTCCTGGTGCTCACCGCCGCGAGCGGAATCTACGTCTTCTGGACCTACATCGTGCTCCACTACTGGGGCATTGCCGAGGGACTTCCCTGGGCCCAATACCGGGAGAATTGGGCGATCCCTGCGGTGGTTGTCCTCTTCGCCCTGTTTTTCGTGCTCGTCCGGCGGGTTCCTTGATTTCACGGAAGCGCAATGTTGCGCAATGTCCTGCCTCTTGGTTCAGCATGAGAACAGCAAAGATCTCAAACAAGCCACGAACCAGGCTCTAGCGCGTTTTTGACGGCGAGGATGTGGAAGGGTTGGAAGAGGTCTGCCGCAGACGAGCATAAGATTGAAACAGTCGAAAGACCACGGGCACCTGGACGACCTCGCGAACGGGCTTGCCATCGCGCATGGCGGGCGTGAACGTCCAGCCCTGCGCCGCCTTGACCGAGGCCTCTTTGAGCTCATCGCACGGCCCCGCCAGCACCTTGACCTCTTCGACGCGCCCGTCCTCGCTCACCGTCAACTCCAAATCCACGACCCCGCGGGTGCCCCGCTGGGCCGCTTCGATCGGGTAGTCGGGCGCCGGGCAGGAGAGACAGGCCACGCCGGACGAAGCCGGGGGAATGGCGGTCTTTGTGACCGGAAGTTTGCCCGCCGTTGGTAGCTTGGCCGGCAAGCCCGCCATTGTTACTCCGACGGGCTCGCCTGTCCCCGACACGCTGGCAGGCTTCCCGCCGCGGCGGGCATCGGCAAAAACCTCGCCCATCGAGAGAACCAGCAACGTTCCTATGAGAATCCACCTCATGCGAAGGAAACCTTGAACATCCTCGGTCTCATCCCAAATCGCTTGCCGTTCCTCTTGATGCCTTCGCCGTGAACGGCCTGCTGCAATTTCCCTCTTCCCGCCATAACCGGCAATAGGACTGCTGTCCCGCCTCGGCGGGACTACAGTACTACGATGCGGAGATTTGAGGTTTCGGCTGCTTCGCCTCTGCGAAATCTCTGGGTACTCTGTGTCTCTGTGGTTCATCTTCTGGTATCTTTCTCACCACAGAGACACCGAGTCCCGAAGCTTCGGGAACAGAGCACCGCCGGGCGAACAGGCGCGGCAAGCACAGGCCATATGATGCGAGTCAAGATTTGCGGAACACGGAACGTCGAAGAGGCTCGGATGATTGCCGCGAGCGGCGCCGACGCTCTCGGCTTCCTCGTCGGGCTCCTTGAGCCGCACCCGGACCAGATCGCGGCGGAGGAAGCGGCGGAGATCATCGTCCGGCTCCCGTCGTTTGTCTCCTCCGTGCTTGTCACGCAGCAGAGGGACCCCCACATCGTGGCGGACCTCTGCCGGCGGGCTCGAGCGAGCGCGGTGCAGTTGCACGGCGGCTTTGCCTCCGAGCAAATTCCAACGCTCCGCCGGGAACTTCCCGCTCTCACCGTGATTCAGGTCGTGCCCGTCGCTGGGCCCGATGCTAGGGCGGCCGCTGAACACGCCGCAATTTTTGCTGATGCCATTCTTCTGGATTCAGCCCCGGCGGGTCGGGCGGCGCTCGGCGGCGGCACCGGGAAGACTCACGATTGGAATCTCAGCCGGGAAATTGCGCGGGCGTGCTCAAAGCCGGTGATCCTGGCCGGCGGGCTCACCCCGGAAAATGTCGAGCTTGCGATTCAAACCGTCGGGCCCAGCGCCGTGGACGTCCATTCCGGGGTCGAGGATAGCCAGGGAAACAAGGCGAAGGAAAAACTTCTGCGTTTCGTCACCCGCGCTCGCCAAGCATTCGATCTGACCGCGCGAGCTATGCTTTAGGACGAACTGGACGAGCAGAGCACTTCCGGGGGGACTATGAAAACAGAAAATAGAAATTAGAAAGGAGATCCATTGCCCCTCTCTTGTGTTTTCTGTTTTCTAATTTCTATTTTCTAATTTCTAGTTTGTTTTTCGCGCCTCGATGAGCGCGCTTCGCAGCCGGGTCATCGCCAGGTCGATCTCTTCCTTTTTGACATCGAGGTAAGGACGGAAGCGCATGGAGCGCGCACCGCAGCCGGTCAAAAGCAAGCCGTTCTGGACGCAAGCCTTCACCAGGCGTCCCCGCCAGGCCGGGTCCGGCAGATCAAACGCATTGAGCAGCCCGACGCCGCGAACTTGCGTCATTTCCGGAAAGTCGCGGGCCAGTTCAGACGCGCGCTGGCGAATATAGGCGCCCATCCGGCGCGCATTCTCCAGCAGGTTCTCCTCGCGCACAATTTCAATGAAACGGGTGGCGCGCAGGAAATCGTCCTGACCGGCATTCCAGGTGCTATTGATCCGGGAATCGATGGTGAAGACGTTTTCGGCAAAGGCGTCCACCTTGTCATTGGTCGCCAGCCCCGGCACCTGGGCGCGCTTGGCAAAGCAAAGGATGTCCGGCTCGACGTCATAGTGCTGGTGAAGCCACCATTCGCCGCTCACCGCGAAACCGGTCTGGATCTCGTCGAAGATCAGCAAAATGTCAAATTCGTCGGCGACGCGGCGAAGCGCGCGGAGGAACTCGGGTCGCACGTGCCGGTCGCCGCCCTCGCACTGGACGGGTTCGAGGATCATGGCGGCGACATGGCCCGGCCGAGCCTCGAGCACCGCCCGAATCGCTTCGAGCGCTTTCGCTTCCGCCTGCTCAATCCGGGCCCGGTGCTCCTCGACGGGAAAACTGACCACCGGAAACTCGATGCGCGGCCAATCGAATCGCGGAAACCACATGGTTTTGATCGCCGCCGCGGTATTGGTCATGCTCGTCGTCCATCCGGTGCGGCCGTGAAAGGCGCCGGTGAAATGGATCACGCCGGTGCCCAGCTTTTGCGTTTCTTTGTCTTCAGCCGTCGTAAGCCCCGCCCGGATGTTCTTTCGGATTTGCCGATCCCAGGCGGCTTTGAGGGCATTCTCAATGCCCAGCGCCCCGCCGCCATCAATCGTAAAAATGTGTTTCCTGAGGCGCGGCGGCAAGATTTCTGCAAATGTGAGGATGAAGGCAATGTGTTCCTCGGTGTAAACGTCCCGGTTGCACGGCTTCATCGTCGAGGCCCGTCCCAACCGTTCGAGGAAGCCGCGCTCCATCATCTTCGGGTGGTTGAACCCGAGGGCGTTGGAAGAGGTGAAGGCGTACATGTCCACGTACTCTTTCCGGGAATCGCGATCCACCAGCAGGGAGCCGCGGCTCGCCTGAAAGTCAATGATGATGGGAAACCCATCCACCAGGACAAAACGCTTGAGCGCGTCCAGAGTGAGTTCTGAGGTCTTGTTCACCAGCATGAAATCCTTCCAGCCCGAATCGGGCGAGCCCCAATTTCATCGGGGCGAGCCTGAAGCCGAACGAGGCCAACCCGACGGGAGAGCCGGCCCTTTCGGGGGTGGCGGGGCGCTTCTTGAGCAGAATTAGGATACTCGAATCGGCGGCTTCCGCGCCACCCGCGATTCCTATCGGACAACGAGGCAGCCGCCCCCTGGAAGAGCGGGGCGTGGTATCCTCTGTCAGCAATCCCGACATTGGCTGAATGTCAATCGGCTATCCTGGACCGACTCTCGGATCAAACGTGGGGCGATGACCAAACACAAGCTGCCCTGGGGCGAAGCGGAACTCGAAATCACCCTGCCTTCCGAGTGGCGCCTCCTCGGAGAACTGACGCCGGCAAGCGTGCCCGGCGTGCCATCGGTGGAGGCGGAAGCTGGCCGCGCCCTGCGCGAGCCCTGGGGTGCCGCGCCGCTTGCTTCGCGGAACCTCGCCGGCAAACGCATCGTCCTGGTCGTGGATGACATCTCTCGCCCAACGCCGATTCACCGCTTTCTCTCGGTTGTCTTGCAGGACCTGGCCCGGGCGGGCGCCCGGCCGAGCGACCTCCTGCTGGTCATCGCGCTGGGCATGCACCGGCGCATGACCGAGCCGGAGCTGCGGCAGAAAGTGGGGGCAGAAAATCTGGCCGGGTTGCGCTGGGAAAATCATGACGCGCGACGCCGGGAAGCGCTCGAGTATCTCGGCCGCACGGCTCAGGGCACGGCGGTCTTCCTCAATCGCCGGCTGGTGGAAGCCGATCTGGTTGTCTCGATGGGAGTCGTGGAGCCTCACGCGCTGGCCGGGTTTGGCGGCGGGCTCAAGAATATCGTGCCGGGCTGCGCTGGCGCGGAAACGATTGCCGGCGCTCACCTGTGCGGCGCCGCTGCCGGCCATCTTCCCATGATCGGCTCGACGCCGGAACACAATCCGTTGCGGCGCGACCTGGAAGAAGCCGCGCGCCTTCTCGGCAAAGAGATTTTCCTGGTCAATACCGTTTTGAATCCGGCGCTTGAGATTGTCCGCATCGAGGCCGGTGACCCCATCCTCGCTCACCGCCGCGCCGTGGAACTGGCTCGTCGCATTTCGAGCGTTCTCGTGCCGGAGCAAGCCGACATTCTCATCACCAACTCCGCCCCCATGGACATGGACCTTCGCCAGAGCTTGAAATGTGTGGGCAACACGCTGGGCGCAGCCAAGCCAGGCGGCACCATTCTGGCCTTCTTGCGCTGTGCCGAGGGCGTGGGAGCCTTTAGCCTGCCCAAAAGAAAGGGCCTGCCTCTGCCTTTGCTGAAACGGCTGGTGCGCGCGCTGGGAACTCGCCGCACGGTCAGGTTTCTCGAGCGCTTTCGCAAGGATCTCGGTGTGGAAGAAAAATTCCTTGCCGTGTATTCGCTCCAAGCGATCCAGCGGAACGACATTTGGGCCTATGCCCCTTCGTTGACTCCGGGAGAGGCGGCTCGCGCCGGGATGTTTCGGCGCTTTTCTGACCCGGCTGGGATGATCGAGCACCTGCGGAGACGCGCGCCGCGCCGGCCAAGCGTGATTCTCTTCCCTCGCGGCGGAGTGACCTACCCGCAGATGCTCGAAGCAGAGGAAACGGCGAATCCTTATTCCTGGAAGAATGGGAGCAAGCTCGGATGACATGGACGGGCGCGCAGTTGGTGGTCAAAGCGCTCGAGGCGCAAGGGGTAGAGCGCGTTTTCGGCTTGCCCGGTGTTCAAAACCTCGAACTCTATGATGCTTTGAAGGACGCGGCCTTCGAGGCGGTCCTGGTCACTCATGAGCTCTGCGCTGCCTTCATGGCTGACGCTTATTCGCGCTCGACGGGCAAGGTCGGCTGCTCGGTGCTTGTGCCGGGACCGGGGCTGACCAACGCGAGCACCGGACTTGCCGAATCGTTTTTGGATTCCGTCCCGCAAGTGGTGATTGTGCCCGGGCCGCGCAACGATATTGAGAAAGGCTTTCAGCTCCACCAGGTGCGCCAGCTTGACGCCATCCGCCCGTTGGTAAAGGCCGCCCTGCACGCTGAGCGCGTTGAGGATGTTTTTCCTCTGGTCAGCGAAGCCTTTGCTCTGGCTCGTGGGGGCGAACCCGGCCCTGCCGTCGTGGAAATTCCCTACAATCTGTTCCAGGAAAGGGCGACGATCCCGCCACCCGCCCCGGCGGCAAGCAAGCTCGCCCCGA